>Ga0307373_10007789_pt1 | contig 16554 bp, 9 predicted proteins | sample OX2MG_FD_202534 | JGI IMG/M metagenome (GOLD analysis project Ga0307373, IMG submission 202534) | Soil microbial communities from Risofladan, Vaasa, Finland - OX-2 | ecosystem: Environmental > Terrestrial > Soil > Coastal area > Acid sulfate soil | place: Finland: Risofladan, Vaasa | collected... | reverse complement strand
GGGTCTCCTTTCGCGATCGGTCACCGGCGTACTGGCCCCGGAGCTGCGGCACCGCCACATGGCTCTCGTCCACCACCACCAGGAAGTCCTTGGGGAAGAAGTCGAGCAGGGTGAACGGTGCCTCCCCTTCAGCCCGGCCGTCGAGATGGCGGCTGTAGTTCTCGACCCCGCTGCAGACACCGGTCTCGGCCAGCATCTCGAGGTCGTACTCGGTCCGCATGCGCAACCGCTGCGACTCGAGGAGCTTTCCGGCATCGCCCAGCTCGCGGAGTCGGCTCCGCAGCTCGGTCTCGATGCTGACCACGGCCTTTTGCATCCGCTCGTCCCCGGTGCCGTAGTGGGTGTTGGCGAAGACCACCAATTCCTCGAGCTCCTCGCCGATCTCGCCGGTCAGCACATCGAACGGTCGGATGCGTTCCACGGTGTCCCCGAAGAATTCGATGCGCACGGCCTTGCTCTCGTAGGCCGCATGGATCTCCACCGTGTCGCCCCGCGCCCTGAACTGCCCGCGGGTCAGGTTGATGTCGTTGCGCGAGTACTGGAGCTCGACCAGGCGCCGCAGCAGGGACCGCTGGTCATGGATCTCACCGGGGCGAACGGCGACGATCCGATCGCGGTACTCGTCGGGCGAGCCCAGGCCGTAGATGCAGGACACCGAGGCCACCACGATGGTGTCGGGCCGCAGCAGCAGCGACGACGTGCATGCGTGCCGGAGCCGGTCGATCTCATCGTTGATGGACGAGTCCTTCTCGATGTAGGTGTCCGAGGAGGGCACGTAGGCTTCGGGCTGGTAGTAGTCGTAGTACGAGACGAAGTACTCCACCCGGTTGCGGGGGAAGAACTCCTTCAGCTCGGCTGCCAGCTGCGCGGCCAGGGACTTGTTGGGCTCGATGATCAGCGTCGGGCGTTGGACTGCCTCGATGGTCCAGGCGATGGTGGCGGTCTTTCCGGAGCCGGTGATGCCGAGCAGGGTCTGATACCGGTCGCCTCGACCGAGGCCATCGACCAGTCCGGCGATGGCCTGGGGTTGGTCTCCGGCGGGTCGGAACGGGGAGACCACCTCGAACGCAGACATGGCGTGGATCGTACCGGTCGACGGCTCGGACGGACCCAACCGGACCCACCCGACGTGGTCGAGACTCCGTCGGGACGTGGAGGATCAGGAGGTGGGCGGAGCAGGGGCGGTGGGAGCGGGTGGCGTGTCGCGTAGTTCGATCAGGGCGGCCCAGATCCTCTCGACTTCCGAGCGCAGCTGGGCACGGTCTCCCGAGTTGTCGATGACCAGGTCGGCGCCGTCCAGCCGGCTCTGCCGATCGGTCTGTGAGCCGATTCGGGCCTCGGCATCCTCGACGGTCATGCCCCGGAGTGTGACCAGACGCTCCAGGGCCAGTTCGGCCGGGCTGTCGACCACCACGACGACGGCAAGGTCCATCATCTCGCGGTGGATGGGACGGAGGAGGGGGATGTCCAACACCACGATGTCGTCGGTGGCGAGGAACTGGTTCTTGCGGGCGATCATCTCGACCCCGATGGCCGGGTGGGTGATGGCGTTGAGATCAGCCAGGGCATCGGGATGGCCGAATACCTGCTCGGCGACGCTCGGGCGATCGATCCGACCGTGCCCATCGACGATCCCCGTTCCGAAGCGGTCGATCATCGGTTGGTAGGCGGGCCCGCCCGGCTCGACGACCTCGCGGGCGATCAGATCGGCATCGATCAGTTTCGCCCCGTGCTGGACGAGCAGTTCGGCAACACTGGACTTTCCTGCCCCGATGCCTCCGGTGAGCCCGACCGCCAGCACGGAGAGGACACTACAGGTTGGGAAACGGGCTGGTGGATTGCCGGGTGGATCGGGTCGATCCCCGCTAGTCTCCACAACCGGCCGACCCATGAGCGAATCCTCCCCTGCCACCCCGTCCGCCGTCTTCGACGACGGACGGACCACCACGACGTCGCCTCGGCCGGAGCGGATCGACGTGGCGGTGTGGGTGGCGCTGGCGCTGATCAGCTACCTCCCCTCGTTCCTCACACGGCCCGGCGAGGTGGCGGCGGACACCAAGCAGTACCTCTATCTGGACCCGGGTCGGCTGATCCAGAGCGCCATCTCCATGTGGAATCCCGATGTCGGTGCCGGAACGGTCACCCATCAGAACATCGGCTACCTCTTCCCGATGGGGCCGTACTACTGGTTGGTCGCCGAGCTGCACATTCCGATCTGGATCGGCCAACGCTTCTGGATGGGCTCACTGTTCTTCGCGGCGGGCATGGGGGTCTGGTACCTCGGCCGCCTGCTCGGGCTGTCACGATCTGGAAGGCTCGCCGCGGCGCTGGCGTACATGCTGACGCCCTACGTCATCGACTACATCACCCGCATATCCGCCATCGTGATGCCGTGGGCGGCGCTCGGGTGGATGGTGGCGTTGACCATCCTCGCCGTCCGCAAAGGTGGCTGGCGCTATCCGGCCGTATTCGCCGTGGTCATCGCCCTGGTGGGTGGGGTCAACGCCACGTCGATCCTGTTGGTCGGGGTGGCCCCGCTCCTCTGGGTGGTCTTTGCCGTCTGGGTCACCCACGAGGTCGCCGTTCGGGCCGCATGGGCCGCGGTGGTCCGCATCGGCGCACTGGGCCTCGGGGTGTCCCTCTGGTGGATGGCCGGCCTGTGGGCCGAGGGCGCCTACGGCGTCAACGTCCTCAAGTACACCGAGACCCTTCCCACCGTGTCGTCCACCTCGCTGTCGTCCGAAGTACTGCGGGGCCTGGGCTACTGGTACTTCTACGGACAGGACAAGGTGGGCCCCTGGACGACGGCCTCCTTCGGCTATCTCCAATGGACGTGGCTCATCGTGGTGAGCTTCGCGGTGCCGATCCTCTGCCTCACCATGGGCATGGTGGTCCGGTGGCGCTCCCGCGCCTTCGCCATCACGTTGATCGTGGTGGGAGTGGTACTGGCCGTGGGCACGTACCCGTTCAAGGACCCGACCCCGTTCGGAGCGCTGGTCAAGGCGGCCGGATCGGACTCCACCGTGGGGCTGGCGCTCCGATCGACCAATCGGATCATCCCCATCGTGCTGCTCGGGCTGGCGCTGCTCCTGGGCGCCGGGATCACTGCCGTCACCATCCGTACCCGTCGGGTCGGTCTCGGGCTGTTGGCCGTCAGCACGGCACTGATCGCCGCCAATCTGACCCCGTTGTGGAACGGCGGCCTCGTGGCCGACAACCTCCAGCGACCCGCCGCCATCCCCCCCTACATCCATGATGCCGCGACGTACCTGAACAGCCAGAGCCACGACACCCGCGTGCTCCAGATACCAGGCCAGGACTTCGCGTACTACCGGTGGGGCATCACCTCCGACCCGGTCTGGCCCGGGCTCATGACCCGGCCCTATCTGATCCGGGCCGCGGTGCCCCAGGGGGAGGCCGGGACCATCAACCTGCTCCAGGCTCTCGACGAGTCGATGCAGGACGGCGTCTTCGTCCCGTCCACCCTGGCCCCCGTGGCCCGGTTGCTGAGCGCCGGCGATCTCCTGTACCAGTCCGACGTGCAGTTCGAACGCTTCGGCACCACCCGGCCCCAGCCCCTGTGGCTGACGTTGAACCAACCGTCGACGGGACTCGGTGCGCCCGTCACCTTCGGGACCCCGCAGCTGTACCCGACCATCAAGTACCCGCTGACCGACGAGACCCAGCTGGCCATCCCGAACCAGGCCTCCGTCCCTCCTCCGGTGGCGGTCTTTCCGGTGCCGGGCGCCCGACCGATCGCCCGCACCGAGTCACCGGTCCATGCGCTCGTGGTGGCCGGAGACGGCCAGGGCGTGGTCGAAGCGGCGGCGGCCGGCTTGCTCGCCTCCAATCCCACCATCGTCTATTCAGCCACGTTCGCCCACGATCCGGCCGGGCTCGACCGTCAGCTGAGCCACGGCTCGGTGCTGGTGCTCACCGACTCCAACCGGAAGCAGCACTCCACATGGGGAACCGTGGTGGACAACTACGGCTACGTGGAGCAGGCCAACGAGACCCCGCTGGTGCCCAATCCGGCCGAGGCATCACTGCCCCTCTTCGCCGGGGCCGGAAGCAACACCCAGACGGTGGCAGTGGTGAACGGGGTGGCGTCGGTGCGGGCCACCGCCTACGCCAACCCCATCACCAACACCGCGGAGAACCAACCCCTCAACGCCGTCGACGGCAATCCCGAAACGTCCTGGGTCGAAGGTGCGTTCAGTCCCGCCACCGGCGAGTCGATCGAAGTGAAGCTGGTGCATCCGACCACGGCCGACCACATCACGCTGCTGCAGCCACAGAGCGGACCGAGGAACCGCACGGTGACCCAGGCCACCTTGACCTTCGACGGGGGATCACCGGTCACGACGACGCTCGGTGCCCTGTCGGAGGTGCAGCCGGGTCAGGTCGTGGCCTTCCCGAAGAGGACCTTCCGTACCCTCACCATCACCATCGACGACACCAGCGCCGGCGTCCGGAAGGACTACGACAGTCAGAGCGCGGTGGGCTTCGCCGACATCGCCATTCCCGGAGTGGCCCCGGCCACAGAGGCCCTCCGACTGCCCACCGATCTGCTGGACACGACAGGAGCGGCGTCGCTCACCCACCAGCTGGACATCGTCGTCAACCGGATCCGGGCCCAGGTGACCCCGCCCCGTGCCGACCCCGAGCTCTCCATGGCGCGCCAGTTCTCGCTGCCGACGACACGGACCTTCTCTGTCGGGGGTAGGGCCCGCATCTCCGCGCTCGCCCCGGACACCGTCATCGATGGTCTGGTCGGACGGACGGTAGGCACCGGCCCGCCCTCGACGACGGGTGCGGCGACAGTCCTCTCGTCCAGCTCCTCGGGCCGCCTGTCCGGTGACCTCAGGGCCACGGCCAGCGCCGCCGTCGACGGCGACCCGGCCACCGCATGGGAGCCGGGGCTCGGCAGCCAGGCCGGCGGGTGGGTCGAGTACCAGCTCAGCCACCCGGTGACCTTCGACCATCTGGACCTCCAGGTCGTGGCCGACGGCAAACATTCGATCCCCACCTCCCTCACCGTCAGCACGCCGGCCGGCTCGCGGACCGTCGCCCTTCCGCAGATCGGCGACGGTCAGGGACGGCCCCAGGGCACGGTGGTGCCGGTGCCGGTGGCCTTTCCGGCCATCAGCGGCTCCGACGTCCGGATCACCGTCGACACGGTGGCCGAACACAACTTCCTCGACTACCTCTCGAACAGCCAGAACACGGATCCGGTGGCGTTGGCCGAGGTGGGCATCCCCGGCGTGGCCGCGGTGACGACTCCGGCCGTGCTACCGGTGCACTGCTACCCGAACCTGCTGGCCGTCGACGGCCATCCTGTCGACATCGAGATCTCCGGTACGGCGGCGGATGCCCTCGCCAATGGAGGCTTGACCATCCGGGCCTGTGGCAATGCCACCCAGGGTCTGACCCTCGGGGCGGGAAGCCACACCGTGACGACGCCCAGCTACCACACGACCGGGCTCAACGTGGACTCGCTCACCCTCGGCTCGAGCGCTGGCGGGGCTGCGCTGTCCCAAACCGCGTCGGGACAGTTGCCCGCCCCGCCCTCCTCGACATCACCACCGGTGTCCGTGCTCGGTCAGAGCAGAACCTCCATGACGGTGTCGGTGAAAGGAGACGGCTCGCCGTTCTGGATGGTGCTCGGTCAGAGCCAGAGCAACGGGTGGAAGGCCACGACGTCCACCGGTGTGTCGCTCGGGTCCTCCACACTCATCGATGGCTATGCCAACGGCTGGTACATACCCCGGGCGATGGCCGGTGGGACATTGGTTCTGACCATCACCTGGGCACCGCAACGAGTGGTCGACGTGGCGTTGGTCATATCGGGAGCGACGTTGCTGGCGAGCCTGGTGCTCATCTTCCTGCCTGCGGGCTTCCTCACGACGCTCGGCCGGAGGGCACGGCGACGGCGTAGGGACACGCTTGGATCGTCGGGTGCGGCCCCGTCGGGTGCGACTCCGTCTTCGTCCCCGGCGATGGCCTCGGCGACGATCCCTCCGGCTGGACTCGAGGACGACCCCGGAGGTCCCGCCCGACCGGTCTTCACCTCAGTCCGGCGAAGTGGGGGCACGACACCCCCGTGGCCGGTGTGCCTCCTCGCCGCCGCTGTCGGCGGCCTCGTGACTGGGATCATCGTGGCGCCTCTGGCCGGGTTGCTGATCGCCGCCTTCATGCTGGCGGAGCTACGCATCGACCGGGCCCGGACCGTCGTGCTCACCACGACGGTCGGACTGCTGGGGGCCACCGCCGGGTACGTGGCCCTGCACCAGTACCGAAACGGCTTCATCGCCAACATCAACTGGCCGTCGCATGCCGGGATCGCCAACTCACTGGTCTGGATCGCCCTCTGTCTCGTGGGCGTGGACGGAGCCGTCCAGCTGATTCGGCGTCGACGGCGCGGAGGAGCGGCCGGTTCAGCCGATCCAACCGTCGACCGTCCTGATCGTTGAACGCCGGCCGGGCAGGGACCGCTCAATCGCCGGTCGGCACCGTCGGCTGTGATGATGCCGCCGACGGGCCGGTGGCGGCCTCCGCCTCGACGGCCGGATCGCTGGTGTCCCCGGGTGCCGGGGTGGTCGCGGGGGCCGGTGCCGGGGTGGTCGCGGAGGCCGGTGCCGGCCGCTTCCACCAGGTAATCGAGGACTTGAGCCGCAACGCCGGCTTCTCGACGATGAAATAGCTGAGGCTCGACGAGGCGATCGAGAGCCCGAGCACGCCCAGCAGGTAGGGCCAGAAGGCGATGTTGAACAGGGTGAGATGGGCGTACTTCAAGAGGACATAGATCCAGGTCTCGTGCCAGAGGTAGATGCCGTAGGAGATCACGCCGAGCGACGCCATGGGCCAACTCTGGAGGAACCGTCGGATGAGGCCCTTGCCCTGCGGTCCGAAGACGGCCGGAAGGAGCAGGAAGAAGGCGAACAGGGCGTAGAGCGTCTGCCGGGCCAGGTCGAGATCGGACTCGAAGTAGATGGGAAGCACCGGTGAGCCGATGTGCGACACACCCCAGAAGCAGACACCGGCACACGCCCACGACACCCAGGGGAGCCAGCGGGACCACAACCACCGGACCTCCATCTCCCGATGGTGCATCCAGGCACTGGCCACCGCCAGGCCCATGCCCAGGGCGAACAAGTCGAGGTAGGCCGGGAGCCAGTTGATGGCCAACCGCCAGTACTTCGAGTGACCGGTCTGGTACTGGAGGGCGGTGAAACGCCACGAGAAGCTGATCAGGACCATGACCAGCAGGCCCCACAGCTCGAGGCGCAACGTCTGGGCATCGGTCCGCCGGGACCGTCGCCGTCCCAGCAGCATGGCGTAGAGCGGGATGAAGAGGTAGAAGGTCATCTCGACGCACAGCGACCATGCCGCGGTGATCCCTTTGAAGTCCTGCGTGGGGAAGTACACCTGCAAGAAGAGATAGTGGGTGGCATAGGCCTTCCAGCCACCGGGGCCGATCGACGGCCCGACTCGAAGGATCGACGTGGTGATGAACAGGGCCAGCCAGTATGCCGGCAGGATGCGGAGGAGCCGACGGGTCCAGAAGGCACCGGTCCGGGGCTTGGGGGCCGCGGCCAGGTGCGCCACGACGAACGGCCGGTAGAGCAGGAAGCCCGAGATCAGGAAGAAGACCGACACCCCGATCTCCATCCGGCCGGTGTAGATCCCCCACCCGGTCCGCGGCGTGAGGCCGGAGACGAACGAGACGTGCACCACCACGACGAGCACGGCGGCGATGGCTCGTAGCCCGTCGAACGCGGGGAAGCGGGGCGGTCGACGCGGTGCGGGGGCCTCCGGCCCCGGCGCGATCACCGGCGGTTGGTCCAGCGGTTCCTCGATCGAGTCGACCAGCGAAGGACTCATAGGCGATGGTCCGGTGCGACCGATGGGTGCCGATGGGCGGGGTTATCCGGTCCGGAGGCCGGTCGCCCACACCGGTCACCGGATGTCGAGCGGCCCGCCACCGCCGAGACAACATCGTGCCCGGCGGTGCATAGGTCAGGAGTGACGATGGCGGCGATCGAGAGTCGGGCGATCATAGCGACGAAGGCAAACCGTAGCAGTCGTCGATGACGCAACAGATCTTCAACCAGGGCGAACGAACATCAGGCCGTGTCGTCGGTTCGGGATGGCATGAGTGAGCTGGCCATGCGCTCCGCAGTGGTCCCCTTCCCGCCGACCTGGCTCCGCGCCATGTCGAGGAACTCCCGCCGGCGCGCCCAGGCGACCGCCGCCACTCGCCGGAAGCGCAGGCGGCGCACCGGAAAGTAACCGAGTTCCCAAATGGTGAGTAGCCCCCAGAACATGAAGTCGGTGCCGACCCCACCCTCATTGAGCTCGATCTGCAGTCGCATGGAGATGTGGACGAAATTGACGATCTCCTTGTCCATGGCGTCGGCCAGCACCCCTGGGGGAACCCGGATGAGGCTGGCCCACCCGTCAGGGCGCTGATAGGACCGGTACACCGTTCGTCGCCGGATGTCGATCACCCAGTAGGGGCGATCGACATCCGGGCCGTGGAAGACCACCGAACCATGCACCATGTGCGGAAGACCAGGCGGCAAGGCCTGGACAAACGCTCCGAAGTACCGGGCAAAGGAGTCGTAGTCCAGTGTCTGGGTGCTCTCTTCCAGCAGGGCTGCATCGACGGCCGGGGTGGCATCGAACTGCATCTTCTTCACCGTTGCTTCGAAGTTCGCGAAGGGATCGGTGGGGGCCAACGAGAACCCCTCGTCCTCGTCCCACGAATCGCCCGGCGCCATCACCGCGAGCTCGGTTCCGGAGATCGGCGCTCGCTCGAAGGCAGACACCAGGTCGACCGGACGGACGATCTCCTCGTTGCGGGCCGCCGTCTCAGGATGCAGAAAACACGTCATCGAGGCGAAGGGGACGGCATAGCGAGGCGACGTAGCCGCAGCCGTGCCGAGGAAATCGACCAGATAGCTGCTGCGGGAGATCATCCCGAGGTCCGCCTCCCGTTCGGCCTGATAGCAGCCCGGGTAGGCCTGGGCGGCGGAGTAGTTCTTGAGCAGGAACGTCGGGCGACCTGCTTGGCGAATCATGTGGCGCAGCGCGGCACCACGCACCTTGCAGTCGTTGAAATCGGCGATCACCGTCGAACCGTGGCGGACCACCAGTGTGCTGTCGTCGACGCCGTACTGGTACGAGCGGACGATCAGCCCGTCGCCGAGCTCCATCGGGGCTCCGGGGGCCAGCTCGGTGACACGGGAGAACCCGAGGTTGGACAGCTCCTCGCGCATGACGTCCACCCCGAACCTGGGAACCAGCACATGAGCGTCCCGATCAATCCGACGAAGGGACGGATAGTGGAAGTGGTCGAAGTGATGGTGGCTCAAATAGACGTATTTCGGGGTAAGCCACTCCTCCTGCACGTCGCCGATGGGCGGATAGTGCCACCACGACCGCCAGTAACACGACCCGAAGAGCCAGGGATCCACAAGGAGATCGGTGTGCCGTGACTCGACATAGAGGCCGGCATGGCCGACGATCGTAAAGCGCATCAGTAATTCCATCCTTCGGTGTTCGGGAGCAACCGGCGGAGTTGCATCCCCGACGGCGCGGCGGCGATGGTCGACCCATCCGCCACCAACGGATCGGGGGCATCGGGCGCCACCAGCGGATCGGAACTCGGCCGGTCTTCCGACGGGCGCGCCGACCGACGCGAGCTTCCCACACGAGCCCAGAACCACTCGAGCTGTACCGCAGCAAGGAGTACCAGTGAGACCTCGAAGCCGGTCCGGTACCGGGTATTCCCGAACGCCAGCACCACTGAACAGACCACATTGAGACCGATCACCCAGAGGGGGAAGGACGGTATCCGGCGGCGCCGGAGGACGACGGTTCCACCGATCGACAGCGCAAGCAGGACGTAGTACATGAAGAGGCCGGTGAGCGCCCACCGGTAGGGGCGCATCTCCACGTAGGAGTCCATACGGATCTGCTCCATGGGATGGAAGAAGCCGAACGCCCTCCCTACCTTCGCCGACGCCACGGGGACGAGGCGGTTCTCGTGGTGCTGGAGATACTCGAACGTCAGATGTTGGAGCTCAGCGCCTTCGACCGATTCGTCGGCGTTCGTATTGACCGACGGGCTCCTGGCGTACGCCAACGCACAGGGTTGCCACCAGTACCCCTCGAGGGGACCGGCGAACGTGGTGGCACAGTCAGCCGACGCCATGGTCACCCCGAGTCCCGTGGTGATGAACACCGGTTTCTGGAACCGGCTCAGATTGAACCCCACCCAGGGCCCGATCACGAGACCAACAGCCAGGAGGCCGACCCCCAGCGCGGTCAGCCGCTGACTCCAATCGAGTGATCGGGCCAGCAACGCCAGCGGCACCAGAATGAACAGGACCAACAACGTGAGCTCGTCGCGGCCGAGCACGGCGATGCCGAGCGAGAGCCCGAGCCAGATGGCCCGCGCCACTCCGGGTTCCTTCCAGAACCGGTAGGCGAACAACAGCACTCCTGCCACCAGCAGTGGGACGATGGTCTCGGACAGGGCCAGCTCGTCGCTCATCCAGATGTTCGGGTACACCGCCAGGAGGAACGCCGCGATGAGGCCGACCCTCCGGCCCGCGATCTCGCGTCCGGTGTAGCCGCAGACGACGACGGCGGCGGCGCCGAGGAAGCAGCAGAACACCCGTTGGGCGAAGAAGGTCTTCAGACCGACAACCGAGGGGATCGCCACCAACAGGATGAAGAGCGGAGGGAATCCTGCCGATTGCTTGTGGTACTCACCGATGGAATACCACACGGGGCTGACGAAGCCGTGGCCGCTGGCGAGCAGGTTGGCGGCGTTGTGATAGATGTACGAATCACCGTGGGGTTTGGCATTGGGCCGCCCGAAGACGGCTGCCAACCGCACGGCCAACCCGATGACGGTCGACAGGCCCAACCACAACCACCATCGTTCTCGCGCAGTCCCCCTGGCATCCACCGCCGGGAGCCTAGTGGGAGCCCTGTGCGCCCCTCGGTCCTCGCGGCACGCAGATCAGGTGCGGCGCGCTGCCGCCGGGGGAGGCGCCCTTCGCGGACGACCTCATGCGCGCTCGAGCGTCCTCGACAGCCTCATCCAGGCCCCCACGGCGAGGACGTAGCAGGCGAATCCGAGGACGAGCACCCAGTCGAATCCAACGATCTCGGCCAGAATGGCAGCCAACGCCGAGCCGACCACCGAGGCGAAACCGTTGACCGCCCAGCCCCACGCCACATATTGGCGGGGGAATTCGCCGAGATGGGAGATCCGTCCCAGGCCTACCGGCATGAACATCCCGACGCACAGCCCAAGAGGAGCGATCACGGCAAAAGCCACGACGATGCGGAGCGCAAGAGGGGTTCCGAGCAGTGCACTGGTCAGCGGTCCCAGTCCGAACAGGTAGAAGAGGACGAGGGCCGCCAGCACCGCCAGCAGGCCCGGAATCACCCGCGCATGGTCCTTGACGCGTTGGCTGGCCAGGGCCCCGACTCCCGTGAACACCAGCAGAGACATGAGCGTGATCGTCAGCGAGTAAGTGGGGAAGCCGAGGAAGAGGTTCAACAGCTGCAACAGCGTGATCTCGAAGAAGATGAACCCGAATCCCACCCCGGCAAAGAACAGCACCGAGAGTCCTTTGCGGGGAAGCCCGGACCACACCTCGCGCATGAGCACGAACGGCAAGAGCAGCATCGCCGCGGCGGCTATCACAGAAAGAGCCAACAGGAGAATGAGCACCCGCTCTCCGACGGCGTTCTCACGATCGCCGCTGCCGAGGGAGTGGAAGAAGTTCGAGGCCACGGAGCCGTACCGCGCAAAGTGGTAGAAGTACGGGTCATTGTCGGTGGTCGGGGTGATGTTGAAGGGATACGCGGCGTAGAAGGCACCGAGTTTGGCGTCGGAAGTCTGCACGACGGAGTTGACCGGATTCGGCTTGACCGGAAGAGCGCCGGCGGAGAGGACTACCGTGTGCGGGACCGCCTTGGTGGCTCCCGCGAACCCGGCGATCTCTGCGGGGGTGAAGGCCGTCCGCTTGACCAGAATCGTCGACAGGGGTATCGACGCGACGAAGTTGCTGGGGTTGGTGACCACCAGGATGTGGCGGCTCGGATCGGACACGCCGAGATTGGCGAGCGCCTGGCGAGCCGTCGCCACAAAGCGGGTGGTCTTCACCGAACTGCGTCGCATAGATCCCGCCGGGGGCCAGGTGCTCGATCATCGACTGGACGCCGTTGGTCGTGTACAGGTAGCTCTCGGACAGCACGTACGCGGTGGACAGTGCCCCGCTGGAGGCGGCGTAGCTGTCCGGTGCCGGATACCAGATCAGGTTGTAGTGGCGGCTCGTGCGCGCCATGAAGGACCGGCCGTCTGCATTGGTGTACGTGACATGGGGATTCTGGGCAAGGTGGCCGTCGAAGTCGGCGTAGGTCGTAGTCACCAGGTGCACGGTCACCGGGTTGAGCTCCACGGCGTCCACATGTCCGGCCCCGTAGTACAGAGAGGTCAGGACTTCGTGGCCGCCGGCAGCGCCGATGACCGCCTCTTGTGCCGGTGGCGTCCCCAACACGCGGAACGGGATCGACCGGGGGTCGTGGGGGAAGTCGTACCCCGTCAGGAATGACCGCGTCCCGTTCCAGCGTTCGATGGAGGCGCCGACAATACCGTCGTGATAGAGGTTCAGGATGTTCGGGAACAACGGCACATTGGACAGGTCGACGCGGAGCACCTGTCCCCATCCGGTGAAGAGGTTCGTCCCCGTATGGGTCGCCTCCTTACTGGTGTCGAGACGTTGTGAGGGAAGGAGCCCTGGCGCAGCAGTGAGCACGATGCCGACGATCAGGACGATGGCTGCCAACCCGAAGAGAGTGCGGCCCTGCCGTGTCGCCACAAGCACGGCGCCGGCCCCCATCACCGCCACGGCCAACATCACCGTGGCCGGTGCGCCCAACGAGCTGATGACGTAGATCACCACAGCGCAGGCAAGACCGGCCCCCACGAGATCGGCGAAGTACAGCCCACCGATCCCTTCGGGCCGACGACTGAACAAGGTGGCGGAGATGATCCCCGCGGGGACAAAGGAGAAGAACAGGCAGATGCACAGGACGAGCAGGGCCAGCAGGCTCCGCACCGAGGCCCCGGTTCCATACAGCCACACGGCCAGACTGTCGATTCTCGTAAAGGCGATCACCAGGTAGGCCGCGATCGTCGCCAGCGCACCGAGGAGGAAGCTCCAGAAGAGCACGGTGTCAGTCTCCGCATTGCGAATGCGTTTTGAGGTTGCAACGAGCACGGCGCCGGCGCCGACTCCCAGCAGGGCGATGCCGATGACGAGGTAGACGTAGTAGTAGAAGAGCTTGTACGAGATGATCCTCGTGTAGCTGATCTCGATCAGCAGGGAGGCAAAGCTGACGAGGAGAATTTCGGCGTGACGACTGTACTTCCACTGCGAGGTCCGAGGTGTTTCGGAGTGCACTGTACCTTCCTGGCGGGCCGTGATCATCTGCATGGTTCAGCGGACAGTAGCAGTCAACCCACTCCGCGGCACGGCACATCGGATCGGCCTCGCGATGGCGATCGGGCCGGTGAACAGGCCGGGATTTCCCACCCGCGCCGCCCTCCCCCGGTACTCGCCTCCTGTCGGCACAAGGGCCTCACGCCTGCAGGCAGCCGGTCTGACCAGCATCCGGGTGAAGCCCGCCACGACTGCCGCTTCCGTCCACGCCGAATCGACACCCGTGTCCGTTCCAGCTGCGTATGCTGCCGCCATGCGTCCCACGATCGACTCTCGGTCGCGCTGGTGGGTGTGGTTGGGGCTGTCGACGCTCCTCGGGTTGGCCGTGCGGATCGCCGCCGTGCTGGGGCGGCCCAACGCCACGGCCCATGGTGATTCGTACATCTACCACGATGCCGCCAACCTGCTCGTCAGCGGCCATGGTTTCATCAGTCCCTACTACTATTCCCACGCCCAACACCTGCACGTCCAGTCGGCCGCATTCCCGCCGCTCTTCATCCTGTTGGTGGCGATCCCCTCGGTCGTGGGTCTGAAGACCTTCTTCGCCGAGCGGCTGTTCTGCTGCTTCCTCGGCGCGGCGGCAATCGTTGTCTGCGGCTACACCGGGCGCGAGATCGCGGGCCGGAGGGTGGGCCTCATCGCGGCGTTCCTCCTGGCGGTGTACCCGAACATCTGGATGAGCGACGAGCGGGCCATTTCGGAGACCATCGCCCCACTGCTGGTGGCCACGGTGCTGCTGTTCGCCTACCGGTTCTGGAAGGACCCCGGAGTGGCGCGTGCCATCTGGCTCGGTGGCTCCCTCGGCCTCACCATCCTGGGCCGAGACGAGTTCGCGCTGCTGGTCCTGTTCATCCTGGTGCCATTGGTGTTGTTGGCCCGATCACTCGACTGGAGGCAGCGGCTGACCACCCTCGGGGTCGGCGTGCTGGCGGTCGTTGTGGTCATCGGGCCCTGGGTCGGGTTCAACCTCAGCCGATTCCAGAAGCCGGTGCTCATCACCAACGGACTCGGCGTGACGTTGGCCTCTGCCGACTGTGCCACCACGTTCAGCGGTCCCAATGAGGGCTACTGGTCGGGAGCCTGTGCGTTGGCCGACGCCAAGAGCCCCTCGGTCAACCCCACATCCGACGAGTCCGTGCAGAGTGCGGCGTTCCAGAAGCTGGCGTTGGACTACGTGCGTGCTCACCCGCATCGGCTGCTTCCCGTCTCGATGGCGAAGATCGGCCGCGCGTTCGGGTTCTTCCATCCCATGGAACAGATCCGGTTCGACTGGTTTCTGGAGTCGCGACCGTACCGCTGGGCCGTCACCGGCCTGTTCATGTACTACGCCCTTCTTGCCCTCTCGGTTGGTGGAACGGTGGTCCTCCGGCGCCGCCGGATCCCGTCCTTCCCCCTGTGGGCGGTCGGTCTCAATGTGGTCTGTTCGGTGCTGCTGACATTCGGGAACACCCGGTACCGGACGGGCTTCGAGGTCTCGCTGGTACTGCTTGCCGCCGTACAGCTCGAGTGGTTCTGGGCCCATGTGCGCGGCAACCGGCATCGGCAGTACGAAGGGGCACCTGAGCCTGTGCTCGTCGAGCCCCTCCGAGTGCAAACGCCGGCCCAGCCTTCCGGTGCTCGGGCCGTGGACAGTCTCCTCATCCAGCCCGATTGACCTGACCGGCCAACGCCTGCAGGGTGACTTCGGCCGTCCTCTCCCAGGTCATGTGCTCGGAGCGTCGCAGTGCTCCCTGGCTCAGGCGGCGCCGCAGCATCGGGTTGGCGAGGATCGACTCGGTGGCGTCGATCAGCTCGGGTACCGAGGAGACCAGAAACCCCGACTCACCGTCGACGACGGCATCCTCGTGGCCGGCGATGCGGGTGGCGACCGAGGGGGTCCCGCACGCTGCGGCTTCGGTGAGGGTCATCCCCCACCCTTCGCGAACGGACGTCGAGCTCACCACCCACGCCTGGCGGTAGGCGGCGATCAGCTCAGCGTCCGAGAGTCGGCCCGGAAGGGAGAGCCACTCGCCGGCGCCGGCCTCGGCGATCTGGGCCTCGAGCGCGGGACGCTCGTAGCCTTCCCCGACGATGACCGCTCGAAGCCGGGGCTGGCGTTCCTTCAACTGGACCATGGCGTCGACGAATCGGTCGAACCGCTTGACCGGCACCAATCGCCCCACCGCCATCACCAACGGCTCGGCATCGAGGGGCCCGAAGGGCGAGAACTGGTTGTCGATGCCGGGGGGAACGACCGTGACCCGGTCGGGAGCGTGATGGAGGCGCTCGACCAGATCCTGTTTGGCCGATTCGGACAACGTCACGATCTGGCTGCGCCGATAGAACGGAGGAGCGATCCGGTGCTCCATGGCGTAGCCGAACCGTGCCAACGACGGGGAAAGCACCATGTTCCACATCTCGGCGTGGACATGATGGAGGAACACGATCCGGGGACACCGGCTCCAGACCGGCGAGAAGAACGGCATCCCGTTCCAGATCTCGACGAGACCGTCTCCAGAGCCGATCTTGCGCCGGAAGCCCGCCACTGCCGTACGTGGGAACACGGCATAGCGACCGGCTCGCCGATCGACCGTGTACCCGTCACGACGGATGTCCCTCGCCGCGCCATCCACTCTCGACGTCCAGAGGCGGACATCGACACCCGCGTCCGCCCACCGGGAGATCACTTCGTGGGCGTGGAGCTCGGAGCCTCCCGCCTCGGCGTCGTCGAGATCCCTCCACGCCACGACGTCGACCCGGTGGAGCCCAGCCGACTCGGCGATGCGCGCCAGACGATGGCGACTCTCCGCCTGGCGCTGCCGGAGCACGAGGGTCGGATCTTCAACGGCCGCCGGTTCCACCGGTTGGGCCGGCTCCGCGGCTCCCCCCCGGATGGCGACGTCCCGTCTGACCCGTTCCCGCCCGGTACTGCTGCTCACACTGTTCCCCCGAGGTCGCGTCGGCCAATACTACTGACGTGGTCCGAAGGGTCCTTGGACCGGCCGGCTCGCCACCATCGCACATGGAGCCCGGTGAAGGCCACTGC
>Ga0307373_10007785_pt1 | contig 16562 bp, 9 predicted proteins | sample OX2MG_FD_202534 | JGI IMG/M metagenome (GOLD analysis project Ga0307373, IMG submission 202534) | Soil microbial communities from Risofladan, Vaasa, Finland - OX-2 | ecosystem: Environmental > Terrestrial > Soil > Coastal area > Acid sulfate soil | place: Finland: Risofladan, Vaasa | collected... | reverse complement strand
GATACTTCCTTCGTTTATGGAAGCATATATTATCAGGAGACAACCGATGGTGGCCAAACGTGGTCCGCTGCGACACCGCTCCTTTCCGCGAGCGCGACGACGCCAGAGCTCGATTACCGGCAACCGATGACGTCCGACTTCAATGATACCAGCGCTTCCGGGCCTCAGTACAAAGTCGTCGCCGTGGTGGATACGGCTCCGGGCAACCTTTACCGGAATGGCATCTATGGTTTCGATTTACACAATTTCGCGCTCGCTTCTGTCGGAGGTGTAGATGCGGTTAGTCCGCAACAGGCTTCGCCTATCGACTTTTCGTTGTCTGCCTTCCCCAATCCCATGGCTTCAGCCGCGAGCATTGGCTTTACCCTCCCCTCGGAATCCGCCGTATTGCTGACGGTTTCCGACATGCTGGGCCGGACAGTGGAGACGTTAGCGAGCGGGCGAATGGGACCCGGGGAGCACACGGTAATATTTAACGGAGCCGATCTCCCGAACGGAGTGTATCGCTACACTCTTCGCGTGAATGGTGAGAGTATCACAAGGAGCATGTCATTGTTGAGGTAAGGATTTTCCCGCCGGCCCTTGCGGTTCCGCGTTTTCGCGGGCTTCCGGGGCCGGCAATTTCCGCCCCTTCGCCATTCCTACATTTTTTTTATTCAACCGCGCGACTCGCAAGCTGTTCATGTGTTCCTGTTACGAAATCAATAACAGGGCCGGGCGCGGAAGGCTGACTGGCGGGGAAGGCTGACTGGCGGGGAAGACACGGGAGCGCAGCAAGCAACCGCATCAAACAGTTTTTCAATTCTTTCGATGATTTTATTTCGGAGCGGAATCATGATACGAAACCGGTTTAGTCATGGCGATTTCATCCGGCGGAGCCGGATGCTCGTTGTAATCCTCGCGACGCTCGGGTTGAGCGCCGTGAGTGCGTGGGCACAGACGGGCAAAATCACCGCGAAGATCGTCGATGCCAAGACGGGCGAGCCGCTCATTCACGCGGTCATCCAGATTCTCCAAAACCGGATGGGCGCGCTTACGCACGAGGATGGCGTCGCGACGATCATCGATGTTCCACCATCCCAGAATTACACCCTCATCGCGAAATACGTCGAATACATTCCGGATACGATCTATCACGTCCAGGTTCAATCCGATATTACGACCGCGCTCAATTTGAAACTCGGCAAGAAGGGCGGAATCATCACCGTCGTCGCGCAGGCGCCCATGGTTGAAAAGACGAAGACGGATATCTCGACGAAGATTTCCAGCTCGGAATTCGCGAGCATTGCAGGCCGCCAGCGCATCGACGAAATCATCAAACTCACGCCGGGCGCGGTGCAGGATAATTCCAATGGCGGCATCAGCTTCCACGGCAGCCGCGGCACTTCGAACTCCGTGCGGTTGAACGGCGTCGAAATTACCGACCCGCTGACCGGACGCGCCGGTTCGCTCGAAACGGGACTCTCGCGGTTAGCTATTTCCGAGGTCGATATCGTGACCGGCTCGGCCGATGCCTCGAAGGGCGGTTTCGTTGGCGGCGAGATCAATACGCAGACCCGCTCGGGCGGGAACAATCTCGACTTTACCGCGCACTACCGTACGGAAATTCCCTCACTCTTTGGCTACAGCCAAAACGGGTTCCAGCAGATGCCGTCGGGCGATAAAATCTATGAGTTCTCGCTGGGAGGCCCGCTCGTTACGCAGGACCTGAAATTTTTTATAACCGGCCGCCTCAATACGTTCGACCACTATAATAACTTCACCGATCCGACTTTTTCTAATGAGGGTTTGGGGGTCATCGATCCGCTTGGGAATAATCTTGGCGAATTACCACTGACCGAGCGGTATTACCGGACGGGAACGGCACAGCTTGCCTTTCAGGCGCTCGGGTTTTCGGTCACTGCGAATGCCGATCTCAATGCCACAAGCGGGTTGCTCAACAGTTGGACCACGCTGTACGAAGACCCTTATTATATTCCCGCGGAAGAATGGACAAATGATGTCTATTCGCTCAATGCGCGCGGGCAGATCGGCGATGGCGTGCTCGAACTCCAGGGTGGGTATAGCCTCTATGATATTCAGTACGGCAAATACGATCACACGCAGCCGGTGGACATTACCCACGAGCCGCAGTTCCTTTCAACGACGGATAATTACACCTATAACTCCATCGATGGGACGGTTTCGCCCGGTCCCGATGGAATTATCGATATTTATACGCCGGTCACAAAGCAGATACCCGATCCGGCGGATCCGACAAAGGCATACAGCACGCAAGTTCCGGGCCTTAACCCATTTACGGGGCGTATCGAAGGGCCGGCGATCGCACAGACGAGTTCCAATGCGTATGGGCTGGTCGGGACCTTGCCGAACGGTCAGCAATTTATTGCCACCGGCAACCCCGCCGGTTTTCTTCAGCAGAATGAAGGCCAATCGCAGTTTTCCGGTAATTATACCATGCAAATGGGCTCGCATTTTATTACAGCGGGCTTCGAATCGAATTTTATGTCCATCTACAAGTACGAGAACGATCTTCCATGGGATGCAAACCCGTTTAAAGACTCGTTCCTCGTTCACCCCTACACGGGAGCGATTTATGCCAGCGACAAGATGGAATTCAGCGATATCACCTTCGCTCCGGGAATTCGGTTCGATCTCTATCAGCCTAATTCGAATGCAATCCAGAACCTCTACGATCCGCTCGCGTCTCCGCTTACTGCCACGCCGCTTCAAACGCAGGTTTCACCTCGTATCGCGGTCACCTATGCCGTGACCGATCAAACAACGTTTAACTTCGGGTATAATTGGTATTTCAAGGAACCCAATCTCCAGGATGTGTTGCGGAGTACTGCCGGCGGAAATGCATATCAGATTAACTTGGCTCTGCAGCGCGGAAATCAAATCCTTGGGAATGCCGGCCTTCAGGCGGAGCGGACGAAAGAAGTCGATGTCGGCTTCAATACCCAGCTTTCTGACATTTTTGCGTTCAGCGTAACCGGTATCTATAAGGATCTTCGCAATCAGAGTGGCCTCGAAGCCATTAATAGCCCGTTGCTGGCACAGAGCTACTTTATCTCTACCGATGACGAATACGGCAACGACCGCGCGATCGAGGTCGTGGCGGAAAAAGAGATGGCGGATAATTGGTCGTTGAAGGCAAATTACACCTACCAACTGGCGCAGGGAACCTCGTCTTCCGCGACCGAGGCCTATAGTGAGTTTCTCAATCAGGATCCGAGTTCCGAGCAGGCGGTGCTGCCGCTGACACCGTTCCCGTTCAGCTACGACCGGACGAACGTGGCCGATATCCTTTTCAATATTAATTACAATAAGGACGAGGGGCCGACCATCTTTGGCAAGAAATTGCTCGAATGGTTCTCGTTGAATACCACGACGATCTATCAGACCGGAACGCCCTACACGGCCGTCAACCTTCGGGGCGCGACCATTGGCTCGATCAACGGCGACCGGCAGCCCGATGAATTCCAGACCGACGCCACGTTGACCCGCACGATCCCGTTCGGCGATGTTTTTGGTCCGAGCATGAGCTCGATTTTCCTCGATTTGCAGCTTGAAGTGACAAACGTGTTCGACCGCGTCACGCCGTTGCAGGTCTATGCGTCGACGGGGCAGGGGGATAACGATGGACTGACCGGGCTGCTCAACCCCACGCAGGAATTTTATAACGACCCGACGAACAGCCGGGGCGGGCAAATCGACCCGGTGGGGAATTTGTATTACAATCCGCGCCTGGACTTGAATCACGATGGCAAAGTGAGCCTTGCCGAGCAGCAAATATCGTATAACCAATACCGCAAGGATAACTACAATCGCGCTGTATTCTATCAGATTCCGCGCCGAGTCTTTCTTAATTTCACGCTTCGCTTTTAACGATGACCGCATATCAATCATGCGCCTTCCTTGTCGGGAGACGTTATAGCCGTGACCTTCCGGTCACGGTGGCGAAGCCTATTCGCCGTGGCCTTAAGGCCACGGCTACAAAACTTTTTAGAATGAGAAGAATGATCATACTCCACTCCTCCTCCACGCGCAGTGCGCGATCGAGCGCCATGGCACAGCCTGCGAATGCACCTTCGATGGGGCTTCGCGGCACGGCCGGTGCCGCCATCGTAGCGTTCGCCGTTCTTGCAGCATTGGTTTCCAATTCGTGGGCACGCCTTTCCACCTCCTCCGTCAAATCCAAAAAAGGTGGCGAGCAGGTGCTTAATTTTTTGCGTCAGCGGAATGTTTATAGCAATCTCGATTTCTATTACACGAACCGCGGCGTGCTGTTCAATTCCGGCGCCGGAAATGCGTTCGAGGGATTGTTCTGGCCGCGCGGCTCGGGAAACAGCTACATTTTCGGAGAAGGCCTTTGGTTTGCGACCCAGAAAAAATTATCCGACGGCAAACGCCATAAGCTCTGCGAATTAGGATACAACCCGAATTCCGGAGCAGGATGGTATATCGAGGGAGAGTATGCTTCAGTCCGAGGCACCACTACCGATCAGGCTACGCCGGGTGCGAAATATATTTCTTATGTGGGCTGGCGGTACGACAAATCGAGCGGAAAATATCTTTCCGGCACCTCGTCGGTAGTGCCTTCGCCGTATTATAGCTGGCCGTTATGGGATACCTCGACGACGAAGACGCTCGACCGTAATTATTATTTCGGCGATTACATCTCCGATGTCACGAAGCGCAATATTTCGAGTTTGCAGGCGATTAGCAAGCCGAATCCGAAGCCCGCCATTTTGTCGGAAGAAGATATTGTCAATCAATACACGGACGAAGACCCATCGAATAATCCGGAATTTCGGGCGGGCACCGGTTATCCGTTCGGCATCGATGTCTCGGAAGCGATTTATTCCTGGAGTTTCGGGCGCTACCGCGATATGATCTTTCTTCGCCAGAAAGTGACGAATTCCTCGCAGGATTCGCTCCTCAATTGCTGGATCGCTCCGGCCTTCGATCCCGATCTGGATGACAATGGCCCCGGTGCGGCGCAACAAGATCAAAACAGCTATGTGAACTCGGCGTTGGTGGCCCAGTACGCAGATCCTGCCGATGTCGCTCAATTGCGGCAGCCATACCGGTCCGACCCGACCAAACTCAATATGGGTGTCCAATGGCGAAATTTAACCCAGCCGCCCAATGGCAAACAGTATGGATGGATTGGCTTTAGCTTCCTCGAAAGCCCCGTCATCGACTCCGCCGGAAATATTATCGACAATAGCGACAGTGCAGCCTTACAAGGCTACGGACCAAACAGCCTTTTTCAAAAAAATTCACTCGGCCTGGTCACGTTTAAGGATTGGACGATTTCGAACGATCCCTCCACCCAGGATTTGCGGTATGATTTCGTTTCGTCCGGTGAAAAGGACCTGACCAGCAGTTCGCCGAATGATCAGCGATTGATGATGGCAACGGGGCCGTTTACGCTGCCGCCCGGGAAATCCGTCGAGACGGTCGTGGGGATCACGATCGCGCAAGTCGATAACATCGACTACAAGAAAAATTTTGGCGCGCTGCTCCTGCTTACCGATTTCGCGCACCAGGTGTTTGGCGAAGTAGACTCCGTTAAGCTTGCCGATGGATCGGAAGGTTATTCCGTGAATCATTTCCTTTCGCCCGTCCCGCCCGACGTGCCCAATATGAAGACGACCGGGTTGGACAAAGCGGTGCTCGTGACGTGGGATTCGGCTGCCGAGCACAGTGCCGACGTCGTCAGTGACAACGTCGGCTTCGACACCATCGTTGTCAAGGGCGACACCACTCACCACCTCCAGAGCAAAGCAACGCTGCCCTTCATCGGCTATCAACTCTGGCGCTCTTCCCGGTCCGACCATGACAGCACCATTCGCCCGGATGGCAATAATCCGGACGTTATGCTTGGCCAATGGGCCTTATATGATTTCCGGACCGATACCATTTGGAATAGTACTAACAGCCATTACTACCACTTACACTATACTCGGCTGAACACCACTCCGCACGCGATCCCGCATTCCTATCTCGATATTGGCGACGATAACCACGATGGAATCCTCACGGGCAATGAGGGCCTTTATAATGGCGTTCAATACTATTATTACCTCATAGCCTACGACGAATACGATTCGACCAACCAGGTCGGGCCGCTTTATACGTCCGTTGTTCCACCAAAGAATTTCCTGGTCGGCATTCCGAACCGGCCGGTCTATCTTGTGCCGTTCAGCGGGGACACGGCTTCGGGCGTTGCCGGTAATTGCCTTGCGGGTCATGCAAATCCCGCCGACCAGTGCCCAACATGCTCGGGCGGGTTGCTGGATGTCCGGCTCGATATCGTCGATACCGGAATCTTCGCGAAGCTATTCACCAATGACACCATCAATGTAAGTTTCCAGCCGCGATGGACGGAATATGTGAATTTCAATCAAAGCCCGTTGGAGATGTACGTCGATGTGACGGATAACCGGCAGGGGATTCAAAACACCTACGCAAAGATGCAGAACCCCGCGAACAACACCCTGGGTTATTATTTCCCGATTTTGCCGGAAGGGACGATCGTCGCGCACGTGAACGGGACTATTACTCCGGATTCTGGTTTTGCTTCGCAGTTCACCACCGATAACTCGGCCTTCTCGCCGAATCAGTCGATCGACAATGCCTTTAAGGTGCTTGCCGATATGAATTTCGAGCAATTGAGCTCGCCTTACCGCCTTAGTTCTGTTGTGGTTACACCTGGCTCCAATAACCCGAGCCTCGACGAGAATATTCTTCGGCTCTCGCGGAGGACGAATATGGGCGGCGCGCTCGATTCGAACCAAAATATCTTCAACCTGCCCGGAGATTCCGCGATCCGTCCGCCTATCCTTTTATTTAATAAAAAAATTACCCTTAAGGGCACGAATCATACGATAGGGCAAATAGACACGGTCATTCAACTCGGAACTTCCAATGACTCGATTTTTACCCTCGACTCAGCCATTGTGGGGGACACTACGGTCGATAGCACAACGAATCCGGGCGTATACGATACTTCCATCACGTATCTTTCCCATACGGTGATTTATCAATACCGAATCAATAGCACGCGGCCATCCTACTTAGGCGCGCTCGGCGAGACCGCGTACGATGTCACGTTCGATTCGTTACTCAGCCCCGGCCCCGTGACGATCGTAATGTCGGACACCTCCCAAAAACTCAGGCCGGACGCGCTGCACGTGAAAGTCAGTCTCCGGGATTGCCCGCAGGCCGTTCTGCGGAGCGTCCAGGATACTGCGACGGACATGACGGAAGAACTGAATTATCTTTTTTATAGCGATATAAACAATAATAATACAGCGAAAGTCTGGGTTCCAGGCTATGATGATCCGGATATCTTCTATGTTCCAAACCCGGGCTGGTTCCAGATGACCGCATGGCATTATGAGGACGCTAATCCTCCCGGCACGCCTCATACAACTACGGCAATCTTCGACGCGCAGGACGTGCAGGACAGTGGCAGGGGGACCGTGGGGCCGTATTACTTCCCCATCAATGGAAAAGGCAATGTCGAGAGTAATGGCACCACCTATCACTATGCGGTCCACCGGCTGAGCGTGGGCGGTGCGGAATTGTTATTCAACGCGCCGGAAATTCCCGATTTTTCTGGGACTACTACCGGGGACACGATTGCAGGAACAGCTTCCCGACTCGGCGGCGATCACGTCAATCCGCACATGAATGATTTTCAGGTGGGCGATAAGATTACGCTGTCATTCACAGGGGTTATGAAGAATCTCCCGTTCCCAGGCTCGCAATTCCATATCTATACGGAAGGCGGATCGAAAGTCGATTTCGCGAACGCGAGCAACTATACCGATTCCTTGCTTCAGCAGGTGCAGGTCGTGCCGAACCCATACGTCGTCACGCATCTGGGGCAGACTTCGACGGATAATGCGAAGCTCTTTTTTACGCGGCTTCCACCGCGCTGCACGATCGAGATTTACGCGCTCGATGGCACGCTCGTCGCTACGCTCGAACATAACGGCTACGCGGATACCGGCCAAACGGTTACGAACTACGACTATAACCAACTCGCCGATCAATCTTCCGTCGAGACCTGGAATTTGCTTACGAGCGGCAAGCAGCGGGTCGGGAGTCAGGTACTCTTCGCGCGTGTCGTTGCGAAGGACCCGGTCACCGGCGCCGAGACGGGGGAGATCACCACTAAATTCGCCGTCGTTGTAGGCCTGTCTAAATAATGGAAAGCAACCGGAGCGTTATAACTATCGTGAAATCGCAGTTAGAGACTATGATACATTCGAACCCAACTGGCGCGCGTTATACGAGCTTCCGTTACCGGAGCATAGCGGCGCGATGGATGATGGCCGTGGCCGTGCTCAGCGTCCCGCTTGCGCGCGGGGCGCTCGCGCAGGGAACGTCGACCTCCACGACCGCGCCGAATTTCACGAACGCCGGAGCTTCGGGTTCGGTGTTTACCAAGCTCTGGATCGGCGCTCGCGCCTCGGGAATGGCGGGAGCCTACAGCGCGCTCGCTAACGATATCACGGCGCTTTATTGGAATCCCGCGGGCATCGCCAACTTACCCGGCATCAATGTCGGCGCTTCCTACACGAGTTGGTTCGCCGGGGTGACGGAGAACTTCATCGCCGCTACGATTCCGGTGAGCGAGCGCTATCGCGCCGGGTTTGCGCTGACGGTCGTCGATTATGGAAGCCTTCCGGAGGCGACGATTCAGCAGGATGCTAACGCCGGCATTTATAATGCGAACGATCTCTCGTTTGCGGCAACGATTGCCGGTTCGCTGACCGACCGCTTCTCGTTTGGCGCCACGGCGAAGTATCTTCGCAGTTCCATCCTCGATATGAGCGCGCAGGGGCTTGCTTTCGACGCCGGATCACTCTATCTTACCGACTTTTATCACATGACGATTTCCATGGACCTATCTAACCTGGGAACCGACCGTAATTTTTCCGGCAATAGCCTGGACTTTATCGCGAATAATCCGAATGTCAACGCGGTTCGCGATTCGCTTTCCGGCGCGCTGAATACCGGGAATTTCCCGCTGCCCCTTATCTTCCGAATTGGCGTGGCGAGCGACCTATTGCAGGGAAAAGTCGAGAACCAGAAATTGAACATGGACTTCGATTTTTCGACTCATTCCGATGGGCCCGAACAATACAATCTCGGCGCCGAATATATATGGAACGATATGGCTGCCTTCCGAGCGGGGTATGCCTTCAATCAGGATCAACTCGGTTTAGGCGTCGGGGCGGGTTTTCACTTTAAGACGGAAAACTTTTCCGGCATTATCGATTATGCCTATAACACCACGAAGAGCCTGGGCGGAATTAATCGCATTTCCATCAGCGCGACGTTCCAGTAAACCACGGTAGATCGTTCCAATAGACCACCGTAGATTCTGTACCTGCTGGAGATAGAGAACATTCTTTGGGATTAGAGCGGATGGCCTTTGCTAAGGGTTGAAACCTATCGCCGGTCCAAAGCGATACACTTTGGTAATTATGAAGTACCGCCTTTTTCTTTCCGCCGCGCTCCTTGCTGTTACGCCGATTGTGCTTCGAGCACAAAACGCCCTCGAAGCCGATGCCGTGGCATTTCGATACGATAGCACTCATGCCCAGGCCGAGATCGACTACGGCGTCCTCGAGCGAGGATTAGCCTTCAAAAATGTTGATGGTGTCTGGATGGCTTTTACATCCGCGAAAGCGGAAATATGGCAGAATGGCCGCGTCGCGCAAGAGCGGGATATTCACGATACCGTTCGATGCCCCTGCACACAGGCACAGCTTGATTCCGCCGGGGCGAATAAGTTACTTGGTTCAACCGGATTTTCCATCCCTTATGGTGACACAACGACGGCGGCCTTTCTTTGGCGAACGGGCGAGAAGGATGGCCATTCGGTTTTCGATACCATTGTAATACCGCTAATCCTTCCGGATCGCGACACATCGAAATTTTCCCTTAGCGGAGTTGAGCTTGCGGCACAAGTGGAAAAGTCATCCGGCCAACCGAGTCCGTTCGAAAAAGCCGGATATATCGTCACGCCCAATCCCTCGGCGATTTTTGGAGAAAATTACACGAAGCTTTATTATTATACGGAGCTTTATGTGCCACGGGCCGCGGTCGATCCGGCGCAAAGTGTGGACATTGTCACATCTGTCATCGATCCAAGCGGCGCTCAGATCCTTTCCAGTACGGAAAAGGTGCCCCTTGCCGGCACGGTGATTCCCATCATTCTCGGAATAGACATCGATGGTATGGCCGGCGATTCCTACAAATTGCATATCCAGGTAAAATATCAGAATGGCATTGCCACGCAAGCGGAGAAAACTTTTTATTATGCCTCGGACATCAAGCTCTCCGAGGCGCCGCCCGCGCCGCCCAGCTCGCTTGCCGCCGATTCCATTCTCTTTGCCGGTTCCGACTTGGCGAAACTCACCGATGCCGAAGCGGATGAACAAATCGAGCAATCGATGTATTGGGGTGACGATGCCGATAAAACGGCGGCGAAAAAACTCACGACCGTCGATGAGAAGCGAGCGTTTTTATTTTCCTTTTGGCGCGCGGAAGATGAGAAACTCCACTCGGCTCAACCTCTGGACGCATACCGGCTTTTTATGAATCGAGTTGCCGAGGCGAACAAGCAATTTTCCTATCAAAAGACGCCAGGATGGAAAAGCAGCCGGGGCAGGGTGTGGATTACCTATGGCCCGCCGCCGCAACGCGGAATAACAAACGTACCCTACGATCCTGCCTATAAACCCTACATCATTTGGCAATACGATCCAGGTTCTAACATCCGGTTGACGAACGGAAACATCCCGGAATTCGATTTTGTCGATCGGATGGGAGGAGGGAATTATTTTCTTGTAAACTCCAATGCGGTCGGAGAGAGTTACGATCCCAATTGGATGACCACCGAGGCGCTTCGCCTGGCGCACTGATGCTTTCATTATTCCGCTGCGTGGGCGGCTTATTGGGACGGCTTGCGTTTTGGGCGGGCATTCGATCGAAGGTCACGCTCGATAATCTTGCGAGGGCATTTCCGGAACTCCGATCGAATAAGCGCCGGCGTATGGCTTCGAATAGTTACGCCAATTTGGGCACGGTATTTTTCGAGTTCCTTTATTTGCGGTTTGCCGGGAAGGATTCGATACGGAATGGGTTGGAAATCACAAATCTTACAGACGTACTACCGGTCATTTCGAATCTTCGCGGAGCCATTCTTCTCTCCGGCCATTTGGGAAATTGGGAATGGCTGGCGCTTGGATGCGCCCTGCGTATCGGAAGCCCGCTGGACGTGATCATCAAAAACCAGCGAGCTTCGAAGGTCGAAGAGTTTTTGGTAGCGATGCGGACGCGATTCGGGAACCGGATGCTCGATGCGGGAAATGTTCGCGCCATCTTTCGCGCGCTCCGTAGTGGGGAAGTGCTGGCTATTCTTGGAGATCAGGCCGCTTCCGCGGAAGATGTTCGCGTCCCATTCTTTGGCGTGGAGGTCCCGGCGTTCGAAGGTGTCGCCCGGCTCGCGCTCGCCACTCGCGCGCCCATTCTCTTTCTGCAACCCTTTGCGCGCACGCGGCGCGGCTATCGCTGCCGTTTCACCGAAGTTCCCTTTGACGATCTTGCCGATGCAAGTGCGCCCAATGTTCGGGAACTCACCGCGCGTCATACACGAGTTCTCGAACAGGCGATTCGCGAAAAGCCGGAACTATGGTTGTGGCAGCATCGCCGTTGGAAGCATGTAACGGAATGAACGCGCTCATCATCGAGACCGCTTTTTTAGGCGATGCCATCGTTTCCCTCGGGCTGGCCCGCGAGATTAAGCGGCTGGACTCGCATGGAGCGGCGGTTACAGCCCGCGTTACCTATCTCGTTCGGCCGGGAGTCGAAGAAGTGATCGCGGCCTCGCCCGATGTGGACCACGTTCTTACATTCGACAAACATGGCTCCGAATCGGGAATCGCAGGTATTCGAAAGAAAGCGGATGAACTGAATGCGTTTGGATTCGACACCTTGTTCCTGCTCCATTCCTCGCGCCGCTCCCAATCTCTTGCCTCACTCGTCAATTGCTCCACCAAAATTGGTTTCGAAGCCATGACGCACGCCGGTTTGACCCACACTGTCCCCGACCAGGGTTGGGCGAACCGGTATGAGCGCGCTATCCTGCCGCTCCGGGCGATAGCTTCGGATACAGTGATGGACTCACTTCCGCGCGTCCAACCGCCGGAAGTTCCCATTATTGAGGCTTTTTTCCACGATACCCCGAACGCCGTTGCACTTGCGCCTGGAAGCGCATGGGAAACCAAGCGCTGGGGCGACCGAAAATTCTTCGAGCTTGCAAAAGCTTTGACAGCCCGCGGATTGGGCGTAATTATCATTGGAGGAAATGAGGAACGAACTCTTGCCATGAATATTCGGGATGAGTGCCCCGAAGGGAGCGTCCTCGATCTCGCCGGCCGCGCAAGCTTTCTCGAATCGTGTTCCGCGATTGCACGTGCCACGCTGCTCGTCTCAAACGATAGCGCCCCGGTACATGCCGCCGTTGCGGTTGGGACGAAAGTTCTCACGATTTTCGGCCCGACTGTTCCCGCCTTTGGCTTCGCGCCGCCAAAGGGCAGTGGGGAAGTGATCGAACTCCCCGATCTCTGGTGCCGCCCCTGCACGCCGCACGGAAGCCATACCTGCCCGATCTACACGCATGAGTGTATGGAAGGGATTGGGGTGGAAGGAGTTATTGATCGAATTCGGATAGCCCTAAATTCTTATTAGTATGGTCGCAACAGAGTCAGCATCGGAAAATGCTTCGTATTCAAAGTTGCTAATTCTTCGCCTAAGCATGTAGCCGTGGCGGCAATGAGTGCATCCGCAATCTGAAGATCGTGTGATTTTGCATACCGTTTCAGGTACTCGCCGGCAAGCATTGCAATCGTTTGATCCACATCGTGAACTTCAATAGTCGTTAGGAAGGCTTGAAGTTCCGATCGTTCGCGGTCCGTTCTTAGCCCTGCATACAATTCGGCGATCGATACAACCGAAATTGAAAATCCGCTATCGGAAGATTCAAGAAATCGAATTGCCTCTTTCTTTCCTCGAAGCGCGTCGATCGAAATATTGGTATCGACGATCATTCGTCCCAGTTTAATTTCCGCGAGCGGCCAAGCTGGTCAAAATCCGGTAGGTCCCTCCGATCTTTCCACATTCCGAAAGCACGCCTTCGACGCTCAAGAATCTCTTCATGCGAAAGAGGCTCTCGCCGAGAAACAGGTTCCCTAATATAAGCTTGTACCGCATCGAGAATGATTTCCTCCTTTTTCTTCCCTTGCTTCGTTGCAAGGGAAGAGAGAATACCATCCACCTTTTCGGGCAGCGCGATTTGAGTGTGTACCATGATTCGAAATTGGTTTACGTTCCCGCCGCGTAATCCAGATTGTACGCAAGCTGCTCTTCGGTGAGCGCATCGATCGAGACTCCGACCGTTTCGAGCTTGAGCGCCCCCAGTTCCTGGTCCTGCTCGACAGGAATGTCATAGACCATGCCGCGATCCATGATCTCTTCGCCTTTATCAACTTTGACGAGACGAAGCTGACTCAAAAATTGATTCGCGAAGCTCATGTCCATCACTTCGGAAGGATGCCCTTCGGCAGCGGCAAGATTTACTAAGCGGCCTTGTGCGAGGAGATAGACTCGCCGGTTCCCACTGAGGAGATATTCTTCGCAATTCGCCCGGATCGTCCGGTGCGTGGCCGAGCGCTCTTCGAGTTCGGGAATGTTGATCTCGCAATCGTAGTGGCCGGTGTTAGCGACAATCGCGCCGTCCTTCAAAAGATCGAAATGGCGCCCGACGATCACGTCCTTCACGCCGGTCGCGGTAATGAAAATGTCGCCGATCTTCGCGGCTTCATCCATCGGCATGACGCGCATACCTTCGAGCGTCGCCTTGAGAGCGGCCGTCGGCTTCACTTCGGTGATAATCACATTCGCTCCCATGCCTTTGGCGCGCATCGCAACACCTTTGCCGCAATGCCCATAGCCAGCGACGACGATATTCTTTCCCGCGAGCAAAACGGAAGTCGCGCGGATCACGCCATCGAGCGTGGATTGCCCGGTGCCATAGACGTTATCGAAATCCCATTTCGTCTCGGCGTCATTGACGGCGATGACCGGGTAGCGAAGCTTCCCATCGGCCGACATCGAGCGCAATCGGTGGACGCCCGTCGTTGTTTCTTCCGTGCCGCCAATGATTTCTTCCAAAAGCTGTGGGAATTTATTGTGGACGGTGAAGATCAAATCCGCGCCGTCATCGAGCGTGAGGTTCGGATGAAAATCGAGCGAGCGCTCGATGCACCAGTAAAATTCTTCGACGTTCATGCCATACCACGCATAAATTTCGACTCCTTCCTTGGCGAGGGCGGCGGCGACTTCGTCGTTCGTCGAAAGCGGATTGCAACCGCTCCATGTAACCTGCGCGCCGGCGGCGCGGAGCGTCTCGATGAGCACGGCCGTCTCTTTCGTGACATGCAGGCAGCCGGCGATGCGGTATCCCGCAAGCGGTTTCGTCTTCGAATACGTCTCGCGGAGCTTCATCAGCACCGGCATTCGGCTTTCGGCCCATTCAATTTGCCGGCGACCGGCATCGGCAAGTTTCAGATCGCGAACTTTATACTGACTTTCTTTGAAATCCATGTTTCTTTCTTTTTGATAAACACCCCCGCCTTTTCAAGGCGGGGGAAGGGGGTGGTTAATCTGCGCGCACTGAACAGGCCTTATGGCTGAGAGGGTTTCACGTTTCCGACAATTCACATATTTTATACCTGCCTTCACGGATAATGCACTTATTGTGTCTATTGGAAATAGATTATTTTTTTGTTTTGATTTTCATATTCCTTTTCACCTTCGATTCCAGTTCACCTACGATTCCAGCCGAAAATCGACAAAAACGAGTTCATAATTCATAACCCTCACCTTATCAGTTGCCAATGGACAATAGAGCCTGCCTGAGCCGTCGAAGGGTGACCATCAAAGTAACATACTAATCTACACACTATAAAAGGTAAAGTCAAGAGATTCCGAAAGATTTTTTGAAAATTGTATCAGCGGGCGAGCGAGAGCGCAACCCGCTGCACGTTCCCGCCCTCGCGAACGATTGCGAAGTACGTTCCCGCCGTCGCGCCCGAAGCATTCCACTCGAAGGAATGCTCGCCCGCATCCAACGGCGAGATTTTCTGAACGAGAAAACCTACGGCTTTACCTTCGGAAGATATTTTGAATGTCCCTCTAATTTTCCCGGTAAGTCAATCGTAAATATGCATCCTTTCCCCTCGATGTTGCGTGCGGAAATCTTGCCATCGCTTAGTTCAATCGCGCGGCGGCTTATGGTAAGCCCAAGTCCCAAGCCTGTTTTGTTCTCGTCCATCTGTTCGAAGGGGGTGAAGAGCGCTTTCAGTTTGGCTTGGGGAAGACCTCCGCATTCGTCCTCGATCTCGATCTGAGCGCGGCTCCCTATAAACTTCGTTGTAATCGTCACCTTTCCTCCGGGATGCGAAAATTTCACGGCATTCTGAGTCAGATTTGCCAAAGCCGAAGTAAACGCCTGCCGATCTGCAAAGACGGATAGATCGGGAGTTACTTGTATCTTAAAACTAACTTCATTCTGTCTGGCTTCAATCGCGGAAGTAACTTCCACATCGCTCACAATATCGAGGACTTTGACCCACTCTAAATGCGGTGCTGGCTCTAACTTGATTCTCACGGCGAGGAGCGCGGAGTCGATCAGCATTTTCATGCTTTGCAAACTGCGATTTAGGAGGTTACCCGTCTGGCTTTTTGCGCCGACTTCGCCGCTCTCGATTAACTCCAATGCGATGAATGCGCTCGTCAAGGCATTACGCAGCTCATGCGCGAGAAATCCTAATCGTTCAACCTCACCCTTTTTCGTTTCGTCGGCAGTGTCCTTTTCGAATTCGGTTACGGCTGCGGCGATGGCCACGTCGAGCGACAGATTGAGGTGGCTAAATTCCGCAGAGGTAATTGCGTAACTAAGTTCGTTTGCCGAAGTCGTAACGGCCTGACACACGATGCCGTATCCATGCACGACATCGGAGAGTGTATATCCGAGCCGGCGATATTCCTTTCCGCGGGCGGCGGCCGCGGGTTGCAGAAGTTTCTTGTCGGCCTTACTTGCTTTCTCCTGTGCTTTCTCTTGCAATTGCCTTTGCTGCGTGTTCGATTTGCCGGTGCCGTGTTCCATATCGAACGTCACTCGCTCCGATCTCAATAATTCGACTAATTGATCGAGAAATGATTTCCAATCTTTCCGGATCGCGGGAGAGATTTCTTTCGATCCCGCTAATTTCACAGTTTCTTCGTCACACTTCTCGAGAATATAGTTGCTTTCGTTAGTGATAAATTCGTGAAGCATAAGTTTTGTGAAAAAATGATGTAAAAAAAATGCAACCTCATGGCTGCAACCTCATGGCTGCAACCTCATGGCTGCAACCTCATGGCTGCAACCTCATGGCTGCAACCTCATGGCTGCAACCTCATGGCTG
>Ga0307373_10007781_pt1 | contig 16570 bp, 14 predicted proteins | sample OX2MG_FD_202534 | JGI IMG/M metagenome (GOLD analysis project Ga0307373, IMG submission 202534) | Soil microbial communities from Risofladan, Vaasa, Finland - OX-2 | ecosystem: Environmental > Terrestrial > Soil > Coastal area > Acid sulfate soil | place: Finland: Risofladan, Vaasa | collected... | reverse complement strand
AGCAGTGGCCACAGGAAGTCCTTCCACGACGCCAGCACCGCGAAGATCGAGACGACGCCGAGGATCGGCTTCGACATCGGCAGCACGATCGACCAGAAGAGCCGGAACGGCCCGGCGCCGTCGATGCGCGCCGCCTCGAAGATCTCCCGCGGCAGGTTGTCGAAGAACCGCCGCATGAGAACGACGTTGAACGCGCTCGCGCCGGCGGGCAGCCAGATGGCCCAATAGCTGTCGATGAGCGACGTGTGGACGAGCGGCACCTGCACGATCTCGATGTAGAGCGGGACGAGGAGCACGACGCCGGGAATGAAGAGCGTCCCCAGCAGGAGGCCGTTGATGAGCGCCGCGTACCGCGGGCGCAGAACCGAGAGGGCGAAGCCGCCGGTCGTCGCGACGATGATCTGTGCCGCCCAGTACCCGAGCGCGATGACGACCGTGTTCCAGAAGTAGAGGCCGACGTGCACCGTCGACCACGCCTCGCGCAGGTTGCTCCACGCGGCCCCATGCGGGAAGAGCGAGACCGGATGGATGATCGTGTCGAGCGTCGGGGTGATCGCCGATTTCGCGAGCCAGACGATCGGGCCGAGGCCGACGACCACGAGACCCACGAGCAGCAGCCACTGCAGCGCGGTGAGAGTGAAGCGGATGCTCGGCTTCCGCCACTCCGCCGGCGAGATGATCCCGCTGCCGCCTTCGCCGTCCGTCACCGTGTGCTCCAGGACCGGGTCGCGCGGAGGTAGATCAGCGAGAAGATCGCGAGGAACACCGCGAGCATCAAGCTGAGCGCGGTCGCCTTCCCGTAGTCGCCGCCGAGCGAGTTGCCGAACGCGTAGTTGTAGATGAGCAGCAGGACTGTCAGCGTCGCATTCGCCGGGCCGCCCGACGTGAACAGGTACGGCTCCAGGAACACCTGCGCGGTCCCGATGATCTGGAGGATCAACGTCACGAGCAGGATGCCGCGCAACTGCGGCAGTGTCACGTGCCAGACCTTTCGGAGGATCCCGGCTCCGTCGACGGATGCAGCCTCGTACAGCTCCGTCTGCACCCCGGTGAGCGCGGCGAGGTAGATGATCACTGTTGCGCCCGCGTTCGCCCAGGTCGACTCGAGCACGAGCGACGGCATCGCCCACTGCTGGGATTGGAGCCACGGATACGGCCCCAGATGGATCCAACCGAGCACGGTGTTGAAGACGCCCGTCGAGCTCGCGTCGTAGAAGAACTTCCACAGCAGCACCGCCACCACGGGCGGGATGACAACCGGGAGGTACGCGAGTGCGCTGTAGATCCCGCGCCGCTTGCGCACCTCGCTCATCAACACGGCCGCGATCAAGGGGATCGGATAGCCGAAGACGAGCGCGAGCCCGGCGAAGTACAACGTGTTCTTCACTGCGACCGGAAAGAGCGGGTCGTGCCACACGGCCTTGAAGTTCGCGAACCCGACCCACGTCGCCGGCTGCACGAGGTTCGTGTGCTGAAGCGACATGACGACCGTCCGCACGATCGGGTACCACGAGAAGGCTCCGAAGACGAACAACAGCGGGGCGAGAAAGAGGAGCGTCGACAGCCCGCCGCCACGGACCCAGGTGATGGGCGAGCGCCGAGGGACGCGCGAAGTACGAGAGAGCCCGCGTTTCGTGAACGCGGGCTCTCTCAATTGATCCAGCACGGACAAACTCAGTCCGCTATGCGCCCGACGAGATCGCCTGCTGAGCCTCGCTGGTCGCCTGCTGAAGCATCTGCACGACGTTCGTGTCCTTGTTCGTCAGAACGCCTTCCACGACCGCGTCGAGCGCGTGGTACACGCTCTGCGTGGACGCCTCCGGCTCGGGAATGAGGTTCTCCGAGAAGATGCCGGTCAGGAAAGGCTTCATCTGTGCGATCGGAACGTTGATGTACGGCTTGATCCAGGTTTGCGAGATATCGTACAAGTGCTTGTTGAAGAGCGGCAGCGCGGGAACGCCGACCGGCTGCTTGTTCGCCACGAGCGTCTGCGCGTTGCGGATGGCCTGCGTCTTGCTGATCTGCGGCTCTTCGTAGAAGAAGCTCATCCACTTCACGGCCGCCGCGATCTGGGCCTTGCTCGCGTCCGGCCGCACCGCGGCGAGGGTTCCACCGCCGAGCACGCCCGCGGTCTTGTTCTTCGCGAGCGGGATCGGCGCGATGCCGTAGATCGCCGGATTGACGTTGTACGCCTGCACGAGGTTCGTGTAGATGTCCGAACCGCTGACGTACATGCCGACCGTGCCGGCGGCGAACGCCTGGTTGATGTCGCCCCAGCTGTAGCTGAAGTTGGAGCCCATCGAGTTGTCCGTCCAGCGCATCGCCTTGAGCATGTTCAGCGCCTGGATCGTGTACTTGTTGTCCAGGGTCGCCTTCGCGCTCGTGCCGGTGCCCGTCTCCATCCGCCCACCGAGCGAATAGACGACGGTCGTCAGGATCCAGCCGGCCGTGTTGTCGTCCTTCGCCATCTCGACGTAGCCGGCCTTACCGGTCTTCTCGGTGATGATCTTCGCGTCCTTGCGGACCTGCGCCCACGTCGTCGGCGGCTTGTTGGGGTTGAGCCCTGCCTCAGAGAACAACTGGCGGTTGTAGTGCAGCGCCTGCGCGTACGCGCCCTTCGGCAGAGCGACGACCTGCCCCTTCGCGTCCGTGCCCTCGGCGATGACCGCCGGGTTGAACTCGCTGAAGTACGGCAGCGCCTTTGCGTATGGCGTCAGGTTCGCGAGCTGCCCGTTATCGCCGAGCGAGCGCGCATCGGTGAACGGCACCTCGAACACGGTCGGCAGCGTTCTCGCCGCGAGCTTCGCCGCGAAGGTCGGGCCCGTCCAGTTGTACTCGACCGGCTTCACCGTGATTCCCGGGTTCGCCTTCTCGAACTGGGCGACCTGCGAGTTGAACTGGTCGATTGCCGCCTGCGTGCTGCCAGGGATGAGCGACGCGACGCTGATGGTGACGCTGCTCGACCGCGAGCCGAGAGCGGCTGCCGTCGCGCACAGAGCCACCAGGCCGGCGACCGCGACGGCGGTGGCAATCCTCCGTAGGGATTTCATCGTCCTTCCTCTCCTTGACCTAGTGGATTCAACAACCAGACCGTCGTGTCGCGCGAAACCGCACCTCCTTCGAGGTCGTTGCTGGCAATGAGGATCTCGGCGCCCGGCGGCAGCGCCGCCGGCTCCGAGCCGAAGTTGACGAAGCACACGAAGTCCTCGCCTCGGGCAAAGGCGAGGACTTCGTCGCCGGAGGGAATCCATCGGAATGCGCCCCCGCCCCACGGCGCCTCGCGCCGCAGTCGCAGGCCTGCGCGGTAGAGCGAGAGCATCGAGGCGGGGTCCTCCGACTCCGCCGCGACGGTGAGGGCTGCCCAGCCGTCCGGCTGGTCGAGCCACGTGCGCGCGCCGTCGGCGCTGAACCCGTACGGCGGATGGTCTCCCGACCAGGGAATCGGGATACGGCAGCCATCGCGACCGGGGTCGACTCCGCCGGAGCGAAGCCACATCGGGTCCTGCCTGCGCTCGTGCGGGATGTCCTCCACCTCGGGCAGTCCGAGCTCCTCCCCCTGGTACACGTACATCGACCCCGGGAGCGCCATGGCGAGCAACGCCGCCGCACGCGCGCGGCGTGCGCCGCGCTCGAGGTCGGTCGGCGTGCCGGCGCGTTTCGATTCGAACGCGAACGAGCTGTCCGCGCGGCCGTACCGCGTCACAGGCCGCGTGACGTCGTGGTTCGAGAGCACCCACGTCGCGGCCGCATCGACGGGCGCGTGCGCGGCGAGCGCGGAGTCGATCGACTGGCGTATCCGGTCCGCCTCCCACGGGCAACCGAGGAAGTCGAAGTTGAACGCCGTGTGCAGCTCGTCTGGACGGAGATAGCGCGCGAAGCGGTCCGCGTCCGGCAGCCAGATCTCGCCGACGAGCACGCGTGGCTCGTCGTAACTGTCCGCGATCGCTCGCCAACGTCGATAGATCTCGTGCAGGTCGTCGCGGTCGGTGAACGGGTGCTCGCCGGGGCCGGGGTGCGGCCGCTCCTCTGCGAGCTCGGGGTCCTTGACGAGCAATGCCGCGGAATCGATGCGGACGCCGGCAGCGCCGCGGTCGAACCAGAAGCGGAGCACGTCCTCGTGCTCGGCCCACACGTCTGGGTGCGTCCAGTTCAGATCCGGCTGCTCGGGCGCGAACAGGTGGAGGTACCACTCGCCGTCGCCGTCCGCGCGGGTCCACGCCGACCCGCCGAAGATGGACTGCCATCCGTTCGGCGGCGAGCTCCCGTCCGCGCCCGACCCGGGCCGGAACCAAAAACGTTGTCGCTCGGGCGACCCCGGGGTCGCCGCGATTGCAGCCTCGAACCACGGGTGCCGGTTCGACACGTGGTTCGGGACGATGTCGACGATCGTGCGGATGCCGAGCGCGCGCGCTTCGGCGATCAGCAGCTCAGCTTCCGCGAGCGTCCCGAAGGCCGGGTCGATCGAGCGGTAGTCGGTGATGTCGTACCCGCTGTCCGCCATCGGCGACGGGTACCAGGGGCTGAACCAGAGCGCGTCGACGCCGAGGTCGCGCAGATAAGGAAGCCGGTCGCGGACGCCGGCGAGATCGCCGACCCCGTCACCGTTCGCGTCGGCGAAGCTCCGGACGTAGACCTGGTAGACGACCGCGTCGCGCCACCACTGGGCAGCGCGACTGCTCGTCCGGCCCTCGACCGCTGCCTCGCGGACTTCCACGCGGCGAGCATGGCACACTTAACAATTGATTGCAAGATTCGATGTGAATCTTGCAAATTTCTTGCAAGAACGCTAGGGCTGGCCGCTCGCCGTCCTCAGGGCGGTGACCGGCGCGACCGAGCCGGTGGACGCGCGCACGACGAGCTCCGGCTCGAACAGGAGCTCCTCGGTCGAGACCGGCGCGCCCCCGATCTGGTTCATGAGCGTGGCGACGGCGCTCCGCCCCATCGCCTCGATCGGTTGACGGACGGTTGTGAGCGGCGGGTCGGTGCAGCTCATGAGCGCCGAGTCGTCGAAGCCGATGACGGAGACGTCGTCAGGCACCTCACGGCCCTCGCGCCGTACGGCGCGGACGACGCCAAGCGCGATGATGTCGCTTGCGCAGATGACGCCCGTGGCGCCCTTCCGCAGCAGCCGGCGGCCCGCCGCCTGCCCACTCTCCATCGAGAACGTGCAGCGCTCGACGAGATCGGCGGCGCCGCCGAGCTCCTCGAACGCCGCCAGCTTGCGGGACGAAGGCACGTGGTCCGCCGGCCCGAGCACCATGCCGATGCGCTCGTGGCCGAGGGAGCGCAGGTGCGTGAACGCCTGCTCCACCGCGCTCCGGTCGTCGGTGGAGATGCGCGGGAAGCCGAGGTCGTCGTACGCGGCGTTGACGAGGACGACCGGGAGCCCGCGCTCGCGGAGGCGGATGTAGTGCTCGTGGTCGGCGGCCGCCTGCGCGTACTCGCCGCCGGAGAAGATCACGCCCGAGACCTGGTGCTCGAGGAGCATGTCCACGTAGTCCGCCTCGGAGATGCCCGCCGAGGTGCGCGTGCAGAGCACGGGCGTGAAGCCGCGCTTCGCGAGCGTGTCGGCCACAACCTCGGCAAATGCAGGGAAAATCGGGTTCTGGAGCTCGGGGAGGACGAGCCCAACGAGCCGGGCGCGCTCGCCGCGGAGCTGCGTCGGCCGCTCGTAGCCGAGGACGTCGAGCGCGGTGAGGACGAGCTCCTGGGTGGCCTTCGCCACCCCGGGCTTCTGGTTGAGCACGCGACTGACCGTCGCCTCGCTCACGCCTGCGTACTTCGCGACTTCGGCCAAGCGTCGCGCCATGGCTTTCAGGTTATCGCAAGAACCTGACAGCCTCGGGGCTAAGGAGTCGTCCACCTGGGTATGTGGAGCTCGGTGAGGGTCGCGGTGATCGCGCATGCGGGCAAGTCGCTCGGCGGAGGCCTGCCGGCGCTTCGGCGCGCGCTCGCGGCGCAGGATGTGACCGACCCGCTGTGGTTCGAAGTGGCGAAGAGCCGAAAAGCGCCCGCTCAGGCCCGTCGTGCATTGGCCGAGGGCGCAAAGCTCGTCTTTGCATGGGGCGGCGACGGGACGGTTCAACGCTGCGTCGACGTGCTGGCAGGCTCGGAGGCGAGCCTCGCGGTCCTGCCGGCCGGCACCGCCAACCTCTTTGCGACGCACTTCGGCATTCCGAAGGACATCGAGGAAGCCGTCGCGATTGGATTGCACGGAGCTCGAAAGACCCTCGATGTTGGCCGGTTCCGCGGTGAGCGGTTCGCGCTCATGGCCGGCGTCGGCTTCGACGCGATGATGATTCGCGGCGCAGACGGCGGCCTGAAGAACAGAATCGGCCGCGTCGCCTACATCTGGACTGCATCTCAGGCCCTCCGCGCGAAGCCCTTTCGCGCCAAGATCAAAGTCGACCGCGTCGACTGGTACCAAGGCAAAGCGAGTTGCATCCTCGTCGGCAACGTGTCCGAGCTGCTCGGAGGGATCGAGGCCTTCGAGGACGCACATCCCGACGACGGGCTGCTCGAGGTTGGTGTCGTAAATGCCGACGGCGTGCTCCAGTGGGGCCGCACGCTCGCGCACGCCGCCTTTGGCACCGCCGGCAACTCCCCGTTCGTCCGAGAGACCAAGGGGCGCTCCGTCAAGGTCGCCCTGAATCGAAGGGTGCTCTACGAGCTGGACGGCGGCGACAGGACGAAGGTGAAGACGTTCAAGGTTCGCGTCGAACCCCGGGCGCTCACCCTGTGCGTCCCCGACGACGCCGCGTTTTCGACGTCGTCGATTCGGTGAAGAGATCGTCGTGGGAAAACGCTACGAGCGGGCTCGCCGTGCGCTGACGGTAACTCGGATCGCACGACGAGGCGGCGTTGTCCGCGTTCTCGCTGAGATCGGCGTTGTCGGGAATCGCGAGGCGACGCGCGAGCAGGCCCGGAGATTCCGCCACGCGTTGGAGGAGCTCGGTACCACCTACATCAAGCTGGGCCAGCTTCTGTCCTCGCGGCCCGATCTGCTCCCCGACGTCTACATCGACGAGCTCGGCCACCTCGTGGACGAGGTGGCCCCGGTGCCGTTCGCGGAAATCGACGCAGTCATCCGCGCCGACCTTGGTGACGACGTCTTCGTCGGGATCGACCCGGAGCCTCTCGCTACCGCCTCGATCGCGCAGACGCATCGAGCGCTGACCGCGGACGGCCTGGAGGTCGTGATCAAGGTGCGCAGACCGGGCATCGTCGAGCAAGTGGAGCTCGACCTTTCCGTGCTTCAGGCGACCGCCGGTCTGCTCGAGAATCACTCGTCGACCGCGGAGTTGTTGCAAGTGGAGGCGCTCGTCGACGAACTCGATTCTCACCTGCGCCAGGAGCTCGATTTCACGGAGGAGGCGCACAACACCGAGTTGATCGCGGACCTGATCGAGAAGTACGACAAGCTCACTGTTCCCCGGGTGATTCACCCCTACGTCACCGAGCAGGTGATGGTCCTCGAATGGATCGACGGGCGCAAGATCGATGCCGATCACGGGCTCGAAGCTGAACGCGCCGCGGAGCTCGCGCGTCAGTTCTTCAGCGCCTACGTGCTTCAGGTGGTCGTGGAGGGCGTCTATCACGCGGACCCACATCCGGGGAACGTGCTGCTGACCGAGGATGACCGACTCGCGCTGCTCGACTTCGGGCTGCTCGGGAGGATCGACGAAAACACCAGGAGTGGCCTGTCGTTGCTGCTGCTCGCGATGGCACAGAATCGCGCGGACGACGTCGCGGATCTCATCATCTCGCTCTCGCTCACCGGAGCGGAGGCGGATCAGCCAGGCTTCGTCCACGAGGTACGCCGCAAGCTGCCACGCTTCCACCATCGCCCGCTGTCGGGCATCCGCGTGGGCGAATCGCTCGCCGACCTGCAACGGATCGCGCTTGCGCACAGGATCGCGCTACCGACGAGCTTCGCACTTGTAGGCAAGACGCTCGCTCAAGCCGATGCCGTCGCACGGACACTGGATCCCACGATGGACCCGATGGATCTGCTCGAGAGCGAGTCGCTCGACGTGATGGTCACCGAAACGGAGCGCCGCCTCCAACCGAACCGTCTCTTCGCGGATCTGTATACCCAGCTCGACCCGCTGACGCGTGTTCCGCGCCAACTCGGGCACATCTTGAGCGAGCTCGAGCAGGGCTCGTTGAAGATGGGAGTCGTTCCGATGGGGCTCGGCGAATTGCAGGCCAACCTGCACTCGGTCGCAAACCGCATCGGCGCAGCCATCGTCGTCGGCGCCCTCTTGCTCGCTTCGGCCTTGCTCGCGCGAGTCCACCGATTCGAGTGGATCGCATTCTCCGGCTTCTGCCTCGCGGGCCTCGTTGGGCTCTACATGGTCTGGAAGGTCATCCGCTCGCCGGGCGAGCTGTAGGCGTTCTTCTGTCGTATCTCCGCGTGGCCGGCATTCGTTGAGCGAAGTGATGGCGATCGCGATGCTGACCTCGACCTTGGCGCTCGCTCTCATGGCGATGACACTCGTGCTGGTGCGGCACGGGCGACATCAAGGATGATCGATTGCTGAAGGCCTACCTCTTCGACCGACGCCAGGGCAAAAGCGTCGACGACTGGGCCAAGTCTCTCCAGGACCTGAACAAGAATCAGATCCTCTGGATCGACCTCAGGGAGCCCGACGACGACGAGGTGGCCGAGGTCTTCGACGCGCTTGGCCTACGCGATGCCGGCGGGTTGAGGCTCGGCGATCCGGATGGGAAGCCAGGGATTGAGCAGCACGAGGGACATCTGCGAGTGACGGCCGTTGCCGTCTCCGATGCAGAACGCGACCCCGCTCGTGAACGGATCGTCGTCGACTGTTTCCTCGGTTCGAACTGGGTCCTGACTGCGCACAGCGACGACATCGCTGCGCTCGACGACTTTCGAGGCGTCGCGGAAGGAATGGGCGAAATCGGCCTGCTCGATGCGCCCTCGTTTCTCACGACCCTCCTGGAGTGGGTCGTGACGAGCTACCTCCGCGCCTTCGACGAGATCGAAGAAACCCTCGACAAGTTCGACGTGGAGGCATTGGCGGAGCCGAGCAACGACCCGGAGAAAGAGCTCGCAGTACTCGGGGACGCTCGGCGTCGAGTGGGCCGCCTCCGACGGACGCTCGCGCCCCATCGAGAGGTATTCGCGGCGTTGAGTCACTCCGAGTTCGATCCGCTCTCCTCCGATGCATCCGCCGAGCGCTTCGTCGCGCTCACGGCGAGAGTCGACGCGGCGCTCGCCTCCGCACGCGACGTGAGAGACGGGATCGCGAGCTCGTTCGACGTGCTCATCGTCCGGACGGAGCACCGGACGAACGAGATCATGAAGGTCCTCACCCTCGCGTCGATCCTGCTGCTTCCCGGCGCACTCTTCGCCGGCCTGGCGGGGATGAACGTCAATTTCAATGCGCACACGTTCGTCCACTCGCCGCTGTTCTGGCTTGTGGTCACCGCGATCATCCTGATTGCATTGGCAACGCTCGCCCTCGCACGGCTACGACGGTGGATCTGATGGCGCGATTTCAGCTAACTCTCGCGTGCGCGAGCATGCGGGAATCTCACTCGATGGGTTGCCGGCGTTGGGACAGGTCCATCCGCTCGGAGGACCTCACTGCGCCAGTGTGCGTGAACGTCCCTCGGCGCTTGGCCAGGCGTCAGCGGCGGATTGATCCTCAGCAAGGAGTTCGCCCAGCCGTCCACCGCGTTGCTCACCCCGCCGATTGTGCCGCCACCTTCGATCCGGCACCGGAAGGTCGCGCGTGAATCATGCGCATCCTGCACAGGCCGTGGTCGATCTTGCTCGGGAGCGGGTGCCCAAGGCCCGATCCTGAATGTCGTGAGCGCCACCACGACAACATTTGCCGCGATCGTCATCGACCTGGTTCTGAGCTTGCCCTTTCACGACGGGGGTCGCAAGCGGTCACTTCGTGGCTTGCGCAAGCCAGCTGGCGCGTGAGCCGCTCTGCCAGTCGCGCTAGCCAAGCGCTAGCCAAGCGCAAGCCGCGCGAGCTCGATCGCGCCGAGCACACCGGCGCGATCGCCGAGCGCCGGCGCGACGATGTCCGGCAACTCGAAGTAGCCGGCGGCGAGCTCGGGGACACGCTGCTGGACCAGCTCGAGGAGTCCCGGCTCATTCATGACACCGCCGCCGAGGATGACCCGCTGCGGCGAGAGCGCGGAGATGACGTTGAGCACGCCGAGGGCGAGGTACTCGGCCTCGAGCTCCACCGAGGGCTTCGCGCGCGCCTTCATCGCCTCGCCCGAGGCGAGACCCTCGAAGCAGTCGCCGTGATACGGACACACTCCGGAAAACGGATCGCGCTCCCAATCGTGCGGAACGCGCATGTGCCCGAACTCCGGATGGGCCAGCCCGTGCAGCAGCCGGCCGTTTGCCATACCTCCGCCGCCGATGCCGGTGCCGACCGTGATGTAGACGAACGTCTCGAGCCCAACCGCCGCGCCCCAGCGGTGCTCGCCGAGCGCGGCCGCATTCACATCCGTGTCGAAGCCGACCGGCACGCCCAGCGCGGCGAACGCCGAAACGACGGCGGTGTTGCTCCACCCCGGCTTCGGCGTCGCAGTGATCTTGCCGCGCTGCAGGTCGACCGGCCCAAACGAACCGATGCCGACCGCGGCGAGATCGGCGCGTCCGACGAACTCGACCGCGCGTGCAAGCGTCTCCTCGGGGTCGCCGGTCGGAAAGACGACGGAGTCGACGACATCTTCGGGGCCGGTGCCAACGGCACAGACCCACTTCGTCCCGCCCGCCTCGATGCCGCCGAAGATCAGATCAGCCGGGCTTCTTCGTCGGCCGTCCGCTCGGCCGTCGGCAGCAGCTCGAGCCGCTCGTCCGGGATCGGCTCACCGCTCTCGATTGAAAGGCCGTACGTGCCGGCGGCGAGGCGCGCCTCCGCGCGCTCGACCGCTTCGAGCTGGCCGCGCAGGTCGTCGGAGAGGCCTTCGTCGAGCTCGTCCTCATAGGTGTCGGAGGCGAGGTTCGCCGGGTCCTCGTCGTCGAACTCCTCGGCGTCGTCCTGGTGGGCGAGCCGCTTGAGCGAACGCTCGATGCGGGCGCGCTCGGCGGCGAGCAACTCGCGTGCGTGGTCGATGTCCATGCCCGGACCCTACCGATCCACATCGAGCCGCGCCGCTTCGAGGTCGAGGTCTCGCTGCACGCGCTGGACGACGTTGTCGTCGACGATCCGGTCGTTCCGGAGGGCAAGGAGCGCCGCCTGCTCCGCGCTCAGGAGCTCACGCATCACGCGCTGGTAGGCCTGCGATTGCTCCTCGATCGCGCCGTCGTCCTCGTCGTCGAACCGGGCGCGGAAGCGCCTGGCGCGGAAGGTGAGCTGACCGCGAAGCCGCTCGGCGGTGTCCGGCCGGACGGAGCCGTCGGCGATCAGCTCGTCGAGCCGGGCGATCGCGGCTTCGGCCGCCTTGATGCGAGCCTTCGACTCCTCGCGCTCGGCGCCGCCGTCGTCGCTGATGTTCAGCACATGGATCAGCGCGGGCAGCGTCAGGCCCTGGAGCACGAGCGTCGCGACGATCACCGCGAACGTCAGGAACACGATCAGGCCGCGGTCGGGAAAGCCGATCGGGAGCGCGAGCGCCGCGATGAGCGAAACGGCGCCGCGAATGCCCGTCCACGAGATGAGCGCCGGGAACTGCCACGGCGGGTACGGGTCATGCTCGCGGATCGACCGGAAGAGAAACCGGGGCAGATACGCGAAGACCGGCACCCAGACGAGGCGCGTGACGATGACCGCCGCGCAGACGAGTACGGAGTACGCGGTGAGCTTCCCCGAGCTGATCCCGGACAGTGCGTCCACGATCGGCCGCAGCTGCAGACCGACGAGGACGAAGACGAGCGCGTTGACGAGGAAGACGAAGATCTCCCAGAAGGCGTCGCCCGAGAGTCGCGTTCGCTCGGTCGTCAGCTCGGGCGTGTACCAGCCCATGTAGACGCCGATCGTGACCGCGGCGAGGACGCCCGACACGCCGGCTGCGTCCGCGGGCAGATAGGCGAGGTAGCCGCTCAGCACCGCGATCGCCACCTCGATCGGCGGGTTGTCCAGCCGGCGGCGGATCTGCCGGACGACCCAGCCGACCGCGAGACCTATGGCGATGCCGCCGACGACGTTCAGCACGACGCGTCCCGACGTGTCGAGGAGCGAGAACGTCCCGCCGACGGCGGCCCCGATCGCCGCCTTGTACAGGACGAGCGCCGTCCCGTCGTTGACGAGGCTCTCTCCCTCGATGATCGAGACGATGCGACGCGGCGCTCCGAGCCGGCGCGTGATCTCCGTCGCCGCGAGCGCATCCGTTGGGGAGACGATTGCGCCGAGCGTGAACGCCACCGCCCACGACAGGTGCACCCACTCGTGTGCGACGACCCCGACGGTGGCCATCGTCGCTCCGACGAGGCCGAACGCGAGGAACGAGATCGGCCGCTTGTTCGCGCGCAGGTCGCGGAGCGACGTGAAGAACGCGCCCGAGTACAGGAGCGGCGGGAGCACGGCCACGAGCACGACCTCCGGCGGCAGGACGACGTGCGGCAGCCCGGGGACGAAGCCCATGGCGACGCCGCCGACGACGAGCAGGATCGGCAGCGGCACGCGCAGCGTCGGCGCGAGCACGAGCAACCCTCCGGCCGCCACGAGCAGGCCGAGGAGCTCGAGGTCCTGGTGCGCGCCGAAGTGCAAGCCAGGAGCCTGCCAGACTGGCCCGTGGCCATGATCGAGCACCCTCCCTCGGTCACCCTCGTCGTCACCGACGGCGACGATCTCGTTCTCGTCCGACAGCCGCGGCCCGGCGCCGGGAGCACCGTGCTGGAGCTTCCGGCCGGCAAGGTCGAACCGGGCGAGACGCTGCACGAGGCCGCCGACCGCGAGCTCGCCGAAGAGTGCGGGCTCGCCGTCGGCGAATGGACGGAGCTCGGCTCCTTCTGGGCGGCGCCCGCGTACTCGACGGAGCGGGTCACCGTGCTCGCGGGCGCTGCCTCCGCGACGGCGGAGGCCGAGGCCGACGAGGACGAGGAGATCGAGGTCGTCCGGCTGCCCGCGACCGAGGTGCTCGCGCGGCTCGAAGACGGAATCTCGATCGCCGCGTACGCCCTCTGGATGAGACACTACCGCTGATGGAGCTCGACCAGCCGTACGTCTGGATCACGACGCGCAAGCTCAAGCCCGGCATGCGCGAGGAGTTCAGCCGCTCGTGGCGACCGAGTGAGTTCCCGCCCGGGATGCTGCGCGCCTACGAGCTCACGTCGCCGGACGGGAACGAGGTCGTCGGCATCTCCATCTGGGAGTCGGCCGAGTCGCGCGACGAATACCGCAAGTCCGAGGTCGAGTCACAGCGGCGTCAGGCAATGGCGCCCTACGTGCTCGAGGAGCAATCCGGCTTCTACCTCGCGCGCGAGCTCAGGATGCCGAAGAGCAATTGACACTCTCGTACCACTGACGACGGAGTACCTAGTACCGGCCCCGCTCGTCCCGCATGGCACCGCCAAGGCCGGTACTTAGTACCCGCCTCAAAGTGTCACGGGGGTGTCACTACCTCGCGGAGCGGTTGAGCTCTGCGAGCCCACGCGCGACGCGGGCGGCGGCTCGGCCGAGCTCGGCCCCGGCTTCGGCGTCGCCGACGACGCTCGAGCTCAGGCGGTCGGCGGCGCGCAGCGCGAGCGCGACCACCTCATCGGCATACCTGGCGATCTCCTCCGGCACGCGCACGATCTCGGTGCGTGTCTCGTCGTTGCGATCGGCCATGAACGCCGTATAAGCAGCTGCGTCCTCGTCCGCGAGCCGGAGCAGGTCGGACACGAGCTCCTGCGCGCGCGCGGCATCCGCCTCGTTTCCGGCGTAGTGCGCCGCCAGCTGGGCGAGCGCGGCCGCCAAGGCCGCGGTCAGCGCGGTCGCTGCGCCGCTCGCGGGCGCCGGCGTCCGCTCGCCGATCGCGGCGAGAAGGTCAGCGACTCGCTGTTCGCTCAGCATGGCGGTAGAACGTTGCACGGATCGGCTCGAGCGGCGTGTTCCCACGGATCAGGTCGGCCGCTTTCTCGGCCACCATCATCACCGGCGCATAGATGTTCCCGTTGGGGACGAACGGAAAGACGGACGCGTCGACGACGCGCAGACCGTCGAACCCGTAGACGCGCATCGTCTGCGGATCGACGACGCTCCCCATCGCGCACGTGCACGAGGGATGGAGCGCGGTCTCCGCATCGCGCGCGACCCAGCCGAGGACCTCCTCGTCCGTCGCGACCGCCGGGCCGGGCGACGTCTCGCCGCCGTTGTACGGATCGAACGCCGGCTGGTCGAGGATGTTCCGCGCAACGCGGATCGCTTCCACCCACTCGCGCCGATCCTGGTCGGTCGAGAGATAGTTGAAACGCAGCGCCGGCTTCACGCGCGGATCGTCGCTGACGATCTTCACCGAGCCGCGCGCATCCGAGTACATCGGACCGACGTGCACCTGGTACCCGTGCGCCGCCGCCGGGGCCGAGCCGTCGTAGCGGATCGCGAGCGGCAGGAAATGGAACATGAGATTCGGGTACGCAACGTCGTCGTTCGAGCGGACGAAGCCGCCCGCTTCGAAGTGGTTCGACGCGCCCGGTCCGTCGCGGAAGAAGAGCCAGCGTGCACCGATGTACGGCCGCTTCCACTTCTTCAGCGCGGGCTGCATCGACACGGGCTGCGTCGACTCGTGCTGGACGTACACCTCGAGATGGTCTTGCAGGTTCTCGCCCACCGGTAGATCGTCCACGAGGCCGGAGAGCTGCAGCAGCTGCGGGGAGTTGATCGCCCCGCCGCACAGGATGACCTCGTTCGCGCGCACGACATTGCCGCCACTGATCTCGACGCCGACCGCGCGCTTCCCGTTGAAGAGGATTCCGCCCACGAAGGTGTTGCAGCGCACCTCGAGATTCGGCCGGTCCATGACCGGATGGAGATACGCACGCGCGGCGCTCAGCCGACGGCCGCGCTCGATCGTGCGGTCGAACGCCGCGAACCCTTCCTGCCGGTAGCCATTCACGTCCTTCGTCAGCTCGTACCCGGCCTGCTGCACCGCCTCGAAGAACGCGCCGAAGAGGGGCGACGTCGCCGGCCCGCGCTCGAGCACGATCGGCCCGTCGCCCCCGCGCCATTCGTCGGCGCCCGCGAGGCACATCTCCATCTTCTTGAAATACGGCAGGCAGTGCGCGTAGTCCCACTCCTCGATCCCCCAGCGCTCGTAGTCGAGCGGGTTGCCGCGCTGGAAGATCATCCCGTTGATCGAGCTCGATCCGCCGAGCACCTTGCCGCGCGCGTGATAGATGCGGCGGCCATTCATGTGCGGTTCCGGCTCCGACTCGTACATCCAGTCGTAGCGCGGATTGCCGATCGGGAACGCGAGCGCCGCGGGCATGTGGATGAACGGATCCCACAGGTGATCCGGGCGGCCGGCTTCGAGGACGAGCACGCGCGTCCCGGCGTCCTCGGTCAGCCGCGCCGCGAGCGCGCAGCCGGCTGAGCCGCCGCCGACGATGACGTAGTCCCACGTCATTGCGAGATGACCACCGTCTGCAGCTCGCTGAACGCCTCCAGCGGCGACGAGCCGCCGACGCGGCCGATGCCGCTCGCGGTGCCGGCGCGGCCGCCGAAGGGCAGATGCGTCTCCCAGTAGTTGGACGACTCGTTGATGTTCAGCCAGCCGGTCTTCACCTCGTCCGCGTAGCGCAGCCCCTTCGCGAGGTCGCGCGTGAAGATCGCGGACAGCAGCCCGTACGGCGAGGCGTTCGCGAGCTCGATCGCCTGCTCGAGCGAGTCGATCGCGACGACGGGCGCGACCGGCCCGAACGTCTCCTCGGTCGCGACGAGCGCGTCGGCGGGCACACCGTCGAGGACGGTCGGCTGCCAGTACAGATCGGTGGGAAAGCCCGACGCGCGCGCGCCGCCGTGGACGACCTCCGCCCCGCGCTGCACCGCGTCGGCGACGTGCTCGTCCATCTTCGCGGCGACACCTTCGTTGTTCAGCGGCCCCATCGTCGTGCCGTCCGCGAACGGGTCACCGAGGACGATCGTGCTCATGCGCTCCAAGAGCTTCGCGACGAACTCCTCGCGCACGTCGCGGTGGACGAGCAGGCGCTCGCCGGCGGTGCAGCTCTGGCCGGAGCAGAGGAAGCAGGCGGCGACGGTCGCCTCCGCGGCGAGGTCGAGGTCGGCGTCGTCGAGGACGACGACCGGCCCGTTGCCGCCCAGCTCGAGAATGGCCGCCTTGCCCGCCGCGGCTTCCGCGACGCGGCGCCCGGTCTCGGTCGAGCCGATGAAGCCGACGCCGTGCGTGCCCGGATTTCGCGCGATCTCGTCGCCGACGACGGAGCCAGGCCCGGTGACGAAGTTGAAGACGCCCGGCGGCAGGTCAGCCTCAGCGACACATTCGGCGAGCGCGATCCCGGCGACCGCCGTCGTCGACGCAGGCGTCCACACGATGGTGTTGCCCGCGGCGAGCGCAGGCGCGATCAGCTCCGCCGGCATCGTGTACGGCCAGTTCCACGGCGTGATGACGCCGATGACGCCGCGCGGCCGGCGCA
>Ga0307373_10007780_pt1 | contig 16571 bp, 10 predicted proteins | sample OX2MG_FD_202534 | JGI IMG/M metagenome (GOLD analysis project Ga0307373, IMG submission 202534) | Soil microbial communities from Risofladan, Vaasa, Finland - OX-2 | ecosystem: Environmental > Terrestrial > Soil > Coastal area > Acid sulfate soil | place: Finland: Risofladan, Vaasa | collected... | reverse complement strand
TTTCGGTTGTGAGTCCCTTGATCTCAGCCTCAATCGGGTCGAGTTCTCGCGCCAACTTCGCGCGCTCCGTCACTGCCTTCTCTTCGCGCGCTGCCCGTTCCTCTGCGAGCTTCGCCGCATTCCGGGCCGCTTCAATCTCAGCAGCTTTAGTGGCCGCCGCCGTACGGCGGGTCCGTGCCTCATCAAGCTCACACCGATGGGATTCCTCGCTCCAATCGGCCTGAAGCCCTTTGCGCTCGCGCTTTTGGCGTACGAGTGTGTCCATGTATTCAAAGATCTCACGCCGTTTTTCCTCCAACTGGCTCGCGCGGACCCCTACCTCTTCGAGCCGATCTTTGGCATCCTTGAACTTTCCGCGTGGCCCCCGCGCGCTAAGGATTTCTCCAAGCGCTTGGTCGACCGCCGCCGGAATCCTCCGGCCCCTCTCCCCACCCGTGACAACGCCAACTTGCGCCTCAATGCAGCCGTGCAAAGTGCGGCGGCCCGCATCGTCAAGCTTTGGATCGCCAAACGAACCACCCTGACGCACCCAGAGCGTTCCCCAAATGCCAGGCTCGCCGCCGCCCCGGCGGCTTGCGAATTCAAGCAGTCGCTGAAGCTCTAACTCCGCCGCTTCGTCTTCGAACCGGCGGTGATCCGAACTGGTCAACACCGCTTTTCCAGATTGACCGGCGAAGCGCTTTAGGATGGTCCAACGCGTACCGTCAAGATCGAAGACGAGTTCGACCTCCGGTACTGTGCCATTGACGAAGTGCCGGAAGCTTCTTACAGACTCCGTCTGTGACTTCGCCTTCTCGAAGATCACACCGTTGATCGCCTCCAGTAGCGTCGATTTGCCGATTTCATTCTGGCCGACGAGAAGATTGACGCCATCGGTGATTCCATCCACGCCGACGGTACCGACGAACTTTCGAAAATTTGTGACGTGGATTGAGCGGATTTTCATGATGTCCCTGCCTGCCGCAGATGCTCAAGGTACAATCGGCGCAAGGCGAGGGAAGCAAGGCGCGCCCGCTCTTGATCGGAGCGGTCATCGGCCATCACCTTAAGCCGGTCCGCCGCCACGCGGACGAAGCCCGAGCGGTCGATATCGTCCATGTCTGCTTCCGTCGGCTCAAGAACCAGCCCGCCATCCTTCCATCGGGTGGCGCACACGGCTGCCCCGATACCGTGGATGATCCTCTCCTCAAATCTCTTGCGACCGGCCAGCGACAGCGTTCCCGTAACCTGGAGATCAAGCAGGACTCTGCTCATGTCGGGTTCGAGCGCACGGAGTTCCGCTTCCAGGAGATCGATCTGAGAGTCTTCTGTGAGCGTCTTGATGACCTGGTGCCAGCGGTACCGGCCGACCTCGACGGGCAAAATTGTGGGTATGGCGCGCGCGCCGGCGATATCGACGACAAGCGCGCTGCCGCCATTGCAGAGCGTTCCCCCGGAACTTGGTGGGCGCTTGAACAGATCCGGCTCCGGTGTACCGGAATACCACACGCGATCATTGATCTGTACCTGCCGGTGCCAATCGCCCATGGCCAGGTAGGCGAGCCCCGCAATCTCAGCGCGAGTCGGATCGACGTAGTTTGAGGCATCGCCATCCGAGCCGAAACCCTGGATCGAGCCGTGCGCCATCCCGATTCGGATTGCTCCCGCAGGTGTGGCCTCTTTATCCATGTACCCTGTGAGATCGTCTACATTCGCGATATGGGGAAGTGGGGCTGGTAGGAGGAAGACGGGCGTTCCGTCTTCATCCATAATCTTCACGGCGCCTGGGCTCGTATGGAGTTGCACGTTCTCCGGGAGATTCGTCCGCGAAAGACGATCCCAGAGGCCGTTCTCCCGCACATGGTCGTGATTGCCAGGCATCAAGTGCCAGGTCACCTTGGGAAACTGCCGCATCCCCTCGATCGGCTTCGCGAGGGTCTGCGGGGAGAGTTGCTGTTTGTCGTAAATGTCGCCAGCCAACAACACAGTCGAGGCCCCGTGTTTCATGGCGAGATCTCCGAGCGTGCGGACGGCCGCCTGCCGCGCATCCTGAAGCAGCACCGCAACTTCAGGCTCGAAATACATGAACACTTTGCCGATCTGGAGATCGGAAGAATGAATCAATCGCATGTTCTGAACGGCCTTTCCCGCCGGTTCTCTCTGGACCGCACCCGCTATATTTTCTTCTTGTATTCCCTGAAGCCATCGACCAATTGCTGGAATGATGTCGGTTTGTATCGCTCGAAACTCTCCTGGTCCACGTAGACGAAGTCGTATTTTACGTCCGTCTGCACACGATTGATGTCTGTGCACCACTGTCGTAGCCGTTCCATCTTCAGCGGCACGTCCGTATCGACTTGCCCTTTGGTTTCGACTATGAAAATGCGCTCATTGGATAGCTTGACCAGAAAGTCCGGGTAGTAGTTGGAGATGTCGCCGTCTGCTTTCACGTAGTCGAGCTTGAAATTCACCGCGAAATAATTCTTGGCATAGGAAACCACGTCGTCGCAGTCGTCCAGAAAACGGGCAAACAACAATTCAAGAGGGCTGTCCCCGATGATGCGGTTAAAGACGCTTTTTTTAGGGATGAGGTAGCCCTGATCTTTTGCTACGAAGGGCCGCGTTTGCCTCAGCTTAATGGTGTCGCGGATTTGCGCGTCGCCTTTATCCTGCACGGTTAGCGCGTTGATCGCCTTCTTGAAGGTCTCGATCAGGGTTTTAGTGGCGGCCAGTTCCGACAGGTTGCGCAATGTGTTCGGGTCTTCAAGTGGCACTGGCCGGTCGAACAATTCTGTCTGCACAAACGCTTTGACCTTGCCGTACAGGACATCGTAGCCGCTGACCAGTCGCAAATCCTTCATAATGGTTTGCGCGAAGTAACCGATCACGCTGCTATAGTCCGCAATACCTGCCGTGTCCAGGATGGTGGTGTGCGTCACCTGGCCGGTGGTGACATCCTTGAAGACGATCTCCCGCTGTTGCTCCTCGCTGAATTGCTGATACGCCACACGCTGATGCTCCATCGTGCCCACATCCAGTGCCCTCAGATTCTTGTATTCCCTGTAGACGCGCGGGGTCAGCACCGGGATTTCAATATCCAGAGCCTCCATGTCCTTTTTAGCGTTTTCGTTGTCGATTTCCACCACCAGCGGTGTCTTTGCCTGGGTGCCCTCCCCCATCGGTTTGCGTTCCAGCACCACGCCTTCCGCTTGAATGGATTCCACGAAATCCATAAAGGCATTTGTGCCGACGACGCTGACGTATTCCTCGATGCCGCCCGGATACATTTTGCGCAAGCCGCGCCCCAGGGTCTGTTCTGGCAAAATATTGCTCTTGGCGGAGTAGGCGCGGAGACCAACGATGGTGGTAACGTTCCGCACATCCCAGCCTTCTTTGAGCACCATCACGGAGATGATGGCCTTATAGGGGCTTTCCAGTCCGTCAATCGAGCTGGCTTGTTTGCGAAGCTCGTCCAATTCTTCCTTGCTCTTGCCCGACGTTGATTCGGAAATCTCGCCATTGTTCTTGGTGTGAATGACAAGCACGGCGTCTTTCAGATCGGGATAGTTGCCTTCGAGGTATTCGGCCACGTCGTCACAATTGTGGGTATCGTCGGTCATCACGAACAGGATGGCTTTTTTGCCCATCTTTTCGTGCTCCACATACGCCTTGCGCCACTCGATTACGCCCAAGTGAATGTAGTCGGTATATTTCTCGGTGAACTTGGCGCTCTGGCGCTCCACCAGCTTGGCGCGACTGGCGGCGTCGGGCAGCACCGGATGTTTAACTACGTTTTGCGAGATGGCTTCCACTAACGGGTAGTCGGCGACGGTCTGCACGAAGATCGCGCCGTTGTCGTGTCTTGGCGTAGCGGTTACGTCTATTTGCAGGGAGAGCGCCGCGCCTTTTTGCTTCAGACGATTGTGAATGTCCTGGATGGACTTGAACCAGGCCATGCGCGGGTCGTGAATATGGTGGGCTTCGTCGTTGAGCACAACCAACTCGTCAATGTCGCGCACGATCATGCCCAAGTCCACTTTGGAGTCGGTGGTCGCACCGCTGGGACGCTTGCCCAGAAAATAGTCCATCGTGTCTTCGTCATCGGGCGAAGCGGGAACGTCGTCCCCGGCATAGACGCGGTGGATGTTCGTCAAAAAGATATTGCCGGTAGGACGAGTAATCCGCACCTCGTCCTGTACGTGCAGGGTTAGTTGAAAATCGTCGCGCCAGTTGCGCCCGTCCACGCCGTCGTCGGGCAGAATCGGATCGTCCTTGAGAAAAATCCGCAGGCCCTGAAAATCCTTGTAGATACGGTCCAGAACGATAATGTTGGGGGCGATCACCAGGAAGTTGCGCGCCAGCCCCGACTCCGGCTCATACAGCTTATGGAAAAAGCTCCAGGCCAGCACAAGGCTCAGCACTTTGGTCTTGCCGGTGCCGGTCGCCATCTTGACCACGAAGCGCCGCCAAGTTTCGTCAAACATCCCGGCGGAGACCAGGCCGGAACTGTCAAAGCGCATCAGGTCGTATTTGTCCTTTACGCCCACCATATCGCACAGATAGATGATCGTCTCCAGCGCCTCGCGCTGGGCGAAGTAATACTGAAACTCGGCCATTGTGCCGTCGGGCTGGGGCATCAAGTGGGGGGTGTTGAACCACCAATTGAGCAAGCTCTTGCTGGTACTGGTCGCCCCGAGGTAGCGGCTGTCCCGCCACTCTTGAACCTTCTTGCGCAGTTGCGCCACCAGCGGTGGCATCAGTTTGTCGGAACTCGACTCGCGCAATGCTTCATCCGCAGGGAACCAACGGACCGCCGGGTCGAGAATGGCGTAGGGGGATTCCGGGAAGCTGGGATGCAGCGCCATTACTTCTTCCCTCCCACGCTGACTTCGACAATCGTCATGGTGTCGTTGCCGAAGATGTCCACCACTTTCACGGCAAGCTTGCGCCTCCCAGGCGGGCATTCGTGAAAGACGCTGGTCAGTTCCAGCGAACGGTCTTTCTTGGTGCGGAAGGATTGCCACTCGTTCTCAAAAATGTAATCCCCCGTCCAGACTTCCTCATATTCCGCCAGGTCTAACTGCTCGGGCTGCTCCATCCCTGGCATCTGCACTTGTTTCGCCCGGTCGCGCAGCACACGGACGATTTCGCGCTTGCTCTCGAAGTTGAAATCCACGGCCCAGTAATCAATCCAGTCCGTCCATTTTGTTGTGAGCCGTTCGCGGTGGACGACGCCTTTCTTGTCCTTGCTTACCTTCACGATCTGGCCTTTTTCCGCCACGATCTTGCTGGCATTGTCCTTGAGCGATGCTTCGGCGGCGGCGATGGAATCCTGCGAGTAGAAAACAGAAAAGTCGGTCAGTTCCACCGCCACGCTGTTCTTCTTGACGTGCGGCTTGACCTCGATCGCCGCCACATCGTGAAAGACTACCTGATTCTTTTCCACCGCCCGCTTGTCGAACACCTCGGCGGGAATGTACTTGGGTGCGATGTCGATGCCCTTGGCGCGGGCTTCGTCCAGCACGTTGGGGAACAGCCCCATCTCGAACTCAAAGCCCAGCATGTCCACGCGGGTGATGTGTTTCTGGCGGCATTCCAGGATGACCTCTTCCACAAACACGCGCGTCACCGGCAGGTTGACCGGCCCGACCGACACAAGCCGCCCGGCCTTCTTGCCGTGGAAAGTTCTAAAACCTTCGGTTTTTTCAGCGCGGTAGGCGCGCAGGATCAGGTCCACGAAGGCGGCTTCTTTTTCTTCCAACTGCTTTTGCTGTTCCGTCTCGCGCAGGTTTGGATTCACACCGATGTAATGCTGGCGTTCGTATTTGCCCAGGTTGAGGATTTCAAAGGCGCGGTAGTCTTTGCCCTCAGCCTTCAACTCCCGCTGCACGCCGATCAGGCGCTTGCGGGTCGTGTGGATGGCAAACTTGCCCAGGTCGCTGACGATCCACTTGCGTCCCAACTTTTCGGCCACGGCGGCGGTGGTGCCGGAACCGCAGAAGAAGTCGGCGACGAGATCGCCTTCGTTACTTCCAGAGAGAAGCACTCTCTCGATGAGCCGTTCCGGCTTCTGAGTTGGATAGTTGAGACGTTCAGAAGCAACGGGATTGATAATAGGAATGGTCCATACATCACCAATTGGCCGCTCTGTTGCGCCTTCGGCATACATCAAACTTCCGTCCTCGTTCTTGAGCCATACTCGCTCACCGTCAACCTTTTTGGTGACTGGCTGCATTTTTTGGACCTTTACCTTCTCTGTGATCTCGTTGTGTGCGTAGCGTTTTCCCTCCGAAAATTTAAGTAGCACGTCGTGCCGGGTATCAAAAGTCTTGGCACCCCATCCTGTTCCAAGCTTGTTCTCGTAGTGCCATATAATTTCATTACGAAAATACTCAGGACCAAAAATCTCATCTAGTACACAGCGTATGGCCCAATTAACCCGCCAATCGCAGTGCACGTAGATACTTCCGTCGTCGGCCAATAAATCGTGCATCAGCACAAGCCGTTCGTGAATCATGGCGATGAAGGAATCCGCGCCCTTGCCCCAGGTGTCGCGGTAGGCGATTTCTTCCAAGATATTGGGCTTTTTGGTGAAGGTGTTGTCGCCGATTTCGATGTCCATCGAGAAATCAGCACCCACATCAAAGGGCGGATCGATGTAAATCAGCTTGAGGCCGCCCTGCTTTTCAATCTCCTCACGCAGCGGGCCGTTCTTCAGCGATGAGAGAATCAGCTTGTTGTCGCCCCAGATCAGCTTGTTCGTCCAGCCCTTGAGCTGGCGGCCCCGCGCGTCAAAGAGACCTGCCTGCGCTGCCGTGTCCGCTGGCTTCTCGGCGCGCGGCTCGTCCACCTGCTCGATGACCTGAAAGGGCAGGACGATATTGCAGACCTCGCTGCTCTTGCCGTTCCAGACCAGTTCCACCTCGCGCTTGTCCTCAAACAGCAGAAAGCGAAACTTGTCCGGCAGCGGCTTGTCAGCTTCGATGTAACGAATGATTTCTTGTTGTTCTTGTTCCGTCAGCCGCGGCATGAAACCACTCTTCTTCCTAGTGTCCGTCCGAGGGACACGATGGAAAATTCTGGCGTTACTCGTCGGAGCGAGGATGCTCGGGTTCCCAGTGGGATTCGCGATCTGGCCTCATCGGCCTGTTCGGGTTGCGATTTTAGTGTGAAAGAATACAGTATGACAACGTGTATTAAAATCTTAAGGTTCTCTGCTCGAACAGATTCGATTGCCCCCGCGCGGCAAGAGTCTAGCATTCACGTATTCCGCTTGGCCGGATCTGTCGAGGGGGTTGTGAGTAATCATGATCCCTACTCCGACTAGAATTCAAATTAGGACAGCACCGTCTCCGGCGCTGGTTTGGGATAGTCAGCCCTTTCATGTTAAGCTTAAAAATATGGAAGTAACCCTTCGCATTCCCGACGACGTTGCTCGGCGGCTTTCCGCCGCCGGTGCAGATGTCTCCCGCCGCGCTCTCGAGGCCCTCGCTCTAGAAGGTTATCGCGAGCAGACTCTGACCCTTTACCAAGTATCGGAAATGCTGGGCTTGTCCCGTGTCGAGACGGAAGATTTTTTGGGGCAGCACCATGTTCCTCTGTCGGTGATCGGAGAAGCGGATCTGGACCGCGAGGCAGCAGTATTCGAAGCGGCGTCGCGGCGACACTCGCGCTAGCAGATTCGCGGTATGATCGCCGTCTCCAACACCACGCCGCTGCGTTATCTGATCGCCATCGGGCACGAAAATCTCCTGGGACAATTGTTTGAGAAGGTCTTTGTGCCCGCCGCGGTGCAGGATGAATTGACGGAGGCGAGAACGCCGGAGAACGTGCGAAACCGCGTCTTGTCGCTCCCCACCTGGTTTGAGGTTCGCACGGTGCGAGAAACCGATGCAACCGTGTTTCCAGTCACGTTGCATCGAGGCGAACGCGAAGCCATCTTGCTGGCAGAAACTCTGCGGTCGGATGTGCTTTTGATCGATGAGCAGATTGGACGGACTATCGCCCTGAGCCGGAGTCTCCCGCTCTCGGGAACGCTTGGTGTTCTGGAACGGGCCGACACGATGGGACTTGTTGCGAACTTTCCGGAAGTTCTCAAACAACTGAAGGCGAGCGGATTCTTTGTCGCCGAATCGTTGGAACAACAACTCTTACAACGTCATCGCGTGCGCAAAGGGCCCAAATGAGAGATGCCACATCCGAAGGCACCGATTGAGCACGGAGAGGCCCAGGCCTCTCATGGCCGGATGATTCCCGCAGCGAAGTCGCAGTCAAGGGCGACCACCGGGAGCCGCGTCAGCGGACTTGACCCTTGACGGGCGGCAAGAGCGGAGGGAATTGGGGTCTATCTGCTGATGCTGGGGCCTTCTGCCTGCATGTGTTCGTGCGCTTGACTTCGCGGGGGAGGCGGTTCGATCTCGCGCGCTGATGGCAGGAATTCACGATTTGACTCAATCGCTGATCGGTGCGAAACCTCACGCGTGAGTGCTTCGGCAAGCTGGGTCTTGTCGTTCGTATAGATTTGCGCGTCGTAGCGGCCACGCGAGACGGCCACGTATGCCAAGCGACGATTGATGAGTTGTTCTCCCGCGCGCTCCGTGTCCACGTGGATGAGCACGCGGTCGGCGGTCTGTCCCTGGCTGCTGTGGCTCGTCACAGCGTAACCGTGATCGAGATGCGGATTGTCTTTGACGTTGAACGCGATTGCGCGGCCTGAATCGAGGCGGATTTGGAGATTGCCGCCCGCGTCGATCTTCTCGATGGTGCCCAGCTCGCGATTGGCAATGTGTTGCTCTCGATTCGGTGCCGTGAACTGCACGCGGTCTCCTTTGCTAAATGCCCGTTCCGCCTCTCGGTACAGCGTCACACCTTGCAAACGGCGCGGGTCGTAGCTCACACGCTCGCAGTTCTGCCACTCAACGGTCACGTGGTTCTGTTTCTCATCAACGCTCTCGACGCGCGCATACTCTCCTGGTTCGATTCCGAGCGTTTTGCTGCCCCTTGTGTAGCGGACCACATTGCCGGGTTGGTATTGCACGGCCCACTGGCGATCTGCGCCAGTGATCTCCTGCCGGGCGATTAACACCCTCGCCTGATACTCGTTGTGGGCCACTTGGCCCACCTTTTGCATCGCATGATGGATCGCTTGGTTGATTCCCATCCGCGATTGGTTGTCCGGCGATACCACGAGGGTTCCTTCGGGCTGCCTCACATACGCATGCGCGATTGCAGCGAGCCGCTGATCACGGTCGAAAATCTCATGCACGCGGCCCTGTGAATCGAGTTTCTCTATCGCCTCTCTGATCTGGCCTCTTGACAGTTGCTCCACGACCTCTTTGAGCGCCGAGTCTTTCTGCCGCACGATTTCGTCCAGGCGAACCGTCTGGATTCCCGCCTCCTGCAATTGCTGATAGGGTTTGCCCGCTTCAACGGCCTGATGCTGGCGTGTGTCGCCAACCAACAGTACGCGGTCATCTTTTTGGAGCCGCTGGAGGAATTCGTTCATCTGCTTCGTGCTTGCGAGGCTCGATTCGTCCAGGATGTAAAGATGCTTCCGTCCGTCGTGCTCCTCATCGCTTCGGGCAAGGTGTCGCTGCAATGTGCTCGATTCGATGCCAGCCTCTCCGAGCTTCTGCGCTGCGCGGGAGGTCGGAGCGAAGCCTTCGACCTTATACCCCTCTCGCTCTGCGGCTTCACGGATCGCGGCGAGAGAAGTAGTCTTGCCGGCGCCGGCGACGCCTTCGAGCGCCGTCACCTGATCGCGATTCGATAGGATTTGCTCCACCGCCCGGCGTTGGCTCTCGCTCAGATGCGCGTACGTTTTCTCGATTCCTCGACGTGTTGCAAAGCTCGCGAGCGCAGCGTGGTGCCCCTGTCCCGCGCGCATGGTGTTAATCGTATCCTGCTCGTAGCCGATCATCTCCGCAGTCGTGAACGCGCGGCCTGGTGTGCTCGCTCTCTTTTCCGCTTCGATGAATTCACCGGATTTGATGCGCTCTTCGAAGTCGGCTTTCACCTGAGCCAAAGTCGCCCCGCCCATCGAACGCCTGAGTGCGTCTGCAAGCATGGTCCGCTCCTCGGCTACAGCTTCACGTTCCAGGTTTCGCTCCTTAGCGAACGTCACCGCTGAGTGAGCAATCTTGCCTTCCGCGCCTTGCTCGATTTCGTGCGTTTTTTCTCTGGCCGCCGTTATCACGCGCTCTGGCTGATTGCCGAACTGAGAGGCCATTTCGCGGTGTCGCTGTTGCATCTCCTCGTGCGACAGTTCGAGTTTTGCCTCGCGCGTCTGGTGCGCTGCGATTTGTGCGGCTGCCGCGCCCCTCTGGTTCTCCATCGCAAGGTGCTCTTCGATCTGCTTCCGGCGCGGACTCGAAGCGTCAAGATATTCGTGGCTGTAGCCTTTGATTTCCGGCTGGCCGCTCTTGCCGTGCTCGATCTCGTAGCCTAACCCTTGCAACCGGTGTGCGAGTTCCGAGCGATAGACTGCTGTAGCATACTGCTGGGTTCGGTAAAGTTCCTGAGGTTGCTGCGGGCGCGCCTCGCCATTCTCCGCCTCGGTCAAATTGAAGAACACGACATGCGTATGGAGTTGCGGCGCTGCATAGCCGTCTACGGGTCTTGCGCTGTCGTGCTCGAATTTTGCCGCAACCCAGTTGCCAGTTGTCTCCGGTCGAAGATTTCCACCAAGCCGCGCTTGGACGTATCGCTCCATCTCGCCAAGCGCGACTCCAACGCTGGCCCGGTGCGCCTCCCGCACGCGCTCGTCTCCGCCCACAAGCGCCGTCAGCGATACGCTTTTCGGCGCTGAGAATGTCGCATCCCAACCCGCGCGGTGCTCCATCGCGCGGACAGTTTCGCCATGCTCGTTCACATACTCCCGCGCCGTCTGGTAACGGACCAACTGCTCGCCGCTAATCGGATGCTGCCCGTCGCTGAGCCGCCGGAACTGTTCCTCTTCGACCCCGCCGTGCAGCCCCCACTTCTCCGCCAGCTTGCCGTGCCACTCCCCGCGTATCCGGTCGCCTTCGCTGTAGTAGTTCTCTTGGGCGTTGCTGAACTCTTCGCGATGATAGGCGCGGGCTTGGCCTGCACTGAGCGGCTTTGAAATGGTAAGCATGGGGCTCTATTCGAAAAAGCGTTTCTTCCGGGGCGTCACTGCATGTTCGAGAGTTTTTCCCTGTCGAGCCTCTTGCCCCGTCACCGTGGGTTCTTGCCGCGTCCTGTTCGGTTTTAACGAGCTATCCGCTCCCGCCGCGGCTGCCGCTGCCTTCGGCGGCTCCTCGGGCAACGCCTCCGTCGCTCGTTCGATGAATGCGGGCTGCGCCTTCGGCACCTTCACGTAAGGGAAGCTCAACGGCACAACGGCATTGCCCGATTTCAGGTAGCCGCGCCGGTCCTCGAGCCCGGTGATCTGCGATGGCAACACCAGCGGCTCGATGCGCCTCTCAAGCTGGTAATTCCTTGACGTGCGGGAACGTGGGGAATAATCCCGCGCGCGGCTCTCGCGCATCTGCTCGATCTCCACCTCGCCAATGGTGTCGCTGATCCACTTCGCGCTCTCTGGCTCGCTCGTCCGCAGGAATATCTTCGTACCCGGCTGCGAGAACATCACCTCGGCGTCGAGTCCGTAATGCTTTTGCAGTTGGCTCCGCCCTTGAAAGCCGAGCACTACCGGATTGTTCGTTTTCCGGTTCCGGGTGATTGCATCGTGCAATTTGGGCAGTTTTTGTAGCAGCGCAACCTCGTCGAGAATGAACCACACCGGACGCAGTTTCCCTTCTTCGTCCTCCGCTCCTTCATCCTGCGTGCGCATCACCAATAGATCGAACCACAGACTGATGAGCGGCATGAGGCGCTCGCGAGTCATGTTCGTGCTCGGGAAGAACAGCCATCCCTTCCGCGTCTTCGACCATTCCACTGTGTTCCATCGTCCGTTGGCTTCCTTCTCGGTCGGTAAGAGACTCAACGCGTCGGCCACACGGTTGAGCGAACCGAGTACGCCGTTCCGCTGATTGGGCGATTGCGGATTGATCATCGCCGTGTAGGGGGTTCCTGCAACCAGCCGGTCAATCTCTTCCGGGTGCGACATCCAGTGGATCAACTGCTGCGGCGTGGGCTTGTAAGTGAGCAAGTGGGCGAAGATTTTTCGTGGTGTTTCGGCAAAGAAGGGGTCCTGGTTGGGCCGGTCGGGGAAGAGCGACGCTGCCAACGCGGAAGCCTCTGAGGGACTCCGCACTTCGTCGCCGATACTCCAGAAGGGCATCCGCCGGTCGCCTGGATATAAGATCACGTCGCCCCGGTCGGGCTTGTAAAAGCGCGGCGTATATTCCCGCTCCGGGTCGTGCACGATGGCAAGCTCGTTCCGTTCCTCGATCTGCAAGAGCTGCTGAATGATGAGTTGCGTCTTTCCGGTTGCTGTGTCCCCCATTACCTCAAAGTGGCGGTTCTCCTTGTTGAGCGGAACATGCAGCTTCTTGTTGAGGCCCAGCATCCGTTCCAGCGCCGTGCGGTCCTCGTTCCCGAAGCCAATGCCACGGGAGCGGTGCTTGCGGTTGAACTGCGAAACGGTCATCAATTCTGGCCCTCTCAGTTTCCTGCCGTAGCGCAGTACCCTGACGCGCTTTTGCTCCATTCGGGTCGTTGGCCACAGGCCCGCCAGGAAAACTATCAGCCCGCCCCACAGCGCCGGTCTTGCCAGATCGCTGAGTGTCAGGCCCTGATATATCCAGTAGCCCAGGAATCCATGCAGCTTCGCGTTGTCGTAAAGACCTCGCTGCCCTTCCAGGCGCAACGCTCCTTGCTTCCTGACTTCATCGGTGAGCGCGAATGTCCGTTCCCCGCTGTCCGTCACAACGGGCGCTACTTCACTGTCCAACGCCAAGCGGCTCCCTTTCCGCGTCACCAGTTCCAACAGCGTGTACGAGCCATTCTGGCGAACGGCCCCGGCGATCTGCGTTCCCAGATATGCGGGCAGATAGTGCCTTTCGAGCGGCGTCCAGACCCGCCTGTAACGGTAGTAACCGATTCCCGCAACTGCCAGCAAGGAGACGACCAACAAGCCGATGGTGTACACCGGCTTGCTGCTCGGCCACCCCGTGCTCTCCGCTCGCCCCCAGTCCGTACGCATGGCTCTGCTCCCCTTGCGCGCTCCTTAACCTCGCTGTGGCTCCGTAGTTGCATTCGTCAGTCGCTCCAGCGCCTTCGCCAACTTGCGGGCGTCGGCGCGGTTGATGATCTCCTGCATGTCTTCGCTTGTGAGCGACTCGCGGTTCGCAATGCTGAACAGAACATTCAGCAGGATCGTCCGCAGCGCCAGCAGTTCGGCCACGATGGTTTGGTCGGCGGGACTTGGCTTGGCTGTCCTGAGCAACGCATCGCGCGCCCACTCGCTGATCGTCTGCTCGCCCGCGAGAGCCTCGAACTGCGCGTACTCTTCGTCGGTGACTTTCGTGCTGATGGACTTTGTGCGTGGTGTCGACATATAGCCCTTCCTAGTTCTGGTTGGAGGACAGGTACGCGGTCACAGCGTGATTCCCAGTAAAATCAGTAAGTTCCCATACGGGAACCACAAGTTCCTGTACAGCAACCACGGTGAGCGACGAACCGCTAGCTGCTGCGTTTGCAGCAAGTTCCCGTATAGCAACCAAGGTTGCTATACAGCACCCGTTACGGGGTGACGTGTCCACAAAACTCCCGCTGCGAAGCAGCGCATCTTCACAGTTCACCGTATTCGAGCGCCAGTTCATCCCACGCCATACGCACCTCGGGGATTTCCCAGGCTCGGCGAAACAAACCCTGCACCGACTTCCACTCCTTCTCCGAGAAACCGAACGTAATGCCGTTCGCGTGAGCACGAAACCACACGTCCTTCCCCTTGCCTTCTTCGGATGGCGCGACATATCCAAAGAAGTGTTCGCCATTCCAGCGGCGGCTCGCTCCTTCTGGCGTTAACGTCCCGAGCATGGCGCGGAACTCCGTGATCTTGGGATATCCGCTGATCGGATACTGCGGACCGCGAGGGCCGGGGAAGCTCAGGAGCAGGGAGAAGTCGCCGCGTTCTCCACGGGCAAACGAGAGCGAATATTCCCCTTCCTTAACAGATGGGATCGGAGGCTGGTAGAAAGATTCCTTCGCAGTAGAAGGCAGTCGGAGCGGTTCTTGCTTCAAGCAGTAGTGGCCTCGCGCCGCCAGTCGCCAGAGAATAGGCCAGAACGGGCGAAGGGCACGGTCGATAGCCTCGGCCCCCGAGAGCTTTTCTTCTTCCAGAATCACATGGAGATTTCGCGCGGCCAGCAACGGCTCCCACTTCGGCGCCGAATCGCTCAGCCGCTTGCGAGTTTCCAGCACCGTCCGGCGCACGATTTCAGGAGAGGCTTGGTCGTCAGCGTCCTTCGCTTTGGCAGGCCGATACTCGGCGGGCAGATTGCCAAGATAATACTCGTCGAGCTTGGAAGTGCGTTCCTTCCGCAATTCATACACCGCGAGAAACGCATCCAGAACCCCGGTCAGGGATTCGCGCGAAACAGGGTTGGGCGTCCGGTCGGAAAAGGCTTCGAAACCCTGCTGCACAAAGTAGGCGAGGACGGCCCATTCCGCACGCGATAAAACGTGCTGCGCTTCTCCCTTCCTGCGAATCTGGAGAAGCGTCTCGGTCGGTAGGGCTAAGAGGTCTACAACCTCCAGACGGTCCTCGCGAGCTGATTCGAGGAATTGCTTTGCGACATCGGAAGTCGTGACGCTCTCTCCGGTCTTCGAGGACATGAGTTCCTTGGCACGCTCCAATCGAGAGCGCAAGGCGTCGCTGATACGGACGGAGATCGTTTGCTGTTGCAGGGGCCTCTCTTCGTTGTCGGGTTTCTTGGGCATCCGTGAATACCTCCCATTCGTAGGATAGGATGCAACCCTGCGCCTTGCAGTTGCATCTTGACTCTAGAATTGCAAACATATTACAATGTCCACAGAAAGTCAAGCTGAATACGAAAGTAAGGGAGAACTCAGAGAAAGTCAAATGAAACCCCGCACGACCAAACCCGGCGCGCGCAAGAACCCAGACTCGCCAAGAGTACATGGCTTGCGCCTCGCAGCAAGCTCGCTCCCCGTTGTATTGGAAACAAGACAAAATCTCCCAGGAACACAGGTCACATCCCCGCTGCACGAGGCAGAGCTCTCCGATTTCTCACCCACCACGACGACGAATGGAACCCCAGTAGAAGTAGAAAAGGGCCGAGACGATCAGTTGCTCACAGTCCATGAAGTCGCCGGCTTGCTCCAAGTGCCCGTTTCTTGGGTTTATACAAGGACTCGAAAGCGCTGCGCAGACCGTATCCCCGGATTCCGCCTGGGCAAGTATTGGCGCTTCAGTGTGGTCGACATCTATCGTTGGATTCAAAGACAACAGATCGGAACGCGGGCTGATGTTTGAAGTCTTGGAGTACAATGATGCACGGTGAGGAAAGAGGCGCGCGAATCGGAAAGGAGTTCACGATTCGCACGCGTTTTCAAGAAGGACATGTTTTTCTTCGTCGCGGCAAAAGACGAAAGGTCTGGGCAGCTCGATGGAGAGAAGATGTGATCGCGCCCGATGGTACTCTGAAGCGGATTCTTCGTTTCGCTGTTCTCGGGACAACCACTGAGATTAAAGGTAAGAAGGAAGCAAAGGATATCCTTCAAGCCAAACTCAGACCAATCAACCAAGGCCGTCAACGCCCACAATCAACCATGACTCTGGAGCAATTCGTTAACGAGATGTGGAAGCCAGGCGTAATGCCCACGCTTCGATCAGGATCGTCTCGCTACTACGACGTACAGCTTCGGTGCCACATCCTCCCTGTGTTCGGCTCAAGAAGGCTTTGCGACATCATGCGGGTTGATATTCAACGCTTTCTGGCCGAGAAACGAAAGAACGGCTTGTCCGGTTCAAGCACGCACGGTATGCGGACTGCAATTTCTAAAGTGTTGCAGGCTGCCGTCGATTGGGATCTTCTTGAGCAGAACCCTGCAAGAGGAATTCGAATTGGCGACCGTGCACCGAAGACAGAGCGGCCTTATCTGAATCCGAAGGACGTAGGCCGGCTACTTGCTTCTCTCAAGGAACCCTGCCGTACTCTCGTACTAATTGCCGTTCTGACCGGTATGCGAATCGGCGAAATTCTCGCACTGCGATGGAAGGCCGTCGACTTCACTCGTCGCATCATCCAAGTGCGAGAAACAGTCTCGGAAGGCACGTTCGGTTCACCGAAGACGAAGAGCAGCCGACGAGATATTCCGATCAGCCAACCTGTGTGTGATGCTCTTCAAGCACAGCTTGCTCGATGTCAGCAAAGAGGTTCCGAAGATCTCGCGTTTACAACCCGCAAACAGACACCTCTCAACCCAAAGAATCTACTTCGCCGCGTTCTGCGACCGGCGTGCACAACCCTGGGGCTACCTTTGATTTCTTGGCATAGCTTCAGGCATACGCATGCAACGCAACTCGCAGAAGTAGGCGAATCACTCCGAACGGCTCAGGCCCTGCTTGGCCATTCGGATCTCGAAACAACGCTCAATGTCTATACGCACGCAATTCCTGACGCACAACGGCGTGCCGTGGACAA
>Ga0307373_10007778_pt1 | contig 16580 bp, 14 predicted proteins | sample OX2MG_FD_202534 | JGI IMG/M metagenome (GOLD analysis project Ga0307373, IMG submission 202534) | Soil microbial communities from Risofladan, Vaasa, Finland - OX-2 | ecosystem: Environmental > Terrestrial > Soil > Coastal area > Acid sulfate soil | place: Finland: Risofladan, Vaasa | collected... | reverse complement strand
ATTAAAAATGACTAACCATCAGTACCTCGCGAAAACATGGGGTTTGCCGGCCCTTGGCCGCCTCCAAGCGCCAGCCCGTCTGAGATGGCCGCAGTCACAAACTCTTTGGCCGCAGCCACGCTCTCTGGGGCTGTTTTCCCTTTCGCCAAGCCGGCGGCAATGGCTGAGGCAAAGATGCAGCCGGTGCCGTGGGTATTTTTCGTCGGAATGCGGCCGGCACGATACTCGAGAAACTTCTTGCCGTCGAACAATACATCGACCGCGCTCCCTTCGAGATGGCCCCCCTTGATCAACACGTTCTCCGGCCCCAGCTCACGAATCGCGCGTGCCGCCTCCCGCATCTGGTCAAGGGTTTTGATGTCGCGTCCAAGGAGCGCACCCGCTTCAGGCAGGTTAGGCGTCACGACGGCGGCCAGGGGTATCAACATTTTTTTGAGCGTCTCAACAGCCCGCGGATCGAGCAACGGAGAACCCGTCTTGGCGATCATAACAGGGTCGACTACCAGGGGGCACGGGCGATGCTTGCGGAGGGTTTCCGCGACCACCTCCACGATCTCAGCGGTCGCGAGCATGCCGGTCTTCACCGCGTCGCACCCGATGTCCTCAAGACATACTTCCATCTGCCGCGCGACGAATCTCGCCTCCAGGGCCACGACTTCGAAGACTCCCCGGGTGTTTTGAGCCGTCAGAGCCGTAACCGCCGTCATGCCATAAGCGCCGAGCGCGGAAACAGTCTTCAGATCCGCCTGAATACCCGCCCCGCCGCTCGAATCGGAACCGGCTACAATCAGCACTCGCGGGATTGTTATTGCGCTGCCTGCCATTTTTATCCTTGGGGATCAACGCCACAACTCAGGCGGCGAGAGTCGAACTCAATCATCCCCCATAAATCAGCACACTCCCAGCGAGCTCCGCTTGAGGCGCTATTGAACTCATGATTTAACGCCTCGTTTATTTTACCCCGCGCAAGGCACTCTTTGGAATTGCCCGCAGCGCTCCCAGCCTATCACGGGCCAACCGCTGCCGCCAACGCGAGTGCGTTTTTCAGACCCACCACCTAACGCCGGCGCCCGGTTCCTTTGCAAGTTGCTAACTTTGAGGAATGGAAAACCGTTTGCCGCATCCAGCATCATATGAATATAAGCTATGGTTTCAGGCCTATGCGGGTGGAGATCCTTGAGTTGAAGAGGAGGAGCCCATGCACAGAATATTCCCCCTTCTTGGTCTTGTGGTTTTCACTTTGCCCCAACTGGCAATAGCACAGCGCGTCCAAAGCGTAGAGTTTTTTGGAGGCTACGCCTATCTGAGAGACAATCTCAGCTCAACCTACTCACCCTTTTACTCTTTTCCCACGCCCTTCGGAAGCAACTTCCCCTTAAATGGCTGGCAAGCGTCCATCACGGAAAACGCCACCGACTGGCTGGGCATCACTCAGGAGTTTGGAGGCTTTTACGGAACGCAACGGCTGCAAGGCTTCGATAACCATTTCAGCATGTTTTCAATTCTTTCTGGGCCGCGGTTTTCATATCCGCGCCTGAAAGGGGTAACGCCCTTTGCCCATGCGTTGTTTGGCTACGATCAGACGACCGTCTCTCTGCCAGGTTCGAATCTATCCGCGCGCAGCAGTTCTTATGCCATGGCGCTGGGCGGAGGAATGGATGTCAAGGTGTCTCGGCGCCTGGCCGTTCGGCTTTTCCAGGCAGACTATTACCTGACGCGGGACTTCGGGAGCAGCCAGAACAACCTGCGATTTTCCGCGGGCATGGTCTTCCGCTTTGGAGGTCCGGGACACTGATTCACGATTGCCGTGTGTATTCCTGAGCGGAGCGGCCGGTTCTGGTTGCTCAATTCCCCTGGACGGCAGAGCAACGGGCCCGTAAACTCTATCTGAAGAGGACAATCATGGCATCAACCATAGAAGTTACCAGAAGCGCACCCGGCAAATTCAGAGTCACCGTCAAGGAGCCCGGCGGCCAGACCTCGCACCTGGTCTCTTTGAAAGCTGACGATTATCAGAGGCTGACAGGAGGAAAAGTCAGTGAAGAAGACCTCATTGAGCAGTCGTTTCGATTCCTTCTCACCCACGAATCAAAGGAATCCATCCTGCGGGAATTTGATTTGCCGGTCATTGGCCGGTACTTCCCCCAATATGAGAATGCCATCAAGAACCGTTTAAGTTCTGAGCCCTCCTCAAGGTAACAGGACTTTGAAACCTGCGAGGGGAAAGCCCTCTCCCGGCTGCAACTCTCCCCCAGCGACTTCAAGGGTTTGCGTAACCGAGGCTCTTCAGCATTTCGAGATCTTCTTTCGAAAGGTGGCCTTGCGGCTCCAGGCCGCGATTGGTCGCCTTGAACCAAGAGTCAAGGTCCTCCCTGTACCCGGTCATCGTGGCAAGATTCACCCCTTTCGAGGGAATCTGCTGCGCTTGCGAGAAGACGTCACTCAGTCGGTAAACGCGAAGCGCATCCGGGCCTCCCGATGAGATCACCTTGAGGTTTCCTTCCACGAATCCGGTCAATGTGGGCGTTCTCTTCGTTTCCGCCCAGGTCCAAAACAGGCTCATCCAGCGCGGAGGCAGCAGCGTCGGCTCGGCATAGACCAGGAAGTAGGTGGGCCGGGATGGGGCGTCCTTCCCTCCCTTGGTGATTATCGGTTTCAGGCTGTATCCCGATTGACCCGGAACTTTGAAATGGAGACCTACGTAACTGAGGATGGTCGGCATGAGGTCAACAGTGGAAACGTTTGTATTGATTCTTTCCCCTTGGGGAATTTCTTTGGGATAGGAAAAGATCATCGGGACGTGCACGGCCGGCTGATCAATATGGTACCCATGCCCCCAGATCCCCTGCTCACCCAAATTCTCACCGTGGTCGGCGGCAAACACGATCAGCGTGTGATCCCGAACGCCTAAATCGTCCAGGAGCTTGATCGTCTTGGCAAGGTCGTTGTCATCAAAAGCGATTTCGCTGTCGTAGGCGCGAATTTTCGCCGCTCGGTCCGCATCAACCGACGCGGATACCGGAAAGATTGTGGCGTGGCTTTCCAGCGGGAGGTTGGCAAATCTTGAATGGAGATCATAGGGTTCATGAGGATCAAAGTAATGTACCCAAAGAAAAAACCGCGAATGACCGTGTTTCCTGAGCCAGTGCCGGCTCGCATCGCCGACTTCGTTGCCGCGGCGGGCGGAGTTCACCAGCTTGTAATAGTAAGAAAAGTTCTCGTTATACACCCCAAAGCCCTTGCCCAAACCCGTGATGCTCTTCTTGAGAGTCCAGGCGCTGATGAACGCCGCTGTTCTATAACCCAGGTGATGAAAGATCTGCGCGAGCAAAATGGGCTGAGGATGAGTGGACATATGCATGCCGTTAATGGTGGCGCCATGCTGCTGCGGATAGAGCGCGGTCATCATGGTGACATGGGAAGGCCCGGTAAGAGGTTCGGCGGTATAGGCATTTTCAAAGAGAACTCCATGAGCGGCCAGTTCATCGATCGTCGGCGAGGTCCGGCGCACATACCCGTAACAGGAAAGATGGTCTGCACGCGTCGTATCAAAAGTAATCAAAAGGACGTTCGGCGCCGATTTCAAATCAAATTTTGACTTCCGTATTTCTTTCAACGCCTTAGCCTGCAGGAATACCGACAGCACGATAATTCCGACGCAGGCGCCTATGATTCGACGCATTTAAACACCTCCCTAAAACAAACTCCTCGCTCCAGAGGCCCGGCGCTCCTGACTGAGCCTGGGGGCCAGACCTGGGGCCACAGCCTTCAGCGTGGCAAGTGGCCGGTCAGCTTGAAAACCGATTCCGCTGACGACGCCATTTGCTCAGACGTCAACTCGCGGAGGATCATACCGTCCTGCATTTCGACAATCCGATCCGCGCGCATAGCCACCTCGGGATTATGAGTGACCATCAGGGTGGTCAGGCCGAGGTCACGCTTGAGCCGAAGGATCAGGTCGAGCACGGCGGCCGCATTCCGGGAATCGAGGTTGCCGGTCGGCTCGTCAGCCAGAAGAATATCGGGATCATTAATGAGAGCGCGCGCAAGGGCCACGCGCTGTTGTTCGCCGGAGGAGAGTTCACTAACCCGCCGAAGATGCTTCTTTTCCATCCCGACCGCGGCGAGAAGCTCATCCATGGTTCTCCGCGGGCCGTGCTGCCTCCAGCCGAGCAGGCGAGGCACCTCAATGTTGCCTTTTGCAGAAAGGAAGCCCAGCAGGTTGAACCGTTGAAAAACGAAACCAATCTTGGTGTTCCGCAGGCGCGCCCGGGCGGCATCCGGCAGGCTGGCAATCGGCACTCCGTCGATAATGACTTCACCGCTGGTCGGCGTCGCTAAGCCCGCGATCAGATACAGAAGGGTCGATTTGCCCGAGCCGGAGGCCCCCATGATCGCCACAAATTCGCCCGCCTGAACGCTCAAGCTCAGGCCGTTGACGGCGGGCGGCGACTGGGAACCATGATCATAAATTTTGGTCAGCCCGCGCGCCTCAAGCATCGGCCTTTTATCGTCGGTGTCGTGCTCGTTTCCTCTACTCATAAGCAAGGGCAGTTATAGGCTCACTGGCGCTCGCCCGATAGGCCGGGTAGGCGCCGCCAAGAACAGCGCTGGAAAGCGCGATGGCGGCGACCCGCAGCAAGGTGCCTGCGGGCAGCAAAAAGTGAAGCGATGGATAAATCGAAAGGACGACCGTCTTGGTCAGCAGATAAAGAAGCAGCGAAAGTCCCCCGCCAAACAGACAAAGCAGGCAAGCCTCCCCCAGGAACAAGTTCAGCACGTAACGCCGGCTTGCCCCGAGGGCCCGCAGGACGCCGATTTCCCGTGTTTGTCCCAGCATTTGAACGTATAGAGCCAGGAAGATGACCAGGAAGTTGATGATTCCCGCAAACACCATCACCACCAGCAGAAACTGCTTTAATCCCAGGAAGGAGGAAGGCGAGATTAGAGAAGTAAGATCGCTCATCCTGGTAATCTGATACCCGCCTAAAGCCCCGCCGTCAAGCTCCCGCAACCGCCCCAGCACCGCGCCGGCCAAGCCCGGAGAAGTGCACTTCACAAAGATGACGGCACACTTCCCGGGGCTGACTAAATTCTGAAGGGTCTGGAGAGGAACGAAAACTCGAGCCCCTTTGCCGTGCTCGACCACCCCGCTGATCGTGAACTGGTGATTCAAAAGATCCAGCGTGCTTCCCACCTTGACGTGATGAGTGCTGATGTAAACATCGTCCACAAGGGCGGTGTAGGGGCCTGTAAAGGGACCGCCTTGCAGGAACTGAAATCCTCCCGTCACGCGGTCGAAACTCGGCAGGTCGATCCCGAAGATAGCCTCGAAGCGGTTGGTAAAACTAACATTGGTCGCCGTGGGAGTTGTCGCCGCGACTCCCTTGACCTCCAAAATCTTCTTGGCCATCGAATCCGGCATCACGTTCTCGCCAAGGCCCAGGATGTAAGAGGAATGCGGCGGTTGAATCATCAGGTCAGCCCCGATGCCTTCCGTTCGATGGATCTTTTCCTCCATGACCCCGGTCGCCAGACCCTTCATCACCAGCCCGAGCAATAACGCCACACTGATCATGGCCATCGACAGAAACATCCTGACCGGATGATGCAGCAGTTGCCTTAGCATTAGCTTCAGCACGGAATCCTCGGATCCCCCTGGAGATCAGCGTCCCCATTCAGGTGGTTCAAGACTCTATTTTACGGCAATTGGATGAGGTCTGGCGAGGATGGGTTGTGATGAAAAGGAAAAAAGAGGAGGATTGCCTGGCGAATTGGCGCCTCAAATCCTCCTCGGGAAGGATGTTCGAAGTGTCTAGCCGAACAAACGATGGCCCAATAGAATGAGAGAAATGAATTCTGAAGACGAGCCCTGCCGCTGCGGGTTCCCTGCGAACTCGATCGCCACTTCAGAGGCCGTTCGCAAGGTCCACCTCCACTCAGCGCGTGCGTTTGAACATTTACCCTTCAGGGCTCGCCGTGCGAACGGCCATCTTCTTGGCAAGAGCCAACAACACGTTCCGGTCCGTGGAAGAGAGGTGCTCTTGAAGCTCTCTTATTTTCAACAGAAACCTGGCTTCTGCTCCTTCCGGCCCTTCTTCGTGGGAAAGGCGTTCGAGCGCCGGTTCAGATGCTATGTCGTCGCGCGTTGGCACTTCCGAGTTGTAGAAAAGCTGGTAAAGCGGCACATCCAGAGCCCCGGCAAATCTCTCCAAGGTCTCAAGAGAGGGAACCGTATGGCCATTCTCCACCCGGGAAATGTAGCATCGCAGCAAACCCGTCTTTTCTTCGATGTCCCCTTGAGAGAGCTGCCGCCGTTCGCGCATTTCGCGGATCCGTTCACCTATGCCCATTGCTCCAGTCCTCCGATGTCACTTAGCCGACCTGCTTAATCTCCACCGTCCAAAGGCTACGCGATATGGGATGGTTTCGACAAGACTACCTGAGTACTAGCACCGAAGTTCCTGTCCGGAGACCCGGCGGGAAACGCTCAACCCAGCAGCGTCGCCAACAGGGCCATGCGGACAAACAGGCCGTTTTGCGCTTGGCGGAAGTAGGCGGCGCGACGGTCCTGGTCCACTTCCATGGCGATTTCGCCCAGGCGAGGGAGGGGATGCATGATGATGGCTTGGGACTTCATCAGGCGCAGGGAGTCTTGGGTGAGAATATAAACGTCCCGGCAGCTCTCGTAATCGGCATTGCGGTCACCGAAGCGTTCCTTTTGCACCCGCGTCTGATAGACCACATCGACTTCCGGCAGCACCCGGTCGAGCAAGGTTTCCTCGGCAAACCAGATTTGGCGCTCCCGGAGGTGTTCCAGAATATCCGGCTTCATCTTCAGCAGGGGCGGTGCGACAAAGTACATCTTGATATCCTTGAACTTGCTGAGCAGATAAGTGAGGGAGCGGACCGTGCGTCCTTGAGCCAGGTCGCCCACCATGGCAATCTTGAGGCCGTCGATGGAACCAATTTCCTTTCGAATCGTGTAAAGATCGAGTAACGCCTGGGTGGGGTGCTGACCGGCCCCGTCCCCGGCGTTAATCAGGGGCACGCGAGAAACCGCCGCCGCTCGCTTGGCCGCGCCGACTTCGCTGTGGCGCAGGACGATGACATCCGCGTAACCGTTCATGATGCGGATGGTGTCTTCCAGCGTTTCTCCCTTCGCAACCGAGGAGAATTCCGCGGCGTTTTCCGTTGAAATCACCCGCCCCCCCAGCCGGTGCATGGCGGCCTCGAAAGAAAAACGCGTCCGGGTGGAAGGCTCATAAAAAAGGGTGGCCATCAGCCGTGAGTGAAAGTCGTCGGTACCGCCGTTCGCAACGACTTGTTCCATCTCCTCCGTTACCTTGAACAGATGATGCAGGGTGGGCAGGTCAAATTGTTGAGCTTCGATGACGTGGTGCAGCTTCATGGATGTTCCCCTCCGCTCGGCCGCCCAAAAAATCACGGCGACGACTGTAATCGGTATCCGTCCAGAAGATATCTCGAAGCCCCCGCAAGCGTCAACCAGGATGGACCGCTGCCCCAATCCTTCCTCGGGCGTGGCAAGCCAAAACCAGATTCCTGTTTTCTTCCGGCGAGGTGAAACGGGTTAAGCTGCGGAGAAACTCCCCAGGAATTTAAAATTCGGCGGTGGCCCGCCCTGTTTTGTCTGCGCCAACTGGCTGTTGCGCCATGAAGCATTCCGCCTGTTGGCGTCGATCCAGCTCCTGCCTTTCCGGGACTGGCGAGCCTTTCCATTGCCTATAGCATCAGAGACTTAGGGTTAAACTCCCGGACTTAGACTCCTCCGGAAAACCCCCGAGGGAAATATCCTGCCCTCTCCCGCAACTTGCTTCCTTCCTGCATCCCCTAACGCTTCTGGATCGAGACTCCGATAGAAAACAAAGAGTGGCACGGGCAGAACAAGATGTCTCTGCCCGGCATGGTTTCTTGGCAGTCAAAGGAAAGCGCAGAGAAGAAGATTCCCAGCGCAGGCTGGCCCGCGTGGCAGGCGCCTTCGAATGCCGGCTGGGCGGCGCCAGGAAAATGCAAACAGAGCGCAAGCCCTCAATCCGGGGGCTCGTCAAAGTGTGAAGGCCTTAATTTAGATTGCGGCCCGATTCTGGCACTGACGATCTTGGCAATTGGGGATATCAAAATGGGCGATGGTGATTCTAATCCACGCGTTTTGCTCGTTGACGACGAGCCACCGGTGTGGGAACTTCTGGGAGAGAAACTGGGAAGAAGCGGGTTCTATTGGCGGGGGTGCTCATGCGGCGAAGAGGCGCTTGGCTTGCTGGAGCGAGAACATTTTGATGCAGTCATCTCGGATTTGAATATGCCCGGTATGACGGGGCTGAATCTGCTGAAGGAAACAAGGAAAAAATATCCCCGCCTGGCGTTCCTGATGGCGACCGGCGAGGATGATCTTCGAGTCGCCGTTGAAGCTATGAAGCAAGGCTCGGATGATTATCTGGTGAAGCCGTTTCACTTGGATGCCGCCGTGGGAAGCGTCCGGCGGGCCCTCGAAAAGAAACAAATGGAACTGGAATTGGAAAAGTACCGCGAGCACCTTGAGGAGATCGTCGATCAGCGAACCCGGCAACTCCAGATCGCCGTTAAACGTATCGAGCACACCTACGACGACACCCTCGAAGCCTTGGGGGCGGCCCTCGATCTTCGCGATACCGAGACCGCCGGGCATTCCCGGCGCGTGAGCCTCTATTGCCTGGAAATCGCCCGCGCCATGGGCTGCACCTCGGAGCAATTAAAGACCATCGCCCGCGGGGCCTATCTGCACGATATCGGCAAAATTGGGATTCCCGACTCCATCCTCCTGAAAGAGGGGAAACTCAGCCCGGAAGAAACGACGGTCATGCAAACCCACGTGCGAATTGGGTATGAACTTCTCAGCCGCATTCCTTTCCTCGCGGCGGCGGCTGAAATCGTTCTGGCCCATCAGGAACGATACGACGGCACGGGGTATCCTCAAGGCTTAATGGGGGAAGAAATTCCTCTCGGGGCCAGAATTTTTGCGGTCGCGGACACCCTGGATGCGATGACTTCCGACCGCCCCTACCGCCAGGCCCTCCCGTTTTCGACGGCGCGGGAAGAAGTCCTCCACGAATCGGGAAGGCAATTCGATCCCGATGTCGTCCGTGTTTTCCTGTCTCTCCCGGAACAGGTGTGGGAGAATATCCGGCGAACGGTGGCGGGGGTGCGAGGGCGGATGATGCGCCCAGCGCCCGGAGGTCCTCGACCCCTCGTCGGGGAAGCTCAAGTGCAGTAAAGCCGCCTCCTCGATCCTTCACTGCTCGCGATACCCCAGAATATCCGCGACACTTCCGCGCAGAACCCTGCCCTTGTGTTCCGCGCCTCGGTCCACTTTCGTGGCATAGGCGATTCGCTGGATGATGATCCTATAGTTTTGGAATTCACATTCTTCCGGGATCATGAGGTGATCGCTGTTGTAAACCTCCCCAAAACGAACCTCTTTAGCTTCCCGGTCCACTTCTACTTCCGCCACGCGCGCCACTAGCTTGCCATTCTGGTAGATGGCATCCTGCTCCCGAGCCGCCGGCGCACTGGAACCGTTTCCTTCTGATTCCCCGTTCGCGCGCACTCCCGATTCTCGGTTCATCGCTGGTCGCTCCTCCAATCGAATAAATGCCCTCGCCCCCGAAAAGACCGTCCCGCACAAAGACTCATCGCGGAAACCGCCCAAGCCTGCATCCTGCGTGGTTCTCAAGACAACAGCCCTCGATCAGAAGGAAGCAAGTCGCCCGGCCCGTTCAGGTGGCCTGAAGCTTTTTCTAATCCAAAAATGCAGCCGACGTCAAGACCCTGCAAGCGTTGCGAAACGGCCCCCAGAATTACCGGCCAAAAAAGGAAGCCGGCTAGGTCTTTCCGCCCCATGCCATGCGGAAGGCCGAAGGCGGCTGGCGTTGAACGAATGGCCATTGCGCCGGAGCGGAGGCCGGCGTTGCTATCGCTTAAACCAGCCCATGAATTGCGCTTCGCCAAGCACATGGCCTTTGGCCGAGCTGATGACTTCTTCCTTCTCAGCTCCAGCCCGGAGGTTGAGCGTCGTATCCAGGGCATAGAGCTTGAAGAAGTAATGGTGGGCACTGCCCGGGGGCGGGCAAGGGCCTCCGTAGCCAAGCCGGCCGAAATCATTGCGTCCCTGCACGCCGCCGCCCGGGATTTCGGCCTGCTTCGGCACGCCGCCAGGAAGCTCATGCACCCGAGCGGGAAGGTCATACACCACCCAGTGAACCCAGGTGCCGGAAGGCGCATCGGGGTCTTCTGCAATGAGCACGAAGCTGAGCGTGCCGCGCGGAGGATGCGTCCAGCGAAGGGCCGGAGACAGATCTTCTCCTTCACAAGTAAACCTCTTCGGTATTTCCCCCCCCTGTTTGAAGGCCGCGCTCTCAATTTCAAATTCGGAGGCTTGCGGGCCTTCGGCTCGCGGCGTGGCGCCGGGGGAGCGCCCGCACGATATCGTCGTGGTCACGAGCAGTGAGAATGCCATGACGCAATACAATCCCAGCCGAACCCCGCGCGCAATTCTCTCGAGCCAAGCGTCAACTCGTTTTGGGGAAGTAAATTGATTTCGAGGTGAGGGACACACGGTCTTCTTTCCTCTTTCGTAAGAAACCGGGTAATCGAAGATACTGAACTCCGAGAAATTGTATATCACATGCCGGCAACTAATGATAGGAAGCAGCGCTCCGCCAGCCAAGGTTGATAATCCGCAGAACGCCAACCATCCCTGAGTTGGCGAGGCCGGCTTAAGTATTCTGTTGGTGACGCCCCTAAGCTCGTTCTGATGCAGAACTCAAGACCACGCTGAAATCTGACGAAGAGAAAGCTAGAGTTTGAAGAAGACGACGGCGATTCCCGCTGCGCTGGGGTGAAGGCCAGTCGTCTCCAGATTCGAAATCGCCATGGCAGACATTGGGCGCCTCAGGCGCGCAATCTCTTCCCTCCTTCTCTGGGGCATCTTCTTCTGCCTCTACGTTGGGGGTGCAGCCGTTCTGGCTTTGGGGCTGATTTTCACGGTCAACACTTGGTGGGCCGTCATGGATCAGCATGCCGGCCGATGGACCATCTTCGTCAAAACCGGCGAAGTCCTGTTTCTGGCGGCCGGACTCCTGCTCATTCTGATCATCCCTTTCCTCCAGCTCCGCGGTCTCAGGAAGCTCACACGACGGAATGAGGAGAGAAGGTCAGACATCCAACGCAAAGCGTCGCCCAGCGCCTAGCGCCCGCACCGCAGCGTCTCTCTCGCCCGCCGCGCGCCGATGGAAGATTTTCGCCTGTAAAAACAAAAAGCCCTGCCGCTCGTTTGGAGCGGCAGGGCTTTATTAGTCGAACGCAAGGTTCTCTATTCGTGCTTCTTGACAACCCGCAGCGAAGGCTTCGGCCTCATATGCAGGATCTTGGCGTCAGAAGCATTGTGCGGGTAGTAGGGCGTGGGCCGCAGGTTATCAGGCTGCAGCACGGGATCCACGCGACGGTTGTTGGCAAGCTGGTCGGTTACCCAGTGGCGGATATGGGCCGGCTTGTTGGGATTTTCCGACTCAAGTCTCTTCACTTCGGAAAGGCTGAGGTTCTTGGTCCAACCATAAGCCTTGATTTCAATCAGGTCAGCCGAAACGCCTTTGCTGACCAGGTAATCTTTCACGATCTGGGCACGCCGCTCGGAAAGCAGCATGTTGTAATGACGCGGGCCTCGGCGGTCAGCGTGCGCTTCGAGCAGAAGCCTGGAATCGGGCATTGCCTCATGGTGCGTGATGAAGGTTTCCGCCAGCTTGTCCAAGGCTTCCTTCTGGCTGCTCAGCAAGCCATCATGCCGATGGCGCCTGTCCGGCCAGTCGGTTGGGAAGAAGATGCTCGCCAGCGCGACTTCCACGTGGGCGCGCTCGATCAGGCCGACGATGTGCATCGTGGCGGCCTCCGTTTGGGACCCGCCGCAATCGTTGGTGGCGTGCAGGGTGTAAGTGTCGGTTTCGTCCACAGGACCGTAACCGGTTTCCTTAGGAGTTGGCGTGAGCGTTTTGCTCCCGCTCGCTTCCACGGAACCCAGAGGATCGATGGACACGGCCTGAGCGTTGGTGGTGGACCAAGAAATGGTCGCGGAACCTTGCTCAACCACTTTGTCTCCCACCTTGTGGTATCGAACCTCGCTGGGACTGATGCTGAGGGAGGCCTGGATGGCCGAATCCACATTGACCGTAGCGCTTTGCTTGACAATCCCGCCCGGCCCCGCCGCGGTGAAGTCGTAGGTCGTTGTTTGCTTGGGCTCCACCGTCTGGTTACCGCTGGCCCCAACCTTGCCGACCCCGCTGATGTCGTTCTCCACAGCATCGGTTGAGGACCAGTTGAGCTGGCTGGACTCACCGCATTTGACCTGCGTCGGATTGGCGGAGAACTGGCCTTTCACGGGGGCCACCGCCACGGTAGCCGAAGCTATCCCGGCTTTGAAGCGCGGAAGGGAGGTTAGCTTGGACCCTTTCGGCCAAGGTTTCGTGGTCGTCGCGCCGTTCTTGTTGACCTGCACGATGACGCGCTCGTTGGCCTTGACCGTCACCGGTCCCGACCAGATCTGGTCGCCCCACCAGTTGATGTCCATCTGGTAAGTGCCAGGAGGAACGATGAGCTGCTGTTTGCCCAGGAAATTATTATCAAACTCATCAACGTGTCCAACAAAGAAATCTGGAGTCTTCCCATTCAGGAGAACCGCAGCGTGAGGAGGAGCACCCTCGATTTGAATCCTGCCCCAGGGAGGAGAAACCGCCCCCCCCTCCGGGACAAGTTTGACATCAAGGGTCGTCACTTTGCCGATCTGCAAGTCGACCTTCTGGGTCTCCGTCTTGAACCCATAGTTATGGATCTCAATTGAATGCTCGCCTGGATCAAGCCAGACGGTGCACATCGACCCCATCAGGCAATTTCCTTCTTTCAGGGCCGCTCCATCAACGTAAAGGTACGCTTGCTTCGGACTAACGCGAATCCTCAACTTTGCCTTGTTCCCCCGCGGGAACGCAGGAGCGACAACAGTGAACAACACCAAGAGCGCGATTCCCGTCGCTAGAGAAAAAGTGCGTCGCGGGTTCATCAGGTCAACCTCCGTCATACTTGAATATGTCCTCAGCCCTGCGCGTCGTTCACGCAGAAGCTCATGTAACTTCCGTCAGCCAAGGCTAACAACAAAAATACCATATGTCAAACAAGAAGATATGTCAAACAAAATAAACGGGTAACTAAAAACATGCCCCCGTAGGCAAAAAGTTGCGCAAGAAAGTTTACTACGAGATGGAAAGAGAAACCATAAAGGCACCAAAATTCTTCCGACACTATTTCGCCTGTGCCTGGCGCCAATCCTTTCAAGGCAAGGTCTGCTTTCTGGGTCTTATGATTGGATTTATCCTCACGCCATCCTCGAAGGCCGTGATTTAGACTTGGCTCCATCAAGGCAAGGCGCGAGCAGGTGTTTCGCGATATCCCATGATTATTGATGTTGCCGCCTGCCTTTGGCCATTTTATGAAGAATGCATGGCAATGAATCAAACCCCTGGTGCGGTCGGCGCGCTCCGCGCCCTCCTTATCGCCTCGCAAGCATACCTGCGCCCGTTAAAGAATCTCTAAAAATCACCCGATATATCAAGGGAGGCAAACCCTCGGGGGGTCTAGGCACATGAGGCCATCCGATCTGACAACGATGAGCAAAAGGGCCGTTGTAAAAACAGGGGCACGCGGCTTCTCTCTGATAGAGCTTTTAATCGTCGTGGCCATCATTCTTATTATTGCAGCGATTGCCATCCCCAACTTTCTCCGCTCCCGGGCGGCCGCCAATCAAGCCTCCGCGGTCGGGTCGCTACGGACTATGAACACAGCGGAGTTCACCTACGCTTCCACTTATGGCATGGGCTATAGCGCCACGCTTGGTTACTTAGGCTCCCCTGCCTCCAGCGTTCCCGCCGACTCGACCCAGGCGGGCATCATCGACGACGTGCTGTCCGGGAAAACCACAGGAGGGGCCGGAACCATGACCTCCAGCAAGAGTGGTTATCAGTTCACCTATTCTCCCGGAGTGGCGATCGGCGGAAGGATCGAATCGTACAGTTTCAGTGCCGATCCCCTGACCCGCGGAACGAGCGGCACCAATTCCTACTTTGTCGACCAGACAGGCGTCATCCGCCAAAACAGCACGGCCCCGGCCACCATGGCTGACTCACCCTTGGCCGGGTGAAAGGCTTGACTTGGGCCTCAGGCTAGGTCGAAGGCCCCCATCTAGAAGCTAGAATATAAGAAACGCCGTAGGAAAACACCCCCGCCTCGGTTGACTCCTCGGCGTGGGCAACCCGGCCCGGGCTGAAGATGTTCGCCTGGTTGGGCGCGTAGGGCAGGGCTGCCTGGAGCACCGAACCTACACGGTATTCCTTGCGGCTCTTGAAGCAAAATCCACTCCGTGAAATATTCTCGGTCTTGGTAATCTCCTCCCCCAGTTGCTCATCCCGGATACAGGCCATCACGCGCAATCGGAGGCGCGCCTCTCTGCGGTTCTCTCTTGTCCGCACGGCCTGGTCAGGAACTTGTGGACGTTCCGCCGTGACGCTTGGTTGCTCCACGCCGGAATCATGCGGAGCGGCGCTGGCCAGCGCAGGAAGCCAGAGAGTGGCGTTCGAGCAGTGCTTGCAGAACACTGAAAGCCGGTGGTTCGCTTCCAACACCTCCGCCTCAGGCCCATCAAGATAAGTCACCTTGCGGGCATGACAGACCGCGCACTCCAACAGCACGCGGGCGGCGGCTTTTTCGCTCTCACTCGGTTCCGGAAATTCGATGTCCCAGAGATTCACGTCCGGCTCAAGAAAGGCGATGCCGTAATAATGTCCCTCCGGTCCTTCTCCGAGGTGGCCGACGACCCGGGCCGCCGCCTCCTTGCCGGTGGTTTTGCAGAGCACGGTGAGTTCCTGGTCGGCTGAGAGGATTCGATTCAGCACGATCTTTCCGCCGTGCCGGCTGACCAGGACGGCCCGCGTTTGGTCCAAGAAATCAGACCCAGCCACTTCAATGGGGACTTCGATCGATACGCGGTCGCTGCGCCGCTTCAGGAAGGCTGCAGCGTCGGATTTTTCGTCCGTTTGTAATTTGGGATCCATGCTGAGTTCCCGGGCGCTTTCCTCTCGATGCGAACTCGAGTGCGTTCCTGGCTCTGTGGCTTGCCGGCCGCCTGCCGCCTGCCGCTCGCCTTGGGCGGTTGCGGCCAACTTGCACTATTAGAATCGGCAGAATGAGGAAACAATTGACGAACGATTAGTGCTTGCCTACTCGCGCTCGTAGATTCCAAAGTCCCAGAGCCGCGGAAAATCCCGCCTGGGGAGACGAATCTGGGAGCGCGCGGCGCGGGCGTGGGCAACGGCGGGAATCCCATCTTGACTCGGCTGGCGTGTAGGCGTATCTCTAGACCCTAGAGGAAAACGCGAATGGCGATTCCCACCCCCGCGCTTCAGCCCCCCGCGATTGCGCGAACAGTTAGCAGAAAAAGACAACCCTTAGCCGAGAGGTGCAATCATGCGTTCGGTCGAAAGAGTGCGTGGCCTGATAGCAGGAACATCTGTTGATCACTTGCCCGTGCAGCCCGTCATTATGATGTTTGCGGCCAAGCATGCGGGAATGCTTTACATTGATTACACCAAGGACGGCCGGAAGATGGCGGAAGCCCAAAGCAAACTGGTGAGGGATTTTGGGATTGACTGCCTGCTCACCTGTTCGGACCCCGCGCGAGAAGTCATCGATATTGCCGGCGATGGAAGCGTCCTTTGGTATGAGGATCAAGGACCCGTGATCAATGAGGAACGGGCGGCCCTCAGCGAGAAACCGCGCCTCAAGAGTTTCAAAGTCCCCGATCCGCTGGGCGGCGGCCGGATGCACGACAGAATTAGAGCCATCGAAATTCTCAAGAAAGAGTTTGCAGGTGAGGTGCCCATCGTCGGATGGGTGGAAGGCCCTCTGGCCTTGGCGCAGGAGCTGCGGGGATTGAACCGCATCATGACCGACTTCGTGGACGATCCCGCCTTTGTGAAAGACCTGATGGATTTTTGCGCCGAAGTGGCCGTGGTCTATGCGGCCGCCCAAATCCAGGCGGGCGCAGACACCATCGGGATGAGCGACGCCGCGGCCAGCATGATCGGGCCTCGTTATTATGGAGAATTTCTGTATCCAAGGCAGCACCGCGTGGTCGCGTCCATCCGGCAAGGCTATCCGGATATCATGGTCCGCCTTCATATGTGCGGCCAGACGGACCCGCTGATCTCCCAAATGCGAGAGTTGCCGGTTCACATCTTCGAGCTGGATTTCCCGACTGACCTCGCTATCGCCAGGTCGCGGTTGGGGCCGGACCTCGTGATTCTCGGAAACGTCTCTACGATTACGGATCTATTGGAAGGTTCCCCGGAAAGAGTCTATGAGGCATCGAGGAACTGTCACGCCATTTGCGGCAAGTACCATATTGTGGGATCGGGTTGCGAGGTTTCACCCCTTACCCCGCCGGAGAATCTCCGGGCCATGGTGCAATACTCAAAAGATCACAAACC
>Ga0307373_10007775_pt1 | contig 16583 bp, 14 predicted proteins | sample OX2MG_FD_202534 | JGI IMG/M metagenome (GOLD analysis project Ga0307373, IMG submission 202534) | Soil microbial communities from Risofladan, Vaasa, Finland - OX-2 | ecosystem: Environmental > Terrestrial > Soil > Coastal area > Acid sulfate soil | place: Finland: Risofladan, Vaasa | collected... | reverse complement strand
CCATGGGGTGAGCCGGGCCAGCGCCAGCTTCCCCCGCACGCTCATCAAGCTTGAGGAGGGCGCCAGTTTGACGGTGGTCGAGGAGTGGACATCTCCTGACGCAGACCCGTCGCTATTGGTTCCCGTGGTTGAGGTGGAGCTAGGTCGAGGCTCCCACCTGACTCACGTGATCTTTCAGAACTGCGGTGACCAGACGGTGCTGCAATCCACAGTCAGGGCTCGGGTGGGTCAGGAAGCCCGCTACGACGTGCGCTGGAACATGCTGGGGTCCGCCTGGCAGAAGTCCTACTTCGAGGCACTGATGGAAGGAGAGGGCTCCGACACGCGACTGGTCGGTCTCTGCGTCGGCAGGCAACGTCAGCACTGCGACGTCCAGACCCTGCAGGATCACATTGCCCCTGGCGCCGTCAGCGACCTCCTCTATCGGGTGGCTGTTGCCAACCGGTCGCGGTCTGTTTACGCGGGCCTGATCCGCGTCGAAGAGGGGGCGCAGAAAACCAACGCCTATGTCCAGAACCGCAATCTTTTGCTCAGCCCGCAGGCTAAGAGCGATAGCAACCCAACCCTGGAAATTTTGGCCAATGATGTGCGCTGCACACACGGCTCCACGGCGGGGCGGATCGACGATAACCAGCTCTTCTACTGCGAGAGCCGGGGGATTGAACGAGAGCAGGCACGTCGGCTGATCATTGAAGGGTTCTTCGCAGACGTCGTCGACTCGTTTCCCGAAGGGACGCTGCGCGAATGTGGTCGTGGCCTGGTACTGGACGTTTTGGAGGAGCTCGCCCGTACGGGAGCCTTGGACGCCAGCAGTCGAGCAGGCTAATGGCCGAGTGGATCCAGATCTGTGACGCGGAGGCGATACCTCCAGGACATGCAGCCCGCGTCGAAATCGGTGAACTTCCCATTGCCGTCTTTAATGTGGCGGGAGACTTTCACTGCCTCGATGACACCTGCAGTCACGCGATGGCCTCACTGTCGGAGGGTGAGCTTCATCTCAAGGACTGCGCCATCGAATGTCCGCTGCATGGCAGCCAGTTCGATCTGCGCACCGGTGAACCGATCTCCCTCCCTGCGGTCGAGCCGGTAAGGGTGCACCAGGTGGAAGTGCGCGGCGGCGAGCTCTGGGTAGCTCTGAGCGACGAGGAGCTGTGATGTTGGCGCCTGTCCTCGACGCGAAGCGGGTGCGTGCCGACTTCCCCATCCTTAGTGAGCAGGTCAACGGGCACCAGCTGGTGTATCTCGACAGCGCCGCAACATCGCAGAAGCCGACTGCGGTAATTGACGCCATCTCCGACTTCTACCAGCACGCCAACGCCAATGTGCACCGCGGGGTCCACGTGCTCGGGGAACGGGCCACCGAGATCTTTGAAGGCGCCCGGGTAGCGGTGGCCCGTCTGGTTGGCGCAGACCCTCGCGGAGTGGTCTTCGTGCGCAACACCACAGAGGCCATAAACCTGGTCGCCCAGGCCTTCGCCCGGGAGCGCTTCGGACCGCAGGATCGCATTGTTTGTACCGAGATGGAGCATCACTCCAACCTGGTCCCCTGGCAGCGCGTACGCGACCAGACGGGCTGCCAGCTCGAGTTTATCCCGATGACTCCCGATGGACGCCTCGACATCGAGGCCGCGGTTCGGCTACTGCAGGCACCGACCCGGCTGTTGGCGGTTACCCACGTGAGCAATGTGCTGGGGACCATCAATCCCGTGGAAGAACTGATCCGGCAGGCCCACGGCGAAGGCATCAAGGTCCTCGTCGACGGTGCGCAGGCGGTGCCCCACATGCCGGTGGACCTCTCTCAAATGGACCCGGATTTCTACGCTTTCTCGGCCCATAAGATGTGCGGACCGACCGGTATCGGGGTCCTCTATGGTCGCCCCGAATTACTTGAAGAGATGCCGCCCTTTCTAACTGGGGGCTCGATGATCTCGGTGGTCACCCTGGAGAAGACAAGCTGGGACGAGATCCCCCATAAGTTCGAAGCGGGCACTCCTGACATCGCCGGTGCGGCGGGTCTGCAAGCCGCCGTTGACTACCTGGACAAAATTGGGCTCCGGGCGATCCTCCGCCACGGCGCGGAGCTGACCGAGTATGCCGATGAGATGCTGTCTGAGGTACCAGGACTGACTCGGTACGGTCCCAAGGGGCCCGACCAACTGGGGATTGTCTCCTTCAACCTGGAGGGCATCCATCCGCACGATGTCGGCACCATCGTGGATCGTTCAGGAGTGGCTATCCGAGCCAGCCATCACTGCTGCCAGCCGCTGATGCGACGACTCAGCGTGGCTGCCACCGCCCGGGCCAGTTTTTACCTGTACAACACCAGGGACGACGTCGAAGCTTTGGTGGCGGCGTTGGCTGAGGCGAACCGCATCTTCGGCAACTGATCTCGGCTCAGCATCCGCCGCTAACGACTGCAGGATGGTGATTCGGTCGCCCTCTGGGACGGCCCTCGTCACGGCCTCTCCCCTAGCGCGACCATGAGGCGGAGCTGAACGCACGGGTCTTCTGATGCGGGCGTCCCTTCCCGCCGTGGTTCCGGGCCGCCTAAACTATCTGGTGACAGCGTCGTCCGGCCGCCCCGATGAGGGCCGACTCGAGGTCCCTGTCGTGGCGGTACTCAAGAAAAAGGAGGGAATGCCCATGCTCGAAGGTAGTACTAAACGGACTCTCACAATCTTGGGTACCGACTGAGGACTGTGGCCGGGACCTCGATTCTCTCGACGCGCTGGTCACCCGCGGTTAGCTGAGCCGGGTCAGAAGCCCGGGACCGTGGCTGTTCCGCGTCAGCAGAACTCATTTCGCAAACCCAAAACGGCGGGGACCGGAGAGTGACTCCGGTCCCCGCTCGTATTTTGAGATCGGCGTACGATGAATTGGTGGCGCAGCCAAATCCGGTCGGACTAGACGACGAACTCTTTCGGGAGATCATCCTGGATCACTACCGGCACCCCCGGCACCGGGGTCTGCTGGAACCGGCGGATGTGGCAACGCACGGCCACAACCCTCTTTGTGGAGATGAAGTCGACCTGAGTCTCCGCGTGCAGGGAGATCAACTCGAGGCGGTGGGGTTTGAGGGCCAGGGTTGCTCGATCTCGATGGCCGCAGCCTCGATGATGAGCGAGGAGATTTCAGGCAAGTCGCTGACCAACACCAAGGACCTGATTCGGCGGTTCCGATCAATGCTGTTGGAGGGGCAGGATCCCGCCAGCCTGGGGGACATCGGCGACCTGGAAGCGCTGGCCGGGGTGCGCCGCTACGCGGCTCGGATCAAGTGCGCGATGTTGCCCTGGACCGCGCTGGAGGCAGGTCTGACCCAACTGGAGGGAGCGAATGGCAGAGCCGACACAGACTGAGACGGCGGAGGCGGCTGGCCCGCAGGCCCAACCTGCAGTGGGCCCGATGGCGACCGGCGAGGACGTCCACGAGGCCCTACGGGAGGTCATCGATCCTGAGCTCGGGCTGGACATCGTCAGCCTGGGACTGGTCTATCACGTAACCGTCGACAAGGACGGCGACGCCGTGGTGGCGATGACCCTGACCACTCCCTACTGTCCGATGGGGCCAATGATTGAGTCCCAGGTCCATGCGGTGACCCAGTTCCTACCCGGCATCAACGACGTCAAGGTCGACCTGGTCTGGGACCCACCCTGGGATCCCCACACCATGGCTTCTGACGAGGCCAAACTGGAGCTGGGGCTCTACTAGACCTTCGGGAGCGCCGGGCCGCTCGAGCGACCCGTCAGCTTCCAGGCCGCAGGCATGAGGGCGGCGGCCAGGAGAGCTTTCAGGCAATCCCCGAGCAGGAAAGGGGTGACCCCTAGGGAGATTGCCTGAGCAGTTCCGACGTGGAGGCGCCAGGCTAGCCAGCCGGCCCCGAAGAGATAGATGACGGCATTGCCCACCACCAGGGCCAGAACGACGGTGACGGGGTGACGATCGAAGCCTCTCCGTGCCATGCCACCCAGGACACAGGCGGCGAACACAAAACCCACCAGATAGCCGAGTGTGGGAGCAGAGAGCATGGAGAATCCGTGGTCGCCGCCGGCGAACCAGGGCACTCCGACCAGGCCCAGCAGCAAGTAGAGGAGCATGCCGGCGGCTCCCCGCCGGGTTCCCACGGCCAGTCCGCCCAAGAGGACAGCGAAGGTCTGGCCCGTTATTGGCACTGGGGTGAAGGGGAGGCGGATGGAAAGTTGAGCGGAGAGTCCGACCAGGCCTGCGTAGCCCACGACGACAAGCAAATCCCGCACCCGCTCGCCGGGGATGAGGTCGGCCAGAACTGGCCGCGGGCGCGCGATCGAAGCGACATTGAGCACGGCCAGGGACGCTACCGGGTACGTGCTTGGCTGTCAACAAGAGGCGCCGATGCGCGGGACACTGGCCGCTGGGGCAATAGCCTGACCGGAGGGGATCTTAGGTCGGTCAAGTTCACACTGGCGGAGTGCTCGCTCGATTCGTGGGCAGCGATCATGGCACTGCGGGAGGAGGTGGATCATGGATCGCGGAGCGTGGAGCTACCCCGAGGCGGTCAGATCATCGCTGGCGCGCTACCTCGACCTCCTCTACGCCGAGTCAGACCGGCTCAATCTAACCAGCGTGCCTCGCCGCCAGGCCTGGTCTCGTCACGTCGAGGAATCACTGGATCTGGTGCCGGCGCGCCGTTGGCTGCTCGGGGAGCGGGTCCTAGACCTCGGCTCAGGGGGTGGAACGCCGGGAATCCCGCTGGTGATCGCTCAGCCGCAAATCGCGCTGGGCCTGATTGAGAGAGACCGAGCCAAGGCCACCTTCCTGCTCCGCTGCTGCGCAGAACTGGGCCTCACCTCAGCCCGAGTTTTCTCCCGCGACGCCATCGAACTAGCTCGGAGCGACGGCTTCCAGACCGCCGACGTGCTTGTCAGCCGGGCGGCCGTGCCCGCCCCCCGGCTCCTGGCACTGGCGGGCAGCCTGCTGCGGGCGGGAGGCGAGGGCCTGGTGCACGTGGGAAGGTCCGTCAGTGTGGACCTGGACCTGTCCAATGCTGCTGCCAGAGCCGGCCTGACCGAGCTGCGGATCGAGACCTTCGGCAGCAGCCGTCTCCTCCGGTTCGTGAGGCTGCCGGCCGGGTAGGGCGCCGATGACATCAGGGGTCTGGACCGCCGCGGAGCGCTGCTAGCGGAGTCGGGGATCACCGCGGGAAAGCCCTTCAGGAATGGTCGAGGTCGCCCTTCCCGTCCGCCACACCTGCAGGGGGTGGAGGCCAGGGTTCCACGCAAAGGCGCCCTCATGCTCGGCCTCCCAAAGGACGAGATCGGCGAGGAATCCGGGAGCGATCTGCCCCCGGTCCGGAACTCCGAGCGAGCGCGAGCCTCCCAGCGTTGCCGCGGCGAGGCCCTCTTCAACGCTCAGCCCCAGCTCGGTGATCGCCAGCCAGACAACCAGGCTCATGGAGGTCGTGCCCGACGTGCCCGGGTTGTGGTCGCTGCCCAGCGCCAGGGGCACCCCGGCGTCGAGTAACGCCCTCGCTGGCGGCTTTCGGCCCAGGGCCACCGCGGTTACCGGGCACAGCGTCGCCACCGTCGAGGAGGCCGCCAGGGCGGCGATCTCGGTTGCCCCGATGCAGAGCAGGTGGTCGGCAGACACCGCCCCCAGCTGGGCCGCCAGCAGGGTGCCCCCGGTGAGCGCCAGCTCGTCGGCATGGATGCGCAGGGCCAAGCCGGCAGTCCGGGCCTGGCCCAGGATATGCTCGGACTCGGCCACCGTGAAGGCCCCCGCGTCGCAAAAAACATCAGCAAAACGGGCGCCTTCCCGACGAGCGTCCGGGGCCCATCCGGCCACCTCCCGGACGAAGTCCGAGCGCTCCCCGGCGAACTCCAGGGGCAGGTCGTGGGCGCCCAGGAAGGTCACCACCAAGCTGGGCAGACGCGGATCATCCGCGAGCCGCCGGAGGAGGCGAACCGCTGCCAGCTCCCCCTCCCGCTCCAGCCAGTAGCCGGTCTTGGCCTCGACCGTGGTCGTGCCCGCCTCCAGCCAGCGCTCCAACCGGGTTCGCAAGCCCCGCTCCAGCTCATCCCAGGGCGCCCCGCGAGTCTCGGCAACGGTGGCCGCGATCCCACCCCCCGCCGCCGCTATCTGCTGGTAGGGGGCGCCAGATGCTCGCTGGGCGATCTCCGCCAGCCGCGGCCGGGGATAGATGGGGTGGGTGTGAGCGTCGATCAGGCCGGCGGTTAGGAGACCGCCCAGGCAGTCGTATGGCTCCGCCCCGGGCGGCACCGGCAGCGAACCAGTCTTGCCGACAGCCGCGATGGAACCTTCCTCGATGACCACGTCGGCATGCTCCAGGACCGGCTGCCCGGCGGTGAAGAGACGACCGACGTTGGTCAGCAGCGTGCTCACCGGGGGAGCTGACCCAGGGCCGCCTGCCAGACGGGTTCGATCCCCTCCAGAGCGGTGGCCAGGCGCTCGGCGATGCTGCCCAAACGGAGGTGCCGGCCATCAAGCACCACCTCCTCGCCCCCGACCACCACCGAGGTCACCTCGCTGGCGCTGGCGCCGAAGATGACCCGAGGAAGGAGGTCGGCTTCTCCAGCCCCGGCCAGGCGGGGGCTGGAGAGGTCCAGGCAGATGAAGTCGGCGAGTCCGCCAACCCTCAACTCCTGGGCTTCCCAGCCCAGGGCGACCATGCCGTTGGAGCTGGCCGCTTGAAGCAGGCTCTCGGCATCGAGACCGCCCCGGCGCCCGGTCAGGAGGCGCAGGTCGAGCTCGGTCGCTCGGGCCTCCTCGAAGAGGTCGACCACGGCGTTGCTGTCACTGCCCAGGCAGAGCGGGCTCCCCGCCTCAGCGAGCTGGTCGGCGCGGCAGATCCCGTCGCCCAGGTCGCGCTCGGTGGTCGGGCAGACGCAGACCCGGGTCCGCGTTTGCCCGAGCAGGCTGACGTCGGTCTCGGTCAGGTGGATGGCGTGGATCGCCGTCGTCAGTGGCCCCAGCACCCCTGACGAATCCGCCAGCTCGGTGGGCGTCTTCCCGGTCGCCTTAAGGCAGGCGATGTTCTCCTGCACTTGCTCGGAGAGGTGGAGATGCAGAGGAGCGGCGCGGTCGGCGGCCCAGGCCGCCACCACCCTCATCGACTCCGGGTCCACGGCCCGCACGCTGTGGATGGCCGCCCCGAGGCGGAAGAAGGGTCCATCGGAGAGCCGGTCGGCCCGTCTCGCCCAGGCCAGGGCGCCGCCATCGCCGAAGCGAAGAGCAGCACCCTGTAGCGGCGTCTCGTCGAAGCCCGAGCGCAGGTAGCAGGTGTCGAGCAGGGTGAGGCGAACTCCGGCCTCCCGGGCGGCCGCGAGCAGGGCCTCCTCCATCTCGGGACGTGGGTAGGGCTCGCCGTCTGGCCGGTGGTGCAGGTAGTGGAACTCGCCCACCGCGGTGACCCCCGCCAGCGCCATCTCTCCCAGGGCCGCCCGGCAGAGTTCGAAGTACTGCTCTGGGTCGAGGAAGCTGGCCAGGACAAACATCCTCCTGCGCCAATCCCAGAAGTCCTGGCCCCCGCCGCCGGGCGTCTCGCACCTTCCCCGTAGGGCACGGTGGAAGGCGTGCGAGTGGACGTTGGCCAGGCCCGGGAGAGTCAGCCCCGAGAGTACCTCGGTCCCCTTTGGGACGGGGGCGTCCCCGAGCTCCTGGACCCGGTCCAGTCGGCCGTGACTGGCCTCGAGCAGAAGCCTTCGAGCGAGCCGCCTGCCGGTCCAGGCCAGCTCCGCCAGCCAGAGCGACATCAGCCCTCTTGCATAGGGATGCGGATTTTCCGCTGGGCCGCGGTGTCGAGGGCGATCGGGTAGCCGGCGTCGGCGTGGCGCATGACTCCGGTGCCGGGATCATTGAGCAGACACCGGGCCAGTTTCTGGGCGGCCAACTCGGAGCCGTCGGCCACCGCCACCAGGCCAGCATGGATCGACCGTCCGATCCCGACGCCGCCGCCGTGGTGCACTGAGACCCAGGTCGCGCCGCTGGCGGTGTTAAGGAGAGCGTTCAGGATGGGCCAGTCAGCGATGGCGTCGCTGCCGTCCAGCATCGATTCCGTCTCCCGGTAGGGCGAGGCGACCGAGCCCGAGTCCAGGTGGTCTCGACCGATCACGATGGGTGCCTTGAGGGTTCCCTTGGCCACCATCTCGTTGAAGCGCAGGCCGAGACGGTCGCGCTCGCCGTAGCCGAGCCAGCAGATGCGGGCGGGGAGGCCCTGGAAGGCGACCCGCTCAGAAGCCATTTCGATCCAGCGACGAAGGGCTTCGTTCTCTGGGAACTCCTCGAGTACGGCTCGGTCGGTGGCGGCGATGTCCTCGGGATCGCCGCTCAGGGCGGCCCACCGAAAGGGGCCCTTGCCTTCACTGAAGAGAGGCCGGATGTAGGCGGGGACGAACCCGGGGTAGTCGAAGGCCCGGGCGCAGCCGCCCAGTTCCGCCTCGGCTCGAAGGCTGTTGCCGTAGTCGAAGACCTCAGCGCCCCTGTCCATCAGCTCGATCAGAGCGGACACGTGCCAAGCCATCGAGTCCCGGCTCCGCTGGATGTAGTCCTCGGGATCCTCCAGGCGGAGGTCGGCCGCCTCAGGCAGGGTCAGTCCGGCGGGTAGGTACATCATCGGATCGTGGGCGGGCGTCTGATCGGTGGCGATGTCAATCTTGAAACCACGCCTCACGATCTCAGGAACCAGCTCAGCGGCGTTCCCCAGAACACCGATCGAGAGCGCTTCCCCCGCGGCCCTGGCCGTCTCCGCGAACTCCATTGCGGCGTCCAGGTCGGGAGCCCAGCGGTCCAGGTAGCGATGGTCGAGGCGGCGCTGGATCCGCTCCGGATCGATCTCGACGCAGATGGCGACGCCGCCGTTCATGGTCACGGCCAGCGGTTGGGCTCCGCCCATCCCGCCCAGACCGGCCGTAAGCGAGACGGTCCCGGCCAGAGAGCCGTGGAACCGTTTGGCGGCGATGGCGGCGAAGGTTTCGTAGGTGCCCTGGAGGATCCCTTGGGTGCCGATGTAGATCCAGGAGCCGGCCGTCATCTGGCCGTACATGGTCAGTCCCTCCTCCTCCAGGCGACGGAACTCCGACTGAGTGGCCCACTGAGGTACCAGGAGGGCGTTGGCAATGAGGACGCGAGGCGCCCACTCGTGGGTGCGGAAGATCCCCACCGGCTTGCCCGACTGGACCAGGAGGGTCTCGTCGGCCTCCAGGTCGCGCAGGCTCCGCACGATGGCATCGAAGGCGTCCCAGGAACGCGCTGCCCGGCCGGATCCGCCATATACCACCAGCTGGTCAGGGTTCTCGGCCACCTCAGGGTCGAGGTTGTTCATCAACATCCGCAGGGCTGCTTCCTGAGGCCAGCCCTTGCAGCTGAGCTCGGTTCCCCGCGGCGCTTTGACCGGCCGAGGCCCGCTCATCCCAGCTTGCCCACGACCGCTTCGGCTTGGCCCAGGATCTGGCCCGACCTGACCGCGGCTGCCACCGCTTCCAGCTCCGGCGAGAGGAAGCGGTCCGGACCTACCCCACCTCCCAGTTGACGCACCAGGTCGGCCACCGCGGCATCAGCCGGCGAGGGCTTGAGTGGCGCCCGCAGCTCGAGCGCCCTGGAGGCGGCCAGCAATTCCACGGCCAGTACCCGGGACAGGTTGGTCACCACCCGGCGCAGCTTGCGGGCGGCTCCCCAGCCCATCGACACGTGATCTTCCTGCATCCCCGAGGTGGGGATGGAGTCCACGCTCGCCGGCGTGGCCAGGCGCCGATTCTCAGCCACGATGGCGGCAGCCGTGTACTGGCCAATCATCAGTCCCGAGTTGACCCCAGGATCAACGGCGAGGAATGGTGGCAGTCCGGAAGACCGAGCCGGATCGAGGATGCGGTCGATCCGGCGCTCGGCGATGGAGGCGACCTCGGCCGCGGCGATGCTCAAGAAGTCGCAGGCGAAGGCCAGAGGTTCGCCGTGGAAGTTGCCGGTCGACTCCAGTCTCCCGTCGGGCAGGACCACCGGGTTGTCCACCGCCGAGGCAAGCTCGCGGCCGGCGACCTGCCGAGCAAAATCGGCGGTGTCGCGAGCAGCGCCCACGACCTGGGGTGCGCAGCGGATCGAATAGGGATCCTGGACCAGGTGAGGGGAATCTCGATGGGAGGCCAGCAGGGCCGACCCTTCCAGGATCAGGCGCAAGTTGGCGGCGCTCTGAACCTGTCCGGGATGGGGACGCAGGGCGTGGAGGTCGGCGGCGAAGGGCCGGTCGGTTCCCAGCAGCGCTTCCGTGGAGATGGCAGCAGCAATTTCAGCGGTGGGTAGCAGGACGGCCAGGTCGGCAAGAGCCAGGAGCAGCATGCCCAGCATCCCGTCGGTTCCGTTGATCAGGCTGAGTCCGTCCTTCACCTCCAGGCGTAGCGGGGCCAGGCCCGCCTCCTTTAGTGCTACTGACCCTTCCACGATCCGACCATCCTCTAGCTCGGCTAGTCCCTCTCCCAGCAGCACCAAGGACATGTGGGCCAGCGGCGCGAGGTCGCCGCTGGCCCCCAGGGAGCCGTGCTCGGGCACGACCGGGGTGATCTTGGCGTTGAGGAGATCGACCAACCCCATGGCCACCTCGGGCCGGCTTCCGGAGAACCCCATACAGAGGGTGCGAGCCCGGAGCAGCATCATCGCCCGGACTACCTCAGTCTCGACGGGCGGCCCCATACCGGCGGCGTGAGACCTAATCAACGCGTGCTGGAGGTCGGAGCGGCGGTCGGGGTCGATCCTGGTAGTCGCCAGCAATCCGAAGCCGGTCGAGACTCCGTACACCGCCTTCGAACTGTTGCCGGCGAGCTCCACCAGTGCTCGGGCGGCCGCCATGGCCGACATCGCCTGGGGAGAAATCTCCACCGGAGCACCCTCGCGGGCGACGCTCACCACGTCCGCCGGGCTCAAACCCGTGCTGCCAACCACCACCCTGGGGACCCTCGCAGCCGTCACCAGTCGACCCCCCCTGAGCCTGTGGACGCCGCCCTGATCAAGCCAATCCCGCCCTGCTGGCTCAGGTTACCTGCGCGAGACACTGGACCCGCCTCCCACACCAGTTTGCTCGTCGGCGACCTAACGAATGTTGGGCCGGCGGCGGATTCCATGGTTCGTGTCGGGCGGTGATCAAGACGCATCAGTCACCTTGTCTTGGGGATTCAACCAGCGCTTGGACCAATAGCTCCGACACGGAGTACGGTGACTCTTTGCAGGAGAGCTGGTAATTGGGCAGGCCAGCCGGGCCTACGCCCTCGGTGCCGGCGAGGTCGCGAGGCAGATACGCCAGATATTCACGAGAAGCAGATGGGCGATGTTTCAACTCTCAACCTCGGCCCACCGATCGCCCAGCACTTTTCCGGGATTCATGATTCCAACCGGATCCAAAGTGTCCTTGAGACGGCGCATGAGCGGGACGCCGGTGCCATGCTCCGCCTCCAGAAAGGTCATTTTGCCGAGGCCAATACCGTGCTCGCCGGTGCAAGTTCCATCCAGCGCCAGAGCCCGCGCTACCAGCCGCTCATGGACTCCCGTTGCCGCTGCCATCTCCTGGGGATCGTCAGGAAACAGCACAAATGACAAGTGAAAATTACCGTCGCCGACGTGACCTACGATGGGTGCCACCACGCCGCTGCGCTGGATGTCAACCTTGGTCTCGTCGATACATTCCGCCAGGGCCGAGATTGGTACGCAGACATCGGTAGCCCACGTACTAGCGCCGGGACGGAGCGCCTTGGCGGCGTAGAGGGCGTGATGGCGTGCCTCCCAAACGCGGGTTCGTTCGGCGGACGACGCCGTCCATTCCAGTCGGCCACCATGACTCTGCACGATCTTGGTGGTCTCAGCGACCTGCTCGGCGACCGAGTCGGGGCCACCGTGAAACTCCAGGAGCAGGGTCGGGCCAACCTGGTACTCAAGCTGGCTGAACCGGTTGATGGCGTCGACCATGACGTCGTCGAGTAGCTCGATCCGAGCGAGTGGTATGCCGACCTGAATCGTCTCGATCACCGCGCCCACGGCCTCGTGCAGATCGACAAAGCTGCACACGGCGGCCGCGACATGTTCGGGTAGCCCCCAGATGCGCAAGGTGGCCGTCGCGATCACGGCCAGGGTGCCCTCGGAACCAACGAAGAGCCGGGTGAGGTCGTAACCCGCGGCAGACTTGCGGGAGCGGCCGCCAGTCTGGACCACGTCACCATTGGCTAGCACCACGGTGAGTCCCAGCGTGCTCTCCTTCATCGTCCCGTAGCGCACCGCATTGGTCCCGCTGGCGCCCGTCGCGACCATGCCTCCCAGGGTTGGATTCGATCCCGGGTCGACCGGGAAGAACACGCCGTCCCCCCCCAGACGCTGGTTGAGCTGGCTCAAGGTGACACCGGCCTCGACCGTCACGTCCAGGTCTTCGACGCCGACCCGGAGGATGCGATCCATACCCGACAGGTCGAGGGAGACTCCGCCTTGGACCGGGATGACCCCACCCTCCAATCCGGTGCCGGCCCCAAAGGGGATTACCGGCACTCCGTTCCTGTTGCAGATCCTGAGGGCGCTCGCGATCACCTCAACGCTGTCGCATGACACCACCGCGTCGGGCAGGGCGGCCCGGTGATGGGACTCGTCGCGGCTGTGCTGCTCCAGGACGGCTCCGTCGGTGTGGACCTTCTCACCCAACTGGGTCTTGAGCTCGGCCACCGCTGCCGCGCGAGTCGAGTCGACTCCGCGGTCGTCGGCCAAGGTCAACCCTCAGAGCCCCCGCATTTCCCGAAGGGCTGACTCGGCGGCGGCACGCTCGTCCCACGGCACGGGCCCCGCCGCCCCGATGATGCTGCGCTCATGTCCCTTGCCCGCCAGCAGCACCGTGTCCCCGGGCCGAGCCGAGCCGATGGCCGTCTGGATGGCCCGGTAGCGGTTAGCGTCGCGGTGCAGGTTGGTCTCGGGGTCGGCTCCCCCGCTGACTGCTCCCGCCCAGATCTGGTCGATGATCGCCTCGGCGTCCTCGCCCCGCGGGTCCTCGGAAGTGACCACGATCTGGTCCGCCAGTTCGGCGGCGATCCGGCCCATCTCCGACCGCTTGGCCACATCCCGTTCTCCGGCGCTTCCGAAGACGACCCAAAGCCGGCCCGCAGTGGCGCCGCGCAGCTCGTGCAGGGCGAGGGTCAGGGCTGCCGGTGTGTGGGCGTAGTCCACCACCACCGAGAACGACTGGCCCAAATCCACTGACTCCATGCGCCCAGGCACGCGAGGCAACTTGGCCATGCCGGCTACCAGGGCGCTGAGCGGTTGCTCGAGAAGCAATCCCGCCGCTATGGCCGCCAGGGCGTTGCCGACGTTCCAGCGCCCGCCGGTGGCGAGACGGACCTGAGCCGTGCCACCCGGGGTAACTGCCACAAACTCCAATCCCGCGCTCCCCGGGATAACCCCCTCGGCCCGAAGCTCGGCCTTGCCATCGCCGGCCGCACTGTATGTCAGCAGGCGGTCAGGGGCCCGTTCTCGGAGCCGAGGGTAGGCTCGCGCATCGTCCCGGTTGAGGACTGCGAAGCCACCATTTTGTGCCGCCCGGTCCAGCAGCGACGCCTTGGCTTGGAAGTAGGCTTCCCAGCTCCTGTGGAAGTCAAGGTGCTCATGGGTGATGCTGGTATACACCGCTCCCGCGAAGCGGATCTCGTCCAGCCGCCCCAGGGCGAGGCCGTGCGAGGTGGCCTCTAGGACGACCGCCCAACACCCTTCATCGACCATAGTTCTCATCCGGGCTTGGACTTCCAACGACTCCAGGGTTGTCTGGCGAGTCAGGTTGGGCTCGATCTCATCACCAACGCGGAAGTCCACGGTGCTCAGGCTGCCCGCCTTCCCCAAGCCGCTGCTGAGGGCGGCCTGGAGAAGAGTCGTGGTGGTGGTCTTGCCGTCTGTCCCCGTGACCCCGATGACCGGGACTGCGTCAGCAGGATGGCCGTAGAAGGTGGCCGCCAGCGACGCCAATGCGCGGCGAGCGTCCTTGACGACTACGAGCGGCCGGTTGCCAGGCGAGGGAAGCTCGCGCTCGACCACGGCTGCCACGGCTCCTTCGGCCAGGGCGGACTGGACGTAAGAGTGGCCGTCGTGGTGCTGCCCGGGAATGGCGACGAACAGCGTGCCCGGCGTGACCCGCCTGGAGTCGTAGGCGATGGCGGTCACCTCGGGGTCCGACTCGGCGCCGGGGGCTGGGGCACCGATGGCGGCGGAGAGTTGGGACCAGCGCACCACCCAAGCCTAGCCACCGTCCTCCCCTCACATCTTCGGCGGCTGCCTATGGCGGCACCGTAGGATGAGCGAGACTCGCTTCGCGATCCCTGCTGCCGGATACCTAGATCAGCTGGCCTGGGCTGAGAACTCTGCTTGGAGTCTCGTCACGGCCTCTCGGGCGGCTCCCGCAAGCTGCAACGCCAGGCGCCGATCCAAGTCCAGCGAGGGAGTCGTCTCCAGTTCTTGGAGCCGCGTCTCCAGTAGGTGGAGTTGTTCAGCGATCTCACCTGGAGTTGCCAGAGCCCGAAGACGAGCGGCGGCCAGCGGAGCCGAGTCACCGCGGCGCCGGGCAGTTTGATACTCGCCGAAGGCCAGTCGATCGCGGTCGGCGGCCAGCAGGAGCCGGACGGCCGCCAGCCCCGACGCGGAGATCTCGTCAGCCGGCCCGTGGAGGCGGCAGAGACCATCCAACGCGGCCGCCAAAGCTCCAGTGATTGCGGCCGCCGCGGCGCCTCCAGCTGCGTCCTGGGGCGAGAGCATCCGGGCTACCGCCTCGAGTAGCGACCAGGACGCTACTGGGCCCGGCTGGAGGTGGCCCAGTTCGGTCAGGGAGAGAAGGGCGCAAACGGCGGTGATCCGCCCGATGCCGCCAGGCACGGGAGTGAGCCGGGCAGCATCGGCGCCGGCTTCGCGGGAGACATCGCCGCGAAGCTGACCGTCCACTATCGAGGTCCCCACGTCGAGCACGGTGGACCCGGGACGAACGGCTGCCTTGGGGGTGATCCCGGCCACGCCTATCGCAGATATCAGGACGTCGTATGGGGGCAGCGGATCGACCTCGTCGATGTCACTCTGAATCACCGATACCTGGGCCCCGGTCGCGAGCAGGCGTTGGGAGATGGGCCGGCCACCTGTGGGCCCGTGGCCAACGATTAGGATTCTTGTCCGCGAGCAGTCGAATCCCAAGAACTCGAGGGTCGCCAAACAGGCTTCGGCTACCGGGGTCCCCCGCCTCCTTCCCTCGGCTGCGGCGGCGAGGGCCGCCGGGGTGACCGCTTCGACATCCTTGCTGGCCGGGAGGTGGGCGGCGACGACGCCGGTCGCCAGGGAATTGACTGGCTGGACCACCACCAAGCCATTGATGGTGGGATCCACCGCCAAGGCGTCGAGGACGGTGAGCGTGGTCTCCGCCTGGTCACCGGGAACGGTGCGGTGGACCACCTCAACCCCGCTCGCCAACGCCTCTCGTTCCAGTGAGCGCGCAAACGAGCCACCAGCGACGTTGCCCTCTTCGACGACGACCCCGAGCCGGTAGGGCCGCATCCTGGCGCTGACCCGATCTCGGAGTTGGGAGCGCAGGTCGTCCAAGAGCGGGGTGAGGTCGACCAGATTGGGAGCGGACTCGGTCACCAGCGCCCTCCTGGGGAGGCGCCGTCCGAGCGAGTGATCACTCTCGATGCCCTGATCGTCCGACCGTAGCAGGCGCGGTCAGCTTGCCGCTGCCCGGTTGACTGCCGAGCTCTCGGCCAGCAGCGGTCCTCGGTGTTTTCTCAGGCTACTCTCGATTTACAGAAAGACCTGTCTGTCACACTACCCACGCCCGCGAATCGTGATCGGGGAGAGTCCCCAGCGCGCGGGTTCTGCGCCCGGGACCGCACCGGTGGCAGAGAGGAGGTTGGCTTGGTCGACGTGCTAACGCTCAAGACCCCGGAGCTGGGCGACCGCACCTATCTCATCCATGACGGGCTCCAAGCCGTAGTCGTCGACCCCCAGCGGGACACCGATCGACTGCTCGCCCTCGCCGATTCGGCGGGGGTGAAGATCAGCTGTGTCGCCGAGACCCACATCCACAACGACTACGTCTCGGGTGGCTGGTCGCTATCTCAGCAATTGGGCGCCCGCTATCTGGTCGCTGCCGCGGACGACGTTGGCTTCCAGCGCCACCCGGTGGCAGAGGGGGACCGCGTCGTGATCGGACCCATGACCTTGCAGGCGCTGGCCACGCCTGGCCACACAGCGAACCATCTCTCCTACCTGCTCTTGGTCGACGACTCTCCGCAGGCCGTATTCAGCGGCGGGTCATTGCTCTACGGTTCAGTGGGCCGGACTGACCTGATCTCCTCGACTCTCACTGAAGAGCTCGCCCGTGCCCAGCATCGGTCAGCCTTGCGTCTGGCGGCGCTGCCTGGGGAGATCGATCTCTATCCGACTCACGGCTTCGGCAGCTTCTGCGCCAGTGCACCGCCGCCGGCCACCGAGCCCAGCCATACCCTGGCCACGCAGCGGGATAGCAATCCCGCCATGACCCACGACGAGGAGGGCTTCGTCCGCGACCTCCTGGCCGGCTACTCCCTATATCCCCGCTATTACACACATAT
>Ga0307373_10007772_pt1 | contig 16591 bp, 11 predicted proteins | sample OX2MG_FD_202534 | JGI IMG/M metagenome (GOLD analysis project Ga0307373, IMG submission 202534) | Soil microbial communities from Risofladan, Vaasa, Finland - OX-2 | ecosystem: Environmental > Terrestrial > Soil > Coastal area > Acid sulfate soil | place: Finland: Risofladan, Vaasa | collected... | reverse complement strand
AGGTTGTCGAAGAAAATCTTGTTCCGCGCAACCTCCGGGTCCTCGAAATTGATGGCATCGACCTTAATGAGCGCGAAATAGCGCTCGCCCTCCTTGGGCGGGCGAACCTGGCCGCTGATCGTATCGCCGGTGCGCAGATCGAATTTGCGGATCTGCGAGGGGGAGACGTAGATGTCGTCCGGGCCGGGCAGATAGTTGTATTCAGGCGCGCGGAGAAAGCCGAAGCCGTCGGGCAGGCATTCGAGCACGCCCTCGGAGAAGATCAACCCGCTTTTTTCTGCCTGGCCGCGCAGGATCTGGAAAATCAGCTCCTGTTTGCGCATGCCGGTCGCGCCGGGAATATTCAGTTCCTTGGCAATCTTCGCGAGGTCGGTGATGTTTTTGTCTTTCAGCTCGGCGAGGCTAATGCCCATTCTTCTTCCTTACGGGAGAGCCCTTGAACGATGACGCTGCTCGCGTCAGTTGGTCAGTTCCTGATCCTGTTGCAGGTTCTCGTTGAACTCCTGGGTAACCCCGATCGATTCCGGCGCCGCGTCGAGCGGCCGCTCCAGCGCGACGGGCAGCACCTCGTCCATTCGTTCGACAAACTTGACGGCCAACTCCGCCAGGATATCCGCGGGAACGTCGGCCAGGTCCTTTTCGTTATCGCGCGGCAGGATGATCGTACGCACGCCGCTGCGATGGGCGGCGAGCAGCTTTTCCTTGACGCCGCCAATCGGCAGCACCTGGCCGCGCAGGGTGATTTCGCCGGTCATGGCCACCGCGCAGGAAACCGGGATACGGGTGAGCGCGCTGACGATCGCCGTGGCGATGGTGATGCCCGCCGACGGCCCGTCTTTGGGAATCGCGCCCTCGGGAACGTGAACGTGGATGTCGAGATGGCGGTAGAAATCCTTCGCCAGCCCGAATTGAGGGCTCCGGGAGCGAATGAAACTCATGGCGGCCTGCGCCGATTCCTGCATTACATCGCCCAGCTGGCCGGTGAGGGTCAGGTGGCCCTTGCCGGGCATGATGCTCGCCTCGGTGGGAAGCACCTGGCCGCCCATCTCCGTCCAGGCCAGGCCGACGGAAAGACCGATTTCGTTCTTTTTGAGCGCCCAGAGATCGCGGAACTTGCTCACGCCCAGGTATTCGGAAAGATTCGCCGGGCCGACCTCGACGGCGGTCTTGCGGCCGTCCATGACGACCTTGCGAGCCACTTTGCGGCAAACGTTGGCGATTTCGCGCTCGAGATTGCGGACGCCGGCTTCCCGCGTGTAATAGCGGATGACGTGGGCGAGGCCCGGGTCGGGAAACGCCAGATTGCCCTCGCTGATGCCGGTGGCCTCTCTCTGTTTGGGAAACAGGAACCGGCGCGCGATTTCCAGTTTCTCGCGCTCGGTGTAGCCGGCCAGCCGAAGCACTTCCATCCGGTCCTGCAGCGGCTGGGGAATCGTGTGGAGCACGTTGGCCGTGCAGATGAACATCACCTTCGAGAGATCGTATTCGACGTCGAGGTAATGATCCATGAAGGCGTGATTCAGCTCCGGATCGAGAACTTCCATCAGCGCGGCCGAAGGATCGCCGCGAAAATCCATCGACATCTTGTCCACTTCGTCCAGAACGAAGACGGGGTTGGTGACTCCGGCCTTGCGCATCATCTGCAAAATCTGGCCCGGCAGGGCGCCGATATAGGTGCGGCGATGGCCGCGGATTTCCGCTTCGTCGCGCACGCCACCGAGCGAAAGGCGCACGAACTTGCGGCCCGTGGCCCGGCCGATGGACATCGCCAGCGAGGTTTTGCCCACGCCGGGCGGCCCGAGGAAGCACAAAATCGATCCCTTGGGGTTTTTCACCAACTGCCGGACGGCCAAGTATTCGAGGATGCGCTCCTTGACCTTTTCCAGCCCGTAGTGATCTTCGTTGAGAATCTGTTCGGCGGCGGCGATATCGCGGATTTCCCGCGAGTGCTTTTTCCAGGGCAGGGCCAGCAGCCATTCGAGATAATTCCGCGAGACGGTCGATTCGGCCGACATCGGCGGCATGGCCTCGAGACGCTTCAGCTCCTGGACGGCTTTTTCCCGGGCGTCTTTCGACATCCCGGCCGATTCGACGCGCTTGCGCAGCTGATCGAATTCCGCCGCTTCGTTCCGGCCGAGTTCCTTCTGGATCGCCTTGAGCTTCTCGTTGAGGTAATACTCCTTCTGGGCCCGCTCCATCTGCCGCTTCACGCGGTTATTGACGGTCCGGTCGACGTTCAGCTTCTCGATTTCGATTTCGAGCAGCTCGGCAATCCGGTTCAGCCGTTCGGCCGGGTCCAGCAGTTCGAGCAGCCCCTGCTTTTCCTCGACGGAAACCTGCATGTTCCAGGCGATGCTGTCGGCGAGCCGGTCGGGGTCTTCGGTGCGGACCGAGGCCACCACGCTGTCGTAATTCAGGCTCTGCGCGAGTTTGACGTACTGTTCGAATAGCGCGGTGACGCGCCGGGTGGTTTGCTCGATCTGCGGGGTGACTTCGACACGGCTCACGATCGGGCGGAGGTTGGCCCGGAAGAATCCCTCTTCGATCGACAAATGCAGAACGCGGGCGCGCTCGGTGCCCTCGACCAGGACGCGAATGTTTCCATCCGGCAGGCGTACGCTTTGCACGATGCGGGCCAGCGTGCCGACCTGGTAGATTTCATTCGGCTTGGGATCATCGACGGAGGCATCGTGCTGGGTGGCCAGAAAAATTCTCTTGTCCCCGGCCAGGGCCTCTTCGAGGGCGCGCACGGAAGCTTCCCGGCCGACGATGAACGGCGTCATCACCTGCGGGAAGATGACCATATCCCGCACGGGCATCATCGGAACCCGTTTCACTTCGCTTTTTTCACGGCTGAACATCCATTGCCTCAGGCATTCCCTCGGGCGTTACCGCAGGGCCGTCCTCTCGTCCCGCCTAACCGGCCTTCTCGAACAGAGCCCAGTTGATCTGCTGGCTGCGAACCATTTCGCTGGTGACGATAAACTCGCGAACCCGGCGCTGGGACGGCAGGTGGTACATCAGGTCGAGCATGAGATCCTCGAGGATCATCCGCAAGCCGCGGGCGCCAACCTTGCGCTGCAGAGCCATTTCGGCCACCGTTTCGAGCGCGTCGTCGGTAAATTCCAGCCGCACCCCTTCGAACTCGAAAAGCTTTTGATATTGGCGGGCCAGGGCGTTTTTCGGCTCGCGCAAAATGCGGACCAGGGCCTGCTTATCGAGATCTTCCAGCACGCCGATGACCGGCAGCCGCCCGACGAATTCCGGGATCAGGCCATAGTGGATCAGATCGACAGGCTGCACCTGATCGAGCAGGCCGAAATTGCGGCGGGTCGCCGTGGCCGGCTCGCCCGTCGTGTGGAACCCGACCGAGCGCTGCCCGATGCGGCGCTCGATGATTTTTTCCAAACCCACAAAGGCACCGCCGCAAATGAACAGCACGTTGGTCGTATCGACGGGGATGAATTCCTGATACGGGTGCTTGCGGCCGCCCTGCGGGGGGACGTTGGCAACGGTGCCTTCCAATATCTTCAACAAGGCCTGCTGCACCCCCTCGCCCGAGACATCGCGGGTGATCGAGGGGCTTTCGTCCTTTTTCGCGATCTTGTCGATCTCGTCGATATAGATGATTCCCTGCTGGCAGCGGGAGACTTCCCAATCGGCGCTTTGGAGCAGTTTCAGCACGATATTCTCGACGTCCTCGCCGACGTAGCCGGCCTCGGTAAGCGTCGTCGCATCGACGATGGCAAACGGGACCTCGAGCATCCGGGAAAGCGTCTGGGCCAACAGGGTCTTGCCGGTGCCCGTGGGCCCGATCAGCAGGATGTTGGACTTGGACACTTCGATTTCGCTGGCCTGGCGATTGAGCTGGATGCGCTTGTAATGGTTGTAGACCGCGACAGCCAGCTTCTTTTTCGTCTTGTCCTGGCCGATGACGTAGTCCTCGAGAAATTGCTTGATCTCGGGCGGGCGCGGCAGCCGGCGGCCGGCGGCCGGAGCGGCCTGTTCCCTCTTTTCCTCGTCGAGGATCTGCTGGCAGACGCGCACACACTCATTGCAGATATAGGCTCGGGCGGTCTCCGAAGGAGAACTGATGAGCTTTTCGACCTGTTCCTGGGACTTATGGCAGAAGGAACAGCGCAGCACGTCTTCGCCTATCTTCTTCAAATTAGGTGGCTCCTCTGCCTCAAGCCGGGGTCTGCCTCGATCATGCGGTTCATTGTAGGCCTCCGCCGCCGGGAACGGCGACAAAGGATAGAGCCCGTGCGGTAACCGTTACGAACAGCCTCAGGGATGCTTGACAATGATTTCATCGACGATCCCGTATTCCTTGGCCTGATCGGCGCTCATAATGAAATCCCGCTCGGTATCCCGGTCGATCTTTTCGACGGGTTGGCCGGTGTGCTTGGACAGGATCTGGGCCAGCACCGAGCGCATCCGCAGGATCTCCTTGGCCGTGATGTCGATATCGGTCGCCTGGCCGGAGACGCTCGATATCCACGGCTGGTGAATCAGAACGCGAGCGTTCGGCAGGCAAAAGCGTTTTTTCGGGGCGCCCGCGGCAAGCAGCACCGCGGCGATCGAGGCCGCCTGGCCGATGCATATCGTGACCACATCGGGACGCACGAACTGCATGGTGTCGTAGATGGCCATGCCCGACGTGATCGAGCCGCCCGGGGAGTTGATGTAGAGGGAGATATCCTTCTCCGGGTCTTCGGCGGCCAGGAACAGGAGCTGGGCGGTCGCCAGGTTGGCCACATGATCGTCGATCGGCGTGCCGATGAAGATGATGTTGTCGCGCAGGAGCCGCGAATAGATGTCGTAGGCGCGCTCGCCGCGGTTGGTCTGTTCGACCACCATCGGAACAAGGGTGGTTCCGTAGGAACCTGAATCTTCTGGATGTCTCATGGCTGAGGCCGGGAGGCTTGGGCGGATTCCGCAGTTGCCGGAGATTTCGGAGTCACCCGGACTTGCGTCTGCTGGTAGAGCCGGTCCAACGTCTTTTCGTTACGAAGCTTCGATTTCATCGTATCGACCGCTCCTTCCCTTGTCAAGCGAGCGCGCAGAACGGCCACGCTTTCCCCGCTCCGCTCGGCAGCCGATGCCAGCTCCTTGTCCAACTCCTCATCGCTGACTTCGATCGTTTCCGCGGTCGCGATGCGGTCGAGCAGAATTTCGGCCCGCACATCCCCTTCGGCTCGTTCCCGCTGCTGCCGCCGCAAGGATACCCAATCGACGTTGACCGATCGCGGATCGATGCCCTGGGCGATCAACCGGCGCATGGCGCGCTCCAGCCGGGCGTCCATCTGGCCCTCCACCATCGCTTCGGGAACGGGAAAAGAATGGCGGCTGAGCAGAAGATCCACGATTTTATCCTTCGCCAAAGCGTTCTGCCGCTCCTCGCGGGCGGCTTCGAGCCTCTGACGGATCTTTTGCTTCAGCTCCTCGAGCGTCTCCCCCTCGCCGGTTTCCTTCGCCAGCTCGTCGTTCAGCTCGGGCAGCTTTCGCTCCTTCACCGCAACGACCTCGGCGGCGAAGTGGAAGGCGTGGCCGGCCAGCTTCGCCTCGGGATAATCGGCCGGATACTCCACGTCGAAGCGCCGGGTTTCGCCCGTGGCCGCCCCGCGCAAATTTTCGCTGAATGCGGCGACTGTCTCCTCGGAACCCACGTGACAGAGCGCATTGTCCATCCGAATGGGCTGGGCTTTCCCGTCAGCCGGGGTCCCCACCATTTTCAGCACGACGTAGTCGCCGTCCTGCGCCGGCCGCCCTTCGATGGGAACCAGGGAGGCGGCCTGCTCGCGCATCTCTTCGAGGGCGCGATCAACGTCTTCGTCGGCCACTTCGGCCGATTCCACTTCCACTTCCAGATTCTTGTAGTCGCTCAGCTCGAATTCCGGCAGCACTTCGAAGCGGGCCTTGAATTTGACCGGGCCACCCTCGCTGAAGTCGACCTTCTCGACATGCGGCCGGGTCACCGGAACCAGCCGGGCTTCATCCAGCGCCCGCTCCAGCCGCTCGGGAACGAGCGATTGCAGGACCTCGTTCTTGATGTCGTCGGCAAAGCGCCGGCGGATCAGCGTAATCGGCGCCTTGCCCGGCCGGAAGCCGGGGATGCGCGCCACCCGCGCCAGATCCTTCGCTACCTTCGCGATTTCCGCCTGAACCGTCTCGGCGGGAATTTCCAGTTCAATTTCTTTCCAGCAAGTTGTATCAGCCATTGGGATACCAGTCTGCTGCGCTCAACCGAAAAACCTGCAATCAAAATTACCAGGGAGAGCGGTTGCGCGGTAGGCAAGGGTCATGATAGGGGAGCCGCGGGTACCCGGTCAAGACGCCTGAAGAGGAGCCGCCATGTGACGGTTCACTGACTTCCCTCAGTCCCCGTTCGTACCTCAGGAGCGCCGCCCCGAAGCCGCCGCGGGGCGGGGCGATTTCGGATGAGAGCCCGGCTTGAGCCGCCCTTCCCGCGTCAGGAGATTGATAAACGCCGTCGTGGCGCGAGGCAGGCTGCGCCCGCGGCGGTACACCAGCCCGAGTTCGCGCCACAGCTCGACGTCCGCGATGGGAACCAGGACCGCTTGCCCGGCGCTCACCTCGTCCATGGCGAATCGGGAACTGATCAAGGACACGCCCAGGCCGGCCGCGACGAACCGTTTGATCATGGCGACGCTGGGCAGCTCCATCGTCACCCGAATCTGCGAGCGGTAGGGCCGGAAGAACTTATCGAGCATCTGGCGCGTGAAGCCGGTGCGGGGAAAGATCAGCGGCTGCTCGGCGATCTCGCCGATGGTGACGCTCGAGCGCCGCGCCAGCGGATTGTCGGCGCTGGCCATGAGCATGATCCGGTCGCGAAAGATCGGATGCACATGCAGGCTCGAGGACTTGATCGGCAAGGTGGCGATCCCCGTATCGATCGTTCCATCTTCGACCCGCTCGATGATCTTGTGGCTGAAGTTCCGGTAGATGGCAATCTGCACGGCCGGATGCAGGCGGTGATATTCGGTAAAGATCTCCGGCAGCACGTACAAACAGGTCGCTTCGTTCGCCCCGACGGTAAGAACGCCGCGCGGCGTGCTGGCCTGATCCGCCACGGCTCGCTTGGACTCATTCCGCAAGGTCATCAGGCGCTGGGCATATTCAAAGAGCACTTCGCCCGCGGGAGTCAGCCGCACGACCTTGCCGGCGCGGTCGAGTAGCTTCTCGCCGTATTCCTCTTCAAGCTGGCGGATTTGGGCGCTTACGGCCGACTGGGATAGGAAGACCTTCTCGCCGGCCCGCGAGAAGCTGCGCTGCCTGACGACCTCGACGAAGGTGGTGAGTTGGTCGAAATCCATTTTTCAATAAAGAGTATACCGTCTCAGGGCGGTAAAAGTGTACTCAACGCAGGCTATCCGAGGCCAAACTCGCCGCCGCCCGCTCGCCGGCCACCGGTCAGAAGAGCCCGCCGACCCCTCCCCAGGGGTCCTGGCGGAGGAGCATCGTGGTTCCTGAGGGGCCGTTTCCGTGGGAATGCATGCGGTGGCGCTTGGCGCGGGGAACTACGTGAGCGTGGTCGATCCCATCAAAAATAGGTCAATGGCGCGGGCGGCGCGTCGGCCTTCGGCGATCGCCCAGACGACGAGCGATTGGCCGCGACGCATATCGCCGCCGGCGAAAACGCCCGGAACGGAGGTCATGTAATTGGCGTCGGTCGCGACATTGCCCCGCTCATCGAGCCCAACGCCGAGCTGTTCGATCAGGCCCGCTTTCACCGGGCCGACGAATCCCATGGCGAGCAGGACCAGATCGGCCTCCAGCGTGAATTCGGTGCCGGGAATCGGCTCAAACTTCGGCGCCGGGCCGACGCGCACGGCGTGCAATTGGCGAACCTGGCCGCGCTCATCGCCGCTGAATTTCGTGGTCGCGACAGCCCAGTTGCGGATGCCGCCTTCCTCGTGCGAACTCTCCGTGCGCAATTGCAGCGGCCAAAGCGGCCAGGGCGTCGAAGGCGATCGCTCTTCGGGCGGCATGGGCATGATCTCAAATTGCTGGACCGATTCCGGCTTCTGGCGATGCGTTGTGCCCAGGCAATCGGCGCCGGTGTCGCCGCCGCCGATAATCAGCACATGTTTGCCCGTCGCGAGGATGCCCTCGGAGACGGCGTCGCCGGCCACGCGGCGATTTTGCTGCGGCAGAAATTCCATCGCGAAATGAATGCCTTTGAGCTCGCGCCCCGGCACGCGCAAATCGCGAGGACTTTCGGCGCCGCCCGCGAGCATCAGCGCGTCAAACTCCCGGCGCAAGTCCTCCACCGGAACATGGCGGCCCACGTGCGCGTTCACCTGGAACTTCACGCCCTCTTCGGTCATTTGTTCGAGCCGGAGGTCGAGCACGCGCTTCTCCATCTTGAAATCCGGAATGCCGTAGCGCAGCAAGCCGCCGACGCGGTCGCTCTTTTCAAAAACCGTGACGTCGTGACCGGCGCGGCGCAGTTGCTGCGCCGCCGCCAGGCCGGCGGGTCCCGACCCGATCACCGCGACTCGCTTCCCGGTCAGCATCGCGGGCGGCTCGGGATGAATCCAACCCTCGCGGAAGGCGTGATCCACAATCGTCTTTTCGATCTGCTTGATGGCGACCGGCGGCTCGTTGATCCCCAGGACGCAGGCGGCCTCGCACGGCGCCGGACAAATGCGGCCCGTCATTTCCGGAAAATTATTGGTCGCATGAAGCACGCGAATCGCCTCCCGCCAGCGGCCGCGGTACACCAGGTCGTTCCAGTCGGGAATGAGGTTGTTGAGCGGGCATCCCGTATGGCAGAAGGGCACGCCGCAATCCATGCAGCGCGCGCCCTGCGTGCGGACCTTTTCTTCGGGGAACGGCTGATAGACCTCGAGAAAATCGCCGACGCGCTCGGCCACCGGCCGGCGGGCGGGAATTTCGCGGGCATACTCCTTGAATCCGGTAATTTTACCCACGGAGCACCTGCCCCGTTTTTTGCGCCGCTGCTTCCCGCACAGGGCTCGAAACCGGCGGCACGCCGAGCACGCGCTTGTATTCATGCGGGAAGACCTTCACGAATTGCGCGACAGCCGAGTCCCAATTTCCCAAAATCCATCGGGCCTGCGGGCTGCCCGTATATTCGCTGTGGCGGCTGATGAGGTCGAACAGCGTTTCGATATCTTTCGGGTCGGTGACGGGTTCCAAATCCACCGAGCGGCGGTTGCATTTGACCGAGGCGAATTCACCGCCCGTCGCATCAAGCAAAAAGGCGATGCCTCCGGTCATGCCGGCGGCGAAGTTGCGGCCCGTCTTGCCGAGCACGACCACCAGACCCCTGGTCATGTACTCGCATCCGTGATCGCCGACGCCTTCGACGACCGCGGTCACTCCCGAGGCGCGCACAGCGAAGCGTTCACCCGCCATGCCGTTCAAAAACACCTCGCCGCTCGTCGCGCCGTAGAGGCAGACGTTGCCGACGAGAATATTTTCCTCGGGAACGAATTCCGACTGCCGCGGCGGATACACGATGATGCGGCCGCCGGAAAGCCCTTTGCCCAGATAATCGTTCGCTTCGCCTTCGAGCGCGAGCGTGACGCCGGGCGTGAGGAACGCGCCGAAGCTCTGTCCCGCGGAACCCGTGAATTGGATGCGAATCGTGTCTTCCGGCAGGCCCTTGCCGCCGTACCGACGCGCGATTTCGCCGCTCAGCATCGCGCCGACCGAGCGATTCACGTTCGTAATCGGCAGGCTCAGGTGGACGGGCGTTTGCCCCTCGAGCGCTTGCTTGCAATATTCGATCAGGCTCACGTCGAGCGACCGCTCGATTTCGTGATCCTGCTCGATCTTCTTGCGACGGCCGACGTGGCCCGGCAGGGCCGGCTGATACAGAACCGAAGAAAGGTTGATGCCTTTGGCTTTCCAGTGGTCCATCTCTTTGCGCTGGATCAGGCAATCGACGCGGCCCACCATGTCGTCGATTTTGCGGAAGCCAAGCTCGGCCATGATTTTCCGCACTTCCTCGGCGACGAAGAAAAAATAATTGACCACGTCCTCGGGCTTTCCGGCGAATTTCTTGCGCAACACGGGGTCCTGCGTCGCGATGCCCACCGGACAGGTGTTCAAGTGGCACTTCCGCATCATGATGCAGCCCATGCTGATGAGCGGCGTCGTCGCAAATCCGAATTCCTCGGCGCCGAGCAGCGCCGCGACCGCCACGTCGCGGCCAGTTTGAATTTTCCCGTCCACCTGCAGGCGGACGCGGCTGCGCAAATCGTTCATCACCAGCACCTGCTGCGTCTCCGCCAGGCCCAGCTCCCAGGGGATGCCGGCGTGGCGAATCGAGCTGATCGGCGACGCCCCCGTGCCGCCGTCGTAGCCGCTGATCAGGATGACGTCCGCGTGAGCCTTGGCGACGCCCGCGGCGACCGTGCCCACGCCCGCTTCCGCCACCAGCTTTACCGATACGCGCGCCAAAGGATTGACCATCTTGAGGTCGTAGATCAGCTGCTTCAAATCCTCGATCGAATAGATGTCATGGTGCGGCGGAGGCGAAATGAGCTGCACGCCGGGAATCGAATGGCGGATGCGCGCGATCGTTTCGTCCACCTTGTGCCCGGGCAATTGGCCGCCTTCGCCGGGTTTCGCCCCCTGGGAGATCTTGATCTGCAAGTCGTCCGCGTTCACCAGATATTCAGTCGTCACGCCGAATCGCGCCGAGGCCACCTGCTTGATGGCGCTGCGTCGCAAGTCGCCGCTGGCGTCCGGGACAAAGCGCTCTTCGTCTTCGCCCCCCTCGCCGGTGTTCGATTTTCCGCCGATGCGGTTCATGGCGATGGCGAGCGTCTCGTGCGCCTCCCGGCTGATGGAGCCGAAGGACATCGCGCCGGTCGCGAAGCGCTTCACGATCTCCGAGGCCGGCTCGACCTCTTCGAGCGGAACCGCCGGACCCGCTGGCTTGAAATCCAACATCCCGCGCAGCATCAGGAAGTCGCGATTTTGCTGGTTCACAATCGACGAAAATTCCCCGAACGTTTCGGGCTCCTCTTGCCGCACGGCCTGCTGAAGCTTCGCGATGGTCGCGGGGTTGATCAAGTGCTTTTCGCCGCGCACGCGATACTGATACTGGCCGCCGACGCCCAGTTCCGTGTCGGAATCGGAGGGAGCCTGCATGGCGAACTCGTGGCGCATCTGCGCCTCGCGCGCGATCACGCCCAGATCCACGCCCTCGATGCGGGACGAGGTTCCGGTAAAATATTTCTCGACCAGCGACCGATTCAGTCCGACGGCTTCAAAAATCTGCGCGCCCTGATAGCTCTGCAGGGTGGAAATGCCCATCTTGGAGAACGTCTTGAGCAGCCCCTTATCCACGGCCTTCAGGTAGTTCTTCAGTACTTTGTCCCAATCGTCCCCGGGCGGGAATTCTCCCTCCTGGAACAGATCCTCGAGCGTCTCAATGGCAAGATACGGATTCACGGCGCTCGCGCCGTAGCCCAGCAGCAACGCGAAGTGCATGACCTCGCGCGGTTCCCCCGATTCGACGACAAGCGCGGCCCGGTTGCGCGTTTCCTCGCGCACCAGGTGATTGTGGACGGCGCTGAGGGCCAGCAAGCTCGGCATGGGCGCGTATTCCGGGTCCAGGCCGCGGTCGGAAAGAATCAGCAGCGTGTAGCCGGCCTTGATGGCGAGTGAAGCGCGGCGGCACAGAGCTTCAATCGCGCGATCGAGCTCCGCCGCGCCGCCCTTGACGCGGAAGAGCATGGGAAGCGTCATCGCCAGCAGATCGCCGTGGCTCACGCGGCGCAGCTTTTCCAGCCGGAAGTTGGTGATGACGGGATGGCGCAGCTTCAAGGTGTGTGAATTCCTGGGCGCTTCATCCAGAATATTGCCTTCGCAGCCGATGTAACCGTTGAGCGACATCACCAGCTCTTCGCGGATCGAGTCGATCGCGGGATTGGTGACCTGCGCGAACAGCTGCTTGAAATAGTTGAAGAGCAATTGTGGCTTGTCGGACAGGCACGCCAGCGGCGTGTCGATACCCATCGAACCCACGGGCTCCAGGCCTTGCTGGCCCATCGGCCCCATGACGGTCCGCAGATCCTCATCCGTGTAGCCGAACGCGCGCTGGCGCTGCACCAGCGTCTCGTGGTCGCTCGGATGCACGTGGACCGGCGCGGGCAGGCGGTCGAGCGTGATCTGGTTTTCCTTGAGCCATTCCGCGTAAGGCCGCCGCGCGGCGAGCTGCTTCTTGATTTCCTCGTCGGAAATCAACCGCTTCTCGACCGTATCCACGAGCAACATGCGACCGGGCTCGAGCCGCCCCTTCATCCGCACCTCTTCGGGCTTGACCGGCAGGACGCCCGCCTCGGACGCCATAATGACGAGCCCACCGGAGGTGACCAGATACCGCCCGGGACGCAAACCGTTGCGATCGAGTTTCGCACCGATCACGCGCCCGTCGGTGAACGCCACCGCCGCCGGGCCGTCCCACGGCTCCATCAGGGAGGCGTGATATTCGTAAAACGCCTTGATGTCTTCGGGCATCGTGGGGTCGTTGTCCCACGCCTCGGGAATGAGCATCGCCATGACGTGCGGCAGGCTGCGTCCGGCAAGCGTCAACAGTTCCACGGCGTTGTCGAGCATCGCGGAATCGCTGCCGCCGGGAGTAATGATCGGCATCAGCTTCTGCATGTCCTCGCCAAAGAGCGGCGAGGCCAGCGCGGATTGCCGCGCGTGCATCCAGTTGACGTTGCCCCGCAGCGTGTTGATCTCCCCGTTATGGCAGATGTAGCGGTAGGGGTGCGCGAGCGGCCAGGTCGGAAACGTATTGGTGGAAAAGCGCTGGTGAACCAGGCATAGGGCACTTGCGACGTCCGGCTCGCGGAGTTCCTTATAGAAGTGCTCGATCTGCGGGGCCAGCAGCAATCCCTTGTAAACGATCGTGCGGCAGGAAAGCGAAGGAACGTAGAAATACCCCTTCCCCTTCAAGTCGCTTTCGGCCACTTCCCGTTCCGCGCGCTTGCGCACGACGTACAGTTTGCGTTCGAGCACGTCCGCGTCCATGCCCGGCGCGCGCTCGATGAAAATCTGTTCAATGTAGGGCTGGCTGCCGCGCGCCAGCCGCCCGATCCGGGTGGCATCGGTGGCTATGTCGCGCCAGCCGAGCAGCGTCAGACCCTCTTCCTGAACGATTCTTTCGAGGATGCCTTCACAAAGGATCCGCTCGGTGCGTTCCACGGGAAGAAAAATCATGCCGACGCCGTATTCGCCGGGACTGGGCAGATGGAATCCCAGACGAAGCGCTTCGCGCCCAAAAAAGGCGTGAGGAATCTGCAGCAGAATGCCCGCGCCGTCGCCGGTGTCGGGATCGCATCCGCACGCGCCGCGGTGCGTCAGGTTAATGAGTATCTGAAGGCCCTTGCGGATGATTTCGTGCGAGGGTTTGCCCTCGATGCTGGCGACAAACCCCACGCCGCAAGCATCGTGCTCGTGACGGGGGTCGTAAAGCCCTTGCGCCGCTGGCAATCCGGGAATGGGCAATTTATGGTTCATTGCAACACTTCTCCGCCTTTTGATCGGGTGGCCGTCCTCGAACGAGAGGAGGCAGGACAGCCCAGAAGACTATGCCACGTCCCGTTCGCCACGCTCGCGAGGCCAGATGGAATCAGCAGCGCTAGCAAGGCCGCAGCTCGGCGTCGCCGACGAAGCATTGCCGAATTCCCGGAAGGGTTTCGAGCGCACGGGGACCAGGAACGGCAGGATTGGTTGGAACCTCACGCCAGTCGAAAACCTCGAGATCGGTAGCACGGCTGTATCCGCGATCGCCTTGCGGGCCACCACAGCCTGTTCCCGGGGCAGGAATACCATTCCCAAACCGGAGCGCTCGGGCGCAGTCAGCGCGCGGGCAATCACTTCCCGCGACACGCTTCCTCCCAGGGGGGCGACAAATCCCACTCCCCACGAATCGTGACCGATTCTCAATTCACTGCCTAAGTACTGCATTATAACCTCTTACTTACCGCGGCGACGGCCCCAAAGTACAATCAAGAATTTCGATATCTCGCATGGAATCTTCTGATGGGTCCCTGCCGAAACGGATCACCCGTGCGGACCCGCACTGCACCGGCCCGAGGCATTCCATATGTACAACTATTATAAGGAGTTAATGGCCGCCTCGCCAAAGGGGAGAAAATCGTCGCAAGCGGTCGTGGGCGGCAAACGAGCCACGCCTTTCGACGTATCGGGCGGTCAATTGACTAGCAGCGCCCGGCCGGCTTCCATATACCCAAACGCTTCAGTCCGGGCGCTGACCTGATCGAGCCAGGGGTTTTGGCGTCGGGGCAAGCATGTTCCGCGCCGGCCGGCACGGTGCTGCCGGCGCCGGCCATGACCGTCTCTACGCCGCCTTTTGTTTCTTCAGCTTTGCCCAGCGAGCTCTTTGCGCGTCGGCGATCCTTTTGCGCGCCGCGGCGGAAAGGCGCCGGCGGACCTTCGGCTTCTCGCCCTGCGCCGAGGTGGAATTTGAAGCGAGTAACTTCCCGACCGCGCTGATTGCTTTGTCGAGCCCTCGCAGTTCCTTCGTCATATGCTTTCGCTCAGCCTTCAACTCCTGCATCATTTGCGCCAGATTGGCCATTTTCAAAAATCCCTTCTCTTTGAGCTATAAAGCGACGTTCCAGAAGTCTCGAGTCTTCGGCCCTTAATCTTTACACGGCTTCATTTCGCAACTAACGGACCGCCTTGCCGTGCAGTGAATCGACAAGTTGGTGCGGAAGGTGGGAGTCGAACCCACACGGCCTTTCGGCCACAGGATCCTAAGTCCTGTACGTCTGCCAGTTCCGCCACTTCCGCGGGAACTGCTTTTCATAACTTAGCATATGGACCAAACGCAGGAAAGGGGAGTTATCTTCTTCCTTACGTCAAGCCTATTCTCTCCCTTTTTATTTCGCTTCCTGCTTTCGGGGTAAATAGTACTTCATCCTATTTCCGTCCTAGGAAGATCGTTGGATCGCGTTAAGTTCCCTTTCCCGCTAATCTGACTCCGGCCGACGATAGTGGTCGGGAACATCAGCAAGAGGGATTGAGGAGAACGGATGAAAACCCTGTTTCGTTTGTGGAAGGAAGAGGAAGGTCAAGATTTGGTGGAATATGCCTTGTTGGTGGTCCTGATCGCGCTGGGAGCCATAGCGGCCATGAAGGGCTTGGCCAGTGCCATCAGCGACGCGTTCAACAACGCAACGCAAAACCTCACCAGCGCCACCTAAGCGCCGCCGTCGCCCCGGCGTCGGGAATGACATCCGCCGTCCGGAGCGACATCGCGGCCCTGGTAGACGGCGGAATTCATCACGGCGACAAAGGTCGGGTTCCGCTTCCCTCCACGACTTTAGGGGAGACTCACGGTTCCCTTTTACCCAAGAAGCTTCTTATCCATCAAGATCCAATATCCTCCTTGCTGCTTAGGTTTCTCGTTCGGCCCAATCTTTTTTGGCTTCCAAGGCGGCGTCATGGCACACGCATCCCCCTGTTCTTCCTATCGATTAATGATTCACAACACTTTGGTTCCGAACAGCGCTCCAATGCCCGCGGTCGCGGCCATCGCCAGGGCGCCCCAGAACGCAACGCGCCAGGCGCCAATCCATGCGGAGGCGCCTCCCGTGCGCGCAGCGATTGCACCAAGCGCCACGAGACACAACAGCGACGCACCGGAAACGAGGATGACCAGCCCGGTCGGCGGCGCCAACATGACCGTCAGGATCGGCAATGCTGCTCCCACGGAGAACGTCGCTGCTGACGCCAGTGATGCCTGCAGAGGACGAGCGAAGAACTTGTCGGAGAGGCCAAGTTCGTCGCGGGCGTGAGCGCCAAGCGCGTCGTGCGCCATCAGTTGCAACGCCACGGTTCGGGCGAGTTCCGGATCCAGGCCGCGCTGAACGTAGATCGCGGCCAACTCTTTCTCTTCAACGGCCGGCAGTGTCGCCAATTCGGTTCGCTCGAGAGCCAGGTCGGCGCGTTCGGTATCCGCCTGGGAACTGACGGAAACGTATTCACCCGCGGCCATGGAAAGTGCCCCGGCCACCAGGCCGGCGACGCCCGTCAGCAAAATTTCATGTCGGCTCGAATTCGCAGCGGCGACGCCCACCACGAGGCTCGCTGTGGACAGGATTCCGTCATTCGCGCCAAGAACCGCAGCGCGCAGCCAGCCAATCCGCTCTGACCGGTGCAGTTCACGATGCCGCATGCCGTGCCTCCGAAGGTGGTTTCTGATTTGGCAGCTCGCGGAAAAAGCCCGGATGATTGTGGGTCGCGGCTTCCGTCGCGACATAACGCGAGCAAAAGGAAGAGGGCTTTAGCCCCCGAAGCTCCCGAGCGGGCCCTTTTCCGCAAACTGCCAGGCCTTTGGTGAGGGGGTGACGGAAGGCGAGACCGCCGGTCGAAGTTTTTCGCTTCATGGCAAATCCACCGTCAGCCGTAGAGAACCATTCTGACCCAGGATTTCCGTTTTGGCGTCCTCGGCACGGATGCTACGCCCGCCGCTGGCTCGTTTGCAAAAGCAATTTTGCACTCCAGACCCCAGCGCTGGATCACGCAACCAGGTGTGCACATCGGGGATGGA
>Ga0307373_10007769_pt1 | contig 16595 bp, 16 predicted proteins | sample OX2MG_FD_202534 | JGI IMG/M metagenome (GOLD analysis project Ga0307373, IMG submission 202534) | Soil microbial communities from Risofladan, Vaasa, Finland - OX-2 | ecosystem: Environmental > Terrestrial > Soil > Coastal area > Acid sulfate soil | place: Finland: Risofladan, Vaasa | collected... | reverse complement strand
AAATAGATCAAATCGCTAAGCCCGGGTTCGGCCAACGATCGCGGCGCGGATTTTTTCGCGACGGCGGCGCGTCGCGATCGAACCGAGGCGCGAACGGCGCTTCAAGCCTTTCCGGCTGCGTTCAAGACTTGTGAATGACGCGACTCGAATCGCATTATGCACCCCATCCGAAACCAGAACGAGCCCTCGAAGGGCCGGCTCAGCGCCAAGCCGTCTGCTTGTTCGAGGTAAAACGGGCGGCACTTGTCGCCTTCGAGGACGACTGAGTTGTTGCGGATTGTCGTTGCCGGTGAAGATTGCGAGCACCGTCGTGTCTGGCGCGAATTTCCAGACCCGGCGCCGCAAGGTGATATGGAGTGCTGCCGCCGCCGAATCAGGCGGTCGTCAGTAACGAAGTCCGACATGTTGGAGAGTTGGAGACCAATCTGATGGCGACGCGGTGCGAAGAACCTTCGGTAAACCAAGTCGCTGCTTGGAGAAAGCAGCTGCGCGGAGTCGGCGAGCGCCGGCGAAACCGCCAGTCCGAGCGCGAGTGTCGCCAGCGTCAGGCCTGTCAGTACGCCAGCGATTCGATGGAGTGAGCGTGGCCCTACCGCCTTCGTGCGGGACACCGGACTCGCCGGCGATGCTCGCTGCTCGCCCATCGTGCCAAGCTACCCACGCGATGAGTGGTTCGTAAAAGCACAAAGCGCGCACGCCCCAGCCTGTCCTCTTAACCGCGTCACATCGTGTCCACTGCCGTAGCACCTCCGCGCCGCGTCGGACGGGATGCGCATCCGGTGCCACGGTAGAGGAGACTCCGTAGCATTAGCGAACCGCTTGCCTCCCCTTACGCTATTCGCAACGGACAGTTGCCAAGATTTTCGTGTCAACAGTACTGCGGCAACAACGCTAGTTGTCCGAATATTTGAACAAAAGGGAAAGCTTAAGTACAAAATGTTGAACGAAGAAGAAAACAGGGCCATAGTAATTTAAGCCATTGCTCACGAAATTAAATCCAAGCTGGCGGCATCACGTTTGCTCCACACGGACCCTGTCTCCTTTTGGAGACAGTCACGCAGTCATTGTCGCCAATATGGCTCGATCCGTCGCGCCTGCTCCCGACATGACTAAAGATGCCCGAAGACAAACCGAGCAAGAATCTCTGGGCGCTTAGTTCCCTCGCAAACACGATGGGTGACAGCGCCACTGATTTCGCCACCAACGACCACCAGTCTTTTCGCCGGCAGGAATTGGTCTTCGCCTCCCTCAACCTCTTGCTGATTGGTTCGCTTTTAGCGCTGCAGTCAATCTCAAGATTCGTGCGTGGCAGACCTTCCGCATCCGTCATCATCGTCTTAGCTGCGGGTTTTACGATCCAAGCGGCACAGCTCCTTTCGCTTCGAAAGAGGAGCGCGACAATTTCACCCGGTGTACGCCGGTTCCTCACCTTCTGGTCTCTCGGCTTCAACTCGACGCTGGCGTTCGTCCTCACTTCGTTAACCATCAGAGGAGACACTGCATATTATGCGTTGATGCTTCTTCCCATACTCGAAGCATCTTTCAGGCTCGGCCTTGGCATCACTCTGGCAGTGATAGCGCTGGCGGACTTCATCTGCTTCCTGGGCGCCTATGGCATGAAATTCGGCGAATACATCGAAGCTGGCGCGATGACGGTGATCTATAGCGTGATGGGAGTGCTGGTCTGGCTTCTGGTCAACAATCTCCGCGAGCGAGAGGCAAGCTTTGTAAGCAATCTCAGGGAACTCGAGCGCACCCGTCAGCAATTGCTCTCTGAAGAGAAGCTCGCGGCCGTGGGCCGCCTATCGAGAGCAATCGCACACGAAATCCGAAATCCGGTTGCGATGATCTCCAGCTCATTGGCTACCGCCGCCCGTCCGGGTCAGGACGAAGCAGAACGGGAAGAAATGTTCTCGATCGCCGCGAAAGAAGCCGAGCGTCTCGAACGGCTCACTACAGACTTCCTCGTCTACGCGCGTCCGCGCGCCGTCCGCATCACGCGGGTAAATCTCGCTGACACGCTGAACTACGTCGCCACCGTCGCTCGCGCCCACGCGGCCAATCAAGGCGTAACGATCGATGTCAGCGTCGACAGCACCCTTGAGGGCGAGTTCGATGCAAACCAGATGCATCAGGCGCTCTTGAACCTGGTGCTTAACGCAATCGATGCATGCCATCGGGGCGACTCGGTGAAGCTCAACGCCCAGATGAACGGACATGGCCCGATCCGAATCGACGTAGTCGATCCGGCTGGACCGATCTCCTTTGAAATTGTGGCGCGCATTTTCGAGCCACTATTTACCACCAAGCATGGCGGCAACGGGCTCGGTCTCGCGATCGCGCGCAATATCGTGCGTGCGCACGGTAGCGATATCATTTTGAGAGTCAACGAACCGCGGCGAGTATGCTTTTCCATCGAGATACCGGCACACTCCCCGAGCCAATCTTCTCTCAGATAGGGGACCAGACTATGTGCAAGATACTCATTGTCGATGACGAACCACATTTGCGGCGGATACTGAGTTCCAATCTGAAGCAGGAAGATCACGAGGTAATTGAGGTCGCCGGTGTCAACGACGCGCGCAGCGCGCTTGCCGAGAACACTTTCGACACGGTCATAACAGACCAGAAAATGGGCGATGGCGAAGGATTGGACGTTCTGGCAGCGGCGCGGGAGGCTGATCCGACCCTGTCCGTCATTTTTCTGACCGCCTTTGCGACAATTGAACTCGCGGTGGAAAGCATGCGTCGCGGCGCATTTGATTTCATCACTAAACCCTTTGTTCCTGAGGTATTGCTGGCATCAGCCACGCGCGCGATGGAGCACACTCGGCTGGTGCGCGAGAACAGCAGGCTTCGCGACATGGTGGTGCGCCTTGAAGGCTCATCGGAGATTACCGGGCGCAGCGTGGCAATTCGCCAACTTCGCGAGAAAATTGCGCGCGTTGCAGCTACCAATGCTACCGTCCTCGTCACTGGAGAAACCGGAACCGGCAAGGAGCTGGTCGCTCGTGCAATCCATCGCAACAGCCTGCGCGCCGAAAAGCCTCTGATCGCCGTAAATTGTGCGGCGTTTACCGAAACGCTTCTGGAAAGCGAGCTGTTCGGACACGAGCGGGGAGCGTTCACCGGCGCCGACCACGCGCGCGCGGGAGTCTTCGAGGCCGCAAACGAAGGCACACTTTTTCTGGACGAGGCCGCCGAAATGTCACTACCCGCACAGGCCAAATTACTGCGAGTGTTAACAGACGGGCTGGTCACGCGAGTTGGATCAACCAAGCCCCGGCGCACCGATGTGCGGCTGCTGGTCGCGACCAACCGGGATTTGCACCAGCGCGTGCAGGAGGGTCGCTTTCGCGAGGACCTCTACTATCGGCTGGCGGTGGTCCCGCTCACAGTTCCTCCTCTGCGCGATCATCGCGAGGATATACCCGAGCTTTGCGCTCTCTTCCTGGCGCAAGCTGCGCGCGATCTGAAAACGCCACCTCGCAGAATCAGCACCGATGCGGTCCGTACCCTTCTCAGCTACGATTTTCCGGGGAATATCCGCGAACTTCGTAACCTTATCGAGCGCGCCTGCATTCTCTCACTCCAAGAGGAAATCACCTCGGAGAACTTCCCGGTATCGACGCCTCGCAGCGCGATCGGCGTCGCGCCGCGCAGCTCCGCCGAGCTCACTCCCGACCAACTCGCGGAGATGATACCCGAGACGCACAATCTTCGAGACTTTCTGGCCTCGCTGGAAAAGGCGGTGATTCAGCGGATGCTGAAAATTACCGATGGCGCCCAGGCAGAAGTCGCGCGCCGGCTTGGAATGTCACGGAGCGATCTTTCATACAAGCTCGGGAAGCATCAAATTAAAAATGCTGCCGGTTGAGAGGCTGGAAACACAAACAAATTCACCCGGCTGAATCTGATCGTCCAAGAGAAGCCATATATTTCACTGATTTAAAAAGCAGAGTGGCCGTTCCCTGTTCGCGTGGCTAGACCAAAAGCATAAGGAGAACTGGCGCGCCGATACTGCGGCGACAATGTTCGCAATGGCAGTAGATCACGTCGAAGACGCGATCGACTGCAAATCGGATCGCGCCGCAAAGGCATCCGCCTGCGAAAGGACCTTCGATCATCTCCGACTCCGGTCGCCAATTCGAAGCTGCTGTCCGTCGCAGACCGTAGGCTCAGCTCGGGGTCCGCGGCAAGCGGCGCAAAACCTGAGCAGGCATGAAGCCGACGGGACTCGATTATCACAGCCGTGCTGCATTTCGCAGCGAGTCTTCAGCATTCAGAGCAGCATCTATGGAGGGCGCCGTCAGGAATGGGACGAGCGTTACGCTGATCTGGTTCTCGCAGACTACAGGCAGGAACGATGGCAATCTGGGCAATACCGTGCTCATCTACAAGCAACATTCCAAGGCGGCGCACGTCGATGAGCGAGCGGCAGGATGGCGCGATTCGGATCGGAACCTCGGGGTTCAGTTATAAGGAATGGGTCGGCGAATTTTATCCGCCCAAAACGCCCGGCGCGAAGATGCTCGGGTACTACTCCGAGCGACTGCCCACGGTTGAAATTAACATGACCTTCCGCCGGCTACCGACGCGCAAGCTGCTCGAGGGTTGGGCGGCGAAGACTCCTGCGCATTTCCGTTTCGCGCTCAAGGCTCCGCAGCGGATTACTCACTTCGCCAAACTGCGCGGCACCGAGGAGGTGCTCGACTACTTTATCGAGACCGCCGGCGCACTGGGCGAGCGTCTCGGGCCGACGCTGTTCCAGCTTCCGCCGAAGTTCAAGCGCGACACGGAGCTGCTGAAGGATTTTCTCGCGCAACTTGACGGACGGATGCCGGTGGCGTTCGAGTTCCGCGACAAATCATGGTTCGACGATTCAACCCTCGCTGCGCTCTCCGACGCGAAGGCCGCGCTATGCATCGCGGAGAGCGAAAAACTTGCGACGCCGGTGGTGCGGACCGCATCATATGTTTACCTGCGGCTGCGGATGGAAAACTACGACGACGCGGGTCTCGCGCAGTGGGCCAGACGCATCGGCGAGTTCGTCGATGACGGCGTCCAGGTATTCGCATACTTCAAGCACGAATCGTCGGCACCCGACCTCGCGAATCGGCTCCGCGCCCTGCTCTCGGCGCGATCTGAGACTGCGCGTGATACGACCGTATAAGCCAGCTTGTCCGCTTTGACAAAAATTTCTACCGGAACTAGCGTGGCCTTCGACCGTCGATGATCTCTCCGGAGGCTTGCGTATGGAACTCCGACCTTTTGGCCAGACCGGTATTCAGATTTCCGCCATCGGCTTCGGATGCTGGGAGATTGGCGGCGGGTACGGCAGTATCGAGGAGTCCGAGTTCATCAAGGCGGTTAATCGCGCGCTCGATCTCGGGATCAACTGCTTCGACACCGCCGAGGCATATGGCTTCGGCGCGTCGGAAAAATCGCTCGCCAAAGCTCTCGGCTCGCGCCGCAAGGAAGCCGTCATCACGACCAAGTTCGGCGTCGGCTATCCCGACACGCCCAACTATCGCGACAGCACGGCCAAGCGCGTCGTCGAGTCGATCGACAAGAGTCTCAAGGCGCTCAACACCGACTATGTTGACGCGTATCTGATCCACTGGCCCGATCGGGTCACGCCGTTCGAAGAGCCGATGCAGGCGCTCGACGATCTGGTCAAGGCGGGCAAGGTCAGGGCCGTCGGTCTGTCGAACTTCAAGCTCAGCGAGATCGAACGCTGCGCGCGCACGCGGCGCGTTGACGTCGTCCAGTACTGCTGGAACATGTTCGATCGCCGCATGCAAAAGGAAATTTTTCCGTACTGCCGCGAAAACGGGATCGGCGTGATGGCCTATGGCTCGCTCGCTTACGGGATGCTGACCGGCACGCTCAGCGAGGAGTCGGCGTTCGAGAAGGGCGACTGGCGCTCGCGCCGCGGCAAGCTCGGCAATATCAACCTGTTTCAGCATCTGTTTGGCCCTGAGCACTTCCTCAACAACCTGCGCGCGGTCGAGGATCTGAAGACGATCGCGAAGCGCTACAAGAAATCATTGCCGCAGCTTGCTTTGCGCTGGACGCTCTCGAATCCCGTAATCAGCACGGCTCTGGTGGGATGCCGCAATCCGCGCGAGGTTGACGACAACGCCGGTGCGCTCGGATGGTCCATCTCCGACGCGGATATGAGGGAGATCGATGCGATCTTCGCGCGTCACGGTGCGATCACGATGCCAGAGTCTTGGCTCGAGACTGAATAGTCATTTGCTAATGAACTGAGGTCGCTGCGAATAGCCGAGGTACCGTATGCCGGTCCAGAAATTTGCGCCGATGACCAAAACTTTCCCGACCTTCGATTGCGACGCTCATGTGACGGAGCCGCCATGGCTGTGGGAGCGCGCGAAAGACTGGCTGACCAAAGACGAATACGAGGCGCTCAAGAATACCATCTGGTACGATCCCGAAACCGATCAGCTAATAGTCAATGGCAAAGGCGGCGCGGGAATCGGCTCGCAGCGTATCGGCGGAGCGGCAGGGATGGTCAACGTGCTGTCGCTTGCGGGACCCGGCCTCAAACACGATATCCAGCGCGCGCTCAACGTCCGCAACTTGAATCCCAAGACCGCGCTCACCAAGGAGCAGGCTGAGTATATCGATCACAAGGGTTCCTACGAGCCCAAGCCCCGCCTGCGCGACATGGATGTGCAGGGAATCGATCAGGTGATGATTATTCCCACCGACATCGATACCTACCCGTGGCTGCTGAACGCCGTCGGCGCTAAGGCGATGTGCAAGGCGTACAACGAATGGGCCTACGAGTACTGCCAGGAGAATCCCGAGCGGCTCTATTTCGCCGCGATGCTCCCGATGCAGGATCCGAAGTTCGCCGAACAGGAAGTGTATCGCGTCGCGGACAAGGGGTGCCGCGTCGGTCTGGTGCGGCCGATCGATGCGATGGGCAATTATCCGATTCAACCCAAGTACGAGCGCGTGTGGCGCGCGATGGAGGAAACCGGTGTCGTTTACGGGATGCATCCGTTTCCCGCCTTTGGCTCGCTCAAGCCGCCGGGTTACACCGAGCAGCATTCGGGAGCCGAATTGATTTCGCTGACCGCGACCTCGTCGGGGTTGCCGCATTCGTTTCTGATCAACGTGCAGGATTTCCAGGCGGAAGCGTCGTTGTGGGTCGTGATGGTTCTGATGTCTGGATTTTTCGACCGCTTTCCGAAGTTGAAGGCTGCGGTGTTCGAAGCGTCGTCGACCTGGCTCAGCTTCGTGCTCGATGAATGCGACAAAAACTACCGGCTCTATCGCAACGAGCGGCGCCTGCGGCCGCTTAAGAAACTCCCGAGCGAGACATTCTTCGAACGTTGCGTGACCGGTTTCGAGGGCGACGAAGCTCCGCCGTCACGTCTGCCCGAATTCTACGAGAACATCCTGGCGTGGTCGTCCGACGTGTACCATCACGATGGCGACGACGCGTGGCGCGCGATCGATACGATGCGGAAATGCGAACTGCCCGAGCCGTATCAAGCCAAATTTCTGGGCGGTAACGCCCGCAAGATGTACCGGATCGATGCGCCCAAAACCTTCATCGCCGATCGGGTCACCGAAATCGAACGTCCCGACTGGTGGCCGACCGAGGAAGAAATCAAGCGATCGCTTGACCCTGAAACTTCGGTCAGACGCCAGATGACTCCGCGCTAACGAAGAGGGCGGGAAAGAGGACGACAATGGCGAACAAGCGATTTGCAGTTTTTGATAGCGACTCGCACGTCGTCGAGCCGCCAGAGTTGTGGAGCAAATATCTGGACCCGGAATTCCGGACGTTGGGAAAGATCGCGCTGTGGCGTGAAGATGGCAAGTTCGGCTCGTACCTCAAGGTCAACGGCAAGGTTTTCCGCGACCCGATGAACTCGAACATCCCGCGCCACGCGATCTGGCGGCCCGGGATGACATGGGACAAGGTCGGGGAGCTCGATCCGGGCGCTCGCTACGCCGCGACTGCGGGCGCATCGAACGCCGAGGCTCGACTGCGCGACATGGATGCGATGGGCATCGATCAGGCGCTGCTCTATCCGACCTGGTTCGCCGAGGGGTTCCATCTCGTAGATGATCCCGATATCGCTTATGCGCTCGCGCGCGGGTACAACGACTGGATCGCGGATTTTTGCAAAGCCGCGCCTGACAGGCTGTTCGCCGCCTCGATGGTTCCGCTGCAGAACATGGACTACGCCGTCGAGGAGCTACGCCGCACCGCGCAGATTCCCGGTTTTCGCGCGGCGTTCATACGCCCGATGTTTCTCGAGGGCCATTACTTCACGCATCCGATTTACGATCCGCTATGGGCCGAGCTCGAAAGCCTCGGCACCACCGTCGCGGTGCATCCGGCGACGGGATTGTGGAATCCGGAATGGACTTCGCACGGTCCTTTCTTCGAGAAGATAAAGACGCGCCTGAACCATCGTGCATTCTCCGCCGCGGGTGGCGGCGGTCCTGCCGCCGGCGGTGGCTCGGACATCGCTTTCGGCTTCACCGCGTCGCCGCCACTCGGCCATCCAATTGCTCAAATCCTTGCGCCCTGGCTCGACAATCACATGTTCGTCGCATCGACGCTGATCGGGTTCACCGTGATGCAGCGCTATCCGAACCTGAGGATGGTGGTCGCGCACGGCAAGGCCTCGTGGATGGGAGAAGTGCTGGAGAAGATGGAAGCGTCAACCCGCACCATTCCGCTGCTGCACTACTATCCTGTGCGAACCGATACCGAGGAGATGTGGGATGAGGGCAAGATCATGCTCGGGTTCGACGCCGAGGAGCGCTTGATCCAAAAACTTCCAAATGACTTCGCCGAGAAAATCGTCTGGGGCTCGCGCTACCCGCATCACGACACGACCAGCGCCCACGACGCGATTGCGACGCTCATGGCGGCTCGCGTCGAAGAGGCAACGATCGCGAAAATGCTGGGCGGCAATGCCGCCGAGCAATTTGGCGTCAAGTTGCCGCAGACCGCCGGAGCTTAAGGACCGATTGCGCCGTCTGTAGATTCGCCCTTGAAGAATGCGGGCGGCGAACGCTCGGAGAGGCAGTGAAGCATGGATTTCGATCTAAACGATCAACAGCAGGAAATAATCCGGCAGGTCCGCGTCTTATGCGCCAATTTCCCCGACGAGTACTGGCGGGAAAAAGATCGCAAAGCGGAATTCCCGAACGAATTTTTCCGTGCGGTCGCAGAAGCCGGCTATTTGGGAGTGGCTATTCCCGAGGAATATGGCGGCAGCGGACTGGGCGTGACCGAGGCCGCGCTGGTGCTGCTCGAGGTGGCAGCCTCTGGCGGCGCGATGGCGGCGGCCAGCTCGATCCATCTTTCGATCTTCGGCGTGAGCCCGCTGGTGCATCACGGCACCGAGGAACAGAAGCGCCGCTACCTGCCAAAGGTGGTGCGCGGCGAAATCCATGTCGCGTTCGCGGTGACCGAGCCGGATGCCGGCAACGACATCACGCATATCAAGACGGCCGCGCGGCGCGACGGCGATTGCTACGTGATAAACGGCCGCAAAGTATTCACGACCAAGGCGCGTGAAGCGAGCAAGATGCTGATCCTCACGCGCACCACGCCGTTTGAGCAGGTCAAGCGAAAGACCGACGGGATGAGCCTGTTCTTCGCTGATCTCGATCCCTCCGCGGTCGAAATCCGCGAGCTGGAAAAGTTGGGCCGCGCGGCCGTCGATACCAACATGCTTTTTGTTGACAATTTGCGAGTTCCCGCCAGCGACCTCATAGGCGAAGAAGGACGCGGATTTCACTGCCTGCTCGACGGCCTGAATCCGGAACGAATCCTGGTCGCTGCGGAAGCCATCGGAATCGGACGCGTGGCGATCACGAAAGCGATTCGCTATGCGAAGGAACGCATCGTTTTCGATCGCCCGATCGGAAAAAACCAGGCAATCGCGCATCCGCTGGCTGATTCATATACCAAACTTGAGGCCGCGGAATTGTTGATGCTGCGCGCGGCCACGCTGTATGATCGGGGCAAGCCCTGCGGCGGCGAGGCCAACGCGGCCAAGCTACGCGCTGCCGACGCCGGTTTTGAAGCCTGCGACCGCGCGGTTCAGACCCTCGGTGGATACGGATACATCCGCGACTACGACGTCGAGCGGTATTTCCGCGAGTGTCGTCTGACCAAGATAGCACCGCTCTCACAGGAGATGGCGCTGAATTCGATCTGTGAGCACGTGCTTGGCCTTCCACGCTCGTATTAGTGCAACCGACAAGGGCTGACCAAAGGAGCACACCAATGCATGTAGGCTATGGAGTCGCCTTTCAGAATCCTCACAATACTATTTCCGATGCCGAGGTTTATCAAAATGAACTGCGGTTGTGCGAAATGGCCGAGCCGCTTGGTTTCGATTCCGTCTGGTCGGTCGAACATCACTTCGACGATTATACTATGTGTCCAGACGTATTGCAGTTCCTCGCATATATGGCGGGCAAGACGAGCAAAGTGCAGTTGGGTTCGATGGTCGTGGTCCTGCCTTGGCACGACCCGGTGCGCGTCGCCGAACAAATCTCAGTGCTCGATCATATTTCCAATGGCCGCTTCATATTGGGACTCGGCCGCGGTCTCGCGCGAATCGAGTATGAAGGATTCCGTCTCGATCAGAACGAGGGACGAAACCTGTTCGTCGAGTATGCCGAACTGGTGCTGAATGCGCTCGAGAACGGCTACATGGAAGGCGGAAAATATACTAAGCAACCGCGCCGCGATATCCGGCCGTTCCCCGCACGCTCATTCAAAGGACGAACCTACGCGGCGGCGGTGTCTCCCGAATCGATGCCGATCATGGCGAAGCTGGGTGTGGGACTTCTGGTTATTCCGCAAAAGCCCTGGGAGGCGGTCAAGCAGGATTTCGCGATTTACCACAAGGTCTGGCGCGAAGTTAACGGCGCCGCGCCGGCGCCAAAACCTCTGTCGGGGGGATTCTGCTTCGTTGACGAGAACAAGGACCGCGCCGAAGAAATGGCGATGAAGTGGATATCGGATTACTACCGCACCGCGATGCGCCACTACGAAATGACCTCGCAGCAATTCGGATCTCACAAGAGCTACGAGTTCTACAGCAACGTCGGAAAGTACATTGCGAAAAACGGGCTGGATGGCGCCGCGGCGGACTTCGCCAAGCTGATGCCGTGGGGAACGCCGGACCAGGTGCTCGACAAACTTCAGTTCATCAAGGACACGATCGATGCGAAAGGCGTGATGCTGAATTTCAGTTACGCAGGGATGCCGTGCGACGAAGCCGAGCGGAATCTCAAATGCTTTGCGAAGCACGTGCTGCCTGAATTGAAGAAGATCGAGACCGAGGCGCTCGCCGAGCCGTCTTCACTGCCGATGCCACAGAGGAGCGCGCAGGCGCGCTGATTCGACATGGCTGGACTTTTCTTCGAAGACTTTCACGACGGGCAGACTTTCAAGCACGCGATCACGAGGACTATCACGGAGACGGACAATGTCCTGTTCACCGCGTTGACCCACAATCCGCAACCGCTCCATCTCGACGCCGAATTCGCGAAGACCACGGAGTTTGGCCGTCCGCTCGTCAACAGCATCTTCACCCTGGGCCTGATGATCGGCGTCTCGGTCGGAGACACTACACTAGGCACTACGATCGCTAATCTCGGCATGACTGACGTCGTGTTCCCGAAGCCCGTTTTTCACGGCGATACGCTCCATTCCGAAACCAGCGTGCTCGAAAAACGCGAGAGCCGCTCGCGCAAGGACGCCGGAATCGTCCTGTTCGAGCATCGATGCATCAACCAGCGCGGCGAGGAAGTCGCGCGATGCAAACGCTCCGCGTTGATGCGCAAGCGGCCGGCGTCGTGAGTCTTCGCTCGATGCTGTTCGTGCCGGGCGACAGCGAGCGCAAGCTTGGCAAGGTCGCCGGAGGTCCGGCCGACGCGCTCATCCTCGACCTGGAAGATTCGGTCGCCAAGGAACGGCTGCCGCTCGCGCGCGGCATCGTCGCCGAATATCTGAAGGCGTCGCGCGGCAGTGCGCGCACCCAGCAATTGTGGGTGCGGATCAATCCGCTCTCGACCGCCGACGCGCTGCCCGACCTCGTCGCGATCACGGGTGGCGCTCCCGATGGTGTCGTCGTTCCGAAAACCAATTCGGGCGCCGATGCGACTTTGCTCGGTCACTACCTGACCGCGCTCGAAACGCGCGAAGGAGTTGAGCCGGGCAGCATCAGGATTCTCGCGGTGGCGACTGAAACTCCGGCCGCGATGTTCACGCTCGGAAGCTTCGCGGGATCGACGCCGCGCCTCTACGGCATGACTTGGGGCGCCGAGGATTTGCCGGCGGCGGTGGGAGCATCGACCAACCTCGACGATTCCGGCAACCTCGATTTCACCTACCAGCTCGCGCGCTCGTTGTGCCTGCTCGCGGCCACCGCGGCGGAGGTCGAGCCGCTCGACACCGTGTACACGGACTTCCGCGACGGCGCGGGTCTGATGAAGAACGCGCAGGCGGCGCGCCGCGCGGGCTTCACCGGCAAGATCGCGATTCATCCGGACCAGGTGGAAATCATCAACCAGGCGTTCACGCCTTCGGCCGACGACATCGCGCATGCGCGGCGCGTGATCGAGGCCTTCGCGTCCGGCGCGGGCGCGGGCACGGTGGCCCTGGAAGGCAAGATGCTCGACATGCCCCATCTGAAACAGGCGCATCGAGTACTCGCGATCGCAAAACCGCGATAGGCCCATCAGCGAGGTCGGTGCGAACGCTATCGTTCGCGCTCTAACTTGACAGTGTCAAGTTTTCGCGCTTATCCTGATCCTCAACGCGGCTTGAATCGGACCGCTAAGAGGAGCGCGAAAGATGAAACATTCAGAGTATGTCGCCCCGGACGGCTCGTGGATCAGGCCGGAGATTTTCTCCGACCCCGCTCTCTACGAGCTGGAGAAGCAGCGCGTCTTCGGCCGCTCATGGCTCCTGCTCGGCCACCTATCGCAATTGCCTAGGGCCGGCTCATTCCTGCGCACCTACATGGGCGAAGAGTCGGTGCTCGTGACTCGAGACCGCATCGGCCGGATTCACGCCCACCTGAACGCCTGCCGCCATCGCGGCTACCAGGTCTGCCAGGAAGATCGCGGAACCGCGCAGCGCTTCCAGTGCCGCTACCACGGCTGGACCTATGACAGCGACGGCAGCCTCGCGACCGTGCCCGGAGAAGAGTCCATTTATTACCAGGAGATCGACAAGCGGCAATGGGGGCTTGTGCCCGTCGCTCGCGTGGAAACCTACAAGGGACTCATCTTCGGCAATTTCGATCCGGATTCTCCGGCCCTTGAAGCATTCCTCGGCGACATGGCCTGGTATCTCGACATCATTCTCGATCGCCGGGAGGGCGGGACCGAGCTGCTCGGCCCGCAACGATGGCGTATAGCTAGTAACTGGAAAGTCGTGGCCGAAAATCATTGCGGCGACGAGTACCACATCGGTTTTGCGCACGGTTCGGTCTTCCCGCGCGACCTCGGGTCAAATCGCGCCACCCCTCTGCCTTTTGCGCGCGAGGTTCGTCCGGGACTCGGCCATGGCGTCGGGGTCAATATCTTTCCGGACGAAATGGCGCCGCAGAATTACTTGAGACTCGGCCCAGACTTTCCACCACATGTCGAAAAATATTCGCTTGGCGTTCAGGACGAGATCGTGAGGAGGCTCGGCTCGCAGCGAGCGCGGATGGCTCTCATCCACGGCGCGGTGTGGCCGAATTTCGGAATGGTGCCGATCGTGAACTCGCTGCGCGTCATCCAACCCCGCGGAATCGGCGAGGTGGAGATGTGGTCGTACTGCGTGGTCGATCGCGATGCGCCGCCGGACGTGAAGGCATGGATATCAGGCCAGTCGGCCCGCACATTTGGACCCGCCGGAAGTTTTGAGCAGGACGATGCCGGAAACTGGACGGCGGTGACCCGTTCCAGCTCCGGTACCGAGGCGCGCAAACAGCGCCTCAATCTCCAGATGGGAGCCGGCCATGAAGAGCGATCGGATCGGATGCCGGGCGAACTAGGTCTTAGCGCGAGCGAGATCAATCAGCGCGGCTTCTACCTTCGCTGGATGCACGACATGTTCGACGGAGCGTCAGCATGAACGGCGAGAATTTCACCCGACTCCTTCAGGTCCAGCAGTGGCTCTATCACGAGGCGCGCTTGCTCGACTCTCGACGCTTCGATCTGTGGCTCGATCTCCTGGACGAAGGAATCCGCTACCGCGTTCCCAGCCGATCTTACATCCGGCAGGGGCACGTCAAGGATTTCTCTACCTGGTCGGTGGATCGCGAACTGGAAGCGGACGATGCTTTGGCGCTGATCGACGATGACCTGTCCGCGCTTCGCACTCGAATCGAACGCCTGCAGAGTGGCATGGCCTGGGCCGAGTCGCCGCCATCGATGGCTCGACGTCTGGTGAGCAACGTGATGATCACAGCCGTCGATGCGAACAGCCGAATGTCAGTGGTCAGCACGCTGTTCCTGGCCAAGGTCCGCGGCGACCAGCGCGTGCTCTTCACCGCGGAACGGCGCGATCGGATTGTCCCTGCGGGTGAAAGCTTTCGCCTTCAGGAGCGTTACGTCGTCCTCGATGACGTCGTTTTGGCCTCGGAAAATTTGTCGCTTCTCTTTTGAGCGACCCGCGCAGCTTTCGCCCCGGCTTGGCTGAACATCTGCGAGGTCATGTCGATGAAGGAGGCGATCGAGATATCTGGAGATTTGATGCTCAAGGGGCCATCGAGCCAGAGCGTCGCGACCCCATGCGCGGCAGCCCATAGCGCATTCGCTATCTCAATCAGCCTCTTGTCGGTCCTGGCGATGCTCGGGTGGCATGCCGCAACCGAATCTACCAGCCGTTGGAACGACAGATTGGCTTGCTCGCGGGCCGCCCCATGGCGTCTGAAATCAACCAGCTCGGGCCGGAACATCACCCCGTAATGGACGGGATTCTCAATCGCGAAAAGCATGTAAGCGCGAAGCACGTTGCGGAGAATTTCCGCAGGGCGCTTGCGGCGGTATTTTGTACGGACTTCTGTCAGGCGCGCGTCCAGCCGCGTGAAACCCGCTTGCGCAATCGCCGCAAGTATCCCCTCGCGATTGGCGAAGTGATGATACGGAGTCTGGTGGCTCACGCCGGCCCGGCGCGACATCTCCCGAAAGCTCAGCCCGCCCAGACCCTGCTCCTTGATCAGACGGACGCTCTCCTCGAGAAGTCTTCGCTTGGCCTCTTCAGCCTTCATCCCGTCGTTCCCCTACCCTGATACGTCCAGCTTCAACCTGACATCGTCAAGTATAGCTGATTAGGAACAGGAAAACGCCGCGCGCCTCAGAGGTTCCACAAACGAAAGGACACCCGCCAAATGGCGGGTGTCCTCTTTTTTGTCATCGGCGAAAAATTGCCGGCCTTACTTGGTTTTGTTGTTTGCCGGGTTCTGGTCGGAGTCGGTCGATAAATGATGTTTCAGATTTTGCGCCATCGCCAGATGCGCCTGAAGCACAGGAAGCGTCTGTTGTATGTATATCTCGACGTTAGGGTCGCCCTTAAAGCCGTGTTCGGCGGACTTGAAGGTACTGATGGCCGCCTTATGCCCGCTTATCTGATCGTCAAGATATGCCGCATTGAAATCGCCGCCGCTCAGATCTTTGAGCTTGCTCTTTTCGCCTTTCTCGGCGTTGGTGCCTTCGAGTTTTACGCTGCGCTGCCGCGAAAGCGCGGAGACGGCTTCCTCATTCGCTTCATGATCGCCGCGAATTGTTTCCGCATAGGTGATCATCGGCTGGTTGTCGCCCGCCTTGTCCTTGGCGATTTTGGCGGTTTCAACTTCCTCATAGTTCATCTGGTTGGCGTTGTTCAGCAGCGCCCCGAGGTCCTGAGCCGACCCAACTCCAGCAAAGGCGAACAGGAGAATTCCGATTCCTGGCAGTACGATTGTTTTGATCATATGAAATTGAAATATCCTTGAGAGCTACTCCCGCGTGCTATCACGATCTTTCTCGTGCGATGCGCGACATTCGGCGTGGCCGCAATGACAGTCAGTGCCGCCTTCATCGCGTTCGCTGGATGCGCACTCGTTCGAGCAATACTTCTGGCCGATCTTGCTTTCGCAACTGCAGCGCTGATGACTACACTTCATTCCCAATTCTCCATGCGCGGCGCGCGAACAGTTTGCGGCGCACGTTGGGAATTGCAGCAAGATACAGGCCGACTCCGATCTGAAGGATTATTGCGGCCAGGCTATAGTTTCACGGCAACTGTCAGAACTAGTCAGTCAGTAAGTTTTTCCGCATACGTATAACCGCAGCTCCGAAAGGGCCTTTTGCCGAGTCGCTGCGATGGCATATCCAATGCTCTGCAGGCGAGGCACACATGGATACTGCTGAAATACTACATAGTTTGATTTCGACCTGCGTGGACAGCGAAAAGCGATATCGTCACGCGGCCAAAGACGTGGAACGCGCGAACCTGGAGGCATTTCTCAACCGCCAGGCCGATTCGCGCAAAAATGCGGCTGCGGCACTTCAGGCCGAGCGTCTCCGGCTCGGTATCGACG
>Ga0307373_10007768_pt1 | contig 16597 bp, 10 predicted proteins | sample OX2MG_FD_202534 | JGI IMG/M metagenome (GOLD analysis project Ga0307373, IMG submission 202534) | Soil microbial communities from Risofladan, Vaasa, Finland - OX-2 | ecosystem: Environmental > Terrestrial > Soil > Coastal area > Acid sulfate soil | place: Finland: Risofladan, Vaasa | collected... | reverse complement strand
CAACTGGAGCTCTGGGCGGCCGCAAGGCACCTGCCCATCTACGACGCGGCTCTGGATCTCTGCGGACGACTGCACCGCGAACCACCTTGGATTCAGCGTCGGTGAACTCAGAAGTATGGCCATCCGAAAAAAGGGCACCAGAGGAGAGGCCACCGGTACTCCGTGTTGCGCAACAGAGGACTCTCCATTTGAATCAGTGCCGTCAAACGAGTTTCACAAATTTGGTTGCGGCCGAAGGCCGCGCTGGGTCAATCCGTGGCTGAAGTTCCTCGTTCGTCTTCCATGCGGACAGTTGCGGACAGTTGGGGGGAGGCAACTGTCCGCAGTCTGATCCGACGCAAGTCGATGTGGCAGCATCGTTTGTGACGGAAGCACATCGGATGCGGACAGTTGTGTCCCCCCTACTTTCCAAAACGTCGAACCTCGTCGCGAGGGGGTTGCCAGCGCTGGCTGGCGTCGAGGAAGCTGCGGTGACCAGAAGGGGTTGGCGGGGCCAATGCGACAAAAAACCGCGGAAATCGTCATAGAAAACAAAAAAACGGCTCAGACTCCGGCGGCGGAGATGCCGCGCCGCCGGCTTACATCTGAATCCCAGCGGTAGCTGTGGTAGCCGGGTGAAAACTCGACACACGACCCGCCAGCGGCTACGTTGATATCGAGTTAGTATCTTGTCCCCTTTGAGCAAGCGGCAATCGGCACACTGAAGAAATCGCCCACCGATGAGCACCTCGATGCCAAAATGTCGGACAATCACGGTTCTTGCGTTTCGCGGCGACCGCACTGGCGCTTTTGCGGCGAACTTTCTGAATGAGCTGGACGACGAAAAGCGGGGCCTCGGCCCCGGTCCCACCAATCAGGATTGCCTGCGTTTCGCCGGCCACTCGGGCATTTCGACAGACGGAGCGGCGACGATCTACGGATTCAACCCCGATGGGACCGGGAATGCCGTCTGGCAATTGATGGATGGTTTGAAGAATGGCAATGCTTTCCCGGGCATCGTCCGCGACGACACCGCCGTATTTTCCGCGGCACCAGGGTACGGGTTACGGGTCTGGTCGTTTGAAGTCATTCTGCCTGATTCGCCATATCAAAAGTTCAAACAGAACCTTGACTTGCAACGAAAAAAGAGTCAGTATTCATATGGGTTCCCAAATGGGGACGGGGATTGCAACTGCACAACCTGGTTGGAACGCCTGGGGCTGCCGTTGCTCACCGGGCGCATGAATGAGTTCGTCGCCCTGCCTGGGATTTCCGCCTACCCGAGCCGACGTTTTGGCCTGTGCGTATGACGTTCATAACGATGCATTCCCCTTCACCGAACATTTTGCAGGACGAAGAGCATCTTGGCGAACTGGCCATGAAGTTTCGCGGCACGCGGCGTGACGCGGAGCGTCGTGACATTGCCAGTGACTATTCCAATACGGTCGACCGGCTGATCCAGAGCGGCGGTTGGCGCGAAGTGCCCGCTCCCGAAGACCAACTCCCCGATGCCTCAATGCCCAAAGCGTTCTTTGAATACTGGTCGCGGCAGCAGGGAACCCCGTAGCCAGGGGGACGACTGTCCTGGGCGACGGCAGCATTGCGTGGCATAGGCCGCACACTACCACTGATCATCGCCTGCCGCATAGCAGGCGGTCCCGCCTTGATCCTTGCCTACCTCCCCCATGAACACATCGAACGGCTTACCGAAGACTTCCCCCATCCCCTTGTTCCTTTTCATACTTTTCATCTCGCCATCGGGCGCGACGGCCGACACAACGTCCAAGGGTCAACGCCAAGAGCCGTCCGCAGCCTACAAGGCGCTCACGGTGCCCGCCGATTTGGAGCTGGAGCAGGTGCTTGCCGAGCCGTTGGTACGCCAGCCGATCTTCGCCAGTTTCGACGAGCGAGGGCGGTTGTGGGTGGTCGAGTACATCCAGTACCCGTTCCCCGCCGGGCTGAAGATCCTAAGCGAAGACAAGTTCCTGCGGGCAACCTACGACAAGGTCCCGCCGCCTCCGCCAAACCATTTTCCGGGACTCGACAGGATTTCGATCCACGAGGACACGGACGGCGACGGCACGTTCGACGGCCACAAGACGTTCATCGAGGGACTGAACATCGTGACCAGCTTCGCCCGCGGGCAGGCTGGCGTATGGGTGCTCAACCCGCCCTACCTGCTGTTCTATCCTGACCGCGACGGCGACGATGTGCCCGACGGCGACCCGGAGGTCCATCTGCAAGGGTTCGGCCTGGAAGACACCCACTCGTGCGCGAACAATTTGCAATGGGGACCGGATGGCTGGCTTTATGCCGCTCAGGGAAGCACGGTCAGCGGCGACGTCGTGCGGCCGGGACTGGATAAGAAGCCGGTTCATTCGATGGGCCAGCTCATCTGGCGCTACCATCCCCCGACCGGTCGCTATGAAATCTTTGCTGAAGGGGGGGGCAATGCCTTTGGTCTGGAGATCGATTCGCAGGGACGTGTCTTCTCGGGACACAATGGCGGCGACACACGCGGTTTCCATTACGTGCAGGGGGGCTATTTTCAAAAGGGCTTCAGCAAGCACGGCCCGCTGTCGAACCCCTTCACGTTCGGCTATTTCCCAGCGATGAAACATCCCAACGTCCCGCGCTTCACGCACGCTTTCGTCATCTACGAAGGCGGCGCGCTGCCCGACAGTTACGCCGGCGGCCTGTTCGCCGTGGCGCCTCTGCAGAGTCAAGTGACACTGAGCAGAGTCGATCGCGACGGCTCGTCGTTCCAGACCCACGACGTGGGGCACGCGATGACCAGCAGCGACGATTGGTTCCGCCCGGTGAACATTACCGTCGGGCCCGACGGGGCGATCTATGTCTGCGACATGTACGAAGGCCAGATCGCCCACCTGCGCCATCACGAAGGGCAGGTCGACAAATCGAGCGGGCGCATTTACCGTCTCAAGGCCAAGGGCGCGCCGCCGATCAAGCCCTTCGACCTGGGGAAACGTACCAGCGCCGAGTTGGTCTCGGTCTTGGCTTACGAGAACAAATGGTTCCGCCGCCAGGCGCTCAGGATACTGGCCGACCGCAATGACCCTTCCGTCGTTCCCCTGTTGCTCGAACGGCTCCAGGTGGAGGCGGGCCACTTGGCGCTGGAATCGCTCTGGGCGCTGAATCTATGCGGCGGCTTCGACGAAGCAACGGCCGCGAAGGGCCTTACGCATGCCAACCCTTCGGTGAGGGCTTGGAGCGTGCGCTTGCTGGGCGACGCCGGCAGCGCGTCGCCCGAGCTCGCCGCGAAACTGGCCGAGCTGGCGTCGACTGAGCCGGTGGTCGACGTCCGCAGTCAACTGGCCTCGACAGCCAAACGGCTGCCTGCCGACCAGGGTCTGCCGATCGTGCGGCAACTTCTCGGCCGCGACGAGGACACGGACGATATCCATTTGCCGCTCTTGCTCTGGTGGGCCATCGAGGTCAAAGCTGAAACCGACCGTGAAGCCGTGCTGGCCCTGTTCGGAGATTCTCCCCTCTGGCGCGGCAAGATCGTCGCCACCCATATACTGCACCGTCTGATGCGGCGCTACGCGGCCGCCGGCAGCCGCAAAGACCTGCTCTCTTGCGCCCAATTGCTTGCCCTCTCGCCCGACAACGTGTACAGCAAGCTCTTGATGCGCGGCTTCGAGGAAGCGTACCAGGGACGTCCGCTCACCGGGCTGCCGACGGAGCTGGTCGAAGCCATGAGCAAAATCGGCGGACAGTCGATCGCGCTCGGGCTGCGGCAAGGGAAGGAAGAGGCGGTCGTCAAGGCGTTGGCCACCGTGGCCGACGACAAGGCCGACAACAACGAACGCTTGCAATACGTGCAGATCTTCGGCGAAGTCCGCCAGCCCAAGTGTGTGCAGGTGCTGCTCGACCTGGTCGCCAAGACGACCGACGAGGGGCTGCGGATGGCCGCCCTGACCAGTCTGCAACGCTACGAAGACCCGGGCATCCCAACGGTCGTGATCGATCTCTACGGCAAGATGTCGGACGACGGACGTAGCGGCGCCCAGTCGCTATTGGCCAGCCGCAAGGCGTGGGCCTTGAAACTGCTCGAAGCGGTCGAGGCCGGCGCGATCGACCGTCGCTCGCTACCACTGGACGTGGTCCGTCAACTCACCGTTCACCGAAATGAGCGGATCGCGGAATTGGTGGCCAAACACTGGGGGGCCGTCGCCGGGGCCACGACCGAAGACATGCAGCGGCAGATTGCCCGACTGGCCGAGGTGGTCCGTTCCGGCTCGGGCAGCCCCTACGATGGTAAGAAGCTGTTCACGACAACTTGCGCCAAGTGCCACCGGCTCTTTGGCCAAGGTGGGCAAATCGGTCCGGACCTGACGACCTTCAAGCGTGACGACGTGGCGAACATGCTGGTCAACATCGTCAACCCCAGCGTCGAGGTCCGCGAGGGTTTCGAGACCTACCAGGCGCAAACCGACGACGGCCGCGTGGTCGTCGGATTCCTGGTCGATCGCGACAACCAGGTCGTCGTGCTCCGCGGCGCTGACGGCCAGAACGTCACTTTGCCCCACGAACAGATCGAAGAATTGGCCCCGCAGCGCAAATCGCTGATGCCCGAGGGGCAGCTTGGCGAATTAAGCGACCAACAGGTTCGCGACCTTTTCGCCTATTTGCGGAGCACGCAGCCGTTGAACGATTGAGGTTGGTCATTGGTCATTGGTCATTGGTTCAGGGTTCGGCGTTCAGGGTTCAGAGAGAGTCATTGCACCGTCGCGTTCAAGTTGTTGGTTCCGACTTCCGACCTCCGACTTCATCCTTCATTAGCCTGATATGCCGAAGCGAGGTTGGAAGCAGTTGCTATCGGACGCGCCCTGGTACGTGGGGGAGGGAAAATACCCGATCGCGGCCTACTCGGAGTTCATGCCGCCGCCGCGCCTGGGGCGTAAGCCGTGCGGGCGGATCGATTCGCTCCTGTTCAGTGAAGACGAACCTTGGGGCTGGCACGTCACCGAGTACGAGGAGGCCTTCGAGCTTCAGCCGGGTCTAAGGCACCTGGCCGCGAAGCTCGTTTCGGCCTTGCACCACCTGGGGCACGGCGAGCCGGCCCACGGTATTTCGAGAAACAAGCTTGCCGACAACCCCTACTGGCCCAAAGAGTTACAAGAGTCCGGCGCCCGCGGCCAAGAACGCTACGTGGTGCTTTTGCCGCTGGCGCTTTCACGCACGCAGGACGACAAGGGGCGAGTGTTCATAGAGAACTACGACATCAACCGCAAAGGCTACCACGACACGCACGACACGCTCGAGAACATCGACCTCGACTATGGGGCGGCGGTGGCCGCCATCGCCATCGAGTCGGTCGCCCGAGCGGCCACCGAGGAGCCGCCGTGGGGTGACAGTTCATGAGATAACCTGCCCGAGACACCCAGATTCAAGCGTGGCGGAAAGCGCGAGGCGAGTTCAACGACTTGGCTCGATGACCCGCATCTCGCGCCAGCGCCCTTGCATGAAACGGAGCAGGAACACGACGCCCAAGACGCTGATCCAACCGGTGACGACGAACCACGCGCCGTGCAGGCCGAGGTGCAGCCATTCCTGGCTGACCCAAATGAAGCCCGCCGCGCCCAACGCCGCCGAGACGGTTGTGAGCATGGCAAAGCGTGTGTCGCCCGCCCCCTTGATCGCGCCGGCGAAGATCACGTTCATGGCGTCGAACAGCGAGTAAAAGGCCACGAAGCGCAATAGGACGGCGGCCAGCTCGCGCGGCAAAGCCTCCGCCGTCGTGTCGTCGGCGTCGCCGTAGGCCCACAACAGCGCGTCGGGAAACAACACGTAGATCGCCGCCAAGGGCAAAAGCACGACGACCGCCAGCCAGAGCGCGGTCCAGGTGGAGCGGGCGGCCAGGTCGGGCCGATTTTCGCCCAGGTGCCGGCCCACCAGCGTGCTGGTCGCCACGCCGATTCCCAGTACGGGCATGAACACCAGCGCATTGAGGTTGAAGGCCAGGTTCGAGGCGGCCAGTTCGTTCTTGCCGATCTGGCCGACCAGCACGATGAACACGCCGAAGGCCCCGACTTCGATCAGGTACTGCAAGCCGTTGGGCGCGCCGAACCATAACAACCGGCCGAAAAGTTCGCGATCAAAACGGCAGCCGGCCAGCGTCTGGTACTTCTCGCGGAACACGGGCCGTAACCAGAGCGCGACGTAGACCAATACACGAAACAGCGTCGCCACCGAGGTCGCCCAGCCCGCCCCTTCCGCGCCCCACTCCGGAAACCCGAGGTGCCCGAAAATCCAGGCGTAGTCGAGCACCACGTTCAAGCCCGCCGCCAGGCTGTCGACGATCATCACCGTCCACATGTCGCCGCGCCCTGTGAAAAAGCTCGACAGCGCCGCGGCCAACACAAGCGTTGATTCGCCCCAGCAGAGCGCTTGGTAAAACTCGATTTCCAAGACGGCGACCTCCGCCGGGTGCCCCGCCCAATGGATCACCGCCGGGGCCAAAGGGACCGTCAGCAACATCAGAGGAATCGTCGCCAGGCCCAGCAGTACCGCCTGCCACACGGCCCGCCCGATCCGGTCGAACCGCTCGGCCCCGTAGTATTGCGCCACGAACGTATTGACGTAGCCGGCCACGCCCAGCGGAAAGCAAATGGCCAGATAGATCAGGTTTCCGGCAGGCAAGGCGGCGGCGACCGCGTCGGTCGAATAATGGGCCAGGAACACCCGGTCGGTGAAGATCATGATCGTCGACGAGAGGTTCGAGACGATCAGCGGCAAGGCCATCACCAGGACCTCGCGCATTCCCGCCGGACGCCGCCACAAGCTTTCCACACGATTGAGCATCGGCACACTATACGCGGACGCGTAAGATTGACAAACCAATGAGGGGCGGTGTCGGCGTTAGGTTCGGCCGGTGGCAGGGGGAAGACGCGGGGACGCGGAGCGGGCCGACCCACTGCCCGGGTACCCCGGCGTACGTCCCCCGGTCACGGAAGTTCAGGGTTCAGGGTTCGGAGCGGAGGCAAGAAAGTGCCATTTCGCGCCGTCGCGTTCAAGTTCTTGGTTCCGAATTCCGACCTCCGATTTCCGACTTCATCCCTCCTCTCTCGACGGGATCTTAGCGGCGGCGCTCGGAGGATGGGCCAAGAGGCGGATGGCCCGCGTTTTGCTTGCCCTGTTTGTCGAACATGCTCCAAATCCGCGCTTCGGCGAAAAGCTGCTTCATGCATTCGACCTGCTGTTCAACGACCCGCTCCCGCCTGATCTCGCGGACAAGTTCGTCTTCGAACTCTTCGAAGGGGATTATGCCCGCCGGCTCGCGCTCGATGACGCGGATGATATAAAGGCCCCGGTCGTCCTTCAATATCGGGCTCATCGCGCCGACGGCCAGCGAAAAGAGGGCCTCGTCGATGATCGCTGAGCGATGGCTTCCCTGGCTGATCCAGGTCGATTCGTTACCTTTGGCCGCCGTCGGCCCCTCGCGCGAAACTTGGCTCTCCTCAAGCTTTCGAGCGGCAGGCTGTCGGCCCCCTTCGGCCGCCGTCGTTCCCTCGCTACGGGCCTTGGCCACGTCGGCCCATGCCGCGCCCTTCTTTACGCTCTCGCCCATCTGAGCCAGCGCCGCGCGGGCCTGGCGATCGTTGCGGACCTCGGAGGGCTTCATCACCAATTCTTCGTAGCGGGCCTTCGCCGGGTATTCGTATTTCGACTGGTTCTCCTGGTAGCGGGCCAACGCCTCTTCGCGCGTGACCTCGATGTCGTCCTCATTCACCTGGTCGTGATATTGCCGCTGGGCGAGCTGCGACTCGACGTAGTTTCGCTTCACTCGTTCGATCGAACTGCCCATCGACTTGAGCTTGGCTTCCAGCTCCCGCCAGTTTTCGCAATCCGTACGATCCAGAAAATCTTTGAGCGCCCCGTCGTCAAAGTCCCGCTCGATTCGCTCGATCAATTCCGAGAGCTCGATCTCCGGGATGTTTTTCTTGGCTTGGAGGTACAAGAGTTTGACCTTCACCAACGACGCGATCTGCGATTTGAGCGCTTGCCGGTAACTCGCTTCGCGGTCTCTCGACGGGATCTTTCCCTTGACCTTGTTGAAGTCCGCCACGGCTCCCAGCACCACGTCGCCGGCAAGGATCACCTCGGAATCGACCTTGGCCAGGATCTCATCGGCCTCGAAAACGATGGGCGGAGCTTCGTCGGCCAAGAGCGTTTTAATCACCGACGAGGCGATGACCGCTAACACAACCATCGGGGCGATTGACTTCACGCAGTTGCCGCGTAAGTGCGTAGCACGAAATTCGTTCATGGCTCGAACTCCCTATGGCGGAACACGTAATTGTAGAGTGGGACCAGAACGCGGAGCGGGCGCCGGCCCACCATCCGCACGCAATGGTGGGCCGTGAGACCCGCTGCGCGGGTGCCCCCCCTAAGGCGAGCTTGTCCCGCCCTGATTTCAGCGGTGGACTTTGACAGGCGATTTGATGCGCTTCCGCGTGGCCATGTTCGGTTGGTCGAAGATAGTCCAAGGGGGCGTATCGGCAAAAATCTTCTGCATATATTCCATCTGTTTGATAATGAGCCGTTCTTTCTTGAGTTCCTCGGCGAGCTCGGCCTGGACCTCCGTGAAGGGGGTCGTCCAAGCCGGCTTGCGATCGATGACGCGGATGATGTAGAAGCCCCGTTTGTCTTTCAACTTCGGGTCGAGATCCTCAAGAATCGGGCTCATCGTTCCGACGGGTAATGAAAATAGCGCCTTGTCGACGACCCGCGAGATGTGGCTTCCCTGAAGTATCTCACGCCGGCCGCCTTCGGCCGCCGTACTGCCGTCGCTATGGGCCTTGGCGACCTCGGCCAAGGAAACTTCCTTGTCGACGAGGTTGCGCATCTCGACCAGCGCGGCGCGCGCCTCAGCCTTGTTCGCGTATTTCGACAGCTTCGCCACCAACTCCCCGTAGGTGACCGACGCGGGATGTTCGTAACTGGCCAGATTCTCGCGGTAGCGGGCCAGGGCCTCGTCGTTCGTGACCTTCACGTTCTCCTCTTTGACCTGGTCGCGGAACCACTGCTGGGCGATCTGGGTTTCGACGAAATTTCGCTTGATCCGTTCGATTGAATTGCCCGTCTGTTGCAGCTTTTCTTCCAGCTCCTGCCGCGTCTTGCACTCCTCATGTTCGATGAAGCACGGCACCGCCTTGTCGTCGAAGTCTTGTGCGATCATCTTTTTCAGGTCTGGGAGCTTGTCTTCTGGAATCGCCCGGAGGGCTTGCACATACAACAGCTTGATCTTCACCAAGTTCATAAGCTGGGAGACCATCGCTTCCTGGAACAACTGTTCATGCTGCTCCGGCGGGCACCTTTTTTTCTTCTCGTTGAAGCTCTCGATCGCCGACGGCAGCACGTCGGCCGCCAGGATGACCTCGGAATCGACCTTGGCCAGGATCTCATCGGCTTCGAAAGCGAACGGCGGAGCTTCGTCGGCCGAGAGCACCCCAAACACCGACGACGCGATGACCGCAAACGCAACCATCGGTGCGATTGACTTAAAGCAGTTGCGGCGTAAGTGGGTAGCACGAAATTCGTTCATGGCTCGAACTCCCTTTGGCGGAACTCGTGATCGCAGGGTGGGACCAGACCGCGGAGCGGGCGCCGGCCCACCATTCGCACGCAATGGTGGGCCGTGAGACCCGCTGCGCGGGTGCCCCTCCTAATGCGAGCTTGTCCCACCCTACCCTGCATGGCCGTCGGGGCTGGACACTCGTGCCTTTCTTCTTTTGCCTTCATCCCCGTATCCCCTCGTCATCCCCCTATCTCCTTCGAACAGAGGCCTCCATCCCTGTTGTTGATGTCATTTTTCAGCTCTATCTGGTTCGAGTTCAAGGTCGGATCACGATTCAACGTTAGTACCTGCTGGGGGGCGGTTTGGCGGGCCGCTTTTCCGCCATTTTGGGATGTTCGAAGATCGTCCATGGGGGCGTCTCGGCGAAAATCTTCCGCATGTATTCCGTCTGTTTGTCTTTGAGCCGTTCTTTTTTGATTTCCTCGGCGAGCTCGGTCTGCACGTCCGTGAAGGGGGTCCTCCAAGCCGGCTTGCGCTCGATGACTCGGATGATGTAGAAGCCCCGTTTGTCTTTCAACTTCGGGTCGAGGTCCTCCAGGATCGGGCTCATCGCCTTGACGGGCAACGAGAAAATCGCCTCGTCGACCACCCGCGAGGCGTGGCTATCCTGGCTGATCTCCTTCAGCCCGCCTTCGGCCGCCGTGCTGCCGTCGCTACGGGCCTTGGCTATCTCGGCGAACGACGCCCCCTTGTAGACCAGGTTGCCCATCTCGGACAGCGCGGTGCGCGCCTCGGTCGCGCTGCCATATTTCGAGAGCTTCACCACCAACTCTTCGTAGCGGGCCGTGGCGGGATGTTCGTAGTCGGCCAGTTTCTCGCGGTAGCGGGCCAGTAAATCATCGTGCGTGACCTTGAGTGTGTCCTCCTTCACCTGGTCGCGGAACCACTGCTTGGCAATCTGCGCTTCGACGAAACCTCGCTTGATCCGCTCGATCGAATTGCCCGTCTGCTTGAGCTTTTCTTCCAGCTCCCGCCGCGTTTTGCAATTCTCGTTCTTCATGAAAATCGGGACCGCCTGCTCCTCGAAGTCCTGCGCCATCCTCTTTTGCAGGTCCGGGAGCTTGTCGTCGGGAATTTTCCGAAGGGCTTGCACGTACAACAACTTGATATTCACCAACGACATGACCTGCGCGACGACCGTATCCTGGAACAACCTTTCTTGCTGCTCCGGCGGGCACCTTTTTTTCCTCTCGTTGAAGCTCTCGATCGCCGACGGCAGCACGTCGCCCGCCAGGATCACTTCGTTGCCGACCTTGGCGAGGACTTTGGTGTTCTCGAATTCCCTCCGCAGGGATTCCTCGGACGGAGGTACTTTACCGTCACCCGACGCATTCGTGGGGTCGTCAAGGTCGATCTTTTGACTCATAAGATCAGGACCGGTCTGTTTCGAGGTGGGACGAAAATGGTCCGGCCGCAGTGTGGCGGTCTGTGTGGTAAGCGGCGAGGCGGTCTGGCTGCCGTCGGCGCCCTCGTCCGATTCCCTGCCTGGCGACGTTTCGTCCGCACGCGATGTCGGAAGACCAGGCCCCGCGAGTGGTCTGCCGTCGCCCCGAGGAGCGGGGCTGGGCCGCGACGCAGACGCGCGTCGCGCCAGATAGCCCCGCGACCAACGGGAGGTTGCCGCCGAGGAGCCGCCCGGCGGTTGCGACGAAAGTGCCGGCGACTGCCGTGGCGCCAAACGGGAACCGGGCGAGCCGACGTCGCCGCCGAATTTGTCGGCTTCGCCCGACGATTGCGCCTGCGCGCTGCGGGCGCCGAACAGGTGCGCCCAGAGGTTCGGAAGTCCGTGCCGCGCCCACACAATCGACCCGAGGGCCGCCGTGACGCTAAGCAAAATGGCGTAGAAAAGCCGTGCCATGTTCGATTTGGATTTTGGATTTTGGATTTTGGGCTTTGGATTTCGCACGCGAACGATCCAAAATCGGCAATCCAGAATCAAAAAATGGGCGGGCGGGAGTATACTGGCAAGCTCACGCCGGCTGCAACACGGATTTGATCGCGAACTCAATTTGGGACGGCTCAGTAAGTTCTTTCCCAATAGGAAGATAGGCGCTGCGATGGTCGACCACTCGCAGCCGACCGCTCCGTAGCCGAGCCAACTTCTCGATTTCCTGGCGGTCGCGATACCCGAAGACCACGAATCCCGGCTCCAAATGGATTGAGTCGATCCGCCAGGCGGCGGCCAGAATGGCCAACTCGCTTCGGGCCAGGGTCCGTCCGACCACGTCGGGCCAGGGGCCAAACCGGTCGGCCAGTTCGGCGGAGAATTCGGCCAGTTCTCCCAGACGCGAAACCCTTGCCAAGCGCCGGTAGAGGTCGATCTTCGCTCGCATGTCGGGCACATAGCGCCGCGGAAGGAACGCCTCGCCAGGCAGGTTAACGTTGACCTCGATCGTTACCTTGGGTGGCAACTTCTTGAGCTTGCGGACCGTCTGTTCCAGGAGCTCGCAGTACAGCTCGTACCCCACGGCGGCGATATGACCGCTCTGCTCGGTGCCCAGGATATTGCCGGCGCCGCGAATCTCCAGGTCGCGCATCGCGATGGCGAACCCGGCCCCCATGTCGCTGAACTCCTCGATGGCGGTCAATCGCCGGGCGGCGGTGGACGTGAGCGACTTGTTAGGATCGACCAGCAGGTAGCAATGGGCGCGGTGCTTGTAACGGCCGACCCGCCCGCGAAGCTGGTGCAGCTCGGCAAGGCCGTACTGGTCGGCGTCGTCGATGAAAATCGTGTTGGCGTTGGGAATGTCGAGTCCGCTCTCGACGATCGTCGTGGCCAACAGGATGTCGAACTTGTGGTCGACGAAGTCGAGCATCACGCGCTCGAGCTGGTGTTCTGGCATCTGGCCGTGGCCGATTTTGATTCGTGCTTCCGGCACGATCTGGCCCAGCGCGCGGGCGATCTTTTCGATGTCGTTGACGCGGTTGTGGACGAAGAACATTTGTCCGCCGCGGTTCAGCTCGCGCATCGCCGCGTGGCGCACGAGGTCGGCTTCGAAGCGGACGACGCGGGTCTCGATGGCCAACCGGTCGGCGGGCGGCGTTTCGAGGTTCGAGATGTCGCGCAAACCCAAGAGCGACATGTGCAGCGTGCGCGGGATCGGCGTGGCGGTCATCGTCAACACATCGACGATGTTCCGATAGGCTTTGAGCCGCTCCTTGACCTCGACGCCGAACCGCTGCTCCTCGTCGATCACCAACAGTCCGAGGTTGGCGAATTGCACGTCGGCCTGCGCCAGCCGGTGCGTTCCGATCACGACGTCGATCGAGCCGTCGGCCATTCCCTTCAGAATGCGCTTCTGTTGGCTGGTGGTGCAAAAGCGGCTGAGCACCGCGATTTCGAAGGGGAACTCGGCCAGCCGGGCGCGGAACGTGCGGCCGTGCTGCTCGGCCAAGACCGTGGTCGGCACGAGCACCGCCACCTGGTAACCGGCGTCGACGGCTTTGAACGCCGCCCGCATCGCCAGCTCGGTCTTGCCGTAGCCCACGTCGCCGCAAACCAATCGGTCCATGGGCCTGGTGTCATGCATGTCCCCCTTGATGGCCGCGATACCGGTCAATTGATCGGGAGTTTCCATGTAGGGAAACGAAGCGTCGAATTCCTTTTGCCAGTCGGTGTCAGCCGGAAACGCGATTCCGGTGCGAGTCGCGCGGGCGGCCTGGAGCTCGAGCATGTCGCCGGCCAGGTCGACCACGGCGGCCTCGGCGGCCTGCTTCTGCCGCACCCACGATTGTCCTCCGATCCGGGCCAGCGTCGGCCGACTCTTCGACCCGCCGACGTATTTCTGCACCAGTTCGATTTTCGAGGTCGGGACATAGATCTTGGTGCCGCCGTGGAACTCGATCTCCAGGTGTTCTTCGCCCCCATCGAGCTCGTTCAGGAGCTTCATCCCGCGGTAGCGGCCGATGCCGTGCGCCAGGTGGACCACGTAATCGCCCTCGCGCAGCTCGAGGAAACTGTCGATCACGCGGCCCAGCCGGCGGCGCGAGGGGCGGCCCAAGTCGTTGCGATGGAACAGCTCGCCACCGCTGACCACCACGATGCGGTCGCTCACCAGGCGAAACCCGGTGCGCAAGCGGCCGACGGGAAAGTGCAACTTTCCCTGGGCGGCGAGACGCGTCTCGGCGAAAATCTCCGCAAGACGCTTGACCTCGGCCTCGGTTTGGCAGACGACGTACACCTCCTGCCCCTCGCCCGCCGTGTCGAGCTCGTGGCGGACTTTAGTCACGTCGCCGCTGAAGCGTTCGACCGATTCGATTTTGAGCCGGCAGGTGGTTTCCATCGATGCGGTCGAAAGGCCGCTGGCCGTGGCCGACGGGAAACGGTACATCTCGTCGAGCGTCGGGCCAAGCTGGTGGACATCGTCGGGCTCATCGAGCCGGTTGCGGTAGGCGCGCCCTTCTTCTTCGATCTGGCCCGGTTCCAAGAGCAGGAACCAGGCAGTCGATGGAAGGTACGCGGCGAGGTGGCGTCGGTCAGCGCGGCTCGGATCGAGCACGGTCAGCTCGACGGCTTCGAGCACGGCCAGGCTCCGTTGACTGGCCGCCTCGAAGCGCCGGATCGACTCGACCTGGTCGCCGAAAAGCTCGACCCGCACCGGATCGAACCAGTCGGGCGCGAACAGATCCAGAATCCCGCCGCGGTTCGAGAACTCCCCCGGCAATTCGACGGCGCTGGTGCTCTCGAAACCCTGTTCGACGAGCCATTTGACCAGCGCCTCGACGTCGATCGTGTCGCCGGTGGCCACGCGGCGCGTTTGGGCGGCAAGCAACTCCGGAGACGGCACGGGCTGAAGTAGTGCCTGGATCCCGGCGACGACGATCCGCGCTGGTCCGTGGCCCGTCGAATTCGTTCCCGTCGAGCTCGTTCCCACTGCGCGAGAGCGAACGTCGCCGCCGCTCCGCGTCCCTGGTTCGTCGTTTCTTTCCTGGAGCTCCTTCAGCACTCGCAGCCTGTCGCCGAACACTTCGTCGTGGACGGTCCGTTCGGCCGTCAGGGTCTCCCAGGCGGGGAACCGGATGGGCTGAATCGACGTGAATAGATTCAGTTCATCGCAGAAATCATCGACTTCGCCGGCTTGCGGGCAGACGACCACCAGAGGTCCTGGGGTGTGTTGGGCCAGCGTGGCCGCGACGAGCGCGCAGCTCGACCCGCGGACTCCGTCGAACGTGGCGCCATGTCCGGCTTGCAGGCTGGCGACGACTTCGGCAAAGCCCTTGGCGGCCTCCAGGCACCCGACCAGTTCCAGCAACCGATCGGGCGCGATGACGGATTCGGCGTGAGCCATTGCTGGGAAGCGATTCTAGCCGACCTTGCGCGATTCCGGGAGGTCTTTGTCCGAGCAAGTTGCCTCTCGCCGTCCCCGAGGCCGGAAAACGTTGAACCGACGCGCTCGACGCCACACGAATGGAAGGCATGTCGCGGATCTTGAATGCCGAATTGGCAGTTGTCGGTGTAGGCGGTTGCCTGAGCATGGCCCACCGGGGCGGTCGTGCGCGTCCTCAATGGCGTATTCGGGCCAAGCGCAGGTATAACTATGGGAAGGTATAATCCGTAAGAAAAAGCGCGCGATTTCGGACGAAGCGTTCGGTTTTGATGCGCTTGCAGTATCATGCCATAATGGCAGCCGATCTCGGAACGAGAGCGGCGAGACGGGCCAGGGCGCGCTCAGCCGATCCTGTTTCGCGTCCGATCAATGCGGCCAAGCCGGCAGGCGCAACAGCATCGCGCAAGCCCACGACGAATGGCGACTAGACCCCGCGGTCGCCGCGGAGTACCTGATTTGACATTGTCCCCATCTTGCCCGAAGATTGTGGATGTCTCTTTGTGGCCTTGGTCATGGCGGTCCCTCTCCAATCCTTCAAAGAGGCCACGCGCTCGCCCCCGACCCACTACGTAGGTGCCACAGTTTACATGGCGTTGGGCGCAAGTCCTTCCGGAGCAAGGAATTCCAAAAACGCCAATTGGCGCATCCCGAAATGAGACGGCCGCGAGGACATCGGCGTCGGAGAAGATCCAGCCAACCCAACTTCCGCACCTCCCACTCCTATCCGCGCCGCGCATCAATGAGGGCCTGGCGACGCCCGACAGGATCAAGGACGGTTGTCGTGCGGAAGTTCAGCGGATTGATTGTGCTGATGACCTGCCCGGCCACGTCGCGGACCAGCGTCGTGATCGCCCCGACACCGTTTTGCGTTCGCAGGAGGCGGGAGGCGGAACACTAATCCGCACTCATCTTCGCTAATACAAGGAAGGAAAGCCGGACTCCGATTAGAATTAGTGTGGATCAGCGTCGATCCGTGTTCCGATCTGGGTGGCTCGCCTAAACCGTCCCATGGGCGAGACGCTTGGGGCGGTATCAGCCGGCGGACGAATCGCCGGTGTCGAAGTAGTAAGTTGTGACGATGTGTTCGTGCTCGCGCCAACGCGCCCAGACCATGACCACGCGCCCCTCCCCATCATACAACGTGATTTGGCCGGACGCGTCGACTATCCTGCGGCCCTCGTGCGCCCAGGGCGCGGAAACACTGCTAGAACTCGAAGAACTGCTCAGCGGCCATAAGGAATAACTGTCGCTCGGTACCGGGGCGCCGCCCTCCTGACCGAAACACCAAGCGACCGCCGTACAAGCCAAGGCGAATGTGCCGCGCAGAAACGTCCGTCGTTCGTTCATCGTTTCCCTCCATAATTCCGAAACAGCCCTTTAAGTTGACCCACTTTCCGGCCCCGCCTGTATCGCGCCACGCCCCAAACCCGGCCACGCGCCCGGAGCGCGGCCGTTATCTCCCGGCAATTTCGCGCTAGCCACTCGAAAGCCAGAAGATCATGTACGTGACACTTTAATGATTAGTTTTGTCACGATTTGTCAAAAACGGTTCCTGACACCTTTGTGTGCCCCCAGTCACCACGACCATGTTATACTTCACGCGGCCGGAAATGAGATATTTTGTCGCGAGAAAGTGGTGGCTGGTGGCAGAGCCTAAGCGATGCCCCGGCTCGTGGGGCAGGTTTCC
>Ga0307373_10007766_pt1 | contig 16599 bp, 21 predicted proteins | sample OX2MG_FD_202534 | JGI IMG/M metagenome (GOLD analysis project Ga0307373, IMG submission 202534) | Soil microbial communities from Risofladan, Vaasa, Finland - OX-2 | ecosystem: Environmental > Terrestrial > Soil > Coastal area > Acid sulfate soil | place: Finland: Risofladan, Vaasa | collected... | reverse complement strand
AGGGACCTGTCGATCCTGCAGTTCACGTGGAGGAACTTGACGCGGTTGCCGTAGGTCGCTGCCTTCTTCTCCAGCGCCAGGCCGAGCTTCTTCGCGAGCATCGTCTTTCCGGAATTGTGCGTAACCGTGAAATCGTCCAAGATATATCGCTGGTCAGCATCGACTCTGAAACCGAAGTACTCTTCCGCCCCAAGAGGTTCCAGCGTGAAGGCTGTCCTAAGGACGCTTTTCTTCTGTCTTCGTGGTGGCGCCTGTTTTCTAGCAACTTTAGTAGGAATCTTGGACACATCACCTGAAATTCCGACTCGCCAATACAAACCTCCATGACCAAATTGGTCGTATGAGTATTTTTCCCGGAGAAAAGCGTAGAACCCAAGGCTTCCAGCTACAAACGCTACATCTTCAGCAAGCTGTTTTGATTCCGACACATAATCGTAGCATCCGTTATCCATGTTACCGTCTGTGTCCAATATCCCAGCTAGAACTTCTAGGCGCGTGCTTCTTGATCCGAATTTATACTGAGGTGGAATGAATTTCGATTCGCCTGTTTTCTTGTAGAGCCCTAAAGCTATGAGGTCTCTAGCCAGCCCATTTCGCAGCGTTTGTCCGCCCGTCCGTCCTGGTGTGAGATAATATTGTTGGGCTTGACCTGCCGGATACTGGTGTACTTTCAACAAGTACTTTGCAGATTGTCCGTTTACGACAGTCACGATTTCTGGGTCTGCTGAAGTGACGCTGTGAAGGCCATTGGCACTCCTTCCGTCTCCAAGATACACGCCGAGGAAGTAGGGGTCAATAGGCCCCATCGGTATCTGCGGGAAGTCAACCCCAGTCCTCAGCAACTTGTAAAGCCCCTTGGGCCCAATACGCCATTTAGCGGCGTTCAGCAACTCGCTTACTCGGATATCTTTGATTATCCCTTCGGTATCTTCGGATGGTTTCCGCGGATGTTTCTTCAAGCGCGTCTGTATGATTGTCAGAATGTGATCTTCTGAGACTACAAACGGTTTTCCTTTTGTTGGTCGGACTTTGACCATCTTTCCGAAGCCGTGCACCGTCTCGAGCACTTTTCTTGGCGCGCTATCTGGACCCATCAACAAATCTCCTTCAGATACATCTTCCACGCGTTTGAGCGACCCGTCAAACATCAAAACGAGTTGCCCCTTTCTATGACAGCCCACGGGGCCGTGCAGCAACACGTTCTGGCTGACGCTCTGTGGGCGCTCCGCCACGCCCTGGAAGTAGGCCTCGAGCTCCCGCATCTGTACCCCCCTGTGCGGGGTCGTGGGCGGGAGGTACTCCGGGACGAGCACGCTCTCGTTCCTGAAGAGAGAGTGATGGAAGCTCATCGCAGAAGAAAATCTCGGCCTCTTTGTATATAACCATGATTGGGGGAGAGTAGAGTGAAAGTATTCCGCAGCTTGTCGGGGAAACGAAAGGGCGCCTTGTGAAAGTGCGTTGATGTTCCCCACCCCGATGCAGTACGGGGAGAAGTACTCGATGCTCGTCACGTACTCCCTGATGGCCGCGAACGTCGCGGTCTACGTCGTGCTCGTGGTCGGGGGAGACCCGGTCTACTCGGCGCTGGCGCAGACAGGCTCCTCGTTCTTCGCCGGGGCGTACTGGCAGATCTTCACGGCGATGTTCGTGCACTTCGACGTATTCCACATCGGCTTCAACATGATCGCGCTCTACTACTTCGGGAGGCTGAACGAGATCTCGTACTCGAGGGGCGAGTACCTGGCGATCTACTTCGGGGCGGGGCTGCTGGGGAACGCGCTCTCCCTCGTCCTGATCCCGCTGAACATCCCGACCGGAGGGGCGTCGGGGGCGATCTTCGGGCTGATAGGATCGTACGCGGCGAGGAACCACAACCTCGGCAACATAGCGCTGGCGCTCGTCTACGCCGTCTTCATCCTGATCGCGAGCTCGGGGCCGGGCGTCAACGACTACGCGCACGTCTTCGGCGTGGTCGGAGGGTTCGCCCTCGGCCTCCTCTTCACCCGGATGCGCCCGCCGGAATGATGGCGCGAGACGGTAGCTCGTGTGACATCCTCCCACGACTACATTTGTGGGCTTCTCGCCTCAACGCTCGGGCTTGCCCTCTCGCTGAGGGATGGCAGAGGCCCTTGCTCTGCGGGTGACGACCCGCTGTCCGTGGGCGGGCGACTCTGGATGCCAAGGCTCTTGATGAGGAGAGCGGAGTTAAGGTCTCTCGGTATGGTTTCGCCGCAGTAAGCCGCATCTCTTGCTCGGGTCTGGGAGAGACGGTACTTGAAGGCCGAGAGCATTCTCGTGACAGGAAAGATGATTTCATATTTAGCAGCCCGTGAACTGCGTCCATCGATTCCATCCCAACCGTGAACGGCGTGGATTGTCCCATTAGAAAGGAGGATAAGGGGGCGGCCGGCCGGGGAGAGCCATGAAGGCAGTCAGATTCCATAAGCACGGCGGGCCTGAGGTCCTCCAGTACGAGGACGCGCCAGACCCCGTCCTGAGGAGCCCCGACGAGACGCTGATCCGGGTCAAGGCCTGCGCGCTGAACCACCTCGACATCTGGGGGCGGATAGGGCCGCCGTACTCGAAGCCCCCGCTCCCCCACATCCCTGGGTGCGACATCGCAGGGGTGGTCGAGGAGGTCTCCCCGCACGAGACGGAGCTCAGGAAGGGGATGGAGGTCATCGTGAGCCCGGGCGTCGGGTGCGGAAGGTGCGAAAGGTGCCTCAGCGGGATGGACAACGAGTGCCGTCGCTACTCCATCATCGGGAACGAGACCGACGGTGGATACGCGGAGCTCGTCGTCGTCCCGACCAGGAACGTCCTGCCCAAGCCCGGGAGGATGGACTTTGTCCAGGCGGCCTCCGTCCCGCTCGTCTTCTTGACGGCCTACCACATGCTCGTGACTAAGGCCAAGGTCCAGCCCGGTGAGACGGTGATGGTCCTTGGGGCCGGCTCCGGCGTCGGGATCGCGGCGATCCAGATAGCGAAGGCGCACAACGCCAACGTCATCGCGACGGCGGGGAGCGATTCCAAGCTCGGGAAGGCGGTCGAGCTCGGCGCCGACCACACAGTGAACCACAAGACGACGAAGGTCTCTGAGGAGGCCAGGAAGTACACGGAGGGGAAGGGTGTTGACGTAGTCGTCGAGCATCCCGGCAAGGCCACGTGGGAGGAGAGCCTGAAGTCGGTCGCGAAGGGGGGGCGGATAGTCACGTGCGGGGCGACGACAGGGTACGACGCCGTCACCGACCTCAGGTACGTCTTCAGCAGGGAGGTCACGATATTCGGCAGCTACATGGGAGGGAGCGGGGAGCTCCTCAGGGTCCTAGAGCTCTTCAAGCAGAGGAGGCTGAGGCCCGTCGTGGACGTAGCGATGCCCCTCAGCAGGGCGAAGGACGCGCAGGTCAGGATGGAGAAGAGCGAGCACTTCGGGAAGATCGTCTTGACGACCTAGGTCCGGGCGATCTCGTAGGAGAAGGAAATCTTCGCCTTGGCGTTGATGGTGGCGGCCACGCTGCAGAACTTCGTGATGCTGTCGTCCACCGCCTCCTTGACGTACTTCTCATCCAGGGCGGTGCCTCCCACGAGGTATCTGAGGTGGACCTCGGTGAAGGGCTTCGGGTGGCCGTAGCGCGGGCGCTTCCCCGAGACCTCGACCGTCAGCGAGCCCAGCTTCTGCTTCCTTTTCAGCAGGATCGCGGCGACGTCCATCCCCGAGCAAGCGCCCAGCGATGCAAGGAGGGCGTTCATAGGGCCGACCCCCCTGGGATGCGGCTTGGTCCTGGTGGGCGTCGGGAGCGCAGAGTCGAAGACCATCGAGTGACCGGCTTCGTCGCTGCCCACGAACAGGTCGTCCTCGACCCACTCGACCTCGACCTTGGAGACGGTGGTGGAATCCTCGGCGCTCACTCTATCTTGACCTCGACAGGCTTGGACTTGCCCGAGGCCTTGCCCTTCTCTATGTAGATCCTGCGCCCCCAGGCCACGTTGACGCTCGCCACGAGCCTGTGGGTGCCCTTGCCGAGGGACTTGGCGGGGACGTCGAACCGCTTGGTGACGTCTAGGAACTTCGACCTCGCGTCCTCGACGCTGGTGGGGATGATGGGAGCGCCGCCGTCCTCGTGCACCACCGCGGCCCAGATCCTGTACGGAAGGTCTGGGTCCCTGCTCCAGTAGAACCTAGCTCTCCGGACCTCCTTCCCCGAGGTGGCAAGCCTCTTCCCCGCGGAGACCGTGGTGTCCATCATCAGCCTGACCAGCTTGTCGTTGTCCTCCCAAGCGATCGTCCAGACGTTTGGAGTGAAAGACTCCCTGAGCCCTCCAACCACCCGGAAGCCCACCGTGAGCCCGACGCCCTCGTCGAGCGACACGACCCCCTTGTCCAAGATCATGCTCACATCCGCGACGACCGTCTTCGGCCACGAATACTCGCCCCGTCGGTCCATGAGCGACATGTGGGAGCACGTCCCCGGGCCCGCGTTATAAAACTGAAGGTTCGCGGTTCTGGCGCGTCTTCTGGAGACGCTCCTTCCTAGTATCTGCTCGGAGGATTGGAGTCGTCGTCTCGTTCCCCTTCATAGCTTCACACGCCAGGCCGAGCCTGCGGAACCGCGCAGGCCATTATGTTCTTGGAGGCGATAACGTCCCTATCCTCGTCTTCTTGCATGGCGGACGCAGCAACTTGCGTCCTCCGACTGTCGTCAGCGAGGAGCCACAATCCGGGCATTTTCGAGACGTGCCTCTCGGGTTGACGTAAGCGACGGGCAGCCCAACCCACGCCGCCTTGTATTGCACCTGCCTCTGGAACTCGCGGAACATCCACGAGTTCATCCTGCCCCTGTAACTCTTGCCTTGGCCGTTCCCCTTCCTGTAAAGCCTCCTGATCCCCTTCAGCTTCTCCATCACGATCCCGAATCCGTCAGCGCCTGCCCGCTCTACGATCCCCTTGGTGACGCGATGGATTACCTGGATGGCCCTGTCCTTCTCCCGCCTTCCGTATTTTGAGAGGAGGCGCCGTTGGGTCCGCCTGTCGCTTTGCGTCCTCTCCGGCAACTTGGCCCTGATCGCCCAGTAGCGCTCTTTGAGCTCAGCGACCTCAGAGATATCCTCTGTCACCGTCCGCCCCGACGAATCCGACCAGGTGACGTTCCTCTCGTTGACGTCGATCCCCACCTGTCCGCGAGGTTCCCTCTGGTCGATCTACCTGGAGAGGGCGATGCTGAGGGTGCGTTCGGTGAGCGTGATCGAGCCTCTCTTGAGGGCAGGGTCGTCCATGAGCGAGAGGTGGTGGTCGGACGCCTGGAGCACGAGGTAGATGAAATGCCGTGGCCGAGTCGGAATCCTCAAGACGAGGTGGTTCAGGACGCATGACTGGCTGTCCAGCTTCAGGAACGCCTTCCTGAAGTACGGGACCGATCTCCTCTCTTTGTTTCGATAGACCGAATAGGCGACCTCGCAAGCGGACAGGATGTAGTGGGTGTGGAGGCGGTATTCCTTCAGGCGCGGGTAAGCGAGCTCGATGAGGCCGAACCTGCTCCTGACCCTCTCGCGGCCGTGCTCCACCTCATACCGGAGCGCTATCCTGATGGCGTCGTTGCACATGAGGCGGAAGTTCTCGAAGAGCGAGGACAGCTCGTCGGAGGCGTTGTGTCGGAGGCTGATCGCCCTCACGGCTTGCATTTGGGCAAGATGACAAAGATCAGTTTATGACTTAACGACCCATCTCCCGAAGACGCACCAGTGGCAGGTTCGCAAACGCCTATAAGGTCAGAGGGGCTCGCGGGAGACGTTTCCCCGGATGGAAGAACAGCGCAGCCCTGGCGCGGGAGTCCGTCCCTCCACTCCGCCCGGCGACGGGAGCTCGTCGCAGGAATCGAAGGCGACGGTGCACGACGCATATGTGGAGCGGCACCCGCACATCGTAGGAAGGGGCCTGATCTCAGCCTCCGCGCTGGGCCTGGCCGACGGGCTGGTGACGAACCTGGCGTTCCTCACCGGTTTCAGCGGCGCGGTCTCGAGCGACTCGCTGATCCGGTTCGCCGGCCTCGCGGCCATGCTCGCGGGAACCGTCTCGATGTTCTTCGGAGGGATCCTCAGCGCGCGCTCTGAGCACGACCTCTTCAAAGCCGATTCGGACAGGGAGGCCTACGAGATGGAGTATGAGACGGACGAAGAAAAGTCAGAGCTGAAGTGGATCTACATGGACAAAGGCCTGACCGAGCAGGAGGCGGACATGGTCGTGGCCAGGCTTCTGACCAACAAGGACAAGTTCCTGGAGGACATGCTCACGAACGAGCTGCACGTCCACGAGCACATCCTCCAGAACCCCTACAGGCTTGGGGCGGTCATCGGGCTCTCCTTCCTCGTCGGCTCGTTCGTCCCCCTCGCACCCTACTTCGCGCTCTCGGCGAAGTCCTCCGCCGTGCTGGTCTCCGTCATAGTTTCCCTTGTCTTCCTGTTTGTGGCGGGAGAGTGGAAGGGGCGCATCGTGAAGCGGAAGCCTCTGAGGAGCGGGCTGGAGACTCTGGCGATCGGGGCGGCCGCGGCCGGGATCCTTTTCCTCATCGGCAGCACTCTCGCCTTCGTCTGACCGGCGCTAGGCCAGGCAGACCGACTCGATCATCCTCGTGTAGATGGAGAGAGCCTTCTTCGCCTCGCCGAGCTCCACGAACTCGTCCACGACGTGGGCCTGCTTCAGGTTTCCTGGGCCTAGGACTAGGGAAGGGATGCCGTGCTGCGTGTACAGCGCGGCCTCGGTGCCATAGGGCGCGACGTCCGACTTGAACCCGCTGACCGATTCGGCGAGCCTCACCGCCGGATGGCTCTTCGGGAGCTTCAACGATGGGCTGTCATACAGAAGCTCGACCCGCGCATCCAACGTGGGGTCCTTCCTCTTGAGGAAGGCGATCGTCGAGTTCAGGCCCTTCTCGACGAAGGCGGTCCCGTGCGCAGGAACCCACCGAGTGTCAACAATCAGCTCGCACGAATCCGGTATCACGTTGCTCTTGGTCCCCCCTTTGATCACGGTCGGCGTCGCAATGGTGCTGCCGAGGTCTCTATCGGGGGCCTTTCTGAGGCTGAGGCTCCAGGCGGAGATTGCCTCGATGACCCTCGCGCACTCCTCTATGGCGTTGACCCCGAGTTCCGGCTTGCTGGCGTGGCCGCTCCTGCCCCGAATGGTTATCCTAAAGTCGGCCAGGCCCTTGTGGGCCCGTATCGGCCGAAGGCTCGTCGGCTCCCCCATGATGCCGAGCCTCGCCCCGCCCTCCGGGATCAGCTTGCGCGAGTAGAGCGCCTTGAGACCGTCGAACCCCACCTCCTCCCCCGCCGTGGCGACGAACAGCAGGCCGCGGCGCATCTTCCCGTTCGACGTCGCCTCGATGGCCTTGAGAATAGCAGCCAGCCCCGTCTTCATATCCGCCGCGCCTCTCCCATACAACCTACCCCCCTTCACCACCCCATCGAACGGGGGGCTAGACCAGGCAGACTCGTCTCCCGCGGGCACGACGTCCATGTGCCCGCCGAGCAGAAGCCCGGGCTCGCTAGGGCCGAGCCTGGCGACGAGGTTCGCCCGTCCGGCCTCGAACCTGTCTAGACGGAGCTCCGCCCCTTCGATGTGCAGGTCCGAGAGAAAGTCATGGACATATCGGGCGCATCCTTCCTCGTTTCCGGGCGGGATCTCAGTCCTAAGTCGGACGAGCGCCGCGGCCAGTTCGATCAGCTCCAACGCGCCCGTGCGAGCTATCCGCCGCGGTTGTTATTGCTTTCTCGGATGAACGACGACGGTCTCTCTGTCAAAGCGTCTCGCGGACACCACCAGGGGAACCCAGAGAGCATCGCGAGCATCGCGAGCATCGCGCGCGCAAGCGGGCAGCGCGACGCGCTTCTGAGGGCCATCAGAAGCTCAGGACGCTCTCCGTAGCTCTGCTCGCGCAGAGCCTGCCCTCGGCTCCCTCCGGCCATTCCCAGGGCCTTTCCCCGGGGATGGATGCGGCTACCGAATGATATAGCCGAGGACGAAAAGTACGACGAGCACTACGATTATCGTGCCCAAGACTCCATATCCGGCCCTCTTCTTCATGAATGAGAATGTCATGGTGGATTGAGAGCGCGCCTGACTATGTGACTAGAGGATGATTCAGACTCATTACGTTACGTAGGCTGCATCCATCGCCCCGAGACGACGGGGTGTCCAGGCTCATGGGCAGCCCGTCGACCTCTTGCGGGAAGCTTAAACCGCCTCCGTAGGTGTCGAATGCTGTTTGACGAGGGTGAACTTGAGTGACGAAGACGCTGCTCCAAAGGCTCGTCAGCCTCGTGGAAGGGCGGGTCGGCGCCGAACTTTCAGCGCACGCCCCACCGTCTCGCTCTCGGACGTGAGCCTCGTGCTGGACGGGAAGAGGGTGCTCAGCCACGTCGACTGGGAGGTGATGCCCGGGGAGAACTGGGTGGTGATAGGCCCGAACGGCGCGGGGAAGACGAGCCTCCTGAGCATCATCAATGGATACAGGTGGCCTTCGAGCGGGGAGGTCTCGGTCCTGGGGAGGAGGTTCGGCGACGCTGACCTCCGCGAGCTGAGGACCGAGACGGGACTTGTGAGCTCCTATCTCGACCGGATGGTCGGCGGAGACCAGAGGGTCGTCGACCTCGTGGTGAGCGGAAAGTTCGGCTCGACCAGGATGTGGAGCAAGGTCAAGGCGGGCGACGTCGCGAGGGCGACGTCCCTGCTCGGGGCGATGGGGTGTGCCGAACAGGTAGGAAAGACGCTGCATGAGCTCTCGCAGGGGGAGAGGCAGAAGGTCGCCATCGCCAGGGCTTTGATGGCGAGGCCGAGGCTCCTCATCCTCGACGAGCCCTGCGAGGGGCTCGACATCGCTTCGAGGGAGAGCTTCCTCGACGGCCTCGAGCCCCTCCTGTCGAGGAGGGGCGGCCCGTCTTTCATCGAGGTTACGCACAGGACGGAGGACATACCGCCGGGGTTCACGCACGCCCTCCTGCTGAGGGAGGGGCGGGTGGTCGGCTCCGGCGAGATCCGGAAGACGCTGACGAGCGAGAGGCTGACGCGCTGTCTCGGCACGGAGGTCGAGCTGAAGAGCTGGGGAGGCAGGTACTACATGGTGGCCGCGAAACGCTGAGCGCGGGCGGAAAATCGATGCTCTTTTATCGTGCGGCGCGGTCAGACCCCAGTCCAATGTGGGAGAGGCTCGAGGTCGACGTGAAGCCCGCCGTGGAGGACTCGGTCCTGCTCGTCGCACTGTCCACGATGGTTCCCCAGTACGAGCCCCTCTACTCTCACGCAAGGGAGCTCTCCAGGTTCTTGCTCCGGAAGATGGAGTTCAAGAGGTTCGCGACGCTCTACTCATCCTCACTCCCCGCCGACGTGGCCATCGAGGACGACGGCATCACGCGGCTCCGCTCGAACAGCTTCTATTCTTGCGCCGGGAAGAGACGTGTGATCATGCTGGCCGGGGACGGCTCCCCTTTCGACGACCAGCAGGAATACGCCCACAGCGTGCTCTCATACGCGCGCCAGCTGGGGGCCAAGGAGGTCGTCTCCATCGGCGCGCGGTGGTCCGAGTCTCCAGTCCCTCCCGGCGTCCCCCTGACGCCCGTCGGGTTCGCGACTGACGCTGCAGGGGTCAAGGAGCTCGAGGGGCTGGGCGTGACGATCACCAGGGGCGAGCCGGGCCCCTTCTTCCCCAACCTCGTCGTCGGGATGGCCGCCGAGTACGGGATGAGAGGGTACAAGATCGGGGTGGACCACGGAGAGCCCCGCCCGCACCCTCGGTCCCTTATCCAGATCGTCGGCGTGCTCTCGAAGATGCTGGGCTTCGACATCGACCTGAAGGAGCTGGTCGTCCGCGCCAAGGAGCTAGAGAAGGCAGGACCGGAGGAAGGGCTTCCGGAGGTCCGTCGCGAGCGCGGTGGGATATACGGGTAGGCCGACGTCAGCAAAGCTCTAAATAACTCCGAAAACGCTTCGTCTCTGTTATGTCCGCAGTCGAAGAGGTCGATCTGAAGGAGGTCCAGCGCCAGCTCGCGAAGGTCGTGGACCCCGAGATAGGCATGCCCATCGTCGAGATGAACCTCATCGACAAGCTCGAGGTCGCGGACGGGAACGTCGTCATCGAGTACCATGCGACGACGCCGTACTGCCCGCCCATCTTCGCACTGAAGATATCGCAGGACATGAAGAACTACGCCCAGCAAGTGAAGGGCGTCAAGGACGTCAAGGTCACGGTCAAGGGACACTACCTTGCTGACGCGGTCAACAAGCAGGTCAACAAGCCGCAGGCCCAGCCGCCCCCACAGACCCCCAAGTGACGCCGCGAGGCGCCTCTGCGGGCTCGACTCCCTCTACGCCTGTCCTCAGCCGGGACGTGCTGGCGAATGATGAAAAGAGTCGAGGACATTGAGGCCGCCTTCCTTCGGGTAAAGTCCTCCGCGGAGAAGGCGTTGGGAGGCGACGAAGCCTCCAAGGACCAGTCTTTCCAGGACATCTTCGCGCTCAACAACGAGATCGGGAGACTGGCGCGCGAACGGCCAGTCACCATGCCCAAGATGAAGGAACTGCAGGCCTACGTGAACATGATCACCGTGGGCATCAAGTACGGAAGGGCGAGCGACCTGCGCGAAGGGCTCTCTGTGACGGAGGAGTCGATCAAGGCCATGAAGAGTGAGCTCTCCTCGGCGCCGTAAGGATTTATAGGAAGGCCGAAGCCAATTCGCCGCATGACAGAGACGAAGGTGACCGATTTCGTCGCGGTCAAGGTCGCCGAGGTCGGGTTCGCTGACGAGGACGGCCTGGAGGGGCTCGTCCTCCTGAAGGCCCAGCCTGACGGGACTTTCACGATGCGCGCGTTCTCGGGCGAGACCGCGATGCACATGTCCAGGTTCGACAAGGGCGACCGCTCCTCGATCCCGTCCGTCTACAACATGATAGAGGAGTTCGCTGAGAAGGACGGCCTCCATCTCGCCGGTATCGAGGTCTACCCCTCTGGGAGCGTGCTGAGGTCCGACCTACAGTTCGTCGGGAGGGGGAAGGAGATGCTCCTGCGCGGATACAGGGCCTCAGACGCGATCGCCATCGCGCTCTTCTACGACGCCCCCATCCTCCTGCACCGCTCGCTCCTTGAGCCCTGAAGAAAGTTAAAAGCGCCGAGCGCGCGGTCGCCTGACCGTCTTGGTAAAAATTTCTTTCAAGCCCTACGAGGAGCTGATCGTCCACGAGCACCAGCGCTTCGCCCTCGAGGACATAATCAGGCTGAGGTGCACGGGGATGCAGGTGGGGAGCATAGCCCCGAACTTCCAGTGGGCCGACGGGCTCGTGATGTGGAGGGAGACCTTTCCGCAGAACGAGATGATAACGAAGGAGAACCTCGACGGGCGGGTGCACTGGCTCTGGGTCGGATACTCCGGGATGCCGGAGTACAAGCCCAGCCTCGCGTACAAGGAGACGAGCGTAATAATACCGGTGATAGACCTCAGCAATAACCCAGTCTACAGCGCTGCCGCCAGGTGGCTGAAAGAGCAGCAGAAGGGACAGCAGTAACCCGCGTTTGTCGGTCGACTTGAAAAAGGAAGAACTTGCGGGGCTCTCTCTGGGGAAGCTCCCGCCGGAGGTGATGGAGAGGTACCTCTTCGGGATGACGGGAGCGAGGTCGAGGAGGGTCGTCGTGGAGCCCTCTCTCGGGCTGGACTTTGGGGTCGTGAGGCTGGGCGGAGAGAGGACGAAGGGAAGATACCTGATAGTCTCGTCCGACCCGATAACGGGGGTCCGCGAGAGGGCAGGCTGGTACGCGGTCAACGTCAGCGCGAACGACGTCGCGACGAGCGGGAACAGGCCCGAGTTCATGCAGTCGGTGATACTACTTCCGGAGGAAGCGTCCGAGCGGGACGTGAGGCAGCTCTCCTCGGAGATGCATCGGACGGCTAAGAGGCTGGAGATCGCGATCGTGGGCGGGCACACTGAGCTCAGCCCGGGGCTCCACAGGCCCATCGTCGTGACCACCGCCTTCGCGGTGGCGGACTCCTACGTGACCGCCGCCGGAGCCCATGCGGGCGACGCCCTCATGATGACGAAGACCGCTGGCGTGGAAGGGACCGCCATCCTGGGGACGGACGCGCGCTTCAACAGTGGGCTGGACAGGAAGACTCTCTCCGGGGCGGCGAGCCACTTCGGGAGGCTCAGCGTGGTGGAGGAGGCCGTGGCCGCCCACCGGACGGGGGCAGTCCACGCCATGCACGACTGCACGGAGGGAGGGGTGCTCGGCGCCCTGTACGAGATGGCGACCGCCTCTGGGCTGGGCGTGGAGGTCGCGGAGGCGGACATCCCCGTCTCGCGGGAGACGAGGAGGATCTGCTCCGCGCTCGGGGTGGACCCCCTCAAGCTGATCAGCTCAGGCACCCTCCTCATCGCCGTCAAGAGGGGCGCGGAGGAGCTGGTCAGCGAGGCGGTCGCGTCCGTGGGATCGCGCGCCACCCCGATCGGGCGCTTCAAGAAGGGCAAGGTGCTCTTGACCCGGAGAGGGAAGGGGGAAGAGGTGACGGGGCCGCCGAGGGACGAGATCTGGAGGCTCCACGAGCAGTCAGGGGAGTCGCTCTGAGCCTTGGGCTTCTAGACGCTGGGCCCGCTGCTTTCTAGCGCGCGCATGGATTGCCGCCGGTAATACCGGTACATGACGTATCCCATGACTATCAGGATTACGCCGAAGAATCCGCTCACGAAGAGGAGCGTGAAGAGCCCGAGCAGCATCATGCCGATGCTCGAATAGCGGGTAAGCCTGTCGTGGTGCACCTTGACCTTGGCCATTCTTCGCGCTCGCTCCTCCCCAGTCGCGCGCTGCGTTAAACCTCTCGGACGCGCGCCACGGAGGTCGGCGTGAGGCGTGGCCTAGGCGCTGGCCGCGCTTACGGAGAAGATCGGTGGGAGCCCGTCAGCGATGAGGGCCCAACTCCCGCCTCCCCTCCTGCTGAAGTAGAGCTGCCCCGTGCCCGTCCCGACGTAGACGCCCGACGGGTCCTCCTCGTCGGTGTCCATCCCCTCCCTGTAGACCGTGTAGAACGAGCGCTTCGGGAGGCCGCTTCCCAGCGCCGACCACCTCCTTCCTTCGTCGTCGGAGGCCCACACGAGGAACCGGCCGTCGGGCGGCAGGCGCGCCGCCCCCGACTCCTCAGGGGCGACGTAGACCCTCTTGGGGTCGTTGAAGTCGACCGCGATGGGGAAGCCGAACCGAGAGGGCAGGTTGCCTACGATTTCCTTCCAGGTCTCCCCGTTGTCGTCGCTCCTGTATTCGCCGCAGTGGTTCTGCTGGTAGATGACGTCAGGGCGGGATGGGTGGCGGACGAGGTGGTGCGGGCACTGCCCGTACTCGGGGTACTTGTTGGGCAGGAACTCGGCCAGGAGGTTCCCGTTCTTGAACGACCACGACTCGCCGCCGTCCGTGGTCTTGAGTATCCCCACCGACGAGATAGCCACGTGCATCGTCTGTGGGTCTCTCGGGTCCACGAGTATCGAGTGCAGGCAGAGTCCCCCGGCGCCAGGGTTCCACTTCTTCCTGGTCTCTTGGTTGTAGAGGCCTTCGTTCAAGGCCCAGGTCTCGCCCCCGTCCTCGCTCCTGAACAGGGCCGCCGGGTCGACCCCGCAGTAGACGACCCCGGGCTCCTCCTCGGCCCCGGGCTCTATGTGCCAGACCTGCTTCACGCTCCAGTCCGAGCTTTTGGGGAACCTCGGCGGCCTCTTTCCTTCCTTCCAGGTCCTTCCGAGGTCGCGGCTGCTGGCGATGGTCTGGCCCTTGACGAAATTGTCGACGGTGGCGAGCATCTTCTTGCTCCTCGGGTCGAACGTCACGTGGTATATCGAAGTGCCCTTGAAGTGGGGGCCGGACGACTTCCAGGTCCTCCTGCCGTCTTGCGACTCGAAGACGAACACCCCTTTCTTCGTCCCAAGCATGACGAGGTTCCGCGCCTTCACCTCGTCCGACCCCCTTCGGATGACAACGAGCCTTTCCCGCCGGCTACCGAGGGGAGGATGTAGATAACGTCTCCATCCTTGGTCTTCGTCGATTCGCCGTCGAGGTCCCTGATGTCCTCCTCGTTGACGTAGATGTTGACGAAGGGCCGGGTCCGGTCGTGCTCGTCGAAGATCCGGTCCCTGATGTTAGGGACCCTCTCTTCGAGCCGCGCGATGACTTCCAGGATGTCCTGCGCCCCCTGGATCTCCAGCTCCACCGACCGCCCCGTGTAGTCCTTCAGGTGGCCGGCCACGTGTATCCTGATGGTCAACTCTCGCGCGTCGCTCTCGGTATGAGACCGCCGATTAGTAGCGCTTTCTGCTTCCGCGGGTCCGACCCCCGACCGACGGAGGCTTTCGGAATGCAATGCTTATCTCACCTTGTACCACGGCCAGAGCGTTTCTCTTGCCGAAAGAAGCAGCCTCAGCGGGGCCGCCCACCGACGACGCCGCATGCTGGCTCTGCGGAAGGACCTCGAGCGAGATCAACTCGGCTCTCAGCGGGGACACAGAGGACGAGATCAAGATCGCCAAGGACATGGCTGCGACCAAGGCCGCCAGAGACGCCTTGGTGTCGAACTCCGCGAAGTGGAGAGAGGGCGTCCCGGACGCCTTCAAGGAGTTCGACCTCGCGTTCGTGCTCCAGAACGCCGACCAGTTCAAGTCCATGCAGTTCCTCGGCGCCCTCATCGAGGAGGCGCGCAGCACGATAAGGGAGCTCGACGAGATCTCTTTCTCGGTCAGGAAGGGAGCGGTCATCCGCGTGAGCGGGACGCCCATGGACGAGTCGCAGAGGGCGCCGATCGCTGAGAGGCTGAACGAGTTCGAGAAGAGGACGAACCGCAAGCTGAAGAGGGAGAAGGACCTCCACGACGTGGAGTACCAGAGGCTGGGCTACATCGCAAGGCTCAGCGGGCTCAAGCTCGTCGACGGCATCGACTTCCTCAAGGAGGCGGCCGGATTCTATTACGACCTCCAGCTGGACGCGATGGATAGGGCACGGGCGACGGCGGCCAAGAGGAGGCCGACCTGGAAGCTCCGGTCCCTGAAGTTCAAGGACTTTCCCAAGGAGGTCTCGATATGCACGGTGTGCGAGAGGCTGATGAAGGAGTTCCGCCCGAGCGCTGAAGTCGTCGCTGCCCCGAAGCCGAGCGTCCAGGCCTTGTAAGCAGCAGGTCGAGGGATCAAATCCCTCCCGTGGCTCTCCACTCCACGCTCAAAAGTGTCGGTTTGCTGCCGCAGTGTGGGCAGCGTGGTTGTCATTTTGACAACCATCTTTTCCGCTATCGCCTCTGCAAGGTCGTCCACAAGCAGCCTGTTGCCCACAACGCCATCAGTGAGAGCACGCGCGAAGTCGCCCATCGTCTCGAAGCCCAGTTGCTTCAGGCGTAAGTTGAGCGCTGCGACTTGCCCGTCCTTCATCTTAATACTGACAGTTCGCCAGTCTTTCATGCGTGCTACCGTAAATTTGCGCCTATGCGTGACTTATAGCCGTTCCCCGCATGCCCAGCACACGTCTAGGGTAACAGCTTGTGCTTCCTCAGAAGCTGCCTAACCGAGTCCTTAACCGCGTCCGACACGCTAACGTAACCAGCCTTGTTTGACTTGACCAGCTTCTCCAGTTCAAGGTATAGCTCCTCAGGTATGCTCACGTTCCTGTATCGCTTGACCATGAACCGCTGACAAGTTCTTGTGCATAGCTTACTGATATTACCCTAATCACGCATGTAGCATGTACTAATCCAGTATAGATACCCACGGTTAAATAACGTGCCGAGACAGCAGTAACAATGAAGACGTTCGTAGCAATCGCAATGGCGATAGTAGCTCTCATTATTGGGGCTGGTATAGGAGCAGCAGCGACAGGTGGCAGTGGCTCTGGTCAGACAGCGACAAGAACGGTTACGCAGACGGTCGGTGGTCAAGGCTCTCAGAACGGCGTGGCTGCTCAAGCCTCGACCGTCACGGTAACGAAGACAACTTCTGTTGTGTCTACCGTCACCAGCCTGAGTGCTGGAACGACACTGGTAAACTACAGCGGGTCAGGTAACGCTAACAGCCCACCATTTACGGCGACCACCGCAACCGTCAAAGTGAGCTTGAACGTCTCGAGCAGTGCGAGCTCGCTTAGCGCAGTCGCCTGGTATATCTATCCGGTGGGCAGCCAGGTCTACGTGGCACAAGGCGAGGTCAATGGGCAGACTGGGCAATCGAGCGGCTTCGGATACGGCCTCACGCCGGGACAGACATACTACGTGGCAGTGCTGTCCGCCAACGCGAACTGGCAGATCATTGTCCAGCCCATGCAGTAGTAACGAGACTATGTCTATGATGATTTGATTTCAAACTTGATTGGTTTGCTCTTGTACTCGTTGCCAATGGCGTCTTGCAGGCATCCACGCATCTTGATCGTGCCATTAAGACCTAATTCTTTCAGGCCTTGCGTAACTCTTTCCACGTCTTCTTGAATTATTATGTTCTTTCTCGGCTCAACATCAAACGGCAAATCAAAAAGTTGCGGGGCGGTAATGAGTGCTTTCCTCTTATCAGGAAGTAACCAGAATGCCGCGTTTATCGTAACGCGGTGT
>Ga0307373_10007765_pt1 | contig 16602 bp, 16 predicted proteins | sample OX2MG_FD_202534 | JGI IMG/M metagenome (GOLD analysis project Ga0307373, IMG submission 202534) | Soil microbial communities from Risofladan, Vaasa, Finland - OX-2 | ecosystem: Environmental > Terrestrial > Soil > Coastal area > Acid sulfate soil | place: Finland: Risofladan, Vaasa | collected... | reverse complement strand
CGATGACTAGCGCCAATCTCTACGACGTGCTCGAGGTCGAGTCCAACGCGAGTCCTGACGACGTGAAGCGCGCGTATCGACGCCTCGCGCGCCAGCTGCACCCCGACGCCAACCCTGGGGACCCGGCGGCCGAGGCGCGCTTCAAAGAGGTCTCCCAGGCCTACGAGATACTTTCGGACCCCGAGCGTCGGGCGAACTACGACCGCTTCGGCGCCGACGTCGGAGCGGGCGCCAACCCCTTCGGGGCCGGCTCAGTCCAGGACATCTTCGACATGTTCTTTGGCGGCATGGGCGCACAGGGGCCAGGTCGTCGTGGTCCCCAACCGGGTCCCGACGCGGAGGTCGCCCTCGCGATCACCCTCGAAGAGGCGGCCTTTGGCGCGACGCGCGAGATGACCTTGACCCTGCCCCAGCGTTGCGAGACGTGTTCGGGTTCGGGAGCGACGCCGGGCACGACGCCAATCACCTGCGTCGAGTGCGCCGGCCTGGGCGAGGTGCGTCGCGTGCGCAACTCCATCCTCGGCCAGATGGTCACTTCGATGGTCTGTAGCCGCTGCAGCGGACTCGGGACGCGAGTGGAGTCCCCGTGCCCCGACTGCCGCGGCGAAGGTCGGCGCAACCAGAGCACCACGATGACCATCCAGATTCCCGCGGGCGTCGAGGACGGCTCGACCATGCGCCTGGCCGATCGAGGTCCCGTGGGCGCGCGCGGCGGGGCCCACGGTCGGCTCTTCGTGCACCTGTCGGTGGAACCCGACGAGCGCTTCGAACGAAGCGGCGACGATCTGCACCACGAGGCCCACCTGGCCTTCACCCAAGCGGCTCTCGGCACCACCATCGAGGTGCCGACCTTGAAGGAAAACCACGTGATCGAAGTGGCGCCGGGCAGTCAAAACGGCACGGTGCACCGCCTTCGCCACGAGGGGGTCGAGCACCTCCACGGCCGCGGACGAGGCGATCTCTTCGTGCACCTGGTGGTCGACGTGCCCGAGGAACTCGACGAGACCAGCGAATCTCTGCTGCGTCAACTCGCCCAGCACCGCGGCGAGGCCATCGACGAGGCCCCGTCGGGCCTGTTTCGCCGGCGCAAGGCGAAGAAGTGAGCCGACTCGAGTGGTCGCGTCGCGTCGGGGCCCTCGGACAGTTCAAGGTCGCCGACGTCGCCAACCCCGTGCTCGACACGTCGGCGCGCCACCACTTGCACGGCGTGCTGCGTGCGAAGGACGGCGAGGAGATCGTCGTGACCGACGGACGGGGCCACTGGGCGATGGCCGGCGTGGGGACGACGGCCATCCTGCGCGCCAGCGACGTGTATCTCGATGATCCCTTGGCCGACACGACCGTCTACATGGCGCCGGTGAAGGGTGAGCGAAGCGAGTGGGCGATCGCGAAGCTGACCGAGGTCGGCGTCGCTCGGGTCGTGCCGCTGCTGAGCGAACGTCTCGCGACGAGGTTTCGTGGCGAGTCGCGCGACAAGGTCATGAACCGTTGGCGGCGAATCAGCGAGGAGTCGGCCGCGCAGTGCCGCCGCACGCATGATCTGATCCTGGAGGCGCCCGTCAGCGTCGACCAGGTGCCCGCGGACGTGGCGATTTGTGACTTCGACGGATCGGGTGACTGGAACGGGGTGAGCGCGATTGCCGTGGGCCCCGAGGGAGGCTTCGCCCCAGGTGAGTGGGACGAAGCTCGCCGGCGCCTGGCCCTGGGCCCGAGTGTGCTGCGCGCCGAGACCGCGGCGGTGCTGGGCGGTTCGCTCCTCGCCTTTGGCGCCGGTGGTTGGGGATTTACCCTCGGTGGTGCGGCCGATGAGTAATGATGGCTGCAGTAGATGAGTGACTGCCTGTTTTGCAAAATCGTTGCCGGGGAGATTCCCTCGAAGGCCGTCGCCGAGAGCGACGTCGCCTACGCCTTTTACGACATCGCGCCTCAGGCGCCGGTGCACGTCTTGATCATCCCGAAGGTCCACATCACCAGCGCCGACGAAGTCGCGACGCACCACGGTGGCGTGGTCGACGAGATGATGCTCTTGGCCCAAGAGGTCGTCGAGGCCGAGGGGGTGCGCGAGAGCGGCTACCGCCTCGTCTTTAACGTCGGGGCCGACGCGCAGATGACCGTGGCGCATTTGCACATGCACGTGCTTGGGGGCCGACGCCTCGAGTGGCCCCCCGGATGAGTTTCGACGCTTCGACCGAGTCGGCCCTCACCGCGACGACCTTCGTCGCCAACACGCACCTGATGTCGGGTCTGCTCGGCGCGCGCGATGAGCACCTGCGCGTCATCGAGCGGGCCTTTCCCGACACGAAGATTCGCGTGCAGGGCAATCGCATCTCGGTCGAGGGGGCCAACGCGGCGAGGGTGCTTCGGCTCTTTGACGAGCTCGTGCTCGTGCTCGAAGGGGGTCAGAACCTCGACACCACCAAGATCGCGCGCACCATCGACATGGTCGCCGACGACCTTCGCCCGAGCGAAGTACTCAAGCACGAAGTCGTGCGCGGGGCCAAGGGCAAGGCCATTCGCCCGACGACGGCCGGCCAGAAGCGCTACACCGACGCGATCGACACGTCGATCGTCACCTTTGGCATCGGGCCCGCCGGTACGGGCAAGAGTTATCTGGCCGTCGCCCAGGCCGTCCAGGCCCTGCACCGCCGCCAAGTCCAGCGCATCGTGTTGACGCGCCCGGCCGTGGAGGCGGGGGAGAACTTAGGCTTCCTGCCCGGCGACCTCATGGCCAAGGTCGACCCCTACCTGCGCCCGCTCTACGACGCGCTCTATGACATGGTCGGTCCCGAGGGCGCTCAGCGCCTCATCGCCAACGGGACTATCGAGGTCGCCCCCCTCGCCTTCATGCGAGGACGCACGTTGAACGACTCCTTCATCATCTTGGACGAGGCCCAAAACACGACGCCTGAACAGATGAAGATGTTTCTCACGCGCATCGGGCAGAACTCCAAGGCCGTCGTTACCGGCGACGTCACGCAGATCGACCTCAACGGCAAGCGCAGCGGACTGGTCGCGCTCGAGAAGATTCTCGGGGGGATTGACGGGCTGAGCTTCGTCTATCTCAGCGCGAAGGACGTCGTGCGCCACCGCATCGTGGCCGACATCGTGGCCGCCTACGAAGAGCACACGCCGTGATCGACATTTACGCCGCCGACGAACAAAGTGACTTCGAGGTCGACTTAGAGCGTTGGGTCGCCCTGGCCAAGGGAGCCCTGGTGGACGAGGGCGTGCGCGGGCTCGCCGAGGTCTCCTTAATCTTCGCGGACGAACCGACCATCGCTGATTTGAATCAGCAGTTCCTCGGAAAAGAAGGCCCGACCGACGTCTTGAGCTTCCCGATCGACGCCGAGCCCGACCTGAGCGGCCGGGTCCCCGACGCGGGTGGGACGGGACCGGGCGATCCGCCCCTGCCCGAGATTCCCCAGCTCATCGGCGACGTCGTGATCTGTCCGGCGGTCGCGGCGCGCAACGCCGTCGAACACGAGTGCACTTTCGACGACGAGGTGGCGCTGCTCGTCGTGCACGGAGTCTTGCACCTGCTTGGCTGGGACCACCTGATTGACGAGGAGGCCGAGCGGATGGAGGCGCGCGAACGAGACCTGCTCGCACGTCACTACCGATCGACGACGCCGTGATCGGGGTGCTGTGGTCCACGGGTGACACGATTCTCGTGGTCAGTGTCGCGCTCCTCTTGATCCTGTCGGGCTTTTTCGCGATGGCCGAAACGGCCCTCACGCGTACGAACAAGTCGCGGGCGCGTTCCCTGCGCGACCAAGGACGCCGCGGCGCCAAGGCGCTCGTCGCCTTGACCGAGTCGCCGGAACGCTTCCTCAATCCTTTGCTGCTTTTGATCTTGATCTGTCAACTGGTCTCGGCGACGATGGTCGGCGTGCTCGCGGGCCACCTCTTTGGCGCCGCGGGCGTCTTCGTGGCCACGGCGATCGAAGTGATCGTCATCTTCGTGGCCTTTGAAGCCATTCCGAAGAACTACGCCGTTCAGCATCAAGACGAAGCCGCCCTGGTGAGCGCGCCGGTCGTGGGGCGACTCCTTGGCTTCGCGCCGGTGCGACTTTTGTCGACGGTGCTCTTGTCCGTCGCCGACGGGGTCATCCGCCTCCTGGGCGGCAACGCTTCGAGAACTCGCATGACCGAGTCCGAAATCTTGGCGATGGCTGACGTCGCCCACGAGGACGAGGCGATCGCGTCTGAGGAGCGCAATTTCATTCACTCGGTGATTGAGTTCGGCGACACCATCGTGCGCGAAGTAATGGTGCCGCGCATCGACATCGTCGACGTGGCCAGCGGTGCCACGATTCGCGAAGCCCTCGATCTGGCGATTGAGACGGGCCGGTCGCGCATTCCAGTGCTGGGCGAGAGCGTCGACGACGTGGTGGGCATGGTGAACCTTCGCCACCTGGCGCGCCTGGTCGCGAACGGCCACGGCGAGGAGTTGGTGCAAGCGCACATGGGCGAGGCCTACTTTGTGCCCGAGACCAAGCGCGTGGCCGCCCTCCTCAGCCAGGTCCGCAGCTCCAAGGTGCACCTGTTCGTCGTCGTCGACGAATACGGCGGCACAGCGGGGCTGGTGACGCTCGAAGACGTGCTCGAGGAGTTGGTCGGTGAGATCACCGACGAGTCCGATCCGAGCATCGCGCAGTTGGCCCAGGAGCAGACCATCGAGGGTGGCATCGAGTTATCGGGGCGACTCAACATCGACGACGTCAACGAGGAGTTCGGACTTGCCCTGGAAAAGGATGGGTGGGACACCGTGGGCGGGCTGGTGCTTGACCTCGCCGGGGGCGTCCCTCGGGTCGGCGACGCCTTTGCCACACGCCACTACCGCTTGACGGTCGTTCGCATGGACGGACGACGCATCGAAACGGTCCTCGTCGAGACGCTCGACGAGGACGACGAGGACGACGAGTGACCCGCTCGGGACTGGTCACGATTCTCGGACGGCCCAACGTCGGCAAGTCGACGCTGCTGAACCAGATCGTCGGCACCAAGGTCTCGATCACCGCGTCGACGCCGCACACCACGCGTCACGCCGTGCGCGGCGTGGTGACCGAAGACGGCGTGCAGGTGATCTTTATCGACACCCCCGGACTGCACCGGCCCCGCACCACGCTCGGGGGACGGCTGAATCAGACCGCGCGCGCGGCCAGTGACGGCGTCGACGTGGTGGTGGCCATGATCGACGCCTCGGCGTCGATCGGCCCCGGCGATCGACTCGCGATTTCGACCATGCTCGAGCACGCCAAGGGCGAGCGAGGGGCGAAGGCGCTGGTGGTCGTGAACAAGATGGACCGTGTCGCGCGCGAAAAGGTGGCCCAGCAGTTGCTGTGGGTGAGCGAAGCCGTTCTCGAGGTCGCCACGACCATCGGCCAGGCGCAACTCGCCGAGCGCGTCGAATACTTTCCCGTCTCGGCGCGCACCGGCGAAGGAACCAGCGCGTTGCTGGGCTACCTGCAGGGCGTCATGCCCGAAGGTCCCTACCTCTTTCCCGAAGACGAAGTCTCCGACGTTCCCGAGGCGACCTGGATTGCCGAACTGGTTCGTGAACAACTGGTGCGAAAGACCAAGCAGGAACTCCCGCACTCCATTCACTGCCGGGTGACCGAGTTCGAGTGGCCCCACGTGACCGTCGAGATCCTCGTCGAGCGCGACTCGCAAAAGGGAATGGTGATTGGCAAGGGCGGACAACTCTTAAAGGACGTCGGCATCGCCGCTCGTCGTCAACTGCCCGAGGGCTGTTACCTAGAGCTTCGCGTCTCGGTCGAGCCGGGCTGGCAGAAGCGTAACGACGTCCTCGACCGCTTCGGCTACTAGGACTTTCGTGTGGCGCTGGCGCCACAAAACGAGCGCCACCAACGCGGCGAGCACGAGCGCGGCGACGCCCAAGGGGGCCACGGGAACTCCGACGTACTTGAGCCCGCTGACGAGCACCGTCGCGGTGATCACGAGGCGCAGCGCGTAGCCATTGACCCGTGAGGCCATCAACGACCCCACGATCACCGCCGGCACCGAACCCACGATGATCGAGGTTGTGAGTGAGAAGTTCACGTGGTTAAAGACCAGTGTGCCGAGCGTGGCGCTTAACGTCAGCGGCACCGATTGGGCGAGGTCGGTACCGACCAGGTGGTCGTTGCGGATGGTGGGGTAGAGGAAGAGCAATAAAACGACAATGAGCGAACCCGCCCCGACCGAGGTCATGCCCACCATGAAGCCTCCGAGGGCGCCCACGACGATCGTGGCGTTTCGCCTCGTCGAAATCGTCGGCGTGGTCGCGTGTGCGCGTCGCAGGGCGCGCGCGAGAATCGACACCGCGCCCACGATCAACGCGGCGCCGAGGAGCACCTGGAGTCGGTGTTCCGCGTTCGGCGAATGGCCCCAGAGCGAGAGCACGTAGGTGCCGAGGAACGCCCCAGGGATTGAGCCGTAACACAGGTAGCGAACGAGCTCGGCGTTGACGTTCTTTCGCCGCCAGTGCACGGCGACGCCGGCGGGCTTCATAAAGAGCGCGGCGACCAAGTCCGACGTGATGGCGGCGCTGGGCGCCACGCCAAAGAGCAGCACCAGCATCGGGGTCATCAAGGCGCCGCCCCCCACGCCCGTCAGTCCAACCATGAAACCCACGACCGCGCTCGCGAGGATGAGGACTAAATCGAGGTGCACCGGACTCCTTAGTCAAGTAAATCTAGTAAAATACTAGTATATAGCCTAGAGCCACGTTGATAAGGACTTTTGACACCACTTAGGGTGCCGGCGCGCGCCGCAGATCGGCCAGGAAGTTCGTCACGAGCGCTTTGTCGCGCGTGCGCTTCATGGGCGGCAGGGCGCGAAACATCGCGGCGCGGTAGTTAGCCGTCGCGAGGCGGGTGTCCAAAACGGCGACGACGCCGCGGTCGGTGGTGCTACGAATCAGGCGTCCCACGCCCTGGGCGAGGAGCATGGTCGCGCGTGGCAGATCGACGTCGTAGAAGGGGTTGGCCGCGCGCTCGCGGCGCGCCTCGGCGAGCGGGTCGCTCGGCACCGAAAAGGGAAGTCGGTCAATGGTGACCAGACTGAGCGAGTGGCCCGGCACGTCGACGCCCTGCCAGAAACTGGTGACGGCGAAGAGACTTGCTTCGTCCTCTCGTCGAAATTCGTCGATCAGTCGATGGCGTGACAGGCCCCCCTGCACCAGCACCGGCGTCGAGAGGCGCGGCGCCACCGCCTCGGCCACCCTGGCCATGACCGCGCGATTCGTGAAGAGAGCCAGGGTGCGCCCCCCGGCGGCTTCGATGAGATCGACGAGCTCGTCGATGATGGCGCTCTCGGCGCCGGGGTCGTTGCGCGTGGGCAGATGGGCCGGCACGTAGAGCAGGGCGTGCTCGGCGTAGTTAAAGGGGCTCTCGATGCGTTCGACGCCGAGTTCGCCCAGCCCCAACTGGCGCGGGAGCGCGTCGGGGATCGTGGCGCTCGTTAGGACCGCGCTCACGCGGCTCCAGAGGTCTTCGGCCAGCCGAGGTCCGACGTCAATGAGCGAGAGCTCGAGATCGACTTCGCTCCCGCGCTTGGCCAGGTAGAGCAACTCCTCGTCCTTTCGCCGGTGGAGTCGCTCGAGATCATTCAGCACGTGAATCGCCGGACCCTGGACCCGGGTCTTGCGGGCCTCGTCGTCCGCGTTGGCGGCGGCGAACTCGCGCACCCGTTCCACCAGTGTCGTACTCAGGGCGCTCACACTCGAGAGGGCGAGCGCCGACCCCTCATTCAGCCCGCGCAGTTCGCCCGCGGCGTACTGCTCTTCTAAGACGCTCGCGAGGTGCTTCGCCGCCGCCTCGAGTTCGTTGAGCAGCTCGCGACTCGAGGCGCCGAGCAAGGAGCGAGCCAGTGAGACCACGGCGTAGAGCCGCGTGGCGTTAAGCGAGGTACCAAGGAGCGTGGCGAAGATGTCGAGGATCTCGTGGGCCTCGTCAAAGACGACGAACTCGTGCGCGGGCAGGAGCATCGAACCCGAAGCCAGGTGACTCGCGTAGAGGTGGGCGTTGACGATCACGATCTGGCTCTCGGCGGCGCGGTCGCGAGCCAGTTCGCTAAAGCAGTTGGCGCCCTGGGGGCATTTGGCGCGCGTCAGGCACTCCTGAGGGGTCACCGATACCTGGCGCCAGGCGCGTGAATCGACTTCGAAGCTGAGCTCGTCGCGGTCGCCGGAGGTGGTTTCGTCCATCCATCGCAGTAAGCGCTTCGTCTGATCGGTGACGGTCTTGGGCGCGTCGCTGCCGTCGTCCAAGCTCAATTGCGCGCCGCCGCTCACCTGGTGCGCGCGATTTCGACAGAGGTAGTTCTGGCGGCCCTTGAGGACCGCGACCTTGAGACGCGCCACGTGCTCGCTCACCTGGGGCGCGTCGTTGGAGGCGAGTTGGTCTTGGAGGTTCTTCGTGGCGGTGGCGATGATGACCCGCTCGCCACTGAGCGTCGCGGGTATGAGGTAGGCCAGGGACTTCCCGATTCCGGTGCCGGCCTGGATCACCAGATGCTCGCGCTGGCTCAGCGCGCGCGCGACCGAGCGAATCATGACGCGCTGGCCCTCGCGACGTTCGCCGCCGCCCGGCAGGTCGTCGGTCACTCGATCGAGGAGGACGAGGGCCGCCTCGACGTCGATGTTGAGGACGTCGTCGTGCAGTTGCACGCTGGCCTCGGTGTCGGGTTCGACGTAGGGCGTCTCGTCGTCGGGGTCAAAACTTCTCACCGTTCGACTGTAGAGGCGCCGCCGGCGCGCGTTAGGTGACTACGGCGTGACCTGGTAGGTGACGCTGACCTGCACGGTCACGCTCTGGGTACCTGGCGAGAGGTTCGTCGAGACCGCGGCTTTACCCGAGCTCGCGACCGCACCGTACATGATCGGATAGGGCGGCGAGACTTGGTTTTCTTGGTCGACAATCTTGATCGGCGTGCCCAGGTGCACCCCGCCGGCGCTCGCTAGATCCGCGGCCGCGGTGTGCGCGGCGCGCATGGCCTTGGCGCGCGCTTGGGCGAGGGCTACGGACTGGTTCGATTGGGAGAACGAGACGCCGTTGAAGCTCACGCCGTTTCCCACCGCCGCGACCGCCGCGTCAATGGCGCCACCGGCCCTTTTGATGTCGTGCATCGTGACCTGCAACGAGTCCGAGACCGTAAAGCCCGTCGGGGTGCCGTACTGGTTGGTCGACTGGTAGATGTTCAGGTTGCTCGTTTGAATGTCACGTTTCGTAACCTTTTGGGCGTGGAGGGCGGCCATGAGGGCCTTGACACGGATGTTGTTGACCTTGAGCGCTTCGCCGGCGTTCGTGCGAAGCGTGTTCACGCTCAGTTGAAAGATCACCGTGTCGGGCACGCCCGTCGCGGTTCCCGAACCGTTGACGACGAGGGAGCGGGTCAGGGCGCGCGACGAGTCCGGTCCCGAGAAGTAGAGCGCGACGCTCGCGAGGGCCAGCGCCGCGACGGCCACGAGGGCAATGAGGCCTCGGGCGCGAGGCGGACGATGAGCGTGGTGCTCGGAGGGAATGGTCTCGGTCATGGGGCTCCTTCAACGCGAGCGCGGGTCGCTCTCACTACCTCACTGTTCGCCGAGGGCGTTTTCTTACGTAGTTCTCATCGCTCGCGCCGGCGTCCTTCCCACGGGGGCGAACTAGTTTTGATTTGTGCCCGATCCGCGCCCCGTGACGCCCCCCGCCTCCATTGACCTGTCCTGCGTGCCCGCCCACGTCGCGATCGTCATGGACGGCAACGGGCGCTGGGCGCAGCGCCAGGGCCTCGAGCGCACGGCGGGCCACGCCGCGGGTGAGTCGGCGTTGGTTGACACGACCTACGGCGCGCTCAGTATCGGGATAAAGGCGCTGACCGTGTACGCCTTTTCGACCGAAAACTGGCGTCGGCCGGTGGACGAGGTGCGTTTCTTGATGAACTTCAACAAGGGACTCCTGGAGCGACGTCAACACGAACTCCACGAACAGGGCGTTCGCATCACTTTTTCGGGTCGACGCGAGTGGCGCGTGCCGCGAGGGGTCGCCAAGCGCATGGACGAGGCGTCCGAGTTGACCAAAAAGAACAAGGTGATGACGCTCAACATCGCCTTTAACTACGGAGGCCGCGCAGAGATCGTCGACGCCGTTCGCCAGATGTTCCTCGACGGCCTCAACGCGAAGGACGTCGACGAGGCGGCCCTGCGCCGCCGGCTCTACCATCCCGAACTCGCCGACCCCGATCTGGTCGTTCGAACGTCGGGGGAGTACCGGATGTCGAACTTCCTGCTCTGGGAAGTGGCGTACTCGGAACTGGTCTTCACCGAAGTGCTCTGGCCGGACTTTCGCCGCGAGGACCTCTTCAGCGCCGTCGAGGAGTTTCAACGTCGCGAGCGCCGCTTCGGAGGACTCGATAAGTGAGCGTGCGTCGCGCCACGCTCATCGCCGCGGTCGTGCTCTATCTCTTGTTGTGGGCCATCGCCCTCAGCGGCGCCACGAGTCTCATTGAACCCCTCGTCATTCCCTTGGTGCTCGCGTTGATGGTCGCCTGCGGCGTGTGGCTCAATCGTTTCTTGGGCCTCTCGCCGCGTCGCCAGCACTTCCAAGACCGCGACGACCAGAGCGAGTCGTGAGGGAGTTTCGCGACGACGCGGTGGTGCTGCGCACCTTTAAATCCGGCGAGGCCGATCGTGTCGTCGTGCTCTACACCCGGACCCACGGCAAGGTACGCGCGCTCGCCAAGGGCGCGCGCAAGTCCTCGAGTCGCCTGGGCTCAACGCTCGAGACGTTGGGATACGTTCGCGTCGACCTCGTCAAGTCGCGCGGTGACCTCTACATCGCGCGACACGTCGAACACCTGGACGGTCTGCGCACGCTTCGTGGCTCCTACGCGCGCATCAGCGCCGGCTACGCCGTCGTGGAAGCGGTCGACGCGATTCCGAGCGACGAGACGCCCGACGAGGCGATCTTCGAACTGCTCGTGCGAGTACTCGCGACGTTGAACGACGAGCGCTTCCAGGCCGACCTCGTGCCGGCCTCGTTTTACTTGCGCCTCCTCGCCATCGACGGCTCGGCTCCGGTGCTCGAGGAGTGCGTGAACTGCGCCTCGAGCGGCCCACTGGTCTCCTTTGACGCCGTCGCCGGAGGCGCGCTGTGTGTCAACTGCCGTAGCGGTAGCGCCCTCAGCCCCGACGCGTTGGCGCTGCTGCGGCGCATCACGGGCGGCGAACTCGCGGCGGTGTTGAGTGAGACCGCGCCTGCGGGTTCGGGCGACGTGATGGCGATGGCCCAAGAGGCGATCGAAAACCACTTCGGACGCCGGCTGCGCGCACCTCGCGCCACCGCGCCCGCGCTGCCCCCGTTGGAGGGCTGAGGGCCATGAAGAACTCGAAGCGAGGCGGTCTTGGCGCCCACCCGTCTTGGCGTCAAGGGGAGTTGCGACGCCCCATACCCCGGGCGGTCCTGATCGAAGCCGGGGGCGCGGGTCGTCGTGCGTTCGTGCGCGCCAGGCAAGCTCGCGAACGTGTCAAGGTGGCAACGTGAGCGAATTCGGCGTCTACGTCCACGTACCCTTTTGTGCCAAGCGTTGCGACTACTGCGCCTTCGCGACCTACGCGGACCGCGACCATCTCATGAGTGACTACGTCGAGGCCGTCGTCACCGAGGTGCAACGCGCCAAGGCCGACGGACTGGCGAGCGCGACCTCCGTGTTCTTTGGCGGCGGGACCCCTTCGCGCCTCACGCCCGAGCAGTTGCTGCGCATCCTCGACGCGATTCCTCGAAGCGGTGACGCCGAGGTCACCGTCGAGTGCAACCCCGAAGACGCGAGCCTCGAGCGCCTTGTCGCCTACCGCGGCGGTGGCGTGACGCGCATGAGTTTTGGCGTGCAGTCGACTCGACCCGCCGTGCTCGCTGACTTGGGGCGTCGCCACGGCACCGGGGCGCATCGCGAGGTCTCCGAGGCCGTGACCAAAGCGGGCTTTACGACGTGGAACATGGATTTGATCGTGGGCTCGCGCGCCGAAAGCCTCGAGGACGTTCGAGCGACGCTCAACGATCTCTTGACGCTCGAGAACCCTCCACCGCACGTCAGCTGCTACGCGTTGACGCCCGAACCCGGGACGCCGCTCGGTCAAGATCCCACTCGTCACCCCGACGAAGACGACACGGCCGACGCGTACGATCTCGTCGGTCAGGTGCTCGAGGGCAGTGGTTATGAGTGGGAAGAGATCTCCAACTGGGCGAAGCCGGGCCACGAGTGTCGCCACAATCACGTCTATTGGGATCACGGAAACTATCGGGGCTTCGGGTCCGCCGCGCATTCGCACCAAGACGGGCGTCGATTCTGGAACGTGCGCACTCCTGATCGCTACCTCGAGCTCGTTTCGCGCGGCGAAGCTCCCCTCGGCGGGGAGGAACTCCTCGATGAAGCGACTCAACGCTTCGAGATCGACTCGTTGGCGTTACGTACCCGCCGCGGTGTTCCCCTCGAAGCCTTCGACTCGCTCCGCGAAGTCGCCCACCTGGTCGAGGTCCGCGAGGGACGCGTCACCTTGCGCCCGGGGGCCCGACTGGTGGCCAATCAAGTCATCGTTCGCCTTTCTAGTTTGCGTTAGCGAGGCGTTCGCTCATTCGCTTTCGCGGTAGGCCCCAGGGGTCCCATGACGGGGCAACTGGTTCGTCCGATGACACGTGAACCCGCGACCGACCAGCCCTACGGACTTCGCTGTGGAGATGATTGGCCTACGCCTCGGAGTCGACGTCGGCGAGGATTGGCGTGGCGACGGCCTTGGCTAGCCTGTCGTCATGGATTCCGCCCCTGAATTAATACCCGATCTCCTCGAGAAAGTGACGAATCTCGCGAAGCGTCGTGGCTTCTTCTTCCAGACGGCCGAGATTTACGGGGGATTTCGCTCCACGTACGACTACGGTCCTTTGGGCGCGAACATGCTGCGCCAGGTGCGCAGCGCCTGGTGGAAATCAATGGTGCAAGGTCGTAGCGACGTCGTCGCCATCGACGCCGCGATCCTCGGCCCGCCGGCCGTGTGGGCCGCTTCGGGGCACCTCGAGACCTTCACGGACCCGTTGGTGGACTGTCTTAAGTGCAAGGAGCGTTGGCGCGAGGACAAGATTGACGGCGTTTGCCCGAACTGCGGGTCGACCCAGTTCACGGAGCCGCGCGCCTTTAACTTGATGTTCAAGACCCAGGCCGGCCCGGTCGAGGGCGAGGGGGCCACGGCCTACCTTCGCCCCGAGACGGCCCAGGGCATGTTCACGAATTTCAACAACGTGCTCGCCACCACGCGCAAGAAGCCGCCCTTTGGCATCGCCCAGACCGGCAAATCGTTTCGCAACGAGATCACCCCCCAGAACTCCATCTTTCGCACACGTGAGTTCGAGCAGATGGAGATGGAGTTCTTCGTGCCGCCCGCCGACGCCGATGAGTGGTACCAGTACTGGGTCACGACCAGGCACCAGTGGTACCTCGACCTTGGCGTGCCCGCCGAGTTGCTGCGCCTGCACGCGCACGCCAAGGAGGACCTCTCGCACTACTCCAAGGGCACGACGGATATCGAATTCTTCTTTCCCTGGGGATGGGACGAACTCGAGGGCGTCGCCAATCGTGGCGACTACGACCTGACGCAACACTCCAAGCACTCGGGCGCGCGCCTCGAGTACTTCGACCCATCGACGAACGAGCGCTACACCCCTTACGTGATCGAGCCGGCGGTCGGCGTGACGCGCGCGTTGATGATCTTTCTCTTGGCCGCGTACCACGAGGACGAGGTCGAGGGCGAGACGCGTACCGTCCTTCGCCTGGACTGGCGCCTCGCGCCCTACCAGGTCGCCGTGTTGCCGCTGTCAAAGAAGCCCGAGCTCGAGACAGTCTCACGCGAAGTGCTCGCGAAACTCCAACGCGACTTCATGTGCGACTACGACGTCACCCAGTCCATCGGTCGCCGTTACCGCCGCCAGGACGAGATCGGAACGCCCTACTGCGTCACGGTTGACTTCGACTCACTCGAGGACCGCTGCGTTACGGTGCGCGACCGCGACACGACGGCCCAGACGCGCGTGGCGATCGACGAACTCGTGCGACACGTGCACGAACGCACCACCCTCGCCGTCTAGCTCGCGCTGACCTCGCGCACGCGAGACGTCTTGGTGGTTCGCTCGAAGAGCGCGGGCACCACGATCGCGAGTGACAAGATCGCCCCGACCCAGCAGTCGCCGCGCCACCCGAAATGTTGGTAGGCGTTGCCCGCGAGGTACGAGCCCGCCGAGGCGCCCGCGAAGGCGCAGAACATGTAGACGCTGTTGACGCGGCTGCGCGACTGGGGGCGAAGTGTGTAGATGATGGACTGGTTCGTGATCTGCATTCCCTGCATCCCCGCGTCGAGCAGCACGATGCCGAGCGCTAAAACGAGGAACGTCGAGCGACCGACGCCGAGCAGGGCGTAGGAACTCAACAAGGCGAGCGAGAAACCAATCGTCGAGACGTAAGTGCGCTGGCGATCGGCGAAGTGTCCCGCCAAGTTCGCCGCTAAGACCCCGGCGACGCCGAAGAGTCCAAAGAGCCCGATCACCGCGTTCGAGTAGTGGTAGGGAGCAGCCGCCAGGACGTAGGAAAGGGGCGTCCAAAGCACGTTATTGCAGGCAAATATCAAAAAGCCGTAGTAGGCGCGTTTGCGCAGTAGGGGCAGTTCGAGAAAGAGCGAAAAGGTGCCCATGACGAGTCGCCCGTAGCTCTGGCGCGGGCGCGACGCTTCGCCGGGCAGCACGAAGTACAAGACCGCCGTCATCATCGTCAGCATCGCTGCGGCGACCCAGTACACGGCACGCCAGCCGGCCGCCTGGGCAATCAGGCCCGAGACCGTGCGCGAAAGCAGCACGCCGATAAGCAAACCGCTCATCACCCGCGCGATCACGCGCCCGCGTTGTTCGGGCGCCGCGAGGTCGGCCGCGAAGGGAATCAAAATTTGGCCGCCCACCGTCGTGAGCCCGAGCACCAAGGTGAAGAGCACGAGCGCGTCAAAGGAGTGGATCGTCGCGGCCAGGGCCATCATGGCCGCCGAGAGGGCGAAGATGCTCAACGCCAACTTGCGCCGGGCGATGAGGTCGCCCAGGGGAAGCACGAAGGCGAGGCCGATCGCGTAGCCCACTTGAATGAGCGTGATGAGCAACGAGGCGCGACCTGGCCCGACGCGAAAGTCCTTCGAAATCTGGTGCAGTAGTGGCTGGAGGTAGTAGAGGTTCGCGACGATCGAGCCAACGGCAATCGCCATGACGGCAAGCAAACCTTTTGAGAGTGTGCCTTCCAATTGATCGCTCACGACAGGGCCTTCGTTCAAAGTTGGGCTCGACCTTACCGGCGATGGGCCTACGTTCGGTGCGCCGTTAGGGAATCGAGTACGTGACTTGCGCCTTGGCCACGAGTTTCTCGCTGCCTCTTGAAAAGAGTTCAACATCGCTCACGCTCAAGCGCTTGCCGAGCTTGATGAGACGTGCGCGCGCGACCAGATCAGTCAACTCGGGCTTGCGAAGAAAGTCGATGTGCAGACTCGTCGTGACCGCGAGCACGACCGGTCCGACGTGGGCCATCGTGATGATCCAAGCCGCGAGGTCCGCCAGCGCCATCATCGTCGGTCCCGAGAGCGTGCCCCCGGGTCGTCCGTGGCTGTCGTCGACACTGCGACTCACGACGACGACGTCGCCTTCGAGGGACTCGATCGTGGGCACGTCGCCCCCGGGGAAGGACTCGGCGAGCACTTCTTGGAGTTGCTCGATCGAGAGTATCGGCTTCACGCGACCTGGCGGTAGCGGCGAACGGCGAGCGGGGCGAGCACCATTAAGACACCCAGTGACCAGATGAGAGCGAACCACGTACTCGCCCCGTGGGGTTGGGCATCCATCAGTCCGCGCACGGCGTCGGTGACCTGGCTGACGGGTTGATACGTGGCGAATCCCTGGAGCCAACTGGGCATGGACGAAATGGGCACGAAAATGCTCGAGGCGAAGGTGATGGGAAAAATCAGGGGGAAGGTGATGGCCTGGGCGGCCTCGGAGGTGGGGGCCACGAGTCCAATGAAAGCGAATCCCCACGACAGGCAGTACGCGAAGATCAACATCAACAGCGCTGCTCCGAGGTAGGCAAGGACGCTACCGGTCGGACGAAAGCCCACGGCGAATCCGACGATCGTGATCACGATGATGACGAGGATGTTGCGCGCGACGTCGGCGAGCGTTCGTCCGCCCAAGACCGCCATGCGCGCCATGGGCAGCGCTCGAAAGCGCTCGATGAGACCGCGTTGGAGGTCTTCGGCGAGTCCAATCGCGGTACCCACCGCACCGAAGATGGTGGTCTGGACCAAGATGCCGGGAATCAGGTAGTTCACGTACTCGCCCTTGGGGAGCTTGATGGCCCCGCCAAAGACGTAGCGAAACAAGATGACGAACATGATCGGCTGGATGATGGCGAACACCAGCGCCGTTGGGACGCGAATGAGCGCGAGCAGGTTGCGACGCGCGATCGTGACGGTGTCAGTGATCGCCCAGCGCGGCGACCACGCGGCGGCGTGCGTCTCGGTCGTCACGAATGTTCTCGTTTGGCGGTGCCCAC
>Ga0307373_10007763_pt1 | contig 16607 bp, 15 predicted proteins | sample OX2MG_FD_202534 | JGI IMG/M metagenome (GOLD analysis project Ga0307373, IMG submission 202534) | Soil microbial communities from Risofladan, Vaasa, Finland - OX-2 | ecosystem: Environmental > Terrestrial > Soil > Coastal area > Acid sulfate soil | place: Finland: Risofladan, Vaasa | collected... | reverse complement strand
CTGCAGGCTTACTTCAACAACCCAACTGTCGAAGCCGAGATCAATCGAGTGGGGTGGTCCGCCACGGTCAACCCGACATCGGCGAGCGACTTCATGATGGAGGTCGAGGCCAACTACTGGGGCAACAAGACCAACTACTTCATCACGCGCACTTACTCGATCGCCCTGACTAAGAATGGAAACACCCTGCACCACGTCGTCACCGTGAACGTGACCAACGCGACAGTGTGCGGAAGCGAAGCGCGCACCTCCTACCGCACCAACTTCCGGCTTTTCGTCGCGAGCTCAGCCAGCGCTGTGTCCGACAATCTGAGGGCCGTGAAATACCCCAATCCGGCTCCGCCCGCCGGCACCCGCGCCGGTGACGGCTGGCTGCCCGACGTCTTCTGCGGCGGCGCCCGCGGCCAGGCCGTGTTCACCTACGACACCGCCTGGACCCCGAGCGCCAGGGGCGTCGAGCAGGTCTACTGGCAGAAGCAGCCAGGAACCGTCGCCGACAGGATCAGCGTGACCTGGAACAACGGCGCGGGCCAGTCGTATTCGACCGCCGGCAGCCTCGACCAGGATCGGGTCATCAACCTCACCTCGAGCGGGGTTTCAATCACGTCCGGCCAGCCGGCCCAGGCGACACTTCCTAGCCTAAGCCTGGGCTAGCGTGGGCCTTCGGGACATCAGTCAGTCCTCGGAGCCTATCGCGTCTATTGGCGGCTGAATGATATGGTCATATCTCGAAACGAGGCTATTCGCTGGCATGAGCCATACGGTGGCCCGTCCGCCCCGCTGCGCTCGTTGGGAGCGTTATGCATTACCTTCTTGGGGTGCTGCCAAGGCCACCTGGTTTCGATCCACTCGCCCGAATCGTCGCTGCGTGAACACAAATGCGTTGGGCTGGCGAGTAGCCGCGAGGAGATACGTCCATCGTTTGCCCAGTCACTGCCTATCGTGCAAGATCAGCCGTGTGAGGTCGCGTCCCGCACCTGCTGTAAAAGCGAAGCCGTTTCTCCGCGCGGCGTCAGCATTCTAAGCGGTCATCTCCTCTGGTAGAGGTGCGCGCTTGGAAGCGCGCATGTCGGCGAGTTGACGATGCTCAAAGTCAGTGAGGCCAAGACCTGTAGCACCGCGGACGATGAGGTCGAGAACAGCCCAGCAAAGGCTGAGGCAGCTGGTCTCAGCAGGGAAGCGGCCGATGACCTTGGTCCTTCGCTTGACCTCGCCCAGAGACCGCTCGAGCAGGTTGGTGCTGCGAAGCCGTTTACGAAGGCGAAGCGGGTAGTTCAGATGTACGCACAACGCCTGCAGGTCATCAGCCAGACTCGCTACAGCACTCGGATACTCGGTCTCCAGCTCGCCCACCAAGACGCGCAGACGAGCGTAGTCATCGGCTGCCGATCCCGCCTGGTCGAGGGCCGACCAGTAAGCCTAGCGGACGCGGTCGATGATCTCCGGCCTCTTCGGGAGCGTGACGATCATGTTCCGAAGTCGATGCACCGTACGGCGCTGATGATCGCCGTCCGGCCACAGCTCCTCGACCGCCTTGATCAGACCAGGCGCCCCATCGATGACGGACAGCCAGGGCGCTCGCAGCCCACGGCGGACAAGGCCGCGCCCCATCTCCAGCCAGTCCTCGTGGCGCTCACACTGACCCAGACAGACGTCGAGCAGAACTCGTTCCCCCCGACTCGGTGTAACCCCATGCCACCAGGACGCCCTCCTTGGCTCCGCGGTCGCGTCGGCAGGTAGATGGCATCGAGGAAGAGGACCAGAAGGTGGACGTTGGCCAAGCTCCGCCCGGAAGGCGGCGTAGCGAGCCCGAAGCTCCTGGCAGATTCGGCTGGCAGTGCTCCGAGAGAGCTTGCCCAAGCCAGCTTCCTCGAGCAGGCTCTCGATGTCGCGGTCGGAGAGGCCGCGCACATAGGCACCGATGATCAAAGGTTCCAGGGGTCACGTCCTGATGGCCATGCCCATGTCGGGGATGACGCGACTGATGAACCGCGCGGCGGTGTTGCGCAGCTGCGGCACCTGGAGCTCATGCTCTCCCTCGGCACTCATCAAGCGCTTGGCGCGGTTGCCATTGCGAGAGCCGCGAGCCTCTGCGGTCCGCTGGTAGCGGACGCGCTGCAAGAACGCGGCGACCTCCTCCTCGATTCCTTTCTGCAGGACGAGCTGGGCTCCCAGCCGCCCCACCTGGGCGAGACGATCGCTATCTCCGATGCCCTCGCTCAAGAGCTCGGCGATCTTCGCCTCCAGAACCTCGCTTGGCGCTACCCTTGTCTTCAACGACGTAGTCCTCCTTTGGTGGTTTCACAGGCCTACCGCGGGAGACTACGTCGTTCGACTTTTACAGCGCCACCGGGACGCGACCCCGTGTCTGCACGAGTACACTCTGAGCAGGAGACCGTTCACAGACGACGAGGCGTAGAGACCGGGTGAGACAACGCTTGGGGCCGAAGCAGGTCTCCGGTAGGCAAGCTACGAGCGGGTCGGCTGACGCCGATGCCGTCTTGTCGCCTCTGATGGCGCCGTCCAGTCTCGGGCGCGGGCCCGATCGCGGCGTCTACTGCACGGTTGTCGCCCAGAATTATTTGTCACAAGCACTTGCGCTCTATTCGAGCATCCAATCCACGGAGCCAGATCGGCAAGCTGTGATCTTGGTGCTCGATGCCGATCGGTCGGATCTCGCAGCGACACGGCCGAATCTCAAGTGTGTGGGTACGGAAGTGTTGAGCCTAACGCCAAGGGCCGTGCATGAACTGGCGGCGATTTACGACGTGGTCGAATTCGCGACGGCGATTAAGCCGCTATTCGTCAAAGCGTTGCTGAGCGAATTCGAGTATGTCGTGTATTTGGACCCTGATACCTACCTCGTGTCGCCGCTCCTGGAGCTTCCTCAGCTTATGAAGAACGAGGGCATTGTGCTCACCCCGCACTTTCTCGAGGCAATACCTCCAGGCGAGTCCTACATCACCGAGGTTCACAGCCTGGCACTTGGTATTCATAATCTTGGGTTCTGCGCCTTTAGCCACGCTGCTATGCCATTCCTCAATTGGTGGTGGTCGCACTTGGAGCGTGAGTGCCTGGTGTACCCATTACTGGGGCTGTTTGTGGACCAGAAGTGGACGGATGTGGGGGCTGTGTTGTTCAACGCGCACTCGATAAAACACTACGGATACAACGTGGGCCCATGGAATCTTCAGGAACGTGCTTTTGCCCGAAGGGACGGTCGGCTCGTGATGGAGCGCACGGGCGAGGAGTTGCGCTTTTTCCACTTCAGCGGGTTCACGCCGAGCGATCCTGACGCGATCAGCGAGCGCTTGAATGTGGCTCTCGAGCAGACGGGCGTGAAGAGTACCAGCGTAGCGATTCTAAGCAGACAATATGCGGACGAGCTACAGAAGGCGGCCGCCGAACTTGGGGAAGTCGGCGGCTACCGGTTCGATAGGGATACGGAAGGCCGACGACTGACGAAGCGGACCAGGCGAGCCTACAGAAGGGAACTGCTGCGGAATCCGAGAGGCACGATGCCGAGCCCGTTTCTACCAGAGGATGCACCAGCGTTTCGCCAGTGGCGGATACGCTCACTCGGATCTCAGGCCTTCGCGCTGATTGCCGATCTATCGATTGCCTTAAAGTATGTCTTTCCCGATCAGTACGAACACTTTCGGAGGTCGGCGAAGGGGCCTTTCCGTCGATTGCGGGTAATGCTCCTAGATGCGTCGCGCATGCGGAGATGAAGGCCAGCAGCCGTAGGGCAGGCCGGGGTGGGGTATGAACATGGCCCGTCGGCTCAAGCACCTGGCGGCTGGGGAGGCTACGCTCTATGGCTTCTGGCGGATCCTGCCCTGGTTCCTTGAGCGTTCATCAGCGAGAATTAGGGCTAGGTCCCTTGGTTGGCACAATGGCCATGTCCCATCAGGCAGTCGCGTTAGGGGTACGCGATTCATAACTGTAGGGGTTAACTTTTTCGCATCGGGCAGGGTTTTGCTTGAAGCTATTGCCGAATACGAAGGGAGAGTGTACTCACCGCGCATATCCATCGGTAATAATGTCAGGACCTCTGAGGGCCTCCACGTTACCGCTATTAACTCTGTCCGGATCGGAGACGATTGTCTCTTTGGAAGCGGTGTATTTGTTGGCGATCACTCACATGGAGGTTATCGCGGTAACGAGCAGTCGACGCCGGACGAGGCTCCCGCTCGCCGCGAGTTGATCAGCCACGGCGCGGTAGAGATCGGGACTCGATGCTGGATCGGGGATAACGCGGTCATACTTGGCCCTGTTTGCATCGGGGACGGTGTTGTGGTGGCAGCCAACTCCGTGATAAATCGCGATGTACCGGCGGAGTCGATCGTCGCAGGTGCACCCGGCCGGGTTGTAAGACGATATGACCGCCAAACCCGGACTTGGAAGGGCTTGGGTTAGGTGGTCAGCACCTTGACCTCACGTTGACTGGTACTCATATAGATAAGGGTAGTTCACATCTTCGACAAAGTCGGAAATCCACCAATCCTCGTGGCTAATGCCGACACGCCGTTGACGATAACTCCATGATCAGCGGCGTCCTCCGTGAGTACCGGGCGCTGTTGCGGCACGCATTGGAACGTGAATGACTCTTACGTCTGCGGTCGCGTCAAAAGCTCGACTGCAGATTGGTCGCTTGCGGCAGCTCCTCGGTTACTCGCTGGCGGTTGGCTCCAGCGCCATTGTTACCCTCATAACTATTCCGATAGTAGTTGACCGGGCAGGCCCGACTGCGTGGGCAAGCCTCGCTCTCGGTCAAGCAGTTGGAACGGGCTGTGCGATTGTCGTGGGCTTTGGATGGGGAATCACTGGACCGACCCAGGTAGCCATAAGCGCGGAGGGGGAGCGAGTACGACTTTACTCTGACTCGCTGCTGGCTCGGTCGGCGCTGGTTCTACCCATTCTTATCGCGGCTGTAAGTTTCACGCGCGTGGCAGCCCATACATATAAGTTGGAGGCTGGGATCGCTGCCGCTGCGTTCACCCTTACGGGCCTATTGGCCGGTTGGTACTTTACCGGTGCGGCGAAGCCCTATTCGCTCCTCGTGTTCGAGACGGCGCCGCGCGTGATGGGAACCGCCGCCGGCGCAGTTGCTCTGCTGATGGGGGCCGGACTGGTTGCGTTTCCCCTACTGCAGTTGCTAGGAGTTATGGGGAGCATTGCAGCCTCCACTGGCAAGATCTGCGGCTGGAGGGTTCGGGAGATTGTGCGACCCGGACGTTCAGTCTGGCCGCTGCTTCGCGCACAGTCTCGCGGACTATTCATCGCCGGAGGATCCGCGATCTTCACGACAGCGCCGATATCGATCGTCGCCCTCGTTGCGCCCTCTGGCTTGCCCACATACGCTTTGGCCGACCGGGTGCTGAGGTTCTCGATGACGGCCTTTGCTCCGTTTATTCAGGTATTGCAGGGCTGGGTGCCGCGCTCCGATTTGGCAGTGACGCGCAGGAGGATTCGCGTCGCCTTAACCTTTGGGGGTCTATCGATTTCACTGGCCGCCGCATTGTTTGTCGCAGCTCTGCCACGATTTGCAACGCTGTTGAGCAGAGGGCAAATTAGGACTGACTTCGACCTGTCCCTGCCGTTCGGAATCACACTCGGCTCTATGTTAATGGCGCAAGTGACCGGGCTGGTATGCCTGATCGCTTTAGGCCGCTCGATCAGGCTGGCGCAGTTGACGGTGCTCAGCGTATCTGTCGGAATACCCTCCGTCTTGGTCGGCGCATTGCTCTTTGGAGTGCACGGTGCGGCATGGGCTCTTGCGTTTTCGGAGCTTTTCAGCTTAGCCCTACAGATAATCCTCTTACTATCCGTAATAAATTGGGACGGGGATCAACTAGATGAAATTCAACTAGATGCCCCACAGGCGATCAACGGCCGGGTGTCCAAGGAACCGGAATAGCCAATCCACTACATTGACTCCTTGCTTGGCCTAACTACAGCGACGACAATAGGAATGATGACCAACACAGCGATTAGGAAATGCAGGATGCCAAAATTGAAGAGGTAGACCCGCCACAGCTCAGCGAATGCATAACTAATAACGTAGCCCATTAAGAAGAATGTGTTGCGGTAGTTCGATGCATGTCCTGCTACAACAGAGAAGACAAAAGCAATCACCGCAATGATCGGGAGGGCTGACCACCCCAGGGCTCCGTACATGCTCGCGAATACTGAGTTGGTTGTCAGGAGTGTTTCAACATCAACGTAGTTTCGGTAGTTCTCCTGAGCTTGCGCTACGGTCGAGTTGTACGCAGAAAGGTAAGTTGGAAGGACGTACGCAACAATGCCAGCGCCTACATCCCTTTCCGGTTCCTGACTCCCGACGTTATTGGCCACGCCGATGGAAACTTGAGAAGGCGCGCCCAAATATGCGATCATGTCGTATGCTGTCATAACGAACGGGTTGGTAAGCCCGTACTGCACTCGATAGAAGTTTGCGTTACGAATATAGTTGAGCGGGGTTAACACCAAGAATCCGATAGCCAAAGCCCCGATGACTACTACAGGCCGCACTCGAAAACCAGAGTGTTTTTGCGCAACTATCCCCATGAACAACAACCCTGCCAACACGATGGAAAGCCGAGAGGCGATAGCGGCGGATGCCAGTAATAAGCCAAGGTTGATCAAATGAACGGGCGAGATCTTGCGGCGAAGTAGAATCTCGTAAGCGGCTATGGCTCCGCTAACAATGGATGCATATCGCAGCGTCTCAAGGCCAGCAGAATACGGAATCGCGGACCGCACACTGTTGAATGTGTCTTGGCTAAGAGCGATCGACACCAGGGTCGGACTCGTTTGAACAACCAGGAAGTATGTATAACCAACCCCTAGCAACGCTAAGACGGTAAAAGTCGCATAGAAGTAGGTGTCATTGACGGATTGGATCCACTGATAGGGCGCTCTAGTTGAGCCAAGTGAATAGCCGAGCTTAGAACTAAGGAAGATAGTTCCGTACCAGAGCACCAAGACCGTAATACCGACCAGCGTGATTGGTTGTTTAATGGTGAACCCGGTGCGAATATCCCCGCCCCAAGGGAACACCCACACCAAGAAGCTCACTGCGGCACCGAGCACTGTCAGCGTGTATGGCCGAAGCCAGCGGCGCAGGTTCAGCCCGGCAGCGGCTCGCGTTTTCCGTTGCACCGGCAAGGCACCGCTGACCAAAGGCTCTCGGCCCTGAGCAAGTGAGCCGCCAGCGGATGGCGAGCCGCCGTATCGCGTAGGATTGCCCTTCACTGGCAAATCCGCATCAGTGACTGCCCCTGGTCGGCCGTGTCAGTTGTGACTGTCGGCTGCACGAGACGGTACTCGGCTGGGATCCTCAAGCGCCAAGGCCTGCTAAACTCGCGCGTTTTGACCACCTGGACTCATCCATGTGAAATGAGGGTTCGAATGTGATGATTCTCACCGAGCTATTTGGTGTCATTATCAGCGTGGATACGTTGGCCGATCGTCGGTTGTCACGCTCAGGCTCGGGACCGGGCCCGCAGGGTGAGGCCAAGAACACCCCGAGCCAGCCAAGCGGGCAGAATTCGAAGCATCCACGGTAGCCTGCCGGAACATCAGGCTGGACCGTCACTTTGCCCCGCCGGCAACAGTTCGTCATAGACAGCCAAGATGCCTGCCGCCGTCTTTTCCCAGGAAAAGCCTGCGGCTCTTCTCAGGCCGGCCGCGGAAAGGCGCTTGGCGAGACTCGTATCTGTGATGACTCTTGTGATCGCGTCGACAAGATCTCCCGTGGCGTGAGGGTCGAACATCAGTGCTGCCTTTCCTGCGACCTCCGGCAAAGATGCGGCATTCGAACACACGACAGGCGCACCACACGCCATGGCTTCCATGACAGTCAGCCCCCAACCCTCGTAAAAGGACGGCTGGATTACCGCAGATGCAGTTGAATACAGGTCTCTTAGCCTCTCATCGGAAAGGTAGCCAGTCATTACGACGCTCGACTCGAGTCCGAGCTCTGAAATCTGGGCAGTTACAGAGGCTGCGCTTACGGGATCAGGCTTGCCAACGATGCAAAGCCGCCCCTCCCAGGTGCCCCGAGCCTTTAGGATGGCGATGGCTCTGAGCAGGCCCGATAGGTTCTTGTGATACTTCCACATCCCCACGTATAAGAGAAAAGACTCCGGCAATCCCAACTGCCGGGCGAAGGCGCGTGCTGAGCGATCCGGACTGGGACGAAACACCGGGTCTGCGGACCACGGGATTACTCGGATCCGCTCCTCTTTGGCCCCGATGAGATTAATGAGATCATCTTTGGTGTGGAGCGACGGGACAATGATCCGGTCAGAATCTGCGGCTAGCCTCATCATGGCATGAACATATGCCTTGCGCACCGGAGCGTTAGCGTAGCCACCAAACCTAAGATGCGTCAAGTCATGGATCGTGACCACCGTTCGCCACCCGAAATTTACGACCGGAACTGTGTAATGGGGCTCGTGTAGGAGTTGCGGTCGTAGGGAAGCGATGCGAAATGGAAGGAAGAGCAACTCTCCCAAGCTGTAGTTCTTCGTTTCCGAGTACGCGATCGTGACGTGAGGTTCTTCCTGCAAATCAATGGGCACGGGGTCGCCTCGAGGCATCAGCAATACGTATGATCGACTGCGGTCGGCTCTGATGATTGTCGAGAGCGTGCTAGTCAGTGTGCGACCGATCCCGGTATCGCGGAACTTCCTCGCGTCGATGCAAATACGTGTGCGACCCGAGACTTGGCGGTACCGGCTCATGACCCGGCGCGCGGCTTAACCAAGATTTGCAGTTCGCTCGTTAGCACAGTTCGCCACCATGAAGTCTGAGACAGGATCGCCGCAACCAAGTTGTAGCATCGCTTGGCGGTCAGCAGAAGTGGGAGCTCCGAATTTCCACAGCGCGCGGTCTCACCGAAGTATCTAAACCTAGGCGGATCGAATGAGGCTCGACCCAAAGTTCGACTGAGGCTCCAGCGGTCGAACTGGATGATGTGATCGTCTAGGTGAAGCAGGAACTCCCTGCCGGCAGCGGCGAGCAGACGTTTGTAGGCGAGCTGGAACCCAACGTTTGGGGAGTGCATAAATAGAACTCCTCCTAGTCGTAACAGATAGTGGCATCGTTGAAGGATCGACAGCGGTTCTGGAATGTGAGCCAAGACGCACCACATCGTGATTACCGAATAGGAATGTGGTGTTCGCTGAGCCTGGAGGAAATCCTCCGCAACCACGTGCTGCAAGCCCATATGTTCTCTACAAAACCGGGACGCGCCTTCCGAAGGCTCTACGGCAGTGACTTGCCAACCACGATCGACCGCCAACTTTGCAAAGACCCCGATCCCCGCTCCCAAATCGAGGAGGAGTGCGCCGGGGGTGGGCTTGCCGAGGTGGTCCAATACTCGCGTGTAGTAGGTGTGCTTCTGGCGATAAACCTTGAGAGCCTCTGCACCGTAGGCAGTTGAGACCCCGCCAGTCGCCGCAGGCATGTCGGGCTTGGATGTGTAAAGCGCAGACCGCAATCAGCGCATCGCAGCATAGTGTACGGTCCCTTCAGCCAGCACGAAACTCGCGATCCGTTTCCCGCAGCCTGGGCATTCTGTATGGGGCGAATCGGCGGTCACGTCCGTCTATTTGCCAGACAACTTAGGATGGCGGCCTCCGGTTTCGGCGCCCGGGCCAACGCCGAGCCAGTCCAGAAAACTACTACCAAGGGCAGGATATGGTGCTCGGCCGGCAAGCACAAGCGACTAGAACGCTAGTCTTCATCATGCCAAGCAAGTTCCGCGCATACATCGGTCGACCTCACGGTGAAGATTCTCAGTAAACGCCGGAACCCCGAACTGCTCGGCATGGTTGCGAATTTCGACTGGATTGAACGCACTAAAATCTGTAGCCCGAATGACCTCGGCGAGCGATTCTGGGGATTGGCAATCGAAGAAAACACCCGTGCGTCCGCCGACAACGGTCTCAAGCGCGCCTCCCGCCCTGTAGGCGATCACAGGCCGGCCAGACGCCATGGCCTCCAATGGCGTGATCCCGAAGTCTTCGTCGGCTGTAAATACGAAGGCGCGACAGTTGGCATAGAGGTCCGCGATCTTCGCGTCGGGTAGTCGCCCCAGGAATTGAACAGAAGGGCCAGCCATCCGCCTGAGTAAGCCCGCCTCCTCGCCGTCTCCAACCACCTTCAGTTGCAGTCCCATCTGACTGAAAGCGTCAACCGCAATGTCCACTCGCTTGTACCTCATCAGTGCTGAAACGATGAGGAAGTAGTCCGCCGTGGGGGCCCCGGTTGGTGTGAAAAGCCTTAGGTCAATGGGAGGTGGCACGATGGCGCTTTCACGACCGTAGTAGGCGGCAATGCGCTGTTGCACTACACGTGAATTGGCAATGTAAAGGTCAACTCGACCGGCCGACTCGAGATCCCATTTCTGGACCCATGATCGAAGCGCATCGGTAAGCCGGCCGAAAGCGGGCAGTCTGCCCAACACTAGCGACTCGTAATGGCTCCATGCGTACCGAAATGGGGTGTGACAATAGCAGATCAATCTGGCGTGCGGGCTTACCTTGACACCGCTGGCCCAGGCACTGCTGCTGGCGATGACGAGGTCGTACTTGGTCAGGTCCAGCCGCCGGGCCGCGAACGGATACAGCGGGAGGCAAACACGTCTGTAATGCGCCGCATACGGCAGCAACTGGATGAATGAACTCCGCACTCCACGCTGTCGGAAGATTTCGGGCATGCGGTCGCGGTCGTAAATGAGCGTGAAGATGTCGCCTTCGGGAAACGCCTCGCAGATCCGTTGAAAGACCCGTTCGCCTCCCCTGACATCCACGAGCCAGTCATGGACTAGGGCGATGCGTGGCCCATTGCTAGGCCCAGGCTGCACCGCGTTTAGACGAACGTTCACAACGGGGTCAGTAGCGGCCACGCTGCCGGGATATATCGTCGCTCCAGGGAAAGCACTCGTCAGGGGAAATCCGATTGAATATCGCCTCCTGATGCGCTCGATCAACGTGAGTGGTAGCGCGAACACGGGCCGCAAGAAACCATCCATGTACTAACAGATGGACGTTCACGGGACAAGGCGTCCAGCCTGCTGGCCAAAGGGCCTCGACGTGCGCTTAGCACGCATTCTTACTAGGGAATATGTGCGCTTAGTACGCATTCTTACTAGTGAAGATTCTAAAGGCGGTTGTCACAACGATTTTCAAATCGAATGTAAGCGTCCAACGCTCGATATAGAAGAGGTCATAAACGAGGCGGTCCTCGACCGAGGTCATGCCTCGCAAGTCGTTCACCTGAGCCCATCCGGTTAGGCCAGGTCGCACTCGAAGGCGATCTGCGTACATTGGAATGTGCGCGGAGAATTCGTCAACGAACTTGCGTCGCTCCGGCCGAGGACCGACCAGGCTCATGTCGCCCCGAAGCACGTTCCAGAACTGTGGCAGCTCATCCAGGCTGAAGCGCCGCAGCAGCCTGCCGATGGCTGTGCGCCTGTCGTCGTGTGCGCTGGCCCAGACGGGCCCGGAGGCAGCCTCCGCGTTGGTGCGCATGCTGCGGAACTTGAACATCTTGAAGGTGCAGTTGTTCAGGCCGACCCGCTCCTGCGTGATCAAGAGCGGTCCCCTCGAGGTCATCTTGATGATGAGTGCGATGATCACCAGCACCGGCGAGAGCAGCACAAGAGCGGCGCTCGCGACGGTCCCATCGAACAGGCGCTTGGATGCGGCCAGAGCGGGTACCGACTCTCGACTGCGTCTCACACGCAACAATGGAATACCTGCGAGGTGATCTGGCTCAACGCGAGATGCAACCAGCTCAATAGTGGTTGGGACTATGCGGAACTCGACCTGTGCATCCCGGTTGGCCGCCACAAGTTCGCCTAGTCGTTCGTGCTCAACATAAGGCAGGGCGACGAAGACGACATCGATCTGCCGCTCGTGGATTGCTGACGACAGTTGTGCTATTGGACCGATTACATCGCCGCCGCTGACGAGGGCGCCGGCGTGGTCATCGGTTAGCACGCCGACCAGTTCGTAGCCGAAGTCCGGAAACATCCTAATTCGCTGCGCCAGGCGACTCGCGGCGGCTCCCCCGCCGACGATCAGTGCTCGGACCGCGCCGATCCCGCGGGTGCGCTGATGCTTTTCAAGCTTTCGAATGGCGTAGCGGGCGCAGCCGATCAGCAAGCTGCCGCAGCCCAGCCAGAGGACGAGAGTCAATCGCGAATAGTTCTGGCTTGGATCGATGGTGATTGCTGCAAACAGCACGACGGTGACCGCCGCGACGGCACGAAGTGCATCGAAGAGTTCGTCGACGAACAGAACTCCACGGTCGGTGCCGTAGTTCCCCGTCAAGGCCAGGGCCAAAACCAGGCATCCGGCCAGCCCCGGCGACGCGTACAGGTATTGGCTCAAGCCGGGGGCTTGGCCGCCGGGAATCGGGACAGGAAAAACCCTGAAACGCAGCCAGTATGCCGGTACCACCGCGATCGTCGCCATCGCGAAGTCCGCGCCCATTCGAATGATGAAGGCAGGGACTGGAAACTCTCGCTGCCGTCGCACGACTTGGCGAGGCGCCGGGAGCGCGCCCGCTGACTCTTGGAGGCTCACGAGCATGCCGGCTCGACATGACGATTGGAAACCTGCTCGCCGCACCCCGATCGGTCGCCAAGCACCTACTTAATCCTTTTGGTAACGTCCCCGACTGGCACGGAAGAAGGCGTGGCTCGTAGGGTGGCATCTCGCCACTTCCATTGTCAAGTGCGGGTGGTTACTGTGTGGTGGTTACTGAGCGGTTAGCCGGAGTGGCGATGTGGCCCTGAATAACGGTTTCACCGACGGGGCGCGGGCTCGCGATTAAATGGGATCGCCTTCAGTCTGGTTCGCTGACCGGAGCCTACCTATCAGGCCTTGGTCGGATGCGCCTCACGGCCTTGCTCGGCTTGCTTGTGGTCTCGCGACGCTTCACCGTTGGATGACGGCGTTCCGTAATTGCCGTAGCCGTAGTAGTAAGAACCGGAAGTCGCGCGGACCTTGTTGATCACCACCCCGATGGTGTGCGCGCCCACGCGGTCGAGCATCTGCTTGGCGTGGGTCAGCGCCGGCCATGTGGTGCGGGCCTGCTCGACGATGAGGATGGTTGCGTTGGCGGAGGCCGCCAGAATCGAGGCGTCCGTCACGGCATTGACGGGCGGCGTGTCGACGATCACGTAGCTGAATTGGCTCCAGAGCTTGGACATCAGTTCCTGCAGGCGCGCCGAGCCGAGGAGTTCCGAGGGGTTGGGCGGAGTCGGGCCTGACGGCAAGAGCCAAAGGTTGGGCACCGATTCCACCCCTGTGATCGCGTCGGCTTCGGTGGCGTCCTGGAGGATGAGGTTAGAGAGTCCGACGTTGCGGACCTTGCCGAACAGGTGGTGCAGGGAGGGGCGTCGGAAGTCGGCATCGATCAGCAGGGTTCTGTGGCCGGCCTGCGCCAATGCAATGGCGAGGTTGGCGGCCGTACGTGACTTGCCCTCGCCCAGCTCTGGCGAGGTGACGACGATGGCCTTCACGTGCTGGTCCAGGGTCGAAAACAGAACGCTGGTTCGAAGCGCTTTGAACGCCTCCGAGGACGTGGAATGGGGATCCAGGGAGACCAGCTCGCTGCGCTTTGCGCTGCCAGACGGAACGTAGGCGATGTGGCCGATGGGGATCAAGCCGAGCCTCTCAATAAGGTCCTCGTCGCCCTTGATCGACTGGTCGAGGTAATCGAGGAGGAAGGCGAGGCCGAGGGCCAGCAGCAGGCCGGCGGCAAACGCGATGGCGACGTTGAGGGTCTTGTTGGGCGACACTGGCTTGTCGGGCAAGACGGCCGGCGCGGTGACGAACAGGTTATCGGCCGCCTGCGTGTTGGTCGGCTGGCTGGCCTGGGTCTGGGCCTGGGTCTGGCGGACCGTCTGGATGAAGTCGACCACCAGTTGGTTGCCGATGTCTCGTGCCACCGCGGGTTTGGTGTCCCGGACGGCGACGTCGAGCAGGAGGCTGTTGGGCTGCGGCGTCACGGTGATCTTCTTCAGCAGGTCTTCGTAGCGCAGGCCCAGGTTGAGCTGCGAATCGACCTGGTCTAGGATCGGCCTCTGGGTCATCCAGTTGGCGTACGTGCGCAGGACCACGTCGCTCGTGAGCCCCCCCACCGTGGGGTCTGTGATTCCGATGGGCTGGGCGGGCCTCACGTACACGAGGACGTGGGATTCGTAGACTGGGGGAAGGACGAAGCTGACGACGCCTGCCGCCAACGCGGCGACAACGGGACACACGACGATCATCCAAACGCGCTGGCGGAGGACGCGAAAGTAGCGGGTCAGTTCCACTGGGGTGTCAAGTCTCCCCTCAAGTATCGCAAAGGCTGATCATCCTACTCGCGGCGGGTCCCGTTTGGCTCAGGCGAGATAACCTCACCGTCCGATGGTCAAGGTCGACCTGCACGTCCACAGCTCCGCGTCCTTCGACTGCTCGGTCGAGCCAGTCCGGGTGGGGGAGAGGTGCCGCCGGCTCGGGCTGTCTCCCATCTTTCTCACCGACCACAACACGATCGAAGGAGCCTTGCAGCTTCGAGATTCGCCCGTGTCGGTGGTGGTCGGCCAGGAAATGAGGACTGCCGATGGTGAGCTGATCGGCCTTTTCCTGAGCCAAGCCGTGCCTGATGGACTGTCCGCAAAGGAGACCGTGAGGCTAATGAAGGCACAGGGCGGGTTGGTTTACCTGGAGCATCCATACGACCAATTCCGGCTTCATTTGCGCGAGGAGGCCGTGGAGGAGATCGCGGAGCTGATCGACATCGTCGAGGTGTGGAATGGGAGGTCGGACCGGGGGATCAACCGCCAGGCGATGCAGCTTTGCAACGCGCTGGGGGCCGCCCCAGGCGCCGGCTCCGACGCTCATACGCTGGCGGACATCGGGAAGGTGTTTGTCGAGATGGAGGCCTTCGACGGGGCCCAGGATTTCCTGGAGAAGCTGCGGTCCGGCAAGATCACCGGGCGCCGCTCCGGCATCCATGTGCCTAGACTTCGCCGACCATGAGGACACGCTCGTCGGTCTGGATTGCGGGCGTCCTGGTGGTTGGGCTGGCGATCGGCGTCGCCGTAGCCGTCGCGTCCAGCCTATCGTCGCTGTCGCCGGATCGCCACCAGACCACCGGAATCGTCCTGCCGACGCCCAGTCCCGTTCCATCGCCGTCGCCAACCGTGACCGTGCGCGGGGTCCTCGGCGATTCCCCGCGCCTGGAGACCAACGGGTCGAGCACGGTGATCGCCCTCGGCCCCGGATTTGCGATCGGGTCGGCGGACGGAGGTCACACGTGGATCACGGTGCGGCCGCCGGCGAGCGGGTCGGGCCTGGTGGTCGACCCTTCCTACCCGCGCCACGCGATTACGGGCGGGGCCAAGGTCCAGGTCACCGGAGACGGGGGAGTCACCTGGACGGCCGCCTTGAGCGCTCCGCCTGGGAAAGGGCCCTACCTGCCACTGGCCATCAGTGCGGTCGAACCGAGCGTTTGGTTCTTCGTGCACCAGGGGCGCTTGCTCGTGACGCGTGACGGTTCGGCGACCTGGACCGACCTGTCCGGTCTGCCGTCGCTGACTAGCCCGGTGCTCGTTTCGGGCCAGACTTTGGGGCAGTACTTCCTGGCTGAGGGAAGCTCGGTCTTCGAGCTGAGCAGTTACGGGCAGAAGATCACCGCCGAGCCGGCTTTGACCCAGGGCAGCGTGAGCGACCTGGCGGTGGTCGGCGGCAACGGTGTGTCGCTGCTGGCCAGCGTGGCGGGGCATGGGGCCTACGTGCTGTCCGGCTCGAGCTGGGTGACCGCCGGCGCTCTCTCCGGTCCGATGGCAGGTGGGGCAGATAGGACGATGCTGGTGGGGAATGGGGGAGCCAAGCTCGGGGTCGCAGGGGCAGTCTCCTACAGCACCGATGGTGGTGTCACCTGGAACCAGGCCACCGGCCTGGCGCCCGACCAAACGGTCGACGCCCTGGCCGGTCAGCCGGCGTCGCTCGAATTCTTCGCCTACTGCTACGGCGGCGACCTGTACGAGTCGACCGACGGCGGGCGCACCTGGGCGCTTGTCACCAGGGCGCTGCGCAGCGTGGCTTGATTTGTGCGTCAAGTGGAACTCCCACATTTGATAAACGGCTTCCTTGACTTGATTCCCGATTCGTGGTACTACCTGTCCTGCCCGTTGGGATTGCTTCCGCGCGTTAGCAGACATTCACCATGCGGCTGTTGTCGTTCGTTTGGGCCGGAGCCCGGTGGAGTAAGGAGCTGCATATGCTGAATCGTTCGATGCTCCGCAAGGCGCTGCCCGCTTTTGCGGTCACCGCGATCGTGGGCTTCTCGTTCCTGGCCACCGGGGGTGGCGCTCTCGGCGCCGCGCTGACCGTCGTCTCCACCTACGGTTCTGGCCAGACCGTGCCCGGCGGCGGCCTTTTGAAGGGCGGTCCCGGCTCGACGGGGGTCACTCCCGGCGAGGACGTGTTCATCCGCGGCAACGACGACGCCAACTGGATGAACCACTACAACACCACCACTACCGGAACCTGGAGTGGGTACGTGCAGCTGGGCGGCCTCACCAATGCCGACCC
>Ga0307373_10007762_pt1 | contig 16607 bp, 13 predicted proteins | sample OX2MG_FD_202534 | JGI IMG/M metagenome (GOLD analysis project Ga0307373, IMG submission 202534) | Soil microbial communities from Risofladan, Vaasa, Finland - OX-2 | ecosystem: Environmental > Terrestrial > Soil > Coastal area > Acid sulfate soil | place: Finland: Risofladan, Vaasa | collected... | reverse complement strand
TTTCGCAGCGAGAAACTCTCCTCCTTCCGGGCCTTCGCGGAACTGTGTATCACCAGGCAGATCATCACCGCCATCAAGACCGCGACGCGCCAGAAGCACATTCCGCTCAATTCCTACGTCTCGCTGAACAAGCCGATCTACGACGAGGATTCCGACCGCACCCTGCTGGATGTGATCTCCGGGACCAAGGTGTCTGATCCAGAGGAACTGGTGATCAGTCGGGAAGAGTTCGGCGATATCGAGCAGAAGATGGGCGAGATCCTCAGCGAGTTGGAGTGGCAGGTGCTGATGGCCTACCTGGATGGAAAATCCTATCAGGAAATTGCTGACAGTCTCGACCGGCACGTCAAGTCCATCGACAACGCCCTGCAGCGCGTGAAGCGCAAACTCGAACGCTACCTGGAAGACCGCAAAAACGGCGAATTGGTGCTGTGAACTCGCGCCGACTTGGCGGCCCCCCGTGCTTGCAAAGCCCGGGGCGGCGTGCTATGATGCCCCCCGGCACCGCTGGCGTAGCTCAGTTGGCAGAGCGCCTGCCTTGTAAGCAGGGGGCCGACGGTTCGAGCCCGTCCGCCAGCTCCATCTGGTGAGAGTGCGGAGGGGTACCGAAGCGGCCAAACGGGGCAGACTGTAAATCTGTTGGCTAACGCCTACGAAGGTTCGAATCCTTCCCCCTCCACCAAGTCTCTGTGTGATCGCGGGGTAGAGCAGCCAGGTAGCTCGTCGGGCTCATAACCCGGAGGTCGTAGGTTCAAATCCTACCCCCGCAACCAATATTCGCTGGTGTAGCTCAGTCGGCAGAGCAAGTCCATGGTAAGGACTAGGTCGCCGGTTCGATTCCGGCCACCAGCTCCAGAAAACCCGACGTAGGTCGGGTTTTCGATTCTACCGCCCGTGCCGGGTCCCGCTGGGGAGGGATGGCGGTGAGCGGCGGATCCCTGCGACTGACCGAGGACCAGATCACCACCGGCTTGGCCCGCGTACCGGCGTGGACCCGCGTCGGCCAGGCCATTCGCCGGGAATTCGCCTTCGCGGATTTTGTCGCGGCCATTGCCTTCGTCAACGCCGTGGCCGGTGCCGCGGAGCGCGCCGATCACCATCCCGACATCGACGTGCGTTACGACCGGGTCACCCTCACCCTGGCCACCCACGATGCCGGCGGCCTCACCCGCCGCGATTTCGACCTGGCGGCCACCGCCGACGGCCTCGCCCAGGGGTGAGCGGCGGATCCGCTCCCCTGCTTTGACAACCTTTGCCCGCCCGCACCCCTAGAATCGGGTGGGGGTGGGATGCGCATGGCGGCGCGCCGTGTCGCTCCTGGGCGCACTTCCGTGGTTGCAGCAAGCGGGATGTGGACCGCTGCGGCGTTCGCGCTGGGTGCCTGGCTGCTCATCGGTGCGGCCGTGGGCCGCGGCGCGGCTCTGTCCGGTTTCGCGGGACTCGGGCCCGCCGTGATCTCGGCTGTAATCGTTTGGGCGCACCGTGGCGCTGGCGAGGGTGTACCGGAACGTGGCTGGGCCACCCAGCGGGCCCTCTGGCCTTGGCTGGTGGCCATCGCTGTCGCTGCCGGTTACGCCACCGTCGGGACCATGCGCGGTACGTTGGCCATGTTGGTCGTCCTCCTAGTGGTGCCAGCGTTGCCGCGAGGGCTCGCCCTCCAGCCGGGGTGGTGGGCCGCCGTGGTCGGCGGCCTCTGCGGCGCGCTCGCCTGGGTGGCCCTGCCGGCCCGGCCAGCGCCGGCCAGCGCCGCAGCCATCGTCGTCCAGGCCGCGGTGGGTGCGGCGTTGGCAGCCACCGCCCTTCTCGGCGCGGTGCAGTGGGGGGCTCAGGACCGGCGCGGCCCGTCGCCGAGCACACCGTGGGGGCTGGTCGCCTCTGCCCTGGCTGCCGGTGCCTGCGCCGCAGGAACGGGGGACCTGCGCGACGGGGTGATCGCGGGGGCGATCGTGGGCTTCTACACCGTCTGGGCCGCTTCTGGCCCCGGCGAGGGGGCGCTCGCTGGTGCGCTGGCGGGCGCCGTGTGCATGCCGGCGCTGTCCGCCGGGGCGCTGGCGCCGGGGGCCGCCGCGGTGGCAGGCGCGGTCGCGGGTCTGTGCCGCGACCGGCCGAGGTGGTTGGTGCCTCTCTGCTACACGGCGGCCACGGCAGCCGTGGCCATAGTGGCGGTGCCCCCGGCGTGGGGTTGGTGCCTGGGTGCCGGCGTGGGGGCATGCGCGGCACTGGCGGCCGGTCGGCGCCCGGGGGCGCTGCCCAACGCGCCGTCGGCGGCTGGCGCCCAGGGCAGCCCCATGGGCCGGCCGCCCCTGGCTGATCGCCTCCAGGCGGCGGCCCGCACCTGCCTGGAACTCTCGCGTGGGCTCGCGGCGGGGCCGGCCACAGGCGCCTTCGCGGTGGACGGCGCGGAGCGGGGCCTGCGCCTGGCCGAGGAGGTTTGCCCGGGGTGTCCCGCGCTCGCCGCCTGCTGGGAACGAAAGTTGCCGCGTGCCCGGCAGATGGTCACCGATCTGTGGCGCGAGGCGCAGTCTGGCACCGCGATCTGGCAGCACGTCGGGGGGCCCGACACGATCTTCTGCCTCCGGCCCCGGGAGATGGCCGAGACGGCCAACCGCCATGCGGCCTTGGGGCGGCAGCGCCAGGAATTCCTCGACCTGATGGAGGCCAGCCGGCAGTCGGCGGTGACGCCGCTGGTGGGCATCGGCCGCGTGTTGTCGGATCTGGCCGAAGAGGTGGCGGCGGCCAGGGAGCGGGAGGTGCTCTCGGGTCCGGGCGCGCCCCCCCCGGCGGAGGCCACGCCAGTCCAGGAGCGGTGGGCCGCCGAGCCCGCGGCGGGGCGTCTGGGCTTCGCAGCCCTGGCGGTGACGTTGCCGCGCCCCGGGCGCGCCGTCAGCGGTGATAGCGTGCGGTGCAGGTCCCTTCCCGGCGACCGGTTGGCGCTGGCGGTCAGTGACGGGATGGGTTCGGGTGGGCCCGCAGCGGTTACGTCGGCCGCCGCGATCGAGCACCTGTTGGCGGCCATGGCAGCCGGCGTGGTGGCCGAGGTGGCGTTGCGCCAGACCAATGACCATCTGATCGAGGATTCGCGCACGGAACGTTTTGCCACTATCGCCCTGGCGATCATCCATTTGCGCAACGCCAGCCTGGAGTGGTTCAGTATGGGCGCGGCGCCCGGGTTCCTGCTCCATGCCCGCGGCGTTCGGGAGTGGGGCGGCGGGGGCCTACCCGCTGGCATCCTGGGCGCGCCGGAGGTACGCTCGGGCCGGGCGCGGCTCCGGCCGGGCGACGTGTTGGTGCTGGTGAGCGACGGGGTTCTGGAGCGCGGCGCGGGCGGGGCGCCGGGTGGCGCCCGCGCGGGCCGGCCGCGGTGGGCCGCGGAGTGGTTGCGTGCCCATCGGGGGGCTGGCCCGGCGCGCACGACCGATCTGGGGATCGGTCTGGTGGCTGCGGCGAGCGGCCGCTCCCCGGATCGCGAGCACGACGACTTGACGGTCCTGCTCTGCGAACTGCGTGCCGAACAAGACGCGACCAAGCCCGAGGGGAGCCCCACGGGCCGGGCGGCTGAGATCGGCCCCCAGGCGGGTCGGCTCGCCGTGCAGGTCACGCCCTGGACCATTCAGCCGCTGGACCGCGGGGGGAGAGCGTACGGAGGCGGTGCTGCCGGAACTCATGGCCCGGGCGGTCCGGGAGTTTGAGCTGTGGCTTCCCGGTGAGCTCGTCCTGGCCGGGGTGTCCGGCGGGGCCGACTCGACGGCGCTCCTGGCCGCTCTCACTCAATTGCCGAGCGATTGCCGTCCCCAGGTTAGGGCGGCGCACTTCGACCATGGCCTGCGCGGCAGTGCTGCCGCCGCCGCCGATGCTCGGGCGGTGGCCGACCTCTGCGCACGGGTGGGCGTCCCCGTAGTCTATGGAAAGGATTCCGGCGGGCCGGCCGAGGGGCCCGGCGGGAAGCGGTCCTCGCCGGAAGCGGCGGCGCGCCAGGCACGGTACACCTTCCTTGGGTCCGTCGCCGCTTTGCACGGTGCACGCGTGGTCGCCGTCGGTCAGCACCGGGACGACCGGGCGGAGACGGTGGTCCTGCGGCTGCTGCGCGGCGCCGGCGCACGCGGGCTCGCGGGGATGCGCCCCCGGCGAGCCCTCGCGGGGCCGGGCGCCTTCGCGGGGCTACTGGTCCGCCCGCTGTGGTACGCCGATCGCGCCGGGGTGCTCGATTACCTGCGCGCTCTCGGTCTGGGGTGGGTGGAGGACGAGACCAACGTGGCCACCGACCGGACGCGCAACCTGGTGCGCCACGTCGTCCTCCCCGCGCTGGACCACTCCCTGGGGCGAGGCTACCGGGCTGCCCTGCTGCGCACCGCCGACAACTTGGCGGCGGATGAGGCCGCGCTGCGCCTGTGGGCCGAGCGCGAGAGCGAGGCGCGCCTGTGCGCGGCCACCCTCTCCTGCGCTGGCGACTGGTGGGGGCTCCCGGAGGCGATCCGCCAGAGGGTGCTCCAGCGTTGGTGGGAAGCGGGCACGGCCGAACCGGCCCTCTCCCGCCAGGTCATCACCAACCTGCTGCAGCTGCGACCCGGCGGCGTGCTGGACCTGCCTGCGGGTCGGCGCGCGATCTGCGGGGGCGAGGGGCTGATCCTGCAACGCGGCGGTGGGAACCTGGTGCCAGCCCCGGCGGCGACCGTGGGGCTGGCCGTACCCGGCGTGGTGAACGTGGCAGGGGTCGGGCGCCTACAGGCCCAGGTGATCGATTGGCCGGACCCCTCGGTATGGGCCCGGGTGCGCCGGGGGGCGGCTCTGGCCGTCGGGGATGCCGCCGACCTGCAGTTCCCTCTGGCGGTGCGGCCGCCGTCCGCCGGGGAGCGGGTTGTCGCGCTGGGCGCAGGTCCGTGCCCCCGGAGGGTGCGCGACCTGCTGCGTGGCGCCGGTGTGCCACCTGGCGAGCGACGCCGCCCGCGCCTCATCGCCGACGGGCGGGGCGTGGTGCTCTGGGTCGCTGGGGTTCGGCCCGCCGCCGCGTTCGCGGTGAACGAACGGACACGGCGCGCGCTGCTGTTGGTCTTGGAGCCCGAGCCCCCAGGACCGCCCTAACCGCGCGGCGGCGACGGGTCCTGCGTTGTCTTGACCCAAGGGCTATGCTACACTCGGCTGAGCCGTCGGGACCGGTGCCGAGGGGGACTGGTGTTGCGCTTCAGCGCTTTTCGCACCGTGGCCTTCTGGATGGTCATGTTGTTGTTAATTATTGTCCTTGCGACAATGTTCAATAATCATGGTCAGAACTACCAGAATATTTCCTACTCTGAATTCGTCACGAATCTTGAGAACCACAACATCGATACCGTGCACGTCGCGGCCGACGGCCAGCGCGTCACCGGTGCCTTCAGCGGCGGCAAGGGTCAGTACGCCGCCGTCCTACCCAAGGGCGACATCGCCGACATCCAACTCGCCAAGCAGCAGGGCGCCAATGTGGTCGTCACCAACAGCAACCAGAACGCCTGGTACAGCGCACTGTTGACCACCGTGTTGCCGCTGGTCCTGCTGGTCGCGGCCTTCATCTTCATCATGCAACAGACCCAGGGCGGCGGGAACCGCGTCATGCAATTTGGGCGGAGCCGGGCGCGCCTGCATACCGATGATCCCAAGAAGCGCGTCACCTTCGAGGACGTGGCGGGCGTGGAGGAAGTCAAGGAAGAGCTCGCGGAGATCGTCGATTTCCTCAAGCATCCCAAGCGCTACTTGGCCCTGGGGGCCCGCATCCCCAAGGGCGTACTGCTCTACGGCGAGCCGGGTACAGGCAAGACCTTGGTCGCCAAGGCGGTGGCCGGTGAGGCCGGGGTGCCCTTCTTCAGCATCAGCGGTTCGGACTTCGTCGAGATGTTCGTGGGCGTGGGCGCCTCCCGAGTGCGCGACCTCTTCGAGCAGGCCAAGAAGAGTTCGCCGTGCATCGTGTTCATCGACGAGATCGACGCGGTCGGGCGTCAGCGCGGCGCCGGTTACGGTGGGGGGCACGACGAGCGCGAGCAGACGCTCAACCAGCTGCTCGTGGAGATGGATGGCTTCTCCACCAACGAGGGCATCATCATCATGGCGGCCACCAACCGCCCGGACGTCCTCGATCCGGCACTCCTGCGCCCAGGTCGCTTCGACCGGCAGGTCAACATCGACCGGCCCGACCTGAGGGGTCGCGAAGCCATCCTCACCGTGCACACCCGGGGCAAGCCGTTGGAGGACACCGTCGATCTGAACCTTCTGGCGCGCCGGACGGCGGGCTTCACGGGTGCCGACCTGGAGAACATGATCAATGAGGGCGCCTTGCTGGCCGCGCGGCGGCGCAAGAAGCGTATCGGCACGGACGAACTGGAGGAAGCCATCGACCGCATCATCGGTGGCGGCCCGCAGAAGCGTAGCCGGGTGATCAGCGACAAGGAAAAGCCGGTCGTCGCCTACCACGAGGCCGGGCACGCCTTGCTGGGGAAGGTGCTCACCTACACCGACCCGCCCCACAAGGTGACGATCATCCCCCAGGGGCCCGCCCTGGGTGTCACGATCTCCCTGCCCACGGAGGATCGCTACCTCGTCTCGCGCCGAGAGATCCTGGACCGGGTGGTGCAGGCGCTGGGCGGTCGTGCCGCCGAGCAGTTGATCTTCGGCGAGATCACCTCAGGGGCCAGCAATGACCTGGAGATGGTCACCAAGATGGTGCGCCGCATGATCACCGAGTTCGGCATGAGCCAGGAGCTGGGCCCGATGACGTTTGGCAACCGGCTGGACAATCCGTTTCTCGGCCGTGACTTGTCACGTGACCGCTCCTTCTCCGAGGAGGTCGCGGCGCACATTGACCGGGAGATCAGTCGCGTCGTCGCGGAGTGCTACGACCGGGCCCTGGGTCTGCTGCGCGAGCACAAGGACAAATTGGACGACATCGCCCGCCGCCTGCTCGAGCAGGAGACGGTCAGTTCCGACGAGTTGGCGCAGATTATGGAGGGCAAGCCAGCTGCGGTCTGAGGGTGGTCGGCGCACGGGCGGCTGGGTGGGACGGCGGCTGGCTGCCCGGATCAGCCGCTCGTGCCCCCGCGAGGGGCGCCAACGACTCCGCAGGGGGTGGTGGAGTCGTGGAGAGGGCCGCGGTGGATTTCGTCGGTCGGCGGGCGCGCCTGCGCACACGGCTGCAGCGTCGCAATCTGGATGCCTGGGTGTTGGTGCCCGGTCCCAACCTCCGGTACTTCACCGGCCTCGCGACCGAGCCCAGCGAGCGTCCGTTCTTGCTGGTGGAGCCCGCGACGGGGGACCCCTTTGCCGTCGTCCCCCACTTTGAAGGGGAGCGGGTCCGGGAATCCTTGGCGGACCTGCCGCGATTGCGACTGTTCACCTACCGGGATGAGACGGGGCCAGCGCCCTCGATCGCGCGGGCCTTCGCCCCGTTTGGCACCAGGCCGGCGGCCTTGGGGGCCGAATTCGGCGTGATGCGGCTCTTTGAACGGGCGGCCGTCGAGGGCGCGGTCCCGCGCGCACGCTGGCACGCCCTGGACGGCGAGACCGCGGTGTTGCGACAGGTCAAGGACGGACTCGAGGTGGCCGCGCTGCGCCGGGCGGCCGCGGTTGCCCGGGCGGCGGTGACGGCCGGCCTGGCCGCCGCGCTCCCTGGCCGCAGCGAGAGGGCGGTCGCCGCTGCCTGCCTGGGTGTCCTGGCCGCTCACCAGACGCATTCGCCGTTCGGAGTCATGGTCGCCTCGGGTCCGCGCTCCGCAGACCCCCACGCCCAGACGGGCGACCGGTGCCTGGAGCCGGGTGACCTCTGCTGGATCGATCTGGGCGCGGTGGTCGCCGGGTACTGTGCCGACATCACGGCAACCGTGGCCATTGGGGAGCCGGCCGCGGACCTCGCCCAGGCGCTGCAGGTCGTGCGCGAAGCCCAGCGTGCGGCCATCGCTGCCGTCCGACCCGGCGTCACGGCCGCCGCGCTCGACGCGGTCGCACGCGCGGCCATCACGGCTGCGGGGCTCGGGGCCCACTTCACGCACCGGACAGGCCACGGCCTGGGCCTGGAGACCCACGAGGCGCCCTTTGTCGTCGACGGCAACGAGGAGCCCCTCCAACCGGGCATGGTGTTCACCATCGAGCCGGGGGTGTATCTGCCCGGCCGGGGCGGCGCGCGCATCGAGGACGATGTGCTTGTGACCGAAGCCGGGGCGGAGGTCCTGACGGCGCCCTGAGCGCGGTGGGGGCAGCCGGGTCGCCGGCGGGCCGCAGACGTGCCCCGTAGCGCCCCGGCGCCACGGGGGCTGAGGCCCGGGGTGCCATCGGCGGCCCTCCACGGTGGCGGCGGGCGGCGTACGCCCCTTGGTCTGCGGCTGCCCCTGGATCAGCCCCCCGGTGAGGCGTTGCAGGCCCCGCGGATCGTCCTGGACCGGGGCGACGACAGGGCATCGAGCGCACCGTGCGAGAACAAGAGGGAAGTTACCCGGCGGGGCTTGACCGACCGCGGCCGGGCCGGCCGTGACTCGCCCGCTGCCCGCCTGGCCACGGCCATGGAGCAGACGCTCCAGGCGCGGTGACCGCGCTCAGCCGGCTACGTCCCGACGACGCATCAGCATAAGGCGTTCACGCCCACCATACCCCTGGCCCGGGGTGAGCCCGGGTGAGTCGGCGCCGCTCTATCGCGCAGGCGTTGGTCTGCGCCCTGCTGCTGGCGGGGTGTGGGTCGCGACGCCCTGCGGCGGTCTGGACCACCGATCTCCGCTGGGGTAGCGACGTGTCGGTCGGCCGCAGCGCCGACGGTGCAGCGGTTGGCCCGCTGGCGGCTGCATCTGGCGCCACCACACTTGCCCTCGCGGACAGTTTCGGTGGCCGGTTGCTCCTCTGGCGCTGGGAGCGCGGGGTGTGGGTGGGGCCCGCCGCGCGGCCGATCCCCTCCCGCTCCCCCGTGGTCGCCGTCGCCCTCGCCCCGGAGGGTGGTCCACTCCTGGCCGTCGCCGCCGACGCCGCTCTACAGATCTGGGCCGTGCCGCGCGCCGGCGGCGTGGCCCGGCTCGCCGACCTGCGCGCGCCGCCGGGCGACTTGCGCAGCCTGGCCTCGTTGACCGTGGCCGCGGACGGCACCCCGGTTGCGGACGTCATCGACGTCACCGCCGAGCACTCGTCAAGGACGCTGGTCGGCATTGGGCCCGGCGGTCGGCCGCACACCGTCGCCAAGGCCGAGATTGCCCGCGTCGGGCTGGCGGAACGGGCACTCTCGGCCTGGTCCCTCAGTCCCCCGGGCATGCGCTACGCCCTGGCGCCCGCCTCTGGCGGCGGGATCTGGATCGCGGGCCGCGGCGAGGACGACGTGGCCCCCATCCTGGTCCGCTTGAGCCTGGATGGGCGGATCCTGGAAAGGCGTCGTGTTCCGGAACTGTCTCGGGCCGACTTCCTCGGAGTGGATGCGGCGGGGCTGGCCTACGCGTTCGCGGATGCCGGCACGCCCGCCGCCCAGGTCGTGGTCTGGGGGGCGGGGCCCCGACCGCTCCTCCGGGTCCCCGCGCCGCCTGGCGACGGCCCCCGGCTGCCCCATCCGGCCGCGCTCGCCGCCGATGGCGCCCTCCTGCTGCTGCGCGGCGACGCCCAGGGGCTACACCTGCTCCGCCTGCCACCGGGGAGCCACAACACGGCAGCCTCCACCGGGTGAAGGCGCCCTTGCGGCGGTGGAAGTTTCCGTGAGAGATCGTCCGCAGATCCCATGCGACACCCCTCCTCGCTCTATACTCGTCCCGAGGTGGTGGCGGTGGCGGGCCCGGCGAGCGGCCGCGCGGTGATCCCGCCGCCTGGCGCGGTGCGGCCGCGCATCATGGGTGTCCTCAACGTGACGCCAGACTCCCTGTGGGCGGGCAGTCGCCACCAGGATCCCGGGGCCGCCGGGGCGGCCGCGGCCGCTATGGTGGCCGCTGGGGCGCACCTGCTGGACATCGGTGCGGTCTCCACGAGGCCCGGTGCCGACCCGGTCCCGCTGGAGACGGAATTGCAGCGACTGCTCCCCGTGTTGGCGGCCGTGCGGCGGGCCGTCGATTGCGCCATCACCGTGGATACCTCCCGCGCCACGGTGGCCGCCGCGGCCCTTGCCGCCGGGGCGGACGCCATCAACGACGTCTCAGGGCTGGCCGACCCGGAGCTCGCCCACGTGGTGGCGCGGACCGGCGTGGCGCTGATCGTGGTGGCGCGGGAGCCGCTCGCCAGGGACGCCGCGGGCCCGCCCGAGGTCTGCGGCCAACTACGGACCCTGGTGACACGCGCAGCGCAGGCGGGCATCCCTGCGGACCGGTTGGTCCTGGATCCGGGGTTCGGCTTCGGCAAGTCGCCCGCGCAGAACCTGGCCCTGGTCGCCGCCCTGCCCCACCTGCGGGCGCACTTGGGCCTGCCGTTCTGCGTGGGCCCGTCGCGCAAGGGCACCATTGCCGCCGTGCTTGGGCCCCGGCCCGCCGGACGCCGCCGGGCGGGCACCGCCGCGCTGGTGGCGCTGTGCGCCGCGTACGGGGCGGATCTGGTGCGGGTGCACGATGTGGCGGAGATGGCCCAGGTGGCGGCGATGGCCGCCGCGGTTGGCCGACCCACCGACGGCCCGCCCGCCGTCCCCCCTGGTGGCGGCCCACAGGGCCTGGGCATCGCCCCCGCCGAGGCGCCAGGGCGCATCTGCCTGCGCGGACTGCGCATCGAGGCCTGCCACGGTGTGCTCCCCGAGGAACACTTTCGACCACAGCCGTTTCTGGTCGATCTGGATCTGGAGTGTGACCTGCGCGTGGCCGCGAGCACCGACCGCCTCGAGGCCACCCTCAACTACGCGACTGCGGCGGCTTTGGCCGCGGAGGTGCTGCGCGGGCCGCACCGCGACCTCATCGAAACCCTGGCGGGGGAGATTGCCCGGCGACTACTGGCCGCCCTGCCGGCCCTGGCGGGCGGCGCGGTGGTGGTCCACAAGCCCGCAGCCCCCCTGGGCCTGCCGTTCGCTGATGTCAGCGTCCGCCTCCCGTTCACGCGCGCCGGAGGCGTGGGCTACGGAAGGGGAGGGGGATAGACATGCGGCTCTACCTGGGCCTGGGCAGCAACCTGGGCGATCGGGCAGGTCAACTCCTGGAGGCGGCCGTGCGGCTCCGCGAGGCCGGGTTGGCGCCCGTGGCCGTTTCGCGGGTCTACGAGACAGCGCCCCAGGGCCGCTTGGATCAGGGCTGGTTTCTCAACTGCGCGCTCGCCGTGGACACCGACCTGCCGGTGGCGGCCGCGCTGCGGATCGCGATGGACGTCGAGCACGGCATGGGGCGTCGGCGCCTGGTGCATTGGGGCCCCCGCGTGATCGACGTGGACATCCTGCTGTACGGGGAGGAGCGCGTCCTTGAGCCGGGGCTGATCGTCCCGCACCCGCGTCTGCACGAGCGCGCCTTTGCGCTGGTGCCGTTGTGCGAGATCGCCCCGGACGCCGTCATCCCTGGGCGTGGGTCCGTGGCGGCATGGGCCTTGCGGCGGCGCGCGGAGGCCGGCCAGCAACTGCGGCTGTGGGGCAGCCTGCCGGGGTGGAAGCCCTCCCTGCCGCCGGAGCCTCGGCGCGGCGTCCGCTCGCTCCTGTTGGACCGTCTGCGGAGCGCCGGCGGCGGCACCGTCTCCGGTGGTGGCCTCGCCCTAGAGCTCGGGGTGTCCCGCTCCGCCGTGTGGAAGCAGGTGCAACACCTCCGCGCGGCCGGCTACGATGTGCGTGGGGCCGCGGGCGCAGGCTATCGGTTGGCCGACGGGGAGACGGACCTGGAGCCATTGTCGTCGGCGGAACTGGTCTGCCGCGACCGCCGCTTGGTCGGACGCGTGCTGCACGTGCTGCGCACGGTCGACTCCACGAACGCCTTAGCGCGGCAGATGGGGTTGGAAGGGACCCCGGCGGGTACGGCCGTCGTCGCGGAGGCGCAGACCGCCGGGCGCGGGCGACACGGCCGCAGGTTCATCTCCTCGCCCGGTGGCGTCTACCTGTCGGTGGTGCTCCGGCCCACCATCCCACCTGCCCAGGCCGGCAGACTCACGCTCCTGGGGGCCGTGGCCGTGTGCGAGGCCCTGGAGCGCGCCGCCGGGGTGTCCCCCGCCATCAAGTGGCCCAACGATATTCTCCTGGCGGGCGGCAAGGTCTGCGGCATCTTGCTCGAAATGGTCGCCCGCGAGGACTGCGTCGACTTCGTGGTGCTGGGCGTCGGGGTAAACGTCCGGTCGGCGCCGGCCGGGGTTGGCGCGACGAGCCTCTGGGCAGAGGGAGCGCGCATCCCCCGAGTGGGGGTGGCCGCCGCGCTCCTGGAGCGCCTCGATGCGGATTATGCCGCGTTTGAGGCCGGCAGGTGGCCCGAACTGCTCACCGCCTGGCGTCGGCGCTCGGCCACCCTGGGGGAGGACGTGCGGATCGAACCCGGAGATGGCCCACCGTTCACAGGCCGCGCGGTCGACGTGACGACAGAGGGTGCGCTGCTGGTGGACACCGGCTTGGCCGTGCGCACGGTCTATGCCGGCGACGTGACCCACCTGCGTCCGGGCGGCCAGGCGCCCGCGGGGGGGCGCGGCTAGGTGCACGCCGCCCTGGGCGAAGCCAGATCCAAGGGGGTTCTCTGGTGCTGCTGACCGTGGACGTGGGGAATTCGCATACGGCGCTGGCGGTATTCCGCAGGGACCGCCTGCTCCACTCCTGGCGCCTCCCCAGCAACCGGGAGGCGACCGCCGACGGCCTGGCCATGGTCCTGCGGGAGCTCCTCGGCCACCGCGGCCTCCCGCTGTTGGGGATCGAGGGCCTGGCGCTGGCTTCGGTCGTGCCGCCCCTGACGGAGGCGTGGCGGGAACTGGCGGCTGGCTACCTCAATGCTCCCGCCCTGGAGGTGGGGGCCGGGCTGGAGACCGGCCTGCAGCTCGAAGTCGACCACCCCGCGGAGATGGGTGCGGATCGGATCGCCGACTGCGTCGCGGCTTGGCGCCTCTACGGTGCGCCGGTGATCGTCGTGGACTGCGGCACGGCGACCAAGATCGAGGCGATTGCGGCGGGCGGGCGGTACGTGGGTGGTGTAATCGCACCCGGCATCGGCATCTCCACCGAGGCACTGTTTGCGCGGGCAGCCCTGCTTTACCGCGTGCCGCTGGTGGCGCCGGCGCGCGTGTTGGGGAAGAACACCGCGGAGCAGGTGCAGGCCGGTGTCGTCTTCGGGTTCGCCGGACAGATCGATGCCTTGGTGGAGAGAGTGCGGCAGGAGATGGGCGGCGCCCGCTGTGTGGTTGCCACCGGAGGGTTCTCTGGCCTGGTGGCACCCGCGACCCGTACGGTCACAGAGGTGGACCCCGCCTTGACGCTCCAGGGGTTGCGATTGATCTATGAGGCGCAGGCCGCGATGGGCGCGACACACCGCTGACGCCGCGTGCGCGGGAGAGCATCCTGCCGACTGCGGCGGGTGGCGGCGCAGTCGCCGGACCTCGGCGCAGGCTTGGGGGCATGGACATGGTGCGCATGGAGATCCTCCACATCAGTGCGCTGCAGGAGAACCGGGATTATCTCCTGGTCTTGCGCGAGCGGGATGGGCGCCGGTTGCTCCCGATCACCATCGGCGGCGTGGAGGCCCGAGCCATCGCCCACGCTGCCCATGGCGAGCCCGTGCGGCGCCCGTCCACGCACGACCTGCTGGCCACGGTCATCGGTCGCCTGGGCGGCCGTCTCGCCCGAGTGGTGATCCACGACCTCCGCGAGGAGACCTTTTACTGTCAGCTGGAACTGGACGGTGATCGCGGCGTGCTGGAGGTGGACTGCCGCACCAGCGACGCCGTTGCCCTGGCGGCGCGGACCGACAGCCCGATCTTCGCCACTGAGGAGGTCCTGGACCGCGCGGCCGTCCTGCCTCGGCAGCCGGCCGCACCCCCGAACAGCGCTCTGGATGATGCCAGCGAGGGCTCCCCGTAGCGTCCGGCCGTCGAGACCGCCCCACCTGCCGGCGCGGATCTGGTATCGGCGGGCAGTCGTGGTCTGGCCGGCTGGCGACCCCGCGTACATTCCCCCCAGAGGCAGGCGGCGCGGCCGAGGGCGACGATCGCCCCTGCGCCCGGCCTGGGGGGGACCGCCGTTGACACCCGCGGAAGGGCCAACCTATAATGAGGATCCGCGCGGCAGGCCGCATCGTCGCGCGCCCATAAAACCGAAGCATGGCGCACCGTCGCCGCCCGCTGGCCGTCAGGCCGCGCCGGGCGGCGCCGTCGCAAGCGGGGCTGCGCCTGTGGCGCGCGGCGCTCGCGCGCGGGCGCTCAAGAGGGAGGGTGCCAGGCCGGTCATGGCGGAACGTGAGCGGGAAGTGCTGTTGACCGCTGCTGGCCTCAGCAAGCTCGAGCTGGAGCTCGAGGAGTTGAAGACCACGCGGCGCCGCGAAGTGGCTGAACGGATCAAGGTGGCCCGCGAGTTCGGCGACCTCTCCGAGAATTCGGAGTATGAGGCCGCCAAGAACGAGCAGGCCTTCGTCGAGGGTCGGATCCTGACGCTGGAGAACCTGCTGCGCAACGCCCGCATCGTCCAGGACAGCGAGGTGGATCCACACCGCGTCAACCTCGGCACGACGGTCACGTTGCGTGACCTCGAGGATGGCGTGATGTACGAGTATACGATCGTTGGTTCCAGTGAGGCCGACCCGGCGAACAATCGGATTTCCTACCAGTGCCCGGTCGGGCAGGCGGTGTTCGGGCAAGCAACCGGCAACACCGTGGAGGTGCGGTTGCCGGCGGGTGTCGCCAAATACGAAATCGTTGCGCTGGCGCGGTAGCCGCCGCGTGACCCGGCGCAGACGGGGGGGCGCCGGTGGCGGCGGACAACGACGGCAGGCCGGACGCCGGGGTGGAGGCCCACGGCGAGATGACGGTGCGACGGCAGCGGTTGGACCAGTGGCGGGCGCAGGGCGTGGACCCATTCGGCGCACGCTACGCGCGCAGCCACCGTTCGGACCAAATCCAGGCGGCCTTTGAGACGCTGGAGGGAACCGAGGTCGCGATCGCCGGTCGTCTGATGGCCCTGCGCCGACAGGGACGGGTTGCCTTTGCCGACCTCGCCGATCTCACCGGGCGCATCCAGCTCTTCTTGCGGGCGGAGGCGCTCGGCGCGGAACCCTTCGCCGCCTTCCTGCAATGCGAGCTCGGCGACATCGTCGGCGTGCATGGTCGGGTCATGCGCACCCGCGCCGGCGAGGTCAGCGTCGAGCCGACGTCGTTCCAGCTGCTCTCCAAGGCCCTGCGCCCACTCCCCGACAAGTGGCACGGCCTGCGGGATACCGAGACCCGCTATCGCCGCCGCTACCTGGACCTCCTCGCCAACCCCGATGTGCGGGCGCGCTTCGTGCAGCGCAGCCGTCTGGTCGCCGCCATTCGACGCTTTCTGGAGGCGCGCGACTTCCTGGAGGTGGAGACGCCCGTCCTGCAGGGGATCGCCGGTGGCACGACGGCCCGCCCGTTCCGCACGCACCACAACGCGCTGGACATGGACCTCTCGCTGCGCATCGCGCTGGAACTGCACCTGAAGCGCCTGATCGTCGGCGGGCTGGAGCGCGTGTACGAGATCGGTCGCGTGTTCCGCAACGAAGGGGTGTCCACGCGACACAACCCCGAGTTCACCATGTTGGAGCTCTATCAGGCGTACGCCGACTACGAAGACATCATGCGCCTGACCGAGGAAATGGTGGCGGCCGTCGCCATCGCCGTGCGCGGGAGCACGCTCGTCCACTGGCAGGGTCAGGACATCGACCTGCGCGCCCCATGGCCGCGGGTTTCCATGGTCTCTGCCCTCAGCGCCCTTGGGCTGGATGTGCTGTCAGCACCATCGGCTCCGGCGGCCGTGGCGCTGGCGGCCCAAGCGGGCGTGGCCGTCGCGCCCGGCAGCACGCTCGGACAGACCATCGAGGCGCTAGTCGAGGCGCTCATTCTCCCTGGGCTGGTTCAGCCCACGTTCCTGATCGACCATCCGGTGGAGATTTCACCCCTGGCGCGGGCCAAGGTCGACGACCCGCGGCTGACCTATCGCTTCGAGGCCATCATCGGCGGCGTGGAGATCGCCAACGCCTTCACCGAACTCAACGATCCCGACGAACAGCGTACACGCTTCCTGGCCCAGGTCGCGGAACGGGCGCGAGGCAATGATGAGGCGCATGCCATGGACGAGGACTACCTGCGGGCGCTGGAGCACGGGATGCCGCCGACAGGCGGCCTGGGCATTGGCATCGATCGCTTGGCGATGGTGATTCTGGAGGCGGAATCCATCCGCGACGTGATCCTCTTTCCACAGCTGCGGCCGGAGACCTGATGCCCCCAGACCAGTCTGGCCCCGCGCCGGCTCGCGCGGCCGGCGGTGGCTGTCCCCCGCCCCATGGGACCAACGGCGTGGCTCGCTCGGGCACCTGCTGCGTCACCCCCTCTACCCACTGGGAAAACTGGCTGCAGCCTCAGCCTTGCGCGACGGCTCCCGGCCGCGTAGGCTAGCGAAGCGTCGCGCGGCCGGGGGTGGCGCGAGGTGGAGCGGGTCAGTGGCCGAGTCAGTGCGCCAAGGGTCTTGACTTGCGCGTGGCTGGGCAGTAGAGTGACTCCTCGCCGGGACGCGGCGGGAGCCGCACCGGAAG
>Ga0307373_10007761_pt1 | contig 16608 bp, 18 predicted proteins | sample OX2MG_FD_202534 | JGI IMG/M metagenome (GOLD analysis project Ga0307373, IMG submission 202534) | Soil microbial communities from Risofladan, Vaasa, Finland - OX-2 | ecosystem: Environmental > Terrestrial > Soil > Coastal area > Acid sulfate soil | place: Finland: Risofladan, Vaasa | collected... | reverse complement strand
GCGGCGCGTGCGCCGAGATCGAGCCGTTGTTGATGATGCGCCCGCCGCGCGGGCTCTGGTTCTTCATGATGCGGATCGCCTCCTGCGAGCACAGGAACATGCCGGTGAGGTTGACGTCCACGACCGCTTTCCACTGCTCGTAGGTGAGGTCCTCCATCGGAATCGCGGGCGCCCCCATGCCGGCGTTGTTGAACAGAACGTCCAGGCGCCCCCAGCTCTCCTTCACCCGGGCGAACAGCGCGCGCACCTGCTCCGGCTTGCCGATGTCGGTGGCCACCGCCAGCGCGCGCGCGCCGTCGGCACCCGCGTCCTGCACCGCCTTGTCGAGCAGCTCCTGGCGCCGCCCGGCGAGGGCGACCCGGTAGCCGTTCTTGAGCAGCGCGAGCGCGACTGCCTTGCCGATCCCGGTGCCCGCGCCGGTGACGACGGCCACTTTGCCTTGCGCGCCCATATTGCCTCCCCCAAGTTGGAAATTCCAGAAGGCGGCGATCGTACTACAGGGTCCCCCGGCGCGGGGGACACGCACTACTGCCTGATCTGCCACTCGGCGGGCATGGTGACGACCCGGCCGCCGATGTCGATGGACGCCTGGAAAGGCGAGGTCACCAAGATGCAAAAGGTCTACGGCTGCCCGGTTCCCGACGCGAAAGTGGCCGAGCTCACCAGTTACTTCTAGAAGATCAACAACAAGAAGTAACCGCCGCGCCGCACGCGATCGGGCGCTCCCGATCGCGTGCTTCAGTCCCCAGTCTGTCGGCACGCGGCGACGCCCGCGCCGCGCCGTGTCGCCGCGTTGCGACGAATTCCTGCGTCTCCTGCGAAACCGTCTCTGCGCTGGCGGCGCGCTGCCTAAGATCGGCGCATGTCCTTGCGCGATCTGCACTTCGTGCGCCTGCCACGCGCCGCCCGGCTCGTGCTCGCGGCGCTGGTCGCGAGCCTCGCCGGCTGCAGCGTAGCGCCGCCAAAGAAAGTTTCGCCGGCGCCGCCCGCGGCGCTCGCGCCGCCCTCGAGCGCGCGCAGCCTCGCGGCCTATGAGCGCGAGGTCGCGCTGCGCGTGCAGGCGGCCAGCGCGCGGGAAGTCTACGCGGGCCGCCCGCAGTTCTTCCTGCGCGCGGTGATCGTGTATCGGCTGGAGATCGACGCCGCAGGGCGCCCGGTGCGCGTGGAGCTCTACCGCGCACCGCAGCGCGCGGGAACCCACGAGCTGGTGGCGCGAGCGATCGCGAGCGTGCGTCGCGCGGCGCCGTTTCCGCGCCCGAATCCGCGCCTGCTCGGCGGCTACGACACGGTGGCGCTGATGGAAACCTGGCTGTTCGACGACGACGGGCGCTTCCGGCTGCGAGCGGTATCGCTGCCGCAGAAGTAGCAAGGCACCGGCACGCAGCGGCGAGCGCCGCGTGCCGGTTTTTTTCCCGCTACGCCGCCTTCTGCTCCTTGAGCCCCATCTCTTCGGCGAGTTGCTGGCGCAGGATGTACTTCTGGATCTTGCCGGTGATGGTCATCGGGAAGCCTTCGACGAACCTCACGTAGCGCGGGATCTTGTAGTGCGCGATCTGGCCGCGGCAGAACTCGCGGATCTCCTCCTCGGTCGCGCTCGCCCCCGGGCGCAGGATGACGCAGGCCACGAGCTCCTCGCCGTACTTGTCGTCGGGCACGCCGACGCACTGCACGTCCTGGATCTTGGGATGGCGGTACAGGAACTCCTCGACCTCGCGCGGGTAGATGTTCTCGCCGCCGCGGATCACCATGTCCTTGGAGCGCCCGACGATGTTGCAGTAGCCCTCGGCGTCGATGGTGGCGAGGTCGCCGGTGTGCATCCAGCCGGCGGCGTCGATCGCTTCGTTGGTCTTCTCGGCGTCGTTCCAGTAGCCGAGCATCACGCAGTAGCCGCGCGTGAGCAGTTCGCCCTTCTCGCCGCGCGGCACGATGCGCCCCTCGCCGTCGACGATCTTGACTTCGATGTGCGGCTGGATGCGCCCGACCGTGGACACGCGCCGCTCGAGCGGGTCGTCGACCGAGCTCTGGAAGCTCACCGGCGAGGTCTCGGTCATGCCGTAGGCGATGGTCACCTCACGCATGTTCATGGTCGCCGCGACGCGCTTCATCACCTCGATCGGGCACGGCGAGCCGGCCATGATGCCGGTGCGCAGCGTCTTGAGGTCGTAGCGGGCGAACTCCGGATGGTCGAGCACCGCGATGAACATCGTCGGCACGCCGTGCAGCGCGGTGCAGCGCTCGGCCTGCACCGTCTCGAGCACGCTTTTCGGTTCGAAGCCGCCATCCGGGAAGATCATGGTCGCGCCGTGCGTGAGGCAGGCGAGGTTGCCCAGCACCATGCCGAAGCAGTGGTACAGCGGCACCGGAATGCACAACCGGTCGTTCTCAGTGAAGCGCATCGCTTCGCCGATAAAAAAGCCATTGTTGAGGATGTTGTGGTGAGTGAGCGTCGCGCCCTTTGGCGAGCCGGTGGTGCCGGAGGTGAACTGGATGTTGATCGGCTCGTCGAACTGGAGCTTCTCGCTTAGCGCGGCGAGCTCGTCCAGCTCGGCGGGGCTCGCGGGCGAGAGCAGGTCGTCGAAGTTGAGCATGCCCGGGGTCTGGTCGCGTCCCAGCCGGATCACGGTTCTGAGCTGGGGCAGCCTCGCGGCCTGCAGCTTCTGCGGGACGCTGGTCGCGATCTCGGGCGCCACCTCCTGCAGGATCGCGAGGTAGTCGCTGGTCTTGAAGCTGGGCGACAGGATCAGCGCCTTGCAGCCCACCTTGTTGAGCGCGTACTCGAGCTCGGTGCGCCGGTAGGCGGGGTTGATATTCACCAGGATCAGTCCGGCCTTCGCGGTGGCGAACTGGGTGAGCACCCATTCGGCGCAGTTCTGCGACCAGATGCCGATCCTCTCGCCCGGCGCAACGCCCAGCCGCAGCAGGGCGCAGGCGAGGTCGTCCACGCGCTGCTTGAGCTCGGCATAGGTCCAGCGCACGTTCTGGTGACGCACCACCAGCGCTTCGTGCGCCGGGAAGCGCGCCGCGATCCGGTCGAAATGCGCGCCGATGGTCTGGCCGATGAGCGGCGCGGGAGAGGCGCCGTGCACGTAGCTCAGCTGTCGGTCCATGATGTTCCTCCTCCTTGGAGAAGGGGGGATTGTTTCGCGGATGCGCGCCCAGGGCAAGGCCGTTCAGGTGGGCTTGCCTTCCAGCACCATCTGCGTCTGGATGGTGAGCGACAGCAGCCGGCCCGCCTCGTCCGTGACGCGCGTCTGCCAGACCATTGTGCGCCGGCCCTTGTGCAGTGGCGTCGCTTCGGCGCGCACCATCCCGCTGCGCCCGGCGGCGAAGAAATTGGTCTTCGATTCCAGCGTGGTGGTGCTCGCGCCGGCGGGCAGGTTGACGATGGTGGCCACCGCGCCGATCGTGTCGGCGAAAGCCATCAGCGTGCCGCCGTGCAGGGCACCGCCGACGGTGCGCAGCTCGTCGCGGATCTGCAGCTCGGCGAGCACGCGCTCGGGGCTGGCCTCGAGTACGCGCATGCCCAGATGCGCTGCCAGGGTGCCGCTCATGCGCCCGTTGATGAGCTTCGGGTCCATGCGGGCTCCTTCGCGAAGTGCGGACTGCGAAGCTTACCCGCCGGGCGCGGTCGCCGCTCGCGCGGCGCGCAACCCTCACGGCCGGGGGTCGGATCGGTGCCCCTACTGCCGCTGGTAGTGCTGTTGGTACTGCTGCTGGTACTGCTGCTGGTACTGCTGCTGGTACTGCTGCTGATACTGCTGCAGCTCCTGCTGCCGTTGCGCGCGCGACGCGGGGGAAGGCTGCTGGGCGCGTTCGCGCCGTTGCTCGTACTGCTGCTGTTGCTGCAGCTGCTGCTGGCGCGCAGGCGAAGGCGGGGTCGTCGGTCGCGAGGGCTCGCGCCGCCGCTCCTGCGCCCATTGCAGCTGCGGCTGCGCCGCGGGGCGGCGGATCGTCTGCCGCTGCGGCGCGTACTCGCGCTGCACTTGGGCGCTGCGGTAGCGCAGGCCGCGCCGATGGAGGGGGTCGTGCTCCCAGGGGCCGGGTGCGACGCGCGTCTGCGGACGCACGATCGTGGGCCGGTAGTAGAACGTGTTCACGTCGACGACGTTCACCCGGCGATGGCGCCAGTCGGGGGCGCCGAAGAAGAAATTCACCGCTACCCGGATGCCGGTGCCCCAGAAGAAGGCGACATGCGCGCCGGGACGCTGCACCGTCACGTAGCCGGGCCAGGGCGCCCAGACCACGGGCGGGTACGCCGGCCACCACCAGGTGCCGTACACTACCAGCGGATCGTAGTAGGGAACGTAGATCACCTGCGGGTTGAGCGGCTCGATGGCGATCACGCCGCCATCGTTGGCCACTCGCGCGTGGCTGTCGGAGTACAGCTGTCCCGCGGCCTGCGCGCGGCTGCGCAGGGCCTGGACTTCCTCCATCACCTGCGGTTCCTGCGCAAGGAAGGCGTCGCCGAGCGCCTGCGTCCACTGCAGGTTCTGGTCCATGCGCGCGAGAACGTCGGCGAAGGCGAGCAGCGACTTCACGCTCGGATCCCAATCCTGGTCCTCGACCGCGCGCACTGCGTCGTCGCCCCGCAGGCCGGGATTTGCGCGCGACCAGCGCGCCGCCTGGACCACCTCGAGCGGATAGGTCGCTGCCATAAGGACCTGCGACAGCAGCGCGTCCGGGTAGAGCGCGATCGGCGCCAGCATCTGGTCGAGCTGGGCCTGGGAATAGAAGGCCTGCGCCTGCGCGGGCGGCGGCTGATCGGGCGCGGGCAGGTACTGGGCGAGCGCAGCGCCCTGGGCAAGCGCGAGCAGCGCGGCCACGGCGAGGACGAGCGGGCGGCGGATCTGGGTCAACGGCGGCATGCGGCACCTCCAATGCGTACAGCGTATTGGACCGCGCGCGCGCCGTCCTGATCTGCCTCAAATTGAAACGAAATGTCACCCGCGCGCTGGCCGCTCGCCGTCGCCGGTTGGCGACGCGCGATCGGGGCCGGCGGCTAGCGCGCGTTGCGCAGCCGCTCGCGCACCAGCGCGATATGGCCGCGCAAGTTGTACAGCTCGTCCATGTACGAGAGCGGCACCGCCACGTGCTCCGCCTTGGCGTCCAGACGCTCGAGCTCGGCGAGCAGCTCGGCGGGCGCCGGGGTGCCGGCGCGACCGATGCGCTCCTCGATGTGGCGCAGCTGGCGGTACCAGCGGAACACCCGCGAGCGGATGCGAAACTCGTACAGCGGCGGCACCAGGCGCGACAGCGGAATCAGCACCGCGACGATCGAGAACAGTGCCACCCACATGCGGTCGATGAGATTCGCGAGCCAGAAGGGCAGGTAGCGCTGCAGCAGCGGCGGGCCGCTGCGGTAGAAGCGCTCGGCCTCGGGAGCGAGCGGGAATTCGCTGTTGCGCGCGGTGGGAAACTGGCCGGCGCGCGCGATCCAGTCGGGTCCGCTGTGGATCCTGCTGGCGGCCTGCACGAACAGCTGCAGCAGAGCCGGATGGGTGTCCTCGCGTGCCAGCAGCGACGTGGTAGGCGCGATCAGCGGCACGTCGTGCGCCGGCACGTCGCGCGCGATGTCGACGACGCCGCGTGGCAGCACCACCGGACTGAGGAAGGGATAGCGCCGCGCGTAGGCCTCGCCCTGGGGAAATTCGAGCAGCTTCACCCCCGGGGTCTGCAGCAGCATCTGCACCATCGGCGTCTCGGGCGCGGTGACGAAGGCGATCGCGTCGAGCTTGCCGTCGAGCAGCGCGACCACCGCGGGGGTCAGCTCGAGGTTGCTGTAGTGCAGGCTGTCGCGGTCCATGCCGTTGGCCGCCAGCAGCTTCCTCATCAGGCCTGGCGCGCCGCTGCCGAGCGCACCGAGATTCACGCGCCAGCCCTGCATTTGCGCCAGCCCGGTGAGCGTGCCGCCGAGCAGCTTTTGCGCCGCCTCGGCGCGGTAGAAGATCCACACCGGCTCGTAGAACAGGCTGCCCAGCGACACCAGCGGCACCCCGCCGCCTTTCTCGTCGCTGGCGCGCACCGTCTCGCTCGAGCCGCCCTGCACGAAGGCGAGATCGACCTTCTGCTTCGGGTCGCGCAGCATGCGCAGGTTGTCGTAGGAGCCGCGCGTGGTCTTCAGCACCACCGTGATGCCGTAGCGCTTCAGTGCGGCCGCGTATTGCTTGCCGAAATCCGCGTAGGCGCTGTCCTCCGGCCCGGTGGCGAGCACCACGTGCTTGGGCGGCGTGGGCTTGAGCAGGAAATACGCGCCCGCGAGCAGCACCAGCGCGAGGATCAGGAACGGCCCGACCGTGGCGAGCAGATCGCGAATGGAAATCAGGGTGGCACGAATGACGCGCGGCATGGCGGGGCGATGATGGGTCCGGGCACCGTGCGTGTCAACGCGCCGCCGGGCGGCGTGCGAATCTGCACCGCCGACCGGAGCACGGGATGCGAGGCCTGGTGTAAGCTTGCGGCCGCCATGATCACGCTGCTTCGCACCGTGCTGCCGCTCGAGCGGACGAATTCGAATTTCCGGAGTGCCGCATGACCGTCCGCTGGCATAGCGCGCCGCTCGGCGGCAAGTCGCTGCGCCTTTACCTCGGCGTGCCCGACTCGCCGGGCCCGCATCCCGGAGTGGTGATCGCGCATCACGCCTTCGGCATCGACGAGTCGATGCAGGACATGGCGCACCGCCTGGTGCGCGAGGGTTACGCGGTGGCGATTCCGGACCTGTTCCACCGCCAGCCCGAGGGTCTCGAGCGGGTGCAGCGCACGCAGCGCCTGCGCGACGACGAAATTCTCGCCGACGTCGGCGCGGCGGTCGCGGCGCTCAAGGCGTCGATGTCCTCGATCGGGGCGCTCGGGATGATGGGCTTCTGCATGGGCGGACGGGTCGCCTATCTCGCCGCCTGCGGCATCCGCGGCTTCGACGCCGCAGCCGTGTTCTACGGCGGCAACATCATGAAGGCGCTGGGCGAGGGCCCGAGCCCGCTCGAGCGCACGGCCGGGCTGGAATGCCCGCTGATCGGCTTCTTCGGCATGGAAGACACCAACCCTTCGCCCGAGGACGTGGCCAGGATCGATGCCGAGCTGAGCCGGCTCGGCAAGTGGCACGAGTTCCACCGCTACCACGGCGCCGGCCACGCCTTCCACAATTTCACCGACGAGCGCTACCGCGAGCGCGCGGCGCGCGCATCGTGGCACGAGCTGCTGGCGTTCTTCTCGCAGTACCTGAAGCGCGGCGGCCGGGCCTAGGTTCCGGCATCCCGGCACTGCGGGCACCGTAAGGGACGCGAAGACTCGGCATGGATCTGCAGATCAAGGAACGGCGCGCGCTGGTCACCGGCTCGACCGCGGGCATCGGCTTCGCGATCGCGCGCGGCCTGGCCGTCGAAGGCGCGCGCGTCACGCTGACCGGACGCACGCAGGCATCGGTGGACGCGGCGCTCGCGCGCCTGAAAAAGCTCGTCCCCGGCGCGCAGGCCGAGGGCGTGGCGGCCGACTGCGCCACGGCCGGAGGGGCGCAGGCGGTGTGCGCGCGCGTTGCCGAGACCGACATCCTGGTGAACAACCTCGGCATCTACGAGCGCAAGCCGTTCTTCGACATCACGGACGGCGAATGGCTGCGTTTTTTCGAGGTCAACGTGCTGAGCGGGATCCGCTTCGCGCGCCATTACGCTGCCGGCATGGCTAGGCGCGGCTGGGGGCGCGTGCTGTTCGTCTCCAGCGAGTCGGGGCTCAACGTTCCCAGGGAGATGATCCACTACGGCATGAGCAAGACCGCCCAGCTCACGGTGTCGCGCGGTCTGGCGATGGAGCTCGCGGGCACCGGCGTCACGGTCAACGCGCTGCTGCCCGGCCCGACGCGCACCGAGAACACGGACCGCATGCGCGCCGAGCGCGCGAAGGCGGCGGGCAAGACGGTGGCCGAGATCGAGGCCGAATTCTTCGCCGCCTATCGGCCGACCTCGCTGCTCAAGCGCTTCACCTCCGCCGACGAGGTCGCCAACCTGGCGCTGTACCTGTGCGGCGCCGGCGCATCGGGAACGACCGGCGCGGCGCTGCGCGTCGACGGCGGCACGGTCAATCAGATCATGTGACGGCACCGCAACGCGCGGTCATCGACGTTGGCAACGCTGGTCTATCATTTCGAGCTCCCGGACGGCCGCAAGGAGTCGCTGCGCGTCGCTTCTGCCCCCGAAGGCGAGCAGAGCGCGGACTTGCCGCCCTGGACCGAGCTCGCGTTCCACCAGTGCTCGAACTGCCCGCTTTCGCCTGCGAGCACGCCGCGCTGTCCGATGGCCGCGAATTTCGTGCCGTTGATCGAGCTGTTCGGCAAGCTGCGCTCGTACGAAAACGTCACGGCGCAGGTCGAGTCGGACGAGCGTACCGTCACCAAGCGCACCACCGTGCAGCGCGCGCTGCGTTCCCTGATGGGCCTGCTGGCGGCGAGCAGCGATTGCCCGCACGTCGATTTCCTGAAACCGATGGCGCATTTTCACCTGCCGTTCTCGAGCGAGGACGAAACCATCTACCGGGTCGCCTCGAGCTATCTGCTGGCGCAGTATTTCCGCCGGCAGCAGGGCAAGGACGCCGACCCCGGCCTGGACGGGCTGAAGGCCTGCTACCAGGCGCTGCAGCAGGTGAACGCGGCGATGGCCAGGCGGATGCGCGCGATCAAGATCGAGGACGGCGCAGTCAACGCGCTGGTGCTGCTCGACCTGTTCGCGCAGACCCTGCCGTACTCCATCGATGCGGCGCTGGAAGAATTGCAGCCGGCGTTCGAGAAGTACCGGATGTAAGGCCGGACGGGCCGCGCGGCGGCGGCGGGCGACCCGGGTTCAGCGCGTCGCCAGCAGCACCAGCGCAATCAGCAGCGCGACGACCACGACCAGTCCGACCAGCGCGCCGACGACCGCCTGGAACAGGGTGATGGTCGCGCCGTCCTTGTGCCACGTTCCCTTGCGCCCGATCGCGAACAGTCCCCAGAGCATCGTGGCGGCGACCTGGAGAGGGCCGGCCTTGCGGGTCGGCGGAACGTCCGCTGCATGGGGTCTGCGATCCTCGGGTGGCATGGCAATGCTCCAACGTTCATGCTGTTCCTGGACGAAGCGGTCCGAGCGCGGCGCAACGCCCGGCGCGGGTCCGGTCAGGAGGCGGACGATACATCGGCCTGGCGCAGCGTGCGGTCCACGCGCACTGCGGCGGATCAATGCGCGCGAGCGCGCTCCGGCCGGGTCAGCTCGCGCAGGAATCGCTTCAGAATGGGCCCGATGCGCTGCAGCTCGCGCCGATGCGTGGCGGCGAGCTTCGCGAGCACTCGCCGCCCGCGGCCGGTGAGGCGCAGCTCGACCTTGCGCCGGTCGGCACTCGAAGGCTCACGAGCAATCAAGCCGCCTTCCGCCAGCCTGTCCACCAGGCCGACGGCGCTGTTGTGCTTGATCAGGAGCTGTTGCGCGAGGGCATGGATCGTTACGCGCCGGTCGTCCGGGCATCCGCGCAGGATCAGCATGGCCTGATAGTGCTGGGTGGTAAGCCCCACCTCCGCGGCGGCTGCCTCGCTGAAGCGCATGAACTCGCGCAGGGCATGGCGGAACGCCGCCAGCCGGCCATAGTCCCGCGTGGTCAGCTTGTAGCGCCTTTCGGCCCTCGCCAGGTACACGCCTCCTCCCTTCGCCGGCCAGGGTTAGCAAGTCAGCTAGAATACAGGTAACATCGCCTGTCGTCAGGTGTCAACATCAAGAGCATCGTTCCACGACATATCGAACCGGAAATCCACACGGAGGAGACCGTCATGCAAGGTAGCAAGTCAGATTCTTACAGCCGCGGCCGCCGCGACTTCATTCGCACGAGCCTCGGCGTCGCGGGCGGGCTCGCACTGCCCGCGAGTTTCGTGTCGTCCGCCTTTGCCGCGGATCAGCCGCCGCTCGGCACCTGGCCGGCCGGTTCCGCGGGCGAATCGGTATTCATCGGCATCACCGTGCCGCGCACCGGGACCTACGCGGAACAGGGCGAAGACGAGCTCAAGGGCTTCCAGCTGGCGGTCGAGCACCTCAACGAGGGCCATCCGCTGATCAGGAAGATCTCGCCCAAGACCAGGAAGGGCGTGCTCGGCAAGAAGGTGGTGTACGGCGTCGCCGATTCCGCGGCCAAGCCGAACGACGCGGTGCAGCAGCAGCAGCGCTTCATCAGCGAGAACAAGGCGGTCCTGATGACCGGCTCGACCTCGAGCGCGGTCGCGGTGGCGCTCAACAAGCTCGCACAGCGCGAGAAGGTGCTGTACCTCGCCGCCATTTCCGGCTCGAACGACACCACGGGCAAGGACTGCGTGCGCTACGGTTTCCGGCAGTGCTTCTACGGCGAGACGGCCGCCAACGCGATCGGCCCCGTTCTGCTCAGGACCTTCGGCAAGAACCGCAAGGCCGCGTACATGACGCCGGACTACACCTACGGCCACACGGTCACCAAGTCGATGAACGACTACCTGAGCAAGAACGGCGGCTGGACGATGGTGACCAACCAGGTCTCGCCGCTCGGCGCGCCGGATTTCAGCTCGTACCTGACCAACATCGCCAACTCGGGCGCCGAGATCCTGATCAACGTGAACTGGGGGCACGACGCGGTCCTGTCGATCCAGCAGGCGAAGCAGTTCGGCATCCTGCCGAAGATGAAGCTGGTGATCCCCTATCAGATCCCGTTCCTCGCGCGCGATGTCGGCCCGGAGCTCACCGAGGGCGTGTACGCGGCCACCGATTTCTGGTGGACGCTGGAGGACAAGTATCCGCTCGCCAAGATGTTCGTCGAGGCGTTCGAGAAGAAGTACGGCTACAAGCCCGAGTGGGGCGCGGAGAACGCCTACATGCAGTTCGCGCTCTGGGCGGAGGCGGTCGAGCATGCCGGTACCTTCTATCCGCCGGCCGTGATCAAGTCCTACGAGTCCCCGCGCACCATCGAGTCGATGGTGGGCCCGGTGCACTGGCGCGGCGAGGATCACCAGCTCGTGCGGCCGGTGATCATCGTGCGCGGCAAGAAGCCGAGCGCCATGAGGAACAAGGAGGACTTCTGGGAGGTCACCGAGGTCGCACCCGGCGCGCCGCTGATGCAGAAGCCGGACGCGTTCGGCTGCAAGCTCGGCGACTACACCTGAGCACCAACGCGGGGTGAGCGCTGCAGCCGGCTGTCCCGGCTGCAGCGCCGCCGCGCGCGCATCCCATGATCAGTTGGGCCAACTTCGTTTCGCAGCTGTTCAACGGCATCGCGCTGGGGGCGCTGCTCGCCCTCATCAGCTCGGGGCTGACGATCATCTACGGCACGCTCGGCGTGCTGAACCTGGCGCACGGCGCCATGTTCATGCTCGGCGGCTACGCCGGCTACGTCGCATTCCAGGCGAGCGGCTCGTTCGTGGTCGCGGTGATCGCCGGCACGCTGTTCCTCGGGGTGGTCGGCGTAGTGACCGAACGCCTCATCGTGCGCCATTTCTACGCCCGGCCGCCCGAGGACCAGCTGCTCCTCACCTTCGGCCTCGGCATCTGCCTGGTCGAGATCGTGCGTTTCTTCTTCTCCAGCCTGTCGAGGACCGTGCCGGCGCCCCACGTGTTCTCGGGCATCACTCAGCTCGGCTTCATGTTCTATCCGACCTATCGGCTGGCGGTGGTCGGGATCGTGGCGCTGGCGCTGATCGGGCTGTTCTTCGTGCTGTATCGCACGCGGCTCGGGTTGATCGTGCGCGCCGGCATCGAGGATGCCACCATGGTCGATTCCCTCGGCATCAACGTCGACCGTGTGTTCATGGTCGTGTTCGGCATCGGCGCCATGGCGGCGGGCTTCGCGGGCATCGTGAACGCCCCGGTGGTGTCCCTCACGCCGGACGTGGGCGAGGCGATCCTGGTGGAGACCTTCGTCGTGGTCGTCATCGGCGGCGTGGGATCGTTCCCCGGCGCCGTGCTCGGCGGCCTGATCGCCGGCGAGATCATCAGCATCACCTCGATGATCGATCCGGCCTACGCCTACGTCATGCTGTTCGCGGCGATGACTCTGGTCCTGATGGTGCGCCCCCACGGGCTGCTCGGCGCGCGGGGCCGCGAGTGAAGGCGGAAGCCTGATGCAGCGCCGCTTCCTGGTCGAGGGGCTGACGGCCGCCGCGCTGATCGCCGCGCCGTTCGTGCTGCCGTACATGCATGCCGCGCCCGACACCGTCAACCGCATCCTGGTCTGGGGCCTGTTCGGCATCGGCTTCGACATCCTGTTCGGCTACACCGGCCTGCTCTCGTTCGGCCAGTCCGCCCTCTACGGCACCGGCGGCTTCGTCGCCGCCTATCTGCTCACCCGCGCGGGCTTCCCGCACGTCGTGACGGCGCTGCTCATCGGGACGGTGGCCGCCGCGATCGTCGGCTACCTCGTCGGGCTGATCGCATTGCGCCGCACCGGGATCTATTTCGCCATGATCACGGTGGCGATCGCGGAGGTGTTCTACTTCGTCGAGTTCAATCCGCTGGCGCACTGGACCGGCGGCGAGAACGGCTTGCCCGGGGTGCCGGCCCCGAAGCTGTACCTCGGCTTCACCACCCTCCATTTCAGCACCGGCTGGACGCTGTATCCCTTTCTCGCGTTCTTCTACTTCTTCGGCATCGTGATCGGCCTGCGCATCGTGCGCTCGCCGGTCGGCGTGATCTTCAGGGCCATCCGCGAGAACGCGCTGCGCGCCGCGGCGCTCGGGCACAACGTGCAAGGCTACAAGCACACCGCGTTCGTCATCGCCGCGGCCTACGCGGGCCTGGCCGGCGGCCTGCTCGGGGTGATGCAGGCGTTCATGCCGCCGGACGCCTTCACTTTCGACACCTCCGGCCAGCTCGTGATGCAGACCGCCATCGGCGGCAGCGGTACGTTGTTCGGTCCGCTGCTCGGCGCCGCGATCTGGCTGTTCCTGCAGGACTTCCTGCAGTCCACGCTCAAGCTGGGCGCCAGCTGGAAGCTGGTCCTCGGCGTGGTGTTCGTGCTGCTGGTGTTCTTCCTGCGCCACGGCATCGTCGGCGGCATGCGCGATATGTACGACCTGGCGAGGGGGAAGCGAGCGGCCCCGGGGGAGCCGCAGGAAGCCGCGCCGGCCTCCGGCCTCACCGCCGAGGAGGAACAGAAGGCGGCGCAGGCCGAGCTCGCCCGGGAGCGGGCGGCAAGCATGGCCGCGCGGCCGCGGGCGCCGAGCGGCCCCGCCGGCCCCATCCTCGAGGCCATCGGCCTGAGCAAGCGCTACGGGGGGCTCGCCGCCAACACCGACATCAACCTCAGCGTGAACCGCGGCGAAGTGCGCGGCATCATCGGGCCGAACGGAGCCGGCAAGACGACGTTGTTCAAGATGCTGACCTGCGAGGTGCATCCCACCTCGGGCAAGATCGTTTTCGAGGGGCACGACATCACCGGCATGAGCGTCACCGAGGTGTGCCAGCGCGGGCTGACCAAGAGCTACCAGGTGAACCAGCTGTTCAACCGCCTGACGGTGCGCGAGAACCTCACCATCGCCGCGCTTGCCGAGCTGCGCGGCAAGTTCAGGCTCGACATGCTGCGCAGCGTGCCGAAGCTGCCGGGATTGCGCGAGCGGGTCGAGCATACGCTCGAGCTGGTGAACCTCACCGGGCGCCCCGATACGCCGGTGGCGCAGCTCGCCTACGGCGAGAAGCGGCGCCTGGAAGTGGGCCTGGCGCTCGCCACGTCGCCGAGCCTGCTGCTGCTCGACGAACCGCTCGCCGGCATGAGTCCGCGCGAGCGTGTCGAAACGGTCAGGCTGCTCAAGTCGATCGCCCAGGGCCGCACGATGATCATCATCGACCACGACATGGCTTCGCTGTTCGAGCTGGCCGAGCGCATCACGGTCCTGCAGGAAGGTCGCGTCCTGGCCGAAGGCAGCGCGGATGACATCAAGGCCAACGCGGACGTGCAGGAAGCCTATCTCGGCGGCGTCCACGAGGCGGTCGAAGCATGAGCCTGCTCGAGGTCAAGGGCCTGAACAGCTACTACGGGGATTCCCACATCCTGTTCGACGTCGCGCTGCGCGTGGAGCGCAACGAGGTGGTGGCGCTGCTCGGCCGCAACGGCGCCGGCAAGAGCACGACACTGAAGAGCCTGATGGGCGTAGTGACGCCGCGCGCGGGGTCGGTGCGCTTCGACGGGGTCGAGATCGCGGGCAAGAAGAGCCATGCGATCGCGCGCGCCGGCATGCAGCTGGTGCACGAAGAGCGGCGCATCTTCGGCAGCCTCGACGTCGAGGAGAACCTGGTCCTCGCCGGGCTGAGCGCGGCGTCGAGATGGCCGCTCGAGCGCGTCTACGAGATGTTTCCGCGCCTCAAGGAGAGGCGCCGCAGCCGCGGCACCGACCTGTCGGGCGGCGAGCAGCAGATGCTGGCGATTGCCCGCGCGCTCGTCCGCGACCCGAAAATCCTTCTGCTCGACGAGCCGTTCGAGGGGCTGGCGCCGGCGATCGTGCGCTACCTGATGAAGGCCTGCCGCGACCTCGCGGCCGCGGGGCAGACCATCGTGCTGGTGGAGCAGAACATCGCGGCCACTCTGGCGCTCGCGCAGCGCGTCTACATGCTCGCCAACGGGCATATCGTGCACGAAGGCCCGGCGCAGGAGATCAAGGCGCAGCCCGAAATCCTGCAGCGCTATCTAGGCGTCTGATTACGCGCGCGGCGCCTGGTAGCTGCCCACCGGCGCGCGGAACGCGATCGCGATCCGGTTCCAGCCGTTGATGGCGATGACGGCGAGGGTCAGGTCGAGGAGCTCCTTCTCTTCGAAGTGCCGCCGCGCCTCGTCGTAGAGCGCGTCCGGCACCTCGCCCTGCGCGATCAGGGTGAGCGCCTCGGCCCAGGCGAGCGCCGCGCGCTCGCGCTCGGAGTAACACGGCGCCTCGCGCCAGGCCGCGAGCAGATACAGGCGCTGCTCGTCCTCGCCCGCGGCGCGCGCGTCCTTGGTGTGCATGTCGATGCAGTAGCCGCAGCCGTTGATCTGCGAGGCGCGGGTGCGGACCAGCTCGAGCAGCCTGGCATCGAGCCCGCAGCCGCGCACGTAGCTCTCCAGCCCGCGGTAGGTCTGCAGGGCTTCCGGCGAGGCGCTGCGGTAGTCGAGGCGTCGGGTCATGGGGTTCTCCTTGAAGGTGCAGGACTGGAACGCCGAGCTGGTGAAGATCCGTGGTGCGGGATTCAGGCGTAGCCGGCTTCGCGCTGGTGGCGGATCGCCAGCACGAGCACCGTGTCGTCGCGCTCGTCGTAGCGGTACAGGGCCACGTAGCCGCTGCGCCCCCGCGACACGATCAGCTCGCGGAAATCATCCTGTCCCGGACGGCCGATTTCCGGATGGCGGCGCAGCACCTCGACTGCATCGACGATGAGCCGCGCGGTGTCGGCCGCCGCCTCCGGCTCGAAGTCCGTCAGAAACTCCGTCACCCGCTCGAGCTGTGCCAGGGCGCGCTCCGTGTACAGGATCGCCGCCACGGGGCGGCGTCAGCGCTTGACCGGCCTCGGCCTGCGGGCTTTCCTGCCCGACGCCCGCGCGAGAACGTAGCGATGCACGTCTTCGGCCCGGTAGGCCACGGCGGTACGCTCGTACTGCGCGAGCGACTGTCGCGCCTCGGCGTGGAACGACCTCCGCTTCTCGGTCTGTTTCGCCTGCGCCTCGATGGCTTCGAGCATCCACGCGTGCGGCGATTGGCCCGCCGCTTCGGCGAGTTGTGCAACCTGCGCCTTGAGCGCTTCGGGGAGCTTGAGGGTGGTGGTGGCGGCCATGGTCGCTCCGTGCTCGCAGTGTCACCAAAGTAACACCAGGCCTCCCGCCGGTCAAGCCTCGCCCTGGCTCGCCAGGTAATCGTCGTAGCTGCCGCGGTAGTCGATCACCGTGGCCGGCGCGCCGTCTTCCCCCGGCTTGAGCTCCAGAATGCGCGTCGCCAGCGAGGACACGAACTCGCGATCGTGCGAGACGAAGATCAGCGTCCCGGTGTACTTCTCCAGGGCGGTGTTGAGCGACTCGATCGACTCCATGTCCAGGTGGTTGGTCGGCTCGTCGAGCAGCATCACGTTGGGCATGCCGAGCACCAGCTTGCCGAAGATCATGCGCTGCTCCTCGCCGCCGGAGATGACCTTGACCGATTTTTTGCCGTCGTCCCCCGTGAACAGCAGCTGCCCGAGGGTGGCGCGCACGATCTGGTCGTCGTCGCCCCGGTCCTGGCGGCGCCAGCGCCCCATCCAGTCGGCCAGCGTCTCGTCCGCGGCGAAGTCGGCGGCGTGGTCCTGCGCGCAGTAGCCCGGACGCGCCTTGTCGGCCCATTTCACGCTGCCGGCGTCGGCGACGAGCTTGCCCTGGTCGTTGCCGGGAGAATTGTCCAGCAGGCAGCGCAGCAGCGTGGTCTTGCCGACGCCGTTGGGCCCGATGATCGCCACCTTCTCGCCGGCTTCCACGGCCAGATCGAGCCCCGCGAACAGCGGCCGGCCGGGCTGAAAGCCCTTGCTCAGGCCCTTCGCCTCCACCGCCAGGCGATAGAGCTTCTCCTTGTCGTCGACCGCGAAGCGGATGAACGGGTACTGGCGGCTGGAGGGCTTGACGTCCTCCATCCTGAGCTTCTCGATCTGCTTCTTGCGC
>Ga0307373_10007760_pt1 | contig 16610 bp, 17 predicted proteins | sample OX2MG_FD_202534 | JGI IMG/M metagenome (GOLD analysis project Ga0307373, IMG submission 202534) | Soil microbial communities from Risofladan, Vaasa, Finland - OX-2 | ecosystem: Environmental > Terrestrial > Soil > Coastal area > Acid sulfate soil | place: Finland: Risofladan, Vaasa | collected... | reverse complement strand
TTTTTGCAATGACGGGAAGTTTGAACCTTGCCGTGGTACTCCAGGCAATTGTCTTTGGCTCCGCCCATTTGTACCAAGGCACGAAAAGCGCCCTTACGATAACAATCTACGGCGCGATGTTCGGCATCCTGGCGGCCGTAAGAAAGAGCCTTCGCCCGGGAATGATCCAGCACGCGGGCCAGGACATTTTCTCTGGTATCGCCGGCAGCCTGCTCGCCAGAAGGCACTATTTCTGAGTGCGATTACGATTTTGTGTTCAGTGTGGCCGTGGGGTAAAAAGCGAAGGGCCTTCAGCGAAACACGGAAAATCCCAGGCAACTACATCTACATCTTGTACCGGCCCAGATCCTCGTCGTTGAGGTTCTCGAGCCATTTGCGCAGCTCCTCGTTGGAGCTTTTCTCGGAAACGATGCTTGCCATCTTCGAATTCTTGAGCACCTGATCTTCCACGAAGATCGGGCAATCGAGGCGAAGCGCCAGCGCCAGGGCGTCGCTCGGGCGCGAATCCAGGGACATCGTCTGCCCCTCGCGCTCCATCCAAATCAGAGCGTAGAAGGTGTCGTCCTTCAGGTCGCACACCACCACTTTCTGCACGTGCACGCTCAAGCCGGTCAGCACGTTCTTCAGCAAATCGTGGGTCATCGGCCGGGGCGTCTGCACCTTTTCGATTTCGAGAGCGATGGCGTTGGCTTCGTAGATTCCCACCCAGATGGGCAGCACGCCGGCACCCTGGGCTTCCTTGAGCACTACCACGGGCATATTGGTCACCGGGTCCATCATCAATCCTCGGATTTTGACCTCGAGTTCCATGGCGGCCTCCCTTAGGTCGAGCCCTCGCCCACGAGACTGTTCGGCCCCGAGCGCGTAATTTGCACCTGAATGTATTGTCCCAAAAGATTTTCACGAGGCGAAGTGAAATTTACGACGCGATTACTCGTCGAGCGTCCCGCCCATTGCCCGCGCTCGGCGTGCCGGCCGTCCACGAGCACTTCGAAACACTCGCCGATGAGCTTTTCGTTGCGCGCCGTCTGGATCTGGCGCTGCCGGCCTTGCAAAACGGCCAGGCGCCTTCCCTTCTCTTCTTCCGGGATCGCATCCGGCATCTCGCGGGCGGGCGTATTCGGGCGCGGAGAATATTTGAAGGAGAACACGCTGTCATAGCCCACCGCGTCGAGAAGCGTCAGGGTGTCTTCGAAATCCGCCTCGGTCTCTCCGGGGAAGCCGACGATAATGTCGCTCGTCACGCTGATGGGTCGGCGGGCGGCGCGGATCCAGGAAATTTTTTCCAGATATTCCTCGCGGCTGTAAGTGCGGCGCATGGCCCGAAGCAGGCGCGTGGATCCGGATTGCACCGGCAAATGGAAGTGGTCGCAGAGCTGCGGGGTGGCATCGACCGCGGCAACGATCTCGCGGGTGAAATCGTTCGGATGCGACGTGGTGAAACGCACCCGGCGGATCCCTTCGACCTCGGCCACGGCGCGCAGCAGTTCGACGAAATTCCATCCGCGCGGCGAGGGATCGCGATAGGAATTCACGGTCTGGCCCAATAATTGGATTTCGGTATAGCCCTCATCGGCCAAGCGGCGGACTTCGGCGAGGATCGATTTGCTCGGACGGCTTCGCTCCGGACCGCGCGTATGCGGCACCACACAGTAAGCGCAGGAATAATTGCAGCCTTCGATGATGGTCAGATAGGCGCGAATGGGATTGTCGCGGCGCGTGACTTCCGTCTCGAAGGTTTCCTCGGTGTCAAGATCGAGTCCCATCACCCGGCGACCACCCGATTCGAGCTCGGCCATAAGCTCCGGAAGCCGCCGATAGCTGGCCGATCCACAGACGAGGCTGACCCACGGGGCACGTTCGAAAATTTCTTCGCCTTCCTGCTGCGCGAGGCAACCCAGCACGCCAATCACTTTGCCTTGGTCGCGTGCGGCGGTACGCCATTCACCCAGTCGCGAAAAAACCTTGTGTGCCGCCTTTTCCCGAATGCTGCACGTGTTGTAGAGGACCAGGGCCGCCTGCGCCGGACTATTCACCGCACGATATCCGCGCGCCAGCAACACGCCGGACACTTTCTCGGAGTCGTGCACGTTCATCTGGCATCCAAACGTCTCGATATAGAAGGATTTCCCGTCTTTGGAAGGTGCAAACGCGGCATCGAAAGGCGTATTTTCGCGCGAGATGCAATCTCCTTGCGGGAGCGTCGCGATTTGCTTGCCGCCGGAGAGAGCTTCGATTCCAATGTCAAAAGTCTTATTCATCTGTCTATTCCATCGATCCCATCGATTCTAGCACACTGGAATTCACCGGCTCGGCAATCGGGATTCCGATTGTGGCGGCATTCAGCAACTGGCTGTGCGCGGAGAAGTTCTTCGCCCCATTATTTGCGCCAAACGGTCTTCAGATACGCTGCGCGCGCCTAGCGATGCGCGAAGCTAATTTGTGGTGGAATAATGCGAAATCCTGTGTGTCGATGGATCGCCCAGATAGGCCCCGGGCGTCACGCCGAATGACTGGCGAAACACGTCGATGAACGCGCTGACGCTCCGATAACCCACGGCCACGGCGACATCGGTGACCGATTCACCCTTGGACAGGCGTTCGAGAGCGGCGAAAAGCCGCGCCTGCTGGCGCCACCGGGCAAACGTCATGCCTGTTTCCTTGACGAAGCTCCTCGTTAAAGTTCTTTTCGACATGGCCGACCACCGCGCCCATTCCGCAATCGTGCGCGTATCGCCGGGTTCTTTTCCCAAGGCTTCGAGAATACGCATCAACCGCTCGTCTTTGGGAACGGGTAGGTGCATGCGCTGGATCGAGGCCGACGCCAGTTCATCCTGAAACACCTTGACCAGCCTTCGGTCCGAGGGCGTAAGGCTTTGGCCGGGACGCCACGCCGCGAAGCGGTCGATCAGAGCGCGCAACAGGCCCGAGACAGCCAGCACGCACGGCTGGGCAGGCAGTCCCGCGCACAAGCTCGGCAATACGAAAATACACCACCCGACGACGGGGCCGGAGGTTCGAACCGAATGCGTCTGGCGGGGAGGAATCCAGGCGCATCCGTGAGGCGGAAGCACCCAGGTGCCGGATTTCACCTTCACATTGACTAATCCAGACCGGAGCGAGAAAAGTTGCCCGCGGGAATGCGAGTGGGGCGGCAAGTTCCGATCCACGGGATCGGTGAGGCTGTAGCCCAGCAGAGGTATTGAGCTTCGCTCGATATCGAGCGAAGCGATTGGAGACGGCCAAGATTGACCCATTTCCGACAAAATTCGTCCCAATACCGTTAGCGGATTTGAAACAAGCGGGGTAAAGTATCGCACACGAGCGAGAATTTGACTTGTTGTAATTTGGTCTCGAAAACCGGTATAAAACTGGCGCTCCAGGAGGAACCCCATGAGCCCGATCACGCGGCGTGAGTTTGTGAAAGGGGCGGCGCTGGCTCCCCTCGCATTGACACCTTTGACCACTCTGGCGCAGCAGGCGGCGCCAACGGATCGATTCGACATCGTCGTGGCCGGTGCTGGACACAACAGCCTGGTTTGCGCGGCCTACCTGTCAAAAGCCGGGTATAAAGTTCTGGTCCTGGAAGGCCGTCCAACGGTTGGCGGCGGCTGCAAGACGGCGGAAGTCTGTCTGAGAGGCTTCAAGGAAGACCTTTGCTCGTCGGTGCACGGAGGCATCCGCGAAAACCCTCTCATCCGAAACAATGAGCTAAACCTGCGGGACTACGGCTACGGCGAATACATCGATTCCGATCCGGTGATGCACATACCGTTTCTCGATGGAGCGTCCATTACCGTTTGGCGCGACCTTGATCGCACTTGCGAGACAATCGCCAGAGTCTCCAAGCCGGATGCGGCGACCTTCCGGCGGCTGGTGGCGGAATACAAGACATACACCACCGCCAGGAGCGAAGACGCAGCGGGACGCGGAGCAAATACGGGCGCCGGTAAAATTCCCCACGCAGGAGTGTGGCAGAGGCGTTTTGCCATGTCTGGCTACGATCTGGTCCACGAACTTTTCGAAAGCGACTATCTCCGCCGAGGCAGTCTAGTGTGCGGCCATTTTGGGTCGGTTCCTGGCGGAGAGCCGGGCACCGGAGGGCAGGCATTCTCGTTGGTCACGCAACAGCTTAACGGACGGGCCGTGCCCAGAGGCGGGTCGGGCACTTTGAGCGAATCGCTGAAGCGCTACGTGGAGGCCCACAATGGCGTGGTGCAAACGAATAAGCCCGTGGAGCGGCTGATCGTCGAGGGCGGAAAATGCACGGGCGTCGAATGCACCGACGGCAGCACGTATCGCGGCGAAAAGGCCGTGGTTTCCACGATCCATGTCAAGCACCTCATCAATATGGCGCCGCGCGAGTTGTGGGGCGAGGATTTCCTGGAAGGTGTCAGGACGTTTCAGCCGGAAAACGCCATGCTCAGTCTTCACTATGCCACGAGCGAGCCTCCCAAATATCCACTGGCCACGGGTGGAACGATTTCAACCTGCGAGGCCGCCATTGCCCCCCGGCTCGACTACTTTCTCCTCATGAATTACACGAATGCTCGCGGCGAAATTAACTTTGACGATCCTCCCGGTCTTCAAATTGTATCCCCCAGCGTTGTGGATCCCACTCGCGCTCCGGCCGGCTATCACACAGTCAAAATCGAGAGCAATCTGCCCTACGCGCTCAAGGAAGGCCCCGAGCACTGGGACAGTATCAAGGAACAGGTCGCCGATTGGCTTCTGAACCACCTCCGCAAATTTGCGCCAAATCTTACGCCGGACAAGATATTGGGCAGGTTCCTCGAGAGCCCGCTCGATATCGAGCGGATGAACCCGTCGATGTGGCGCGGAAGCGCGCATGGTGGCGCGAGCCTCGGGGGACAGTCTGGGAATATGCGTCCCGTCCCCGGATGGGCTAATTACCGCATGCCCATTACCGGTTTGTATCAAACCGGCTCCTGCACGGCTCCGGGCGGCTCCATTACCGGAATGCCCGGCCGCAATGCAGCGGCGGCGATGTTCAAGGATTTCGGCACCAGCATTGAAGAAGTGGTGAGCAAGCCTGACAACAAGAAAGCGTAGCAATTTCCAATAATACGCGGTCTCGCGAACAACGAGAGGTGCGTCTTTGAAACTAAAACTTAGAAGCTTCGCCACGCTCGCGGCCGTTTCGCTGCTCTCGGGATCTTTTTTCGCAGCTTCCAGCCTTCCGGCACAGGAATCGGCGGCTCCCGCGACTGTGAAACAGGAGGTTCCCGATAATCTGGCGCATCCCGCGCCTCCCGTGCAGCCGATTCCCTACAGCCACAAGACCCATCTTGCGCTGGGGCTGACGTGCGCCACGTGCCACACGAATCCCGACCCTGGGAAGATGATGACATTCCCGGCCACCAGCAAGTGCATGCAGTGCCATGTCGCGGTGGACAAAGACAAACCCCCCATCCAGAAGCTCGCGGCGTATGCAAAATCGGGCGAGCCCATCCCGTGGGTGCGCGTCTATGTGGTCACGCCAGGCGTAACCTGGACCCATCGCAAGCATCTGGATGCGGGAGTGAAGTGCGAAGCCTGTCACGGACAGGTGGCTCAGTTGAGCGCCATGTCTGAAACCACCAGCGTGATGTCCATGGGCGTGTGCATCACTTGCCACGAGGCCCATAAGGCTCCCACAGTATGCACCACGTGCCACGTGTGGCCGTCCACCCTTCCGAGCGCAGGCACCCAATAGGCCGCCTCGAATACATTCCCGGATGCGCTCGCTAATGAGCATGAAAAAAATGGTGTGTTAGTGTGATCCATCCTTGGTTCGGGGCTTTTTTCTCTTGGCCGGCTTCGCCCCTGGCCATCGAAGAAATCCCCACGCATGAATCTTTCGTGGTATATCGTTTCGGACACAAATATTATCCCGCCATTGAATCCTGAGTTTGACCGCATGTAATGCGTGTGCTAGGTTGTTTTTGGGGCAAGTTAGTAATCCTTTTTTCTGGGGGGAACGATAATTCCTGGTTTGGCATTCCTTCTTTTTGCCAGTCCGCTCACCTTGCTGGAGCAAACGAGCGGGGTTGCGCGCGTTATCCTTGGGGTTCTGGTTTTTCTCTCCATTTTTTCGTGGGCCATCATTTTTCAAAAGTCGGTTCAGCTCGGCGGCGTCGATCGCAAGACAACTAGGTTTTTACAAATGTTTCGAGCGGGCGGCGGCTTGCCTAACCCCCGAACGCTCCGGGCGGGATCGGGCCGAACTCCGCTCATCGCCGTCTACGACGCAGGCTACGCCGAGCTCCAGGCGCAGATGAACGGCACAAATCCTGGAAGCGCAAAAATAAAGAACACCAGCGCCGTCGGCGTCGAGATGCAGGTGGCCGCCGGTGACGAGGTGCGCCGGCTGGAAAGCGGCATGTCCTGGCTGGCCACGATCGCATCCGTTTCGCCTTTCATTGGATTGTTCGGCACGGTCTGGGGCGTGATGGACGCATTCGCGGGCCTGGGTGACGCGGGAACGGCCAGTCTCCGCGCCGTGGCGCCTGGAATTGCCGAGGCGCTGATCACCACCGCCGCTGGCCTTTTCGCCGCCATACCGGCGCTCATCGCTTATAACCACTATCTCCACGGGATCCGTGGCGTAGCGACGCGAATGGAAAGTTTCGCCTCGGAGTTCGTCTCCAAGATCGAGACCCTGTACAGTTCTTAGAGCCTCCTATGCCGCAGATCCAGCGCGAAATCGGCACCTCCCTTTCGGAAATCAACATGGTGCCGTTTATCGACGTCGTTCTCGTCCTTCTCATCATCTTCATGATCACCGCGCCCATCCTTCAATCTGGCATCGATGTCGACGTGCCGAAAACAAAAACCGTGAAGGAACTGACGCAGGTGCGCATGGTGGTTACGATCGACCGCTCGCAGCGCGTGTACTTGAACGACAAGCCGGTCAACATTCACGAAATCGGCCAGCAAATCGCGTCCCAATCTCGCGATATTACGCATCAGGCCGTCTACGTGCGGTGCGACGAGACAATCCCCTTCGGAAGCTGGGCCACGGTGGTGGACGCATTGCGCCAGGCCGGCATCCAAAACATCAGCGTGGTCACGCAGCCGCTCAACGGGCGGTAATTATTGTGAGGAAATGTCAACAGCCGCTGCATCTCGGACGCCGGACGGGTTCAAAACGCCGCTTTCCGTTTCCGTGCTTCTGCACTGCGCGCTGGCGGCGGCGGTGGCGTTTTCGATGATCCACTCGCATAGCGGAGATTCCTGGGGCGGCCCGGGCGGTTCCGTCACGGTCGGGTTAGTCGGCAACGTTCCCGCCATCCCGCTGCCCCATCCGGATATTTCCACCACGAGCCGCGTGGTCGATAATTCCAAGGGCCTGTATAAGGCCGAGCCGCCGAAGGTTGAGCCTCCGCCGCCCGACGCGCTGCCCATCCCAAAATTCCAGCACATCAAGCCGCCGCCGAAATATGTGACGCGGCCTTCGAAACTTCTTGAGAATCCCGCGCCGCCCCCGCCCAACGCCGTTCCGTATGGGCAGGGCGGGTCGCCATCGATTCCGACTACGTCCTTTGCCATGGGTCAGGGGACCACTCAAGGCGGTCTGAGCTTCAATGGAGTCAGCGGCGGGGATTTCGGCTCGCGCTTTTCGTGGTATGTCGAAGCCGTGCAGCGGCGCGTAAGCGGCAATTGGTTGCAGTCTACCGTGGATCCGAACGTCTCGGTGGCGCCGCGCGTGATCGCTACGTTCACCATTCTGCGCGATGGTACGGTTACGAATATTCAGATCACGCAATCGAGCAACAACTATTCGGTCGACAATTCGGCGGTTCGCGCGGTGAAGCAATCGAGTCCTTTCGCTCCGTTGCCGGCGGGATATTCGGGTTCGAACGTCAATGTGGAATTCTGGTTCGACTTTCACCGCTAGGCAGCCGAGGAATTGCCACCGGCATCTAAGCTCGCGTTCGTTTCGCGAGAAAAGACCGGCGGGCGAGGGTGCCCTGCTCCAGAATCAAGCGATGTTTTCGGAATCATGGAGGTTGTCATCGATCCTGCGGTCATTCCTGAGAAGTGTGAAGGACATTTTTTAATGACACGAATTTTAACGACACGAAAAGCTGCTTTCTTCTCCGCTTGTTTCATCGCATTGGCCATTTTAAGTCTGCTTTGTCCCCTGCCCTCCGCGGCGCAGGATTGGTTCAAAACCGGCACGGGCCTGGGAGTCACCAAGGCGCGGCTCGCCGTTCCCGACATCGCCGCGCGATCGGCCGCGGCACAGCCGCTCGAAAAGACCTTTCACGATGTCCTTTGGTCCGACCTGGAATATTCCGGCATTGTGGACATGGTCAGCCCGAGCTTCTACCCAACGACAGTTCCCAGCCAGCCGAGTGAAATGAAAGCCGCCGACTGGGCCGCCGCGCCCGCGAACGCCTACATGGTTGCCTATGGCAATATGACCGTCGACGCGTCCTCAATCGCCGTCGCCGGGTATCTCTCCGACGTGCACAACCCGTCCGCTCCTCTCGCCCTGCAAAAAATTTATCGCGGCGCCGCAACGGATAATGACGCTCGCCATCTTGCGCATCAGTTCGCCGACGACATTATCGGAATCCTGAGCGGCGGGCTTACCGGGATCGCGCAGACGCAGATCGCCTACGTCAGCACGAAGAGCGGCAACAAGGAAATTTGGGTCATGGATTACGACGGTGCGAACCAGCACCAGGTGAGCCACATCCGGTCCATTTCGCTCACGCCTCGGTGGTCGCCCGATGCCTCGCGCATCGCGTTCACCTGTTACATGCCTTTTCGAGGGGTCACATCGGCCCAGATCTGCATTTACTCGACCGTGTCCAACCGTTTGATCTCCTTTCCCCGCTATCGTGGAACGAACAGTTCTCCCGCATGGTCGCCCGATGGCTCGCAGATCGCGTTTATGTCCAGCCAGGGAGGCGATCCGGAAATTTTCGTCGTGGATACCGACGGAGCGCATCTTCACCGGGTGACGTTCGCGGCAGGCGTCAGCACATCGCCTGCGTGGAATCCCAAGACCGGCAAGCAGATCATCTTCGTCAGCGACCGCGGCGGCGCCCCCATCCTTTATCTCGCGAACTCCGACGGCACGAACGTCCAAAAAATCGACCTCCCGGACATGGGTTACGTCATCGATCCCTCATGGTCACCAAATGGACAATTGATCGCATTTAGCTGGCGACGCCCGAGCGGGAATTACGATATCTACGTGATGGACATCGTGAGCCACCAGTTGGTGGAGCTTACGCGTGACGCGGGTCGCAACGAGCGGCCGAGCTGGGCGCCCGACGGACGGCACTTGGTTTTCGAGTCGACGCGCACGGGAACGAATCAGATATGGTCCATGCTGGCGGATGGCAGCCAGCCACGTCAGCTGACCTTTCAGGGACAAAACGAATCGCCGAACTGGTCTCCTAAATGAACGAGCGGTTTAGGGAGGAGCAATCCAGGCGGGATTGTAGCAACGGCCCGATGCGCCGCGCTTTCAGCGGTGATGTCTGTACCCATGAAAGAACCTGAAACGAAAATGACACATTGATCCTGAGCCGGTCTCGGTTTTTGCGGGCTTGGTCCGGGAAGCGCGCTCTGCCGCGCTCTCAAGATTCGCCGTCGGCAAGTGGTAACGAGGTTTTCTTGTTCGGCGGTGAGTACAACGTTTGGATTCATGCTTTACGAGTAAAAATTCATTCTCGACATTCCCCGAAAGCCCTCACGGGGAACGTCGAAGGAGGCAGTAGGATGCAGCACGGTACTCTTCGGAAGTTTGTACTGCTGGCAGGATTTGTCGCTTTTGTGATATTCATCGGCGGCTGCAAGAAGCACGTTGCAGCTCCGCCACCGGCTTCCGCTCCGGCTCCGCCGGCTGCGCAGCCCACTGTAACGCTCAATGCTTCGCCATCCTCGATCACACCGGGGCAGTCGGTGACGCTGTCGTGGTCATCCACCAACGCCACGGACCTGGATATCGAGCCGGGCGTCGGAAAAGTTGCGCCGGAAGGTTCCACTCCGGTGTCGCCAACCGAATCAACCACCTACACCATCACCGCGAGCGGGTCGGGCGGAACTGCCACGGCCAGCGCGCGTGTGGACGTAAATTCTGCCGCGGCGCCGGCCGAGTCATCCGGACCGCCTAACGTCAGCCAGCTGTTCGACCAGAATATTAAGGACGCGTACTTCGACACGGACAAATCCGATCTGGCGCAGCCGGCGCGCGATGCCCTTACAAAGGATGCGGAATTCCTGCGCTCTTATCCGCAGGTTCGCGTATCGCTGGAAGGACATTGCGACGAGCGCGGCTCAACCGAATACAACCTGGGTCTCGGCCAGCGCCGTGCGGATGCCGCGAAAAACTACCTGATCTCGCTCGGCATCACCGGCGACCGGATCGAAACCGTAAGCTGGGGCAAGGAGCGTCCCTTCTGCACCGAGCACAATGAAGCGTGCTGGCAGCAGAATCGCCGCGCCCATTTCGTCTTGGCTCATTAGAACCGTACTCCGGTTTGGGCAGCAACGCGCCGTGGCTGCCCAAACCGGTTTTTGGGCTCGGGGATTTGCCCGAGATCGCCGCCGTCCCGGCGTAATATCCGTGTCACAATAGTCCGGCACGATGATTTCACGAGATCGTTCAGCGTAAAGATTCGGCATAATGGTTCCACGGAATCGTCGGAGCGCGCCAATTCGATATGAAGTTCGGTACGGAAGCTCGATACGGAAGTTCGATGCGAAGTTCCATATGGAAGCTCGATATGGAAGTTCGGACGGCAGGCCAGACGGTAGCTCAGTCGGTCGGTAGCTCAGAATGATCGGAATGTTCGGGCGCTTTCGGCCGCGCGCCGCGAGCATCCGCCGATTTTAAGTAAGGAGGCTTCCTTTGCGCAAACAATGGTTCGTGCTTGCAATCGCGGCGATGTTTTTCGGCGCCCTTGGCGGGACGATCCTTGCCCCGGAGCCCGCGGGCGCGGTGGCGAGAGAAATCATCGAGCTTCAGCAGCAAGTTTCGCAGATATTGCAGTCGCAGCAGGACATGCGCAGCGCGCTTGATTCCAACAGCGCCACGCTGAAGACTCTCATCCAGCAGTCGCTCGACGGCGTGAACCAGCTCAATGGGCAGATGGGTTCATTGCAGAAGATCGTCCAAGAAGTTCAGGCAAACACCGGATCGAGCATCGGCTCCATGACCCAGCAGACGCAGGGAATTTCCGACAATTTGCAGGATGTTCAGGCCCGCGTCGCCAAGCTCTCCCAGCAAATGACCGACATTCAAAATTCCCTCCAGAGCATCGACGCGAAAGTTTCCGGCAACGCCCCGCCTGCATCGGGCGCCCCGGCGGTTCCCTCCACCCCCGGCGCGGCGGCGCCGAACGCGCCCGCTCCCGATGGGTCCACTCCGGGTCCGGCGGCGAATTCGGCTCCTTCCGCGATGCCGCCCATTTCCGCCGACACGCTCTATCAAGATGCCCTGCGCGATTTTACGAGCGGCCACTACGATCTGGCGCGCCAGGAGTTTTCGGACTACATCAAGAATTTCCCCTCGAACGATCTCGCCTCGAACTCGCAGTTCTATCTGGGCGAAATCTACTACGCGCAGAACGATTTCAAGGATGCCATCTCCGCCTACGACGACGTTCTAACGAACTATCCCAGAAGCTTTAAGCTGGCTTCCTCTTTGTACAAGAAGGCCACGGCGGAACTCGAGCTTGGCTTGAAAGCTTCCGGCATCCGGGACTTGCGCGAGGTCGAGCGGCGCTTCCCTGGCTCCGACGAATCCCGTCGCGCCCACGCGAAGCTCCGCGAAATCGGCGCTTCCGCCGCGCCTCGCACTCCCCGCTGACGCGTCCACGCCGTGTCGCCTTCCGGCGCACCGCGGAAGCTGTCTCGTCCCATTCCCTGGCACGCTGCCGTCATGCCTGAACCCGCTATATAAAACACGGCCGTCGGGACTGACCCTCGTGTCCATGGCGGGTGGCCGGCCTTTAGAGCGCTTTTGAAGCGAAGGGTGCCCCAGTCTTCGGCTTTTTGAAGGCTGGGGCTTTTGACGTGAACCCTGTGCCGAGGATCAGCTCACGGGATCGATGCGGACCAAGCCCGGATTTGTTTTCGCGTGGAACGAAAAGCTGCTCCAAGGCCAGTCCTTGGGATGAACAGCCAGGTTTCTCTTCCAGGGATTCATGTGCATATACTGGAGTTTCTCGACGAACTTCTTCTGACTCCACACGCAATCGCCGGTAACGGCTACAGGTGATGAAATGGAGATGGCCTTCTCCGTAGCGGCGTTTCAATCCCTTTGGCATGAACAGAAACCCCGCCATTAACCCAAATGGCGGTAACAGAAATTGCCTATTCTCTGGAACATGAAGTTGGGGACTATTCTGGCAACGAATCGAGCGGCGCGATAGCCCGCGGAGTAAGAGGGATGTTTCTTCTTCGCCGTGCTCCTTGCGTCTGCCCCCGATGGAACGGCGAAATAAACCAGATCTTCCTCAATGGCTCCCCATCGCCTCTTGTAAACAAGCAGCCCCTCATCCGTTACAGACGTACGCCCGAAACTGAAAGTCTTCGCTCCCGCCGTGTGCGCAGCCTGAATCGTCTCCCAGTAGAGGAGTTGATTCGCGCCGCGCGTGGCGTCATCCGTGTTGCCGGAATATTCCGCAATCTACAGATCCCTGGCGGTGAGAACGAGATGGCAGGCGACTGGCTTTCCCTCGTGCAGGGCCAGAAAAATCTTCATGTGTTGGGGCGACAGGTGAGATCGCATCGCCGCAATAAAGTGGAAGGGCATGGGTGGCAGACTCAGCCGGCGTCTCGTCGGGACGAGAATGTCGTGGCAGATTTTCACGCCCTCGTTGTCTTTTGCTTCAATAGCCACAACTCCCGCCTTGCGTGCCTTCGCAACCATCTCGCGGATCGGCGACTTCGCAAAAGTGCCGAAGAGCGCTCCCATATCCTTATCGAGAGAGAGATAGTGATGCCTGTAGGTGCATGTAGCCGCGAAAGAGTCGGTGGCAAACGGCCGCGCCGTGGTTCTGATCCGCAGTTCCAGTGGACGGCGAGACGTCTGTCGGCAGAACTCTTGAATTTACGGCAAAAGCTGCTCGAATCCCGCAACGGATGAAATCAGCGGTTCGCAGAAGGAAGCGAAGGGAACGCTTACAGCGCGGTTACCCAGCAGCCAGCTTTTTACCGTGTAGATCGGCAAGCCCGCCCGGATCGCCCCGGTCGAGCTATCCCGTAGCGCCAAAAAGCGTCCACGAATGTGAGGGAACGCCTGCTCGATCGCTCGCTTCCAGGATGCGCGATGATAAACCAAACCACGGGGATGCTGGCTGACAAAGTCGTCCCATGCGGCCTCTTCGTCGGGTTGCAGCCAATACGTAGTGGACGTAGCGATGATTTCTGTACTCGACATAAGCCTCTGGTCCAGCGCCAATCATATGATCGCTAGCCTTTGCTTACAAATGTTTGGTTCCGCTCTTCGGGCGTCGAATGTGGTCCTCTGCGGCGCGTCTTCCAAGTTGATAGTTTTCCCCCGCTTGCCGGATTTTTTTGCGGTAGATCGCACGATATGCAAGCCGGATTCCCGGGTTTGGGAAATACACCCTCGCCTCGGGCAACAACCGAGGACGCCCGCCAAACCGTATATTGAACATATGGCGGCTGCCCTCCTGCTCGCTCGATAGCGGTTCTCCACTCAGCATCGCAACCGCCATTCCCCTATCGACAGCGCAGAAATCTGCAAATCGATAGCCCCTCGCACTGCTCCATTCCAACATTTCTTGCATGAGGAGTTCATTGGGGTGCAGATGCCCGTCCAATGAAGTCCAGCCTTTCTTCCAAAAGCTGGCGGTCTGGCCAAAAAGTATACTCAGCAATCCAGCCACGGGCTTTCCCTCTTGTTCGGCAAAGGTCAACCGGATGCACCGTGCTGCCTGTGCCGCATCCCACAAAGCTAGCATTGTTCGCTTATCCGCCGGAACGGGTGCAGTCCGCTGCCGCCGGCAGGTCGACAGCATCAACTCAAAAAATGTAGTTACGTCGTCTCTCCCTCCTTCCCGAATGCGGATACCCCGATTCACCGCCTGTCTGATTTTCTTGCGGGTCCACTTGCTCATCCCCCGTTCGACTGCCTCAAAGCCATCCCCCCAGGTCGACAATCCAGGTCGCTTCATTGACTCCAACCAACATGTTTAACTCGAATCCGCTTTTCGCCAAGCTTGCTGGCATCTGTCCGCACAAATCCGGGGGCTGGACCACAAGCCCCCTCAACTTTTCGCTTTGGGTCAATTGTTGCAATAAATCCGTTGCAAATTCCGTTAGTCCCGGATATCCAGGCGGCGCCACTGGTCCTTTGCTCACATATCCGATCCGCCCGCGCCAGGATGATCGCCACAGCAGCTGAAATCCTCCCACGATTTCTTCATCCATTGTCATTAGCACGCGCACCGGGTGCCAACCCTCCGCATCCTTGGCACGTGCCCAAATCGCGGATTGCTGGAATTGTCCTAAGGGAGTCTCCTGCAAAAACTTATCCCAATGGGCGTCTTCTAGCTCGCGTGAAATCAAGGCGACCGCTGTTCCCTTCCCAAGTTTCATCTGCTCGATCTTTTGGTAGCTGCACGATGCCGTAAGCTTCATGGTGTGATCATCGTCTTATCCTTCACCGCGAGAAGCCGGTCCGCTCTAGATGACGTGCATCTCACAGTACGTCCCCGCGCGCTAGGCCCTCAGGAAGTCCGGCTGCCAGTTCGTAATCAACTTCTTGATCGCCTTGCGATCCGTCAGCTTTTCATCGAGCACCTTGCGGGCGAGCTCCGGCAATTCCCCGTCGCTTGCAAAACGCAGAGCGATGAACTGCCCAACCTCAAATTCCGGAATGCGCGCGCGCAGGTCCGGCGGCAGCACTTGCTGCAGGCGCAATTGCATTTCCAGCCGGATCACGCGGTCTTGCACGGTCAGAGAAAAAATTCGCGCGTACAAAGAAAGCAGCAGGAATGCGATGGCCAGCAATAAAGAAATCGTGCTCTGTGCCGAAAAGCCGCGAATAATGCGATAGATGCACCACACCAGGTTGATTGCAAAGATGCCGAGGGTCACGACCTGGAATCCAGGAACCTTCTTGGCATGGTTTTCGAAATTTTGAGTCTTTGCCATGGCGTCGCTCCTAAGCCGAATTAAGAACCTTGAGCGGGATTCTAGCAGACAGCGCCACGAACACAGCCGCATCCGGTGCCCACACCGCCGACCTTCTCCGGAATTATATTTCCGAGCCCGGCGATGTGATTTTCCGCTATACTCCCCTTCATGTCTGTCAATAAAGCAATCCTCGTTGGGCGTCTGGGACGCGATCCCGAAACGCGCTTTACCTCGGGCGGTCAGGCCGTGGCAAATTTCACGCTGGCGACGGACGAATCTTTCAAAGACCGGTCCGGCGAGCGCCAGAAGCGCACCGAATGGCATCGCATCGTCCTGTGGGGAAAGCTGGCGGAAATCTCCCAGCAGTATCTGAAAAAGGGGATGCTGGTATACGTCGAGGGCCGTATCCAAACCCGCCAATGGGAAGACAAGCGCGACGGCCAGAAAAAGATATCCACGGAGATTGTTGCCAACGTGATGCGCATGCTTACTTCGCGGGCCGATAGCGCTGCCGCGGGAGCGGGATCCGGCGCCAGCCCAGGGCGCGGTCATTCCGCCGAGGTCGATTTCGACGCCGGAGCCGCACCCGATGACACCGCACTGCCCGGTCCCGACATCTCCGACGAAGATATTCCGTTCTGAAGGCTATCCGGGCGTGCGCGTATTGTGGAGAAGCGCCTCCGCCGCGCCGGGCTCCGCCTCGCGTTCCGCCACCATTTCGACGTCATCTTCATCGAGCGCCGGTAGTGTGGGCAGCACATCTTTCGCGATCGACCGGTTCTGAATCGGGATGTCCTTGCGCAGCCGCCCGTCGCGAAACTCCAGTGCGCGTTTTGCGTACTGCGCGATATCCGGCTCGTGCGTCACGATCACGACCGTCAGTCCGTGTTCATCGTTTAGCTTCTGAAAAATCTCCATGATTTCGACGCTTGTCCGGCTGTCGAGATTGCCCGTAGGCTCGTCCGCCAGCAGGATGGCTGGGTTGTTCACCAGCGCGCGCGCAATGGCCACTCGCTGCTGCTGCCCTCCCGAGAGCTGCGACGGGAAATGATCCGCGCGATCGGCAAGGCCCACGCGTTCGAGGGCTTCCTGCGCGCGCCTTGCCCGCTCGGCCACGGGAATGCCCGCGTAGATCGTGGGCAGCTCCACATTTTCCAGCGCTGTAGTGCGCGCCAGTAGGTTGAACTGCTGGAACACGAATCCGATCTTATGGCTGCGCACGCGCGCCAATTCCTTTTTCGTCAGCCCTGAAACATCGCCGCCATCGAGAAAATAGCGGCCCTTGGTGGGCTTGTCGAGGCACCCCAAAATATTCATCAGCGTGGATTTTCCCGACCCCGAGGCTCCCATAACAGCGACGAATTCTCCGGCGTGGATTTCAAGCGATACTCCGCGCAGCGCGTGCACCTGCACTTCACCCAGGTCATAGGTCTTGGCAACATTTTCCAGCCGGATGGCCGGCGCTTTGTCTGCGACGC
>Ga0307373_10007759_pt1 | contig 16612 bp, 11 predicted proteins | sample OX2MG_FD_202534 | JGI IMG/M metagenome (GOLD analysis project Ga0307373, IMG submission 202534) | Soil microbial communities from Risofladan, Vaasa, Finland - OX-2 | ecosystem: Environmental > Terrestrial > Soil > Coastal area > Acid sulfate soil | place: Finland: Risofladan, Vaasa | collected... | reverse complement strand
TGTCGAGCACCACCACCTTGATCGGCTTGCCCGACGCGAGCAGCCGCGAGAGGTTCTGGAATCCGATGTCGAGCATCGCGCCGTCGCCGCCCATCGAGACGATCGGCGGGCAGAGGGCGAATTCGTCGTCCGTGAACTGCTGCCACGTCAGCGCGTGGAGCGCCGGCTCGTGGGTGGCCGCGTCGTACGACCCGTCGTGCAGCAGATCGGCGCGCCGCACCGCGGCCACGTTGTCGGCCATCTTGCGCATCTGGGCCTCGAACAGGCCGATCGCGATCGACGGCGAATCCTGGAACAGGTGGTTGACCCAGGGGAACGGATACGGATTGTACGGCCACGTGCTCGCCCATACCGACGAGCAGCCGGTGCTGTTGGCCATGCCCATCGAAGCGCGGCCGTTGCCGCCGGGCCCTTCCACGTAGCGCCAGCGCAGGTCGCGCAGGTCGTCCAGGGTGTCGGTGATCCGCTTGAGCCGCTCCTGCTTGGCCGCGTCCACCGGCACCGTCACCGCGCCCTTGGCCTTCACGGCCGCGCCGAGATCGGCGCCCGACGCGAGCAGCTCGCGCGCCTGCGCGTCGAGGCCCGCGATCAGCCCGTCGAGCTTGGCCACGTGCTTGGCCACCCGCGGCTGCATGGACGCGTGGATGGACGACACGATCAGGTGCACCGCGGTCTTCTCGCCGCACCCCATGCACGCCCCGTCGCCGCCCACCATCGAGCGGTAGCTGTCCTTCTTGAGCAGCAGCGACGACAGCACGCCGATCCCCTCGTCCACGTCCGAGACGTTCACGAACCGGTCGGCGGTGTCGGGCAGATGCTCCCACAGCGCCCAGTTGCGGCGCAATTCCACGAGCGCGGCCTCGTCCTGGCGGATGGTTTCCAGCGCGCCGTCGGGGCACACCGCCACGCAGAGGTTGCACCCCTTGCACGTTTCGGGGTTCACGGTGATCGAAAGCAAGCCGCCCCCACCCTTCTCGCGCCCTTCCACGGCGTCGAAGAACGGCTTGGTGCGCGCCAGCGGGAACGCGGCAAGCCGCTCCTGCACCACGGCGAATTCCCGGTCGGTCTCGGCGCGCCGCTCGGCGTCCCATCCCATCTTGTCGGCCACCGCCGTGTAGCCCGCGGCGAATGCCGCCGGCACGGCGAGCGACGGATCCTTGGTGAACAGGCGCTGCGTCTCGCGCGCCCAGTGCTTGGTCACCGGACGCAGCCGGTCAAACGTGACGCCGTTGGTGGATACATCGATCGCGGCGGTCAGCAGATCTTCCACGCTGTTCACCAGTCCCGGAATCGCCGAGTCCGGACACTGCGTCCAGCACTGACCGCAGCCCGTGCACTTCTCGGCGATGAACCGCGGCACTTCCAGCCGCACGCCGCTCATGTCGCGCACGGCGCCGGTGGCCGCCGGCATGGCGCTGATCGCCGCGAACGGATCGGCGATGCCGTCCTGCCCCAGGCCACAGAGCGTGCACACCTGCTCCCAGAACCGTCCCGGATTGCCGATGCCGTCCTCGGCCTCCGGCACATCGAGCAGTGACGGGATGTGCGGCACCGTGCCCGGCTCGTCGTGCTCCTCGACGACGATCGGCTTCACGGCCAGCACCTGGTCGAACCCGCGGCGGATCACCCGCAGGTTGTCCTCCACCACGGTCTCGCCGCGATGGCCGAACTTTTTCTGGAACTGCTTGCGCACACCCGCGAAGACCTTCTCTTCCGTGGACTGCTCGCTCGTGATCAGCGACGACGTCCGGAAGAACGCGCCGAGGAACGCCGCGCCCTGCATGCGGTAGCGCATCTCGACATCGGAAGCTTCTTCGCGCGCGATCGCGAACGCGTCGAGCACGAACAGCGCGATGTTGCGGTCGCGGATCGCCGACCGCACGCGCGAAGGGAGGGTGCGCCACAGCGCGTCGGGCGCGAGCTCGCTCTGGATCACGAACACGCCGCCGTCGGCGAGCCCGTCCAGCGGGTCGCTGTGGCGGAACACGTTCGGATCGGGCGACAGCACCACGTCCACGTGCTTCAGTTCGCAATTCAGCAGGATGGGATCGTGCGCGAGCACCGCGTAGAACGTCGTCGGCTGTCCCTTCTTCTCCGAGCCGTACTTGGGGTTGGCCTTGATCTGCAGTCCGAACAGCTCGAACGCCGTCATCGCGAGGTTCTTGCCCATCGTGATGGCGCCCCATCCGCCCACGGAGTGGATGCGCACCGCCGTCGAACCTTCGGGCAGCAGATTGGGCGCCTCGGCCCGCGCGAGCGACAGCTCCTTCAGGTGCGGGTAGCTCTCGAGCAGCTTCTCCTGCCAGATCTGCAGCTTGGGAATGCGCGTGCCCTCGTGCACGAATTCCACACCGAGGTAGAACTGCCGGCGACGCGCGCCGCCGGGGAGCATGTTGTCCACCGCCGCCACCAGATCGCCGGGCTGGAGGTCGCGGCTGCCGAGGCCAAAGCAGCCCGAGAAGAAGTCGGGCACCTGCTCGCCGCGCAGCGCCGGGATTCCCGCGTGCGGCACGGGGCCGCCCAGGGCCCGCCCGTTCTCCACGGCCTTGGCCATGGCGGCGCGGATCTCGCGCAGCATCGGCGCGTCCACGGCCAGCGGCTGGTCGGTGCGTTCGAGCACCACCACGCCCCGCTTGCCGGCGAGCAGCCCGGCCACGAGATCCGCCGGGAAGGGGCGGAACATCGTCAGGTTCAACACGCCCACCTTCAGGCCCCGGGCCTCGCGCAGATGGTCCGCCACCGCCATGGCGTTCGGCACCACCGATCCCTGGCCCACGATCACCCACTCGGCGTCGTCCAGCCGGTACCCGGTGGACCGCGCGTAGCGGCGGCCCGTGAACTGCGCGTATTCGTCGAACGCGCGGTCGGCGAGCGCCGCCACGTGGTCGAAGTAGAACGGCCGCTGCGCGGCCACGCCCTGCGCGTAGCTCTCCTGGTTCTGCACCACGCCGAGCATCGCCGGATAGTCCAGGTCGAACATCTCGGGGATCCGGCGCCGCGTGTCGCCGAACACCAGGCGCTGCGCCGGCGTGGGCGATTCGATGCGGTCGGAGGGATCGCCCAGGTACTGCTTGACCAGCGCCGGCTCGGGCAATCGCACGCTCTCGATCACGTGGCTGGTGAGAAAGCCGTCCTGCGCGCAGATGCCCGGGTTGAGCGACAGCTCGGCGATCCGGTGCGCGATGAGATTCAGATCCGCCGCCTCCTGCACGTCCTTGGCAAAGATCTGGAAGAACCCCGTGTCGTCCACGGCGTGGTAGTCGTCGTGGCCGGCGTGCACGTTGAGCGCGTGCTTGGTCATCGCCCGCGCCGCCACGTTGAGCACGTACGTGAGCCGCTTGCCCACGGCCGCGTACAACGACTCGTGCATGTACGCGATGCCTTGCCCGCTCGAGAAGTTGGTGGCGCGGAGCCCGGACATCGACATCCCCGCCGTGACCGCCGCTGCCGCGTGCTCGCCTTCGGGTTCGAAAAAGAGCAGCCGGCGGCCGTTCACGTTCTCGCGGCCCTCGGCCACCGCCGCCGCCCACCCTTCGCCCATCTGCGTGGACGGCGTGATCGGATATGCGCCCGCGGCCTCGCCGCCGGCGGTCTCCATGGCCACCACGGCGCCGCTGCCGTCCACGGCGCGCGGAATTCCGGGGTACGGCGGCGCCGACGGCGCGCCCGATGCGGGCTTGTCCTTGGTCCACAGTTTCATGCGCTCTCGCTCCCCACGGTCGCCAGCACGCGGGCAAACTGCGCGCCGGTAAGCCACACGATCGCGCCGGTCGGGCAGCGCTCCACGGCGCGCTCTTCGGCCAGCGTGATTCGCTCATAGTCCACCACGGCCACTCCACTCGATACGCTGATCAATCCCGGCGCCGCGTCCTGCACGCACTTGCCGCAGGCGGTGCACGCCACGCGGCACTGGTCGAGGGCGTCGTCTCCGCCAATGAGATTGCGACACTGCACCAGCAGGTGCGCGTCCAGCGGGAGGATCGTGAACAGCCCCTTGGGGCACGCCTCCACGCAGTCGCCGCACGCCGTGCACTTGGCCACGTCCACCACCGGCAGGCCCGTCTCGCTCATCCGGATCGCATCGAACGTGCACGACCGCTCGCAGTCGGCGAGTCCCAGGCATCCCCACGCGCACCCCTTGCCGCCGCCGGCCACCGCCGCCGCCGCCGAGCAGGTCCCGAGCCCGCGATAGTCGGCCTGCGACAGCGCAACGTCCGTTCCGCCCGCGCACAGCACGCGCGCCACGCGCCGCGACGCCGAGCCCGCGTCCACGCCCAGAAAAGCGGCAATCGCCGAGTGCACCGTGTCGCTGGCTACCGTGCATTCCGAGGGCGCGATGTGCCCGGCCACCGCGCCCTCAGCGAACGCGCGGCAGCCCGGATGTCCGCAGGCGCCGCAGTTGGCATTGGGCAGCATCTGCGTCACGATCTCGATGCGCGGATCCTCGTAGACCCACAGCTGCTTGTTGGCCAGGGCGATGAAGACGCCGAAGACCAATCCGACCCCACCGAGGATCAGGATCGCGTGGAGGGTTACCGACAGGGCGTTCACGAGGTCACGCCTGGCCGCTCAGGTCCGACTGCGTGAGCAGCCAGGACGCGATCCGGTCCACGGCATCCGACGCACCCACCGCCGGCGTCCCGGCGCCGCCGGCCGCGGGCACCGCGAACGGCGTGCGCGCGAGGTCGGCCAGCAGACTGACGTCCTGCCCCATCTGGAACGCGCTCAGCCCGCCGATCGCACGCTTGGGCGCGTCGGACAGGTGGTGCACCGTGATCCGCTGCCACGGCTCTCGACCGCCCAGCGGATCGTGCATAAAGACCGCCGCGCCCTGCGGCATCATCGCCGCGATCGCCGGGCCGTCGAACGATGCCACGCGATCGAGGCCGGACCCGTCGGTGGTCTGCAGCACGAGCGTGCCGGGCGTGAGGCATCGGGCCAGCGGCGCCGGCGCGCACGGCCCGCGCACCACGAGCACCAGCTTCTCGCGCCCGTCCGCAAAGTCGGTGAGCGCGCCCGCGTGCACATCCACCCCATCCACTTCGACGACGAGCGGCGGCGCCACGCGGCGTTCCGTCTTGCTCCAGTCCAGGAACTCGATTTCGTCCAGCAGGTGGTCGTGCTGGGCGGGCTGATACCGGCCGCCGCGCACCTGATCCGCCAGCATCGCCGCGCCGAACGCCCGGCCAGTCGCGCTCAGCGCCCCACTCACCGCCGCGCCCAACCGCGCCCCCGACGGCACGTTCACCAGGAACAGGTCGTTGCCCCGCGCGCTCACCGACCGGAGCACCTCCACCGCGCGGCGCATCGCGTCGAGGCCCGCCGCGTCCACGCGGCGGGCCTTTGGAAAGAGCGATGCGAACGCCGCCGCATCAACGCGCGCACTACTGAACACGCCGAGTTCCGCGCGGGCGCGCGCCGCCTCGTCTTCGCTGCTCGCCCCCTGCGCGGCGAGGAACGCCTCGGCCTGGGCCAGCGCGCCCTCCACCAGCGTGCGGAATTCGGCGATCGGCTGGGCCAGCGCCAGGAGCGCCTGCGCGGTGCGGGGATCAGACGGCATAGCGGTCGAGCTCCTTCTCTATGAGAGCCACCCGTTCGGCCGCGGTCCGCGGCGGCACGCGCCGCGTTTCCTCGTAACGGGGCTTGGAGTCATCCCGGAAGAACACCCCCAGGTGCAGGCGGTCGGTGGCGCCGGCCATGCGCCGCGCCGCGTCCAGATCGTGCGGGTCGTGCGCGATCTGGTTCTTGTAGAGCTTGCCGAGTTCTGGCACCACCACGCCGTCATCGTGCACGAGCATGGCGATGTTGGCCGGGTCCTGCACCGCCCGCAGGAAGATCGCGCTCGAATAGATGGGGCAGCGCTGCAGGATGCGCACGAAGCTGAGCCCGCGGTGCTGCCGCGCCGCGCGCAGCGTGGCGTACAGGTGCGACGGCACCCACTCGGCCGTCTGGGCCACGAACGAGGCGTTGGTCACGCCCAGCGCCACCGAGAGCGGATTGAGCGCGGGCAGCCAACTGCCGCGCGGCTGCGTGTTGCTCGGAAAGCCCTGCGGCGTGGTGGGCGACGTCTGCTGTTTGGTCAGCCCGTAGATGCCGTTGTCCAGCATCATGACCGTGAGGTCAGGGTTGTATCGCAGCGCGTGTACCCAGTGGCCGGCCCCGATCGACGTGCAGTCGCCGTCGCCCATCACCACGAACACCGTCAGATCCGGGCGGGTGAGGCGGATGCCGGTGGCGATGGGCAGCGCGCGGCCATGAATTCCGTGGAAGCCGTACGTCTTGAGATAGTGCGGGAAGCGGCTGGAGCAGCCGATGCCCGACACGAACACCGTGTTCTCCGGCACGAGTTGCTCGGCTGCCAGCAGACGCTGCACTGCCGTGAGGATCGAGTGGTCGCCGCAGCCCGGACACCAGCGGGCGCGCGCGCCTTCGTAATCGCTCATCTCGTATTCGTAATCGTCCGCGTGCAACTCGAGCACCGGAAGGTGTCCGCCGGTCAGCGTCATGACTCACGTCCTCCACTCGCCAGCTGGCCGCGGATGGCGTCGACGATCGCGCCGGGACGCAGCGGCTCACCCGGCACGCGCGTCCAGCAATCCACGTCCACCAGCGTCGCGTTGCGCAGCAGCATGCTCAGTTGGCCGCGGCGGCGGTTCTCCTCGGTGATGAACGGATCGCCGGGGTCGTCGCTGTAGTTGATCTCCACCGTCATCACCTTGCGGAACTGCCGGAAGATCTTCTTGAGTCCCGGCTCCAGCGGCGACAGGAACCGCAGGTGCAGCGACGACACGCGGAGCCCTTCGGCCCGTGCGCGGTCCACCGCTTCCTCGATCGCGCCCTTGGTGCTGCCCCATCCGACGATCAGCAGATCACCCTTGGCGTCGCCGTACACCGGCGGCGGCTGGAGCAGCGACTGCAGCACGGCGAGCTTGCGGCTGCGCATGGCCGACGAGTGCTGATGCACGCCCGAGCTGTACGCCACCTTGCTCCCCTCGTCGTGCGACAGGCCCGTCACCGTGTGCATCCCGCCGGGCTGCCCGGGGATGATCCGCGTCGAGAGCCCGGTGCGCGCGTCCCACTGATACGCCTTCTGCCCCTCGGGCACCGGCGCCAGATCGATCGGCTCGGCCATCCAGCGTTCGTCGGGCCTGGGACGCGGAAAGGGCGTGACGCCGGTGGCGAGGTTGGCATCGGAGAGCACCATCACGACGGCGCGGAAGGTCTCGGCGATGCGTCGCGCCGTGATCATCACGTGGAAGCACTCCTCGATCGTGGCGGGGGCGATGATCACGTGCGGCGCGTCGCCCGTCTGGCCGAACAGCGCCGCCAGCAGATCGGACTGCTCCACCTTGGTGGGCAGCCCCGTACTCGGACCGCCGCGCTGGACGTCCACCAACACCAGCGGCATCTCGATCATCGCGGCGAGGCCCAGGAACTCCGTCTTGAGCGCGAGCCCCGGACCCGACGTGATCGTGAACGCTACCTTGCCGGCATACGAAGCGCCGATGGCCACGCCCACGGCCGCGATCTCGTCCTCGGCCTGGTGGACGATGCCGCCGAACCGTTCGAACACCTCGCTCAGGTAGTGCGATACCGACGTCGCCGGCGTGATCGGGTACATCGCGCACAGCTCCATGCCCGAGGCGATGGCGCCCAGCCCCAGCGCCTCGTTGCCGTTCATCACCACCAGCGAGTCGGTCGTGGCGGCGGGGAGAATCTCGACCCGGAGATCCAGATGCTCCTCGGCCCACGCGTAGCCCAATTCCACCAGCGCGACGTTCGAGCGGTACACCTCCTCGCTCTTCTTGCGGAAGGTGTACGCGATCTGTTCGCGGACGCGGTCCATGTCGCGGGCGTAGATGCAGGCCAGCATCCCGAGCGCGAACATGTTCTTGCCCTTGCGCGGATTGTCCACGACGGTCAGGCACTGCTCTTCCATGGGGACGGGGACGATCCGGTAGTCGCGCCCCGAGAGCTCGACCATCGCCCTGTCCCACGCGGCGCGGATCTCCGGATCCTCGTCGGTGGCCCACTTGTTCTCGACCAGCAGCACGGCGTCGCTCGCCAGGGCATCGAGCCGGTGGCGGGCGAGCAATACTTGTTCGTTAAAGGCCACGGCCAACGTGGTCGCATCGCCCCAGTTGGTGACCGGCGCCGAGCCGACCCGGATGCGATAGCCGCTCGCGCCTTCGGGCACGCGGGCGGGGGGCTGGATCTCGGCGGGGATGATCTCCACCGTCCACACGCCGTTGCCCATTTTCGCCGACACGGCGCCGAAGATCTGGCCGCATTTCTGCGCACCTTCGCCCGAGTCTGAAACGATCTCAACCGTATGCTCCGGGACGTGGAGCACCGTTCGCCGGCCCGCGCCGGGGGGCATCGCTACGGTTTCGGTCAGCATCGTGCCGCGTACGCCTCGTGATTCGTGCCGGCGCGGCCGATGGAACCACCCAACGGACCTTCAACAACCGCGCGGCCTGTGATTGGACTGTTTGGTGACAACCGAATCCCCCGCCACCGCTATACTGCGGCCGGCTTCGGCAATTCGGGACCAACCTCGACGTCACCAATTCAGCCGCGCGGACGTCGAATGTCTGTAGGGCAAGCGCCCAAGAATGCCCGGGAATCCCCGACCGACATTTCGTCGGCCAGAATCGTCGGACATCGACAGTGCCCCGACCAATCAAACGGGGCAATTCAGACTTCGCGCCGCAGGATGGGCGGAGTGTTCATCCGCGTGCGGCGCGCGCAGACGACGGCACGTCGTCTCCGGTCAAACCACCATCGCCCTGCGAGTGCGCGTCAGGCGGCAGTGGAATGCATCGGCCCGCGCGCGGCAGGCCGCATCGGCTCCCCAGCCGCGTGCCCGAAGTGCCGCATGTGCGGCCACCACCGGTCACGCCAGAAACGGAACAACACGTAGCAGCCAACCCCCAGATCGAACACCACGGCCGCTAGCAAGAACAAAATCGGAATCGCCATTCCGACGAGGAGAACAATGCTGGTCGTTGCGAACGCTTCCATTGTGGCACCTCCCCAATCCCTGCTGCAGACTCAGCGCCGCGAACTCGTGCGGTCGGGAGCGCTCGTGCGGGGGTCGAGCGACCCGTTACTCGCTTTCATTCGCAAGTGTAGCGGTGGGAGTGCGTGCCGCCTAGCGTGAATCCCCTGACGACGCGTGAGGGAAATATCCCCGCGCATGGCGGCGGCGCGGCCGTGCCGCGCCGTTCGCTCAGTGATCGTGTCGGGCATTCCCTCGTTATACGTGATCCATCAACCAATTGCCGAGTCGCCTTCGTCGTTCGAACGAACGAACCGCCAGAATCGCACCGGCAATGGCTCGCCTGCCGCACCTGGCGCCGGCTGGCAGCCGTCAGGGCTTTGCCGTGCCGTGGTTCACGGCCCAGACGTACGCGGCCACGTTCTTCGCGGCATCATCATTGATTCCATTCGGGCGCGCCAACATGGCGGTATTGGGCACTCCGCGGGTGATGACGCGCAGGATCTCGGCGTACGTGCCTCCCGTGGCGGCAAGCCAGGGTTTGCCTTTCTTGTCGAGCGGCGGAGCGATGGCGGATCCCTGCATGTTGAGGCCGTGGCAGGCGAAGCAGCCGCCCTGCCCGTGAAAGATGGTGCGTCCCGCGTCGATCATGTGCGGCGTCACCTGTGCGCCGTCCGCTCCCGTATCTGCCCGAGCCGCGACCACAAGCGTGGCCGCCTCCCGCGCCCGTGTCGACGCGGCAGACAGAGAGGCTGCGTCGAGCACCGTTCCAATTCCTGCGGCAACACCAGCGGCGAGCGCGATGCGCCGAAACACCGTCAATCCGTCCATCGATCCGACCCCCGAGAGAAGGCAGTCCTGCGAGTAGTGCTCTTGTCCCGCGCCTACGCGCCACCGGACACTGGATGTTTCCCGGCGTCGCCGTAGATGTAGGCGACCACGACCCCGTACACGAGGTGCCCCAACAGTCCGCCGGCGAGCAGCACGATGTCCCCACCCGAAAATACCCCGCTTCCCGTGAGCGGTGCGAAGACCAGCTGCGCCACGATGAACACGATGAAGCCGAACAGGAGACCGCGCCCGATCGACGTACCTGGCAGCCGCCGGTCGAGATAGCCCGCATAGATCAGCGCGAACACGATGCCCACCGCGAGATCCACCAGCCACCCCACCGACGGTCCCACGGCCGTGCGTGACGAGATCGCCGACATCGTGCTGCTCAGGATTTCTCCGATCGCGATCTTGGGCAGGCCGATCGACGGCTCGACCAGGAGGAGTGCCGTCATCGCCGCAGTCGCAATGGTTCCAGCTGCTGCCGCACGCTTCGTATCCATGTCACAACCCCCGTGGAAGATGAACGATTCGAGCCGACTCTACCGCCTCACTCCTTCTGGGTTCCGACGGCGCCCGTGTCCGGCACCGGTGTCAGTTTCACGAGCTCGTCGTGAAACGCCTTCCACTGCGCCATGGTCAGGGCAGCCACGGCCGGCCGAAAGCCGTTGTCCGGGGGAGCAGCCATCGCCACGCGGGCAAAGGCGTCCACACTGCTTCGCCAATCGGGTACCTGCGACAACACTTCAGCAGCACGCACCGCGTCCGCGATCATCGTCCGGCGGAGTTCGGCGGGAATGCTCATATCCGACACCGGGGGCATGGCGACCGCAGGGGGAGCCGCATATTCGGCCGCCATGTGCTTCATGATGGTGGGAACCGCCACCTTGCTGGGGCCGACAGGGCCTTCGCCAAGGTGATACCGCGCATCGATCGCCTTGATCTCCGCAATCTGGTTGTCGTGGTGGTCAAAGCTGCCCAGAGACTGCACGTAGTGCGCCACGGCGAAACGGTCCGGCGGCGAGAGCGCGTCGAACGCCGGCATGCCCGTGCCTTTGACGCCGTCGCTCAACGTCGCGTAGATGTTGGCGATCGTGAACCCCGCCGTCCAGCCCTTGGGACTGGAAAAGTCTCGGGGACGAGGCGTGAGCGCCGGTGCCGCGACCCCATCGCCCTTGCCCGCCGCCCCGTGGCACATCACACAGTTCACGTCGAACAACTGCTTTCCGTGGGCCAGCACGGGCGGAGTGACTTCGAACATCTTTCCGAGATCCAGGCCGGGCGTCGGCTGGCCGACGACCGTCTTGAAGACGGTGGGATCCGGGTGCGTGTCGATCACCGCCGGGTACGGCAGCTCATGGGGCCCCCCCGCCAACAGCAGCACCCGGCCAACGACGATTGCGACCCCGATCAGGACCACGACGCCCGCCACGGCAACGGCGATTCCCTTCGATTGGTTGGGCATCCGCTATTCCTTCATCGGAGATGAAAATTGAGCCCGTCGCCCAGGAACGGATCACCGACGGGCATATCCTCTCCCATGTGCGTCGCCCGGATGATGATCAGGAGTCCAGCCGACAGGAAGAAGATGGCGAAGGCCGCCTCGGGCCACCCCAGGTGGAGGCCCCTTCCCTCGATGGGCGACACCAGCCAGAACACATCGATGAATTCCATGAAGATCACCCAGACCGACACCCACCGGAGTCGCTTCCAGTTCAACTTGTCGTTCCTCGAGATCAGGGCGAGAAACGGCACGAAGAAGTGTCCGATGCCCAGGAAGATGAACACGCCCTCCATCGCCCCGGACGTTCGCTGCTGGAACCAGAACACCTCCTCCGGGAGGTTCGCGTACCACTGCAGGAGATACTGCGAGAATGCGATGTACCCCCAGAAGATGGTGAACCCGAACAACAGCCCGCCGAGGTTGTAGAGATGGTCCTCGGTGACGCCGGGAAGCCAGCCGCGGCGATAGAGGTAGATCACGAGCAGCGACGTCGCCGCGATCCCGGACGTGACGGCTCCCGCGAAGAGGTAGACGCCGAAGATGTCGCTGTACCACCCCGCCTCCAGGCTCGAAATCCAGTCGAAGGCGAACGCCGTGAGCGTCAGGGCGAGAATGATCATGAAGATCGGCGAATAGCGGCGCAGCCGCACCGTCGCCTGGGGGTCCTTGGTCCGGTCCTGGCGCACGGAACCAGCGACGAGAATTCTATATGAGAGCACCCATAGTCCCACGCAGATCACGAGTCGCGCGATGAAGAACGGGTAGTTGAGCCACGACGTTTTCATCGCGATCGCCGGATCGGCCGACGCACCTGGCTGCGTCCACGAAAAGAGGACCGGCAACGAGAACAGCGCGATCAATGCGACGGGCACCAGCCAGGGGGTCAGCGCGGCCAGCCGCTCGGGCGCGCGCCGCAACGGCACGCTCCATGTGGCGCCCGTGATGTGCTGCAGGGCGACGATGAACAGGGCCCCGAGCGCGATGCACACCATGAAGACGAACCACACGAGCCAGTTGGCCCAGAACCGCTCCGGCCCCTCCAGAAAATAGGAACTCACGACCCCGGCGCCTCCCACGGCGATCAACGCCCACAGGATGCCGGGTCTTCGGTATATCATCGATTCTGAGGCCGACGAGTGCGCGTAGGAGACTGACTCGGAGTCGATGCTCATTTCATATCCCTCGGGGTCGCGTCCTGCGAGCGTTGGAGCGCCCGGATGTAGCGAACGATGGCCCACCGGTCATCCTGTGAAATATCGGCAGCGTAACCAGGCATCGTGCGGATTCCCTCGGACATCACCCAGAACAGGTAGCCGTCGGCGGCCGCGCGCATCGGCGCCGACTGCAGATCCACCGGCATCGCCTGGTACGTGCTGTCGAGCCATGGCTTGCCCGTTCCGAGTCGGTCATGGCACACGGCGCAATGCAGATTGAACTGCTGGCGTCCGCGCTCCAGGACCTGCGCCGTGACCGGAAGCGGATTGATCAGATCTTTTCCTGCCTCGTCGGGGCTCGCCGCGAGAATGGGCATGTATCCACGGGCCACCGTCCCCGCCGGCGGCAACTGCATGCCGCGCCCGTTCGCGAAGAAGCGGTCCGGCGCCTGCGCGTCGAGCCTCGGCTGCACCTCCATATTGACCATCGGCTTCACGGTGGGATAGATGTGGATGGCCCAAGCCGTGCCGGACCCGGCCACGACACAGGCCGCCACGATCGCCACGGCCGTCCTCAACCACCACGCGATCCCCGGGGTCCTCTCCTCCACTTCAGGAACCACTTCGGTGGATTCGGCGCCCAGCGCGCTCAGCGCGGCGGCGGCCGCCTCGACATCCATCGTAGCGCTCTCCGACCGGAGCACCAGCGCAAACCGGTCCCGCGTGATGCTCGCGATCGCCTTGCTCGGCAGCATCGGGTGCCCGAAGAAGGGCAGCTTGTTGAAGGCGAACAGCATCCCGATGCCGGCGGTGAACGTGGAGAGCAGAATCGTCGCTTCGACCATCACCAGCACCCACCCCTGCCAGGCATCGAAGGGCTTGCCGCCGGTGCGGAGCGGATAGCCCACGGTGCTCGTCCACCATTCGAACGTGAAGGCGGAGAGGCACGCGAGCGACCCGATGAGGAACACCAGCACTCCCAGCTTGGACTTCGGAAGGTCCAGGGCTTGGTCGATCCCGTGCACCGGATAGGGAGTGTACGCCTCCAACTTCGAGTATCCCGCCGTCCTGATTTTCGGAATCGCTTCCAACAACTCGTCGGCGCTGCGGAAGAGCCCCACGACGCCGAAGATGGACTCAGACATGTTCGGCCCCCGCCCGCTGCTTCTGGTAATACACGATGTCGGGCTTCACTTCCCACGCGGCGATGATCGGCAACTTGCGGAGGAACAGCAGCAGGAGCGTCAGGAAGAGCCCGATCGAACCGAAGAGAATTGCGAAATCGACGCGCGTCGGGAGATAGCCCCCCCACGACGACGGCAGGTAATCACGCTGCAACGAGAGGATGACGATCGTATACCGCTCCATCCACATGCCGAGTGTCACGCCCGCCGACACGATCACCATCACCGGCACCGAGCGCCGGAACTTCGGGAACCAGAGCAATTGCGGCAGAATGCAATTGAGAACAATCGTCAGCCACCCCGCCCACCACTGGTTGCCGAACACGTAATTCGCAAAGACATATTTGACGAACGGATCGGCGCTGTACCACGCCGTGAAGCCCTCCATCAGATAGGCGTACGCCATGACGCAGGAGAGGAACAGGACCATCCGGTTCAGGAGGTCCATGTGCCGCAGGGTCACGTAGTTCTCCAGTTGCATGGCCGTGCGGACGAACGCGAACACGAGCACGACACCCGCGAACCCGGAGAACGCCGCTCCCACCACGAAATAGGGAGGGAAGATCGTCATGTGCCAGCCGGGTACCATCGAGACGGCAAAGTCCATCGATACGATGCTGTGGACGCTGAGCGCCAGAACCGTGGTCATGCCCGCCAGCAGGAGATACCCCTTCTCGTAGTGGATCCACTGGCGCGCATTGCCCACCCACCCCCAGCTGAGCAGCCTGAACACCGCCCGCTTCACCCTGCTCTGGGCCGTACTGCGTAGCGTCGCGAAGTCGGGGACCAGTCCCAGGTACCAGAACATCAGCGACACCGTGAAGTACGTCAGCACCGCGAACACGTCCCAGATCAGCGGCGACCGGAAATTGACCCACATCCCCCGCTGGTTGGGGTACGGCAGCAGCCAGTAGGGCAACCACGGGCGCCCGATGTGAATGGCCGGAAAGATCATCGCGCAGATGAACGCGAAGACGGTCGTCGCCTCGGCAATGCGGCTGATGGCGTTGCGCCATCGCTGGCGGAACAGGTAGAGAATGACCGAGATCAGCGTTCCAGCGTGGCCGATACCCACCCAGAACACGAAGTTGATGATCAGGAAGCCCCAGACCACGGGCATGTCGTTCCCCATGGTCCCGATGCCGGTGTAGAGCATGTAGCCGATCGCACCGAACCCCATCAGCGCAACCAGACTCGTGATCGTGATCGCGATATACCAGGACCGGGGCGGGGTCCTCTCGCTCCAGCCGCGAACGTGATCGTCGAGCCCGCCGAGCGAGACGTCGCCCTGAACCAGTGGTTCCACGCGGAGCGAAACCGGGAGAGTGGCCTCAGACATGGTCATTCTTCTTCTGCGGTTCGGCCGGATTTTTCAATTCGGCCATGTAGGTGATCGCGGGCCGAGTGCCCAATTGCTCGAGGACCTTGAAGCCACGATTGCTCTGCGAGAGTTTCGAGACGCGGCTGTTCGGGTCCTTGAGGTCGCCGAACACGATCGCATCGGCCGGACACGCCACGGCACACGCCGGCGCGATCTCACCGTCGCGCACCGGATGGCCCTCGTCCTTGGCGATCTGCACCCCGTTGCGGATCCGCTGGACGCAGAACGTGCACTTCTCCATCACGCCGCGCGGGCGGACGGTCACCTCGGGGTTGAACGCCAGATCCAGTGGATCGGTGATCGTGCTCGTCAGATCGAAGAAGTTGAACCGCCGGACCATGTACGGACAGTTGGCGGCGCAGTACCGGACGCCGATGCACCGGTTGTAGATCTGCTCGTTCAGCCCGTCCTGGCTATGCTGCGTGGCAGCTACCGGGCAGACGGGCTCGCACGGCGCGTCGTCGCACTGCTGGCATAACATCGGCTCGTGGGCCACCTGCGGGTTGTCGGGAGAGCCGACGTAGTACACGTCCGTGCGGATCCAGTGCATTATCCGGCCGCGCTCGACCTCGTCCGGGCCCACCACCGGGATGTTGTTCTCCGACTGGCAAGCGATCTCGCATCCCCCACAGCCCACGCAGGAGGAGAGGTCGATGGTCATGCCCCATTTGTGTTCCGGCCACTCCTGGCTCTTGTTCAGCGTGGCTAGTTCCTTCGAACCGGCCGGCGGCCCGGCATTCTTCCGATATTCGTCCAGCGTCCAGAGCCGCACGATGTCCCGGCCGTGCAATTCGAAGTCCTTCTGCGAACGGGGCAGCGACTGGTTCCCCGGCAACCGCGACACGTGCACGTCGGGCCGGAAGAAGGGAGCCGACCCGTCATCCGCGACGAGGGGGAACAGATTGGCGCCACGCTCGGCGGCCACGCCGCCGGCGCGGCCGAACCCCAGCATCGCGAAGACCGCACCTTGCGCCTGACCCGGCTGCACGAGGACCGGCAGACGAACGTCGCGCGGTCCGGCCTTGACCGAAACGAGGTCACCATTGGACACGCCCATGGTCTTCGCGTCCGCAACCGACACGGCCAGGTAGTTCGTCCACGAGACCTTCGTCACGGGTTCCGGCAATTCCTGCAGCCAGCCGTTGTTGGCATACCGGCCGTCCCACAACCGGACGTCGGGCGCGATGATCAATTCCATTCCCGTGGACGGCTTCGCGCTGGCCGTCTTCCGGGCGGCATCGGCGATCGCGCCCACTTTCAACGTCTGCGATGGGCGCGCCGTGGCGGCGCGGCGGAGCACCCCGTCGTGGACCGCCGCGACCCAGAACTGCTCGAAACTCGCCGGCGTTCCCTTGGCGTACTCCTCACGCTGCCACCGCGCCATGAGGTACGTGCGGCAGTCCGTTTCCACCGCACCACCCAGCGCCTTCGCCCACCCGAGGAGAATCTCCTCAGCCTGCCGCGTGTCATAGAGCGGCCGGATCAACGGCTGCTGGAGACTGAGCAGGTCCGTGGACGGCTCGTAATCGTTCCAACTCTCCAGCCAGTGGTTGACGG
>Ga0307373_10007758_pt1 | contig 16613 bp, 15 predicted proteins | sample OX2MG_FD_202534 | JGI IMG/M metagenome (GOLD analysis project Ga0307373, IMG submission 202534) | Soil microbial communities from Risofladan, Vaasa, Finland - OX-2 | ecosystem: Environmental > Terrestrial > Soil > Coastal area > Acid sulfate soil | place: Finland: Risofladan, Vaasa | collected... | reverse complement strand
AACTGCTTGGCCGGTTTACACCGACCGCATGAGTTCCGCGGTACACTCCGTCGAGGCTCGGCCTGTTCTTGTCGTCAATGGGTGTGGCTGGTAGACTGGCTTGAGTATGTTCGGAAATGGCGAGCGGGTTTTTGACGACTGCCGTTGGGACGAGAGCGATGCCGGAGCAACGAGACCAATTTCAGGACCGGGTAGAGACCCTGGTCAAGCAAGTCAAAGGGTGGGTTGAGCCGCACGGCTGGGTCACCAAGGAGTACCCAAAGAAGATTCGGGACGTTGATCATCAGGTCTACGAGGTTACGGCCCTTTTTCTCCAGAGAGGCCCAACGAGGGTGCTGCTCGACCCGGTCGCCTACGATGTACCGGGGTCCGAAGGCGTTGTCGACCTTTACCTGATGCCGACGTACGACGACATGGCCAGCCTCTACTTCGAGGACGGGATGTGGAAGATCCACTACGCCTTCCCGTGTGACCCGAAGGAAACGGACTCCGTGATCGAGGCGGATGCCCTGCCCGTCCGCGCAGACGCGATTAACGAGGTCCTCGACTCTATCGCCGCCCATGCCGCACCGTCGTTTTGACTGGCACGAGCACATCAAGGACATTGAGGGCGAGTACCACGCCGCTCGGGTTGCGGTCGATCGGCTGAAGGGCCAGGTGATCGTAGCCCCGGACATTCTCAATCAAGACGCGGGGACCCGGGCCTACCTCCGCGACGCGGACAGGAACTTGGAGGGAACGTACCTGGTCCGCCTCTTCGCCGCGTTCGAGGCGGCGCTGCGTTCGTACGACCGGGCGCGGCACAACGATCCTACGCGAAATGAACATGCGTCGGTCCTGATCGACACGATCGGCGGCCGGCGCGGGCAGGGAATCTCGGCCGCCGTTCGCGGGGGCGCGCACGCCGTGCGTCTCGTCCGCAACTACTGGGCGCACGAGAACGACACAATGCCCGCCCCCATGACCATGGCTGCCGCCCGGGCTCGGCTCCAGAAGTTCCTCTCCTGGCTGCCCGAGGAGTGGGGCTAATCGGATCCACGCGATGAAATGTCGCCCGCGGTTTAAGTGTTGCGAATTCGACGACATTTCCCATTTCTTGGAGGAGAGAAGATCGGCGGTGGGATGTCAGCGCTAAAGCACCTTCAAGCGAGGGTTCCTCGGCGAAACCCTCGCCTCGACTGCTTGAATGTGCGGCCAATACTTCTGACAATAAGGCGAAGTAGAAGTAGATGTATCGGGTTAGGCCCGATCAAGAGCAAGAAAACATTGACCCGACAACAGGATCGATAAATGGCCAGCACACCTGCTCCCGAGAACCCAGTCGCGCGCAGCCTTAAACTTGACGACATTAAAGGCAATGAGATATACAGGGGCCTCATCGTTTACTACCTTCACCAGGACAAGTTGAGTTGGAACCGGCTGCAAAGTCTTGCGGTCGTCCAAGCCGCGCTCATCGCCGGGGCTCTTTCAGCAAGGGGTGGGCTCGGGATAATTGCACTCGCCGCGGGCGTCTTCGTGGCTATCATCGCGTGGAGTCTCATTGAACGCGACTGGGAGATTAGAGACCAGCACCTTCACCTTCTCGACGCGGTTCATCAACCGCTAGGGATTCGCATGGTTCAGCCCTCCAGAATTCTCCCCAATTGGTGGCGCGGAACAGTAATCATCCGTGCCTTGCTTGTGCTCATCATCATCGTCAATTTTTCCTTGATCGGCTATCTGTCCTGTGCAGGCAATCAGTGATCGACCGCGATGTTTGGCGCGAAGTCCGCCGGGACGAAGTATGAACGGTCACTCGATCAGGCGGACGTTGGCGGTGGAGAACCGGTCGCCGCCAATTCGGCAATCGCGACCGGGCGAAAGGCGCGGCGCAGGCGAACATCTGCACGGCGGGCTGGCCGTGGTCGTATTGATGGACCGCCGCCGGATGGGCGCGCCGACTTCGATCGCGAAGCCCGTCTCTTCCAGGTACTCGCGCGCTGCGGCCTGTCCCGCGGTCGCACCTGGCTAGACCTTGCCCCCGGGAAACTCCCACAGTGGAACGCTGGCGGGTCGTGACCCCAACGGGGCGCAGCCCTGTGTGGCCGATTGACCTCTATGCTATAATTGCGGCATGAGCACCGCAGAAATCTTACAACAGGTCCTGGGTCCATTTGCCGAATGCTTGACGGCGGATGCGGCGCGGAAAATCGTGGCGTTGCGAGCCGACCCCGAAACGCAGGCCCGGATCGACGCGCTGGCTGAAAAAGCGAACGACGGGACGCTGACCGACGAAGAACGTGCGGATTACGAGAAGTTCCGCGCGACCTTTCATGTCGTCACCATTTTGCAGAGCCGGGCGCGAAAACTCCTCTCGCAGCAGCCCAAATCCTAAATGGATGAAGCGATCCGCAAACTGGTCCGCCGGCGAGCGGGCCATCGCTGCGAATACTGTCACCTGCCCCAGCACGCCGCGCCGTACGTCACGTTTCACATCGAGCATATCCGAGCGCGGCAACATCAGGGTGACGATGATCCATTGAATCTCGCGGAAGCTTGCCCCGATTGCAATGCCAAGAAAGGAACTAACTTGACGACGATTTCGCCCGACTCGAACAAGATTGTGCCGCTCTTCAATCCGCGCATGCATGTATGGGCTGACCATTTCGCAATGGTGGGGGCGGAGATCGTCGGACTTACTGAAATCGGGCGAGCGACGGTCCGACTGCTCGACATGAACGAAGATGAGCGCGTCGTCATGCGTGCCGAATTGCAAGGCGAGGGATTGCTATGACCCAGTCGGCGTTCCATTTCGATCCGTGGGTTCATCCGTGGCTATCGGGTTAGCAGCTCGATCAGGACGGCGTTGGCGGCGGGGAATGGGTACGTCGCCAATTCGGCAAGCGCGACCCAACGAAAGGGCGGTTTGGGCGGCGCCTTGGGTTCAACCGGGCGGCAGGCAAAGAATTCCAAGGCGAGCCGATCGTGGTCGTATTGATGGACCACCGCCGGATAGGGCGCGCCGACTTCGATCGCCAAGCCCGACTCCTCCAAGCACTCGCGCGCGGCAGCCTGTTCCGCGGTTTCACCCGGATCGACCTTGCCCCCGGGAAATTCCCACAAGCCGGCCAGTGGAACGCCGGCGGGTCGTCGACCGATCAGGAAGCATCCACCCTGCTCGACCACGGCCACGGCGATGCGGGTGGGTGGGTTGGTCACGTTTCGTTCCGTGGGGCAGGTTTTCAACAGGTTTTCAACCTGCCATAAAAGCCAATATGGCCCCTTGGAAACCTACCCCACGAGCTTCCCCTTGTATGCGTCCAGCAGCCGGCCGGGCGAACCCATGATGTTGTAGCCGCCGTCGACGTGCAACAATTCGCCCGTGATGCCGTCGGAGAGGTCCGAGAGCAGGAACCCCGCGGTGCGGCCGACCTCTTCGTGAGTCACGTTGCGGCCCAAGGGGGCCATTTTTTCGTACAAGGGCAGCATGTCGTCGACGCCCGCCGCGCGGCCGGCCAAGGTGCGGATCGGGCCCGCGCTGACCGCGTTCACCCGAATGCGGCGCGGTCCCAAGTCGAATGCCAGGTACTTCACGATCGAGTCAAGCGCCGCCTTGCAGACGCCCATCACGTTGTAGCCCGGCACGGCCTTCTCGCCGCCGAAATACGTCATCGTCACGATGCTCGAGCCGGCCGCCATGATCTCCTTGGCGCCATTGGCCACGGCGATCAGGCTGTAAGCGCTGATCTCCATCGCCAGCTTGAACCCTTCTCGGCTGGTCTGGATCGTTTCGGCTTTCAAGTCGTCGAGCGAGGCGTAGGCGATCGAATGGACCAGGAAATCGAGCTTGCCAAACGTCTCGGCCGACTTCGACATGACAGCCGCGATGTCGGTGTCCTTGGTCACGTCCAAGGGGAGCAGAAATTTTGCCCGTGGCGCCTTATCGGTCAACTGCGAGACACGGCGGCGGTTGCGTTGCCGCTCGTCGTCGGGCCGGTCGGGCAGGTGCGTGAAACCGCAGTCCGCGCCTTCGGACATCACGAACTCGGCAATCGCCCAGGCGATCGAGTTGTCGTTCGCCACACCCAGAACCAACCCTTTCTTGCCGTCGAACAGGCCCATCCAGATCTCCCTCTTGGCATAACGACAGAAAAATGACGACGGAAAATACGAGGAACGCACCAGAGGATAACGAGTTCTTGCCGATTTGGTCAACCGAGTCGAACACCTACTCAAAAACAAAGCTGAACGAATGACATGAGCACCACGAATTGCAAGCCCCATTTTAAAGGAGATAGGGGGATGACGTGGGGATATGGGGATGTACGCAACGGGAGAAAGCAACGAGCCCGGCCTTGATTGTAAGACTGCCGAATGCGAGCTCGATTTCTCTCCTGCTTTTCCGCTCATCTCCATATCCCCTCTTCATCCCCATATCCCCATTCATAGACGGCACGACCCGCCACATCGACTAGTACTCCCCTGAACCAATCGTAATGATTCGACGGCCTTGTCACATCGACTACATTCGTGTAAGATCGAGAGTAGGAGTGATTCAGCCTTTCCTGTTGACCAGCCCGTAACGGCCCAGTCGGTGCCCAGTCGCTCGTCCCGCCTGACCCAGATGTCCTCCAAAAACCTCCCCAGTGAGCAGCAGTCTTCTGCCACCTGGATGTCATCCCCTCCCGCGCTGTCCCCGATCGTGGCCCAGCTTCTGACCTTGGCGAACCAGCAAGGAGGGGTCGAGGTGTTCTTGGCGGCCGGGTTGCCGTTGGTCGCGGCGGCGTCACAATCCGATTTCGTCGCAGTGGCGCATTCGGCCCACGGTCAATGGACCGTGGTCGCCGAAACGGGGCCTCACCAAGCACTGCCAGGCGCACTGCTCTCCGACGCGCTCGATAGCGAAATCGCAGTCGCGCGAGGGACCTGGCTGGCGGTCCCGACCGAGCCGCACGCCGCGACGAGCGAGTTGCTCGTCTTGCACCACATCGCGGGGGTGGTACCGGTGGACTGGGGCGCGATTGCCGAGACGTTGGCACCGATTTGCGGGCAGGCCTTGGCCGCGGTGCGCGAGCGGCAGCGAGAACGCTCGCGCGTGCGGCGGCTGGAGGCGATCCTTGAAATTGCCGGACGGTGGAACCAGAACCAGGGAATCGAGACGCTTTTGGTGGAAATGGCCGAGGCGGCCACGCGGTTGCTCGAAGCCGACCGGGCCAGCATTTTCCTTTGGGACAAGGCGAACCACGTGCTGGTCGGCCGGCCCGCCTTGGGGGTCGCCGGCAACGAATTGCGAATTCCCGATAATTTCGGCATCGTGGGCCAGGTGATCGCCAGCGGCGAGCCGCGGCGCGTCGACCTGACCAACGGTCAGGAACAGATCAACCGTAAGGTCGATGAGCAAACCGGCTATCGCACACGGACCTTGTTGTGCGTACCGTTGCGGGGGCGCAATGGCGAACGGTTCGGGGCCTTCGAGACGATCAACAAGAAGCAAGGCGACTTCACCGATGACGATCTGGCGACGCTCGTCGAATTGGCGGCCCAGGCGGCCGTCGTGCTGGAAAACGTCCAGGAACGCGAAGATCTGCTGAAATCGCGGCGATTGATGACCGAGCAGGCCGCGCAGGGCGTGCAACTCGTCGGAAAAAGCCCGGCGATCGAGGCCTTGCGCTCGACGATTCGCCGCGTGGCCAACACCGATCTGGCGGTGCTCATCCTGGGCGAAAATGGCACCGGCAAGGAAGTCGTCGCGCAGGCAATCCACTACTTCAGCAATCGCCGCGACCAACCGTTCATCGCCGTGAATTTCGCGGCCCTGACCGAGACGCTCTTGGAAAGTGAACTGTTCGGACACGAGAAAGGGGCATTTACCGACGCCCACGAGTCGCGGCCCGGCAAGTTCGAACTCGCCTCGGGGGGGACGCTGTTTCTGGACGAGATCGGCGATTTCAGCCTCGGCGGACAATCGAAGTTGTTGCGGGTGTTGGAAGAGAAGGTGGTGGTACGAGTCGGCGGCTCCCGGTCGATCCATACCGATGCCCGCTTGATCGCCGCCACGAACCAGAACCTGGCCGAGATGGTCGGGCAGAAGAGGTTCCGCGAAGATCTCTATTACCGTTTGAACGTAGTCGTGATTCAAATTCCCCCGTTGCGCGAGCGGCCCGACGACATTTGGCCGTTGGCGGAGCATTTCTTGAACGACTTTTGCAAGCGCGCTCGCCGAAAGCCCCCCAAGTTCACAGCCGACGCGCGGCAGCGTTTGGAGCGGCATTCTTGGCCGGGCAACGTGCGCGAGCTTCGCAACCTGATGGAGCGTCTGGCCTACCTTTCGCCGGGCGATCGGATCGAATCGGACGATCCGATGTTCACGCTCAACCCTCCTGGACCGGCGGCGGCAGTGAGCTACGATCTGCCCCTGGCCGAGGCGACGAACTGCTTTCAAACCGACTATATCCGACACTCCATCGAGCGCTACCGCGGCAATATGAGCGAGGTGGCGCGGCACCTGGCCCTTCACCGTTCGAACCTGTACCGCAAGATGCGCCAGTTGGGCATGAACGGCGAGGAATAACGGAACCGGCACGCTGGACTGCCCTGTGCCGGATGCGCATAATAGGGAGGGTGGTGGGGTCGGCGAGCTTTGGCACAGTGGTTCGCCGGAGGCGCGTGGACGATGACCCAGATTTTCCAAACCCACGGGACGACGGTCGTCTGGTGGCTGACGGTTGGCGCGATCTTGCTGCTCATCGGCGTGTACGTCGTGAGCAAGGTGCGCGAAAGTAGGGATGAGCAACGGTTGGACACCAACGAGATGCTCTCGAATTTTCGCGAATTGCACTCCCAGGGTGAGCTAAGCGACGACGAATACCGAACAATAAAGACGATGCTGGCGGCACGAGTGCAACAGGAGTTAAAGGGTAAGGGGGACGAGGGTTAAGACGATTGGGACCGGACCCGTAAGACGCACCGGTGCGTGCGGATGTGACGGGCACCCCAGTCGGAGCAACCGAAATTCCCCGACGAAGTAAACATCGGCCGCCCGCTCCGCGTACAAGGTAAATGCGTGGCCTGCTTGGAGGACAACGCAGGCCGGCGCAAGGCAGACTGGGTTCGACAGCTCGAAGCGATCGTGGACAAGGATGCCCCCCCGGGCCAGCGTGCCAACTGCGGACAGTGACGGCTGGAAACAGTTCGGAGCTGGAAACAGCGCGGCGGCTAAGCGCCGGCCCCTCGAGCGACAACTTTGACTACAGCCCCTTACTTCCTGCCCGTGCGGGCCGGAAAAAGGTCGGCAGCGAAAGGAGCTAGCATGCCCTCAAGTAGGGATGTGACCGGAGGTCGCCGAGGTGGGAGCACCACCAAGAAAAACGCCTTTTGTTCGTTTTGTCGCAAGAGCTATCGCGACGTCGGCCCGCTGGTCGAAGGGCCGGGCGATGTCTACATCTGCGGCGAATGCATTGAACTTTGCCAGTCGATCCTCGACCAGGAGCGCCGCCGACGCGGCACGAGCAAGCCGCTCTTCACGAAGATCCCATCGCCCCGCGAGATCATGGTCAAGCTCGACGAATACGTCATCGGGCAGGAATCGGCCAAGAAGGTGCTCTCGGTGGCCGTCCACACGCACTACAAGCGGTTGATGCTCGGCAGCGAAGGCACCGACGTCGAAATCGACAAGTCGAACATCCTGCTGATCGGGCCGACGGGCTGCGGCAAGACGCTCTTGGCACGCACGCTGGCGCGACTGCTGAACGTCCCTTTCGCCATCGGCGACGCCACCACGCTCACCGAGGCCGGCTACGTGGGCGAGGACGTCGAGAACCTGTTGCTCAAGCTGCTCCACGCCGCCGACTTCGACTTGGAGAGCGCGCAGCGCGGCGTGCTCTACATCGACGAAATCGACAAGATCGGCAAGACCAGCCAGAACGTGTCGATCACCCGCGACGTTTCCGGCGAGGGCGTGCAGCAGGCGCTCTTGAAAATGCTGGAAGGGACCGTCGCCAACGTGCCGCCGCAAGGCGGGCGCAAGCACCCCGAACAGCAATACATCCAGATGGACACGAGCAATATCCTGTTCATCTGCGGCGGCACCTTCGTGGGCATCGAAAAGATCATTGCCAAGCGGCTCGGCCGCCGCACGATCGGCTTCGGCCAGGAAACCGCCGGCCAGACCGCGGAAACCGATTTGGCGCGGCTGCTGCCGCAGGTCACCAGCGACGACATCCTCGAATTCGGCTTGATTCCCGAGCTGGTCGGCCGTTTGCCCGTCGTTTCGGCCCTCAAACCGTTGGATACCGACGCCCTGGTACGCGTGTTGTCGGAGCCCCGCAATGCCCTGGTGCGACAGTACCAGAAGCTGTTCGAGATGGAGAGCGCGCAATTGAACTTCACGGACGCCGGTTTGCGGGCCGTGGCGGAACGCGCTCAAGAAAAAGAAACAGGCGCGCGGGGACTTCGGTCGATCATTGAAGAAGTCATGCTCGACATCATGTTCGACTTGCCCGAGCAAGGCGGCGGCAAGAGCTACCTGATCACGCCCGAGGTGGTCACGGGCCGAGAGCGGCTATTTGCCTTGCCCGAACCGAAACACAAAAGCGCGTAACGTTCAATCCCGGCGCCCCATGTCGCGTATTGCCACGGTCCGCCGGGGGTCAAGTTCGCGCTCGTCAATCGAAATGGGCCCTGGACCAGCATCGGGTTGGTCCGGGGCCCGTTTTCGTTGTGCCGCACGCGGCCCGGATTTCGCTGCGCACGCCTTTACTCCGCTGACGGATTGCGGTACGCAATCGCCCTGCGGACGGCGGGAGGCAACGCTGCATCAGAGCCTTTGATTGCCCGCCAAAGGATCTCATTGAGCTCGAAGTCGTCGATCCGGTCGTATTCCGTAAAGTCCATTTTGCGCGAGCGCTCGGCCCCATAGGCCGTTTGCTGGTTGACCGCGCTCAGATCGACCTGGGCGGCGACGTGATCGTAGGTTGCCAGGTTGGGTTCGTCAGTGAACGACTCGTACATGGGGTTGGCCGCGGCGTCGAATTGGCTGAGCGGCGGCAGGCCGAGCACCAGTTCCATCGTCCGCAGCATGCTGACCGTGCCGTATTGCGTGCTGTCAAGGTGATTGCGGCGACAATAGGGGCTGATGACCAGGCCAACCGTGCGATGGGCGTCGACGTGGTCGGGGCCGTTCTGGGCATCGTCCTCGATGACGAAAATGGCGATTTCCGGCCAGTACCTGCTCTTGCTCACCGCCTCGACCAGCCGGCCCAGCGCCAGATCGTTGCTGGCCACGCAGGCATGCGGCGTCGGCTTGTCGGGAGCGGTCCCTTCGGTATGGTCCTCGCCCAGGCTCATGACGATGAAACGGGGCAGGTTGCCGTTCTTTTCGAATTCGCGGAACTCCTCCAGAAAGACCTCGACGTTGTCGGTGTCGCGCACCTTCTGGTTCGGTTTGCGGGGCAGGCCATAGGCGGGCGATACGTGCCCCACCAGCCCCGGTACGCGCCCTTCCATGCGAAAACTGCCGTCTTTCTGACTGACTCGCCCGCCATATTCACCGTAGCTGCGGTACGACAATCCGTGGCGCTTGCAGGCGTCCCAAATGTACCCGCTGGGAGCGCGGGTCAAGTCGCCGTCGTCATCGTCGTCGATCGCCTGCCTGCCCGAGTAGCTCAGCGCCCAGTTGCGCGCAATGTAGTCGGTGTTGTAGGCCATCGTCGACCAAGGGTGTCCGTCGGCCGAGACATGTCCGTTGCAGTACAGGTTGTCGAGCAGCACGAACTCGGTGGTCAGCTTGCGATGGTTGGGTGTCACCTCCGCGCCGAACATCACCAGGTTCGGGTCGCCGTTGCCGCGAGGAAGATCGCCGAAAACCTGGTCGTACGTGCGGTTCTCCTTGATGATGTAGATCACGTGCTTGATCGGCGACGGCTCGCCGAGGCGGGTGGGAATGGCCGTCTTGCGAGCGTACGGCGCGTCGGTCAGCAACTTGTCGGAATAGGGGCAATTGCGATAAACCTGGTCGGTGTAGTCTTGCAGCCGCCGCTCGTCAGGCGCCTCGACGATCGACAACGTTCCCGAAAGCGTGGTGCCGATGTACGGGAAGGGAAGATTGCGATAGCCCCCGGCCTGGGCGGGTTTCTCGGCGGCGGTGTCGAGGGCTTCCTTGGCAGGCGGGTTTGGCCGGGTCTGGTTCCCCTTGCCGACTCCCACCAGGATCCGTTTGCCGTCGGGAGTCGTCGCCAAGGCCGTGGGGTACCAGCCCGTGGGGATGAACCCTTTGACCTGGCTGCGGCGCGACGATTCGATTTCGACGACGGCGATGCAGTTGTTGTCGGCGTTGGCGACCAACAGCGTCTTGCCGTCGGGGGTGATCGCCAGCGCATCGGGAGTGCTTCCTTCGGGAGACTGCGGGAAAAGGGCCGTGACGATGGTCTCCTGGACGGTGCCGGCCTTGACGTCGATGACGTCGACGGAGTTCGTCGAAGCGCACGCCACGAACAATCGATCGTCTTGGGGGTGCAGCGCGAGCTGATTGGGATGTTCGCCCACCGGAACCTTCGTCAAGGTGCGAAGCGTATCAGGATCGACGACGAGCACTTTGCGGTCCGCCCAATCGCTGACGTACAAAAGACCGTTGCGGCCCTTGACCACGTCGTAAGGCCGTTTTCCGCAGGGGACCGATCGGGGCGCCGCGTCCTGGCTCGTTGCGATCCGCGTAATGACGCCGCCCTGCCCCAGGTCCGTGGTGGCGTCTCCCCACGCAAATGACTTCGTGTCGCCTTTGGACAGAATCGTCAGCGAGAAAAGGGCCCCCGCCTCGGCATCCAGGCAAATGCCCGTACGAAACCCCGCGGGCGCCGTTCCTTCCGCGGGCGATTCGCCGGGCTTGACCGGCGGTGGATAAGGGTCGCGCGCTTCGAGCTTGCCATCCTGCCACGCAAAGCGGTGCAACACGGATGCGCCACCCCCCGACCACCAGGCCTCGCCGCTCGATTTGTCGAGCGCCAGGCCGAACCAGCTTTGCTTCGCGCTTTGCGCGGCCAGCTTGCGTTCGGAAGCCAGCTCGACCACGGTCAGCTCATGCGCGTTGTACCCGTTCGTGGCCACCAACGCGTACCGCCCGTCGGCGGAGACCAGGATATTGAGCGGCAAGTCGTTCAGCGGCACGTGCCGCCCGGCGGGTGTCAGTCGCCAGCCGTTGGGGAGCAGGAACGCGTCTTCACCTTCCGGCCCTGCGAAGCGACTCGCGGGCGTCGTCTCTTGGGCCCCGACTCGGGCGCAGGCAACGTAGAGGACCAATAAGCACGTCGCACCACCACGCAATTTGAACATGATTACCTTTCGCAATTTGGCAAGTGTCGCACCAGCGGCCATTGTCACTTCCGCCCGACTAAAATTCAATCGCCGCCAAGTGCGGGCTATGAATTCCGAAGCATCGGTGGGAAGATGGAGCGCCGTCGCCCAACCGCCACGAGAACGCCCATGTCGCCCGCCACTCGCTCCGTTCGCCCGGTCCGACCGAGCGCCTGGTGGCTTGTGCTGGGGCTTGTGGGGTTGGATTACTTCAGCACGCTGGCCTATCTGCCGTCGATCATGGCCGATGCCGCCGGGCCACTGGCTCCCTTGGCCGCGGTGCTCTTGGTGCTGGTGACGATGGGTTTCGCAGTGCCGGTCTATGCCTATGTCGTCGGACGGTCGCCCCATGGCCAGGGTGCGACCGCGCTCTTCGAGCAAACCGTCGCGGGCTGGCGTGGCAAACTGCTTTTGCTCGTGCTGATGGGCTTCGTGGCGGCCGATTTCGTCGTCACTCGCAGCTTGTCCGTGGCCGACGCCTCGACCCACGTGCTGCACAACCCGCATTGGCACGCGGCGGTCGACCGCTTGGGCCCGGGCGCCGAGGCCGTCCGCGAATCGTTGGGGCCATGGATCGCCCGACGCCTCGAACCCATTTGGACGCGGCAGATGGGTTTGACCCTCGGGTTGGCGTTATTGGCGTTCGCCTTTCTCTGGCTGCTGCACCGAGGTTTCACACACAACATCTTGCGGCTGGCCGCCGTAACCGTGGCGGCCTACCTGCTTTTGGCCGGCATGGTCGTCGGCAGCGGGCTGGCGTTCCTGGCCCTGCACCCTCAACTGGTCGAAGCCTGGTGGCAACGTGTTTTGGCGCACGGCGCCGGCGCGGCGCCACAAGCCGATCGTTCGCTCATCTGGCGGCTGCTGTTCCTCTCGATCCGGTCGTTTCCGCAAATGGCGCTGGCCATCAGTGGCTTCGAGCTGAGCATGACCGTCGCTCCACTGGTGCGCGGCAAGCCCGGCGACGACCCCGATTTTCCGCGAGGCCGCATCCGCGACACTCGTAAACTGATGGTCGTGGCAGGACTGATCATGGCGATCTACGTGGTCGGCTCGGTGACGGTCACGACGCTCCTGGTCCCTGTGGAAACCCTGGGCGAAGGGGGCGCGGCGCAGCACCGCACGCTGGCCTACCTCGCGCACGGCGGGCAACTGACCGACGGCCGATCGGCCATGGTGTTGAGCGGCCTGTTCGGCGACGCATTCGGCAGCCTCTACGACGCCGTCGCCGTCGTCGTGCTCTGTTTGGCCGGGGCCAGCGGCATGATCGCGCTGCGCGACCTGGTGCCGCAATTCCTGCACCGGATGGGAATGGAGATGGACTGGGCGCTCCGCTTCGGCGTGATGATGCACCTGTTCAACGCGATCATCCTGGTGGTCACCGTCGTCTTTCACGCCAGCGTCTCCGATCAACAAGGGGCGTACGCGACCAGCGTGCTGGCGCTTCTGACCGGAACGGCCTTCGCCGCCCTGCTCGACTTGGGACGGCGCTGGCGTGGCTCGAAGCTGCGGCCGGTCGTCGTGGCGCCGTTCGGATTGATCTTCGGTTTCTTCCTGGCCATGCTCTTGCTCAGCATCGTCGTGCACCGTTCGGGTCTCGTGATCGCGCTTTCGTTCGTCGCGACGGTCCTGTTCTCGTCGGCGATTTCTCGATGGGCCCGCAGCACCGAACTGCGGTTCGTTGCGTTCGAGTTCGACGATGAGCGTTCGCGGGCCCGCTGGGAAGAGATCCGCCGGCTCGAATTCCAGGTGCTGGTGCCGCACCGGCCGGGCCTTTATTCGCTCGCCGAAAAGGACCATGAAGTGCGTTGCAAGCACCGGATCACGGCCGACGCTTACCTTGTGTTCGTCGAAGTCTTCCTGGGCGACCCCAGCAACTTCCACCACCAGCCGCTGATGCGGATCGAACGCGACGGCGAGTTGGAAGTGATCCGCGTGTCGCGGGCGGCCTCGGTCTCGCACGTGATCGCGGCCATCGGCCTGGAGTTCTGCAGCGTCGGCCGACCACCGGAGATCATTTTCGGTTGGTCGCAAGAAACGCCGTTGGCCGCCAACCTGAACTTCTTGCTGCTGGGAGAGGGCAACATTCCCTGGATGGTCCAAGCGCTGGTTTCGAAGACCAAGCTCGAGCCCGATTGCCGGCCGAGGGTCGTGGTTGGGTAGGATGGTTGCCTGTTCGCTGTCGCGTGCATAGACTTAGTTGCCTGGGAATTCAATGTCCCGAAGGGGGAATCGGCCATGCGTCGCGCATTTTTGATGGCTTTTGTCCTGTGCTTCAGCACGACTCCCGCCTGGGGCAAATGGTGGGAGGTGCGTTGGTCCGCCGGCGACAGTGGAGCGAGGGCCGCCGCGTGGTCCGAGCAGTTCAAGTCAACACTAAGCCGCGGGACGGAAAGGCTCAAGAGGGCCTGCCAGTGGTTGCGAGCCTGGTCCCAAAAGGCCGTGCCCTTCACGGATGGTCAAGCCGCCGCCGATCGGACGCGCGAATTCGGCCTGATGCCACCGGCGAAGCTCGATGACCAACGGCCGCTCGTCGTGCTGATCCACGGGCTTGATTCCGGTCCTGAGTCTTGGGTCGATCTGCAGCCTCGACTCCAAGCGGCAGGACGGCAGGTGGCGTACTTCAATTACCCCAACGACCAGTCGATCGCCCAGAGCGGCGAACTGCTGGCGGACGCTTTGCGAACGCTCCGGCGCGAACATACCGGCTTGCGCGTAGACCTGGTGACGCACAGCATGGGGGCGCTCGTCGCGCGTTGGTTCGTCGAGGGACCGGATTACGTTGACGGCGTCCGGCGGATGGTTCTGTTGGCGCCGCCCAACCATGGCACCACTTTTGCCCGCTGGCGACACGGTTCCGAAGTCGTCGAGCACTTTCTTCTCTGGCGCGACCGCGACGAATGGGACTGGGATTGGCCCATGCGCGACGGGCACGGAGAAGCGGGGCGGGATTTGCGGCCCGGATCGTTGCTCCTGACCCAGCTCAATGCGCGTCCCCGGCGCAAAGGGGTGCGGTACACCATCGTCGCGGGCAACCGCAACTGCGGCTGGCGCTATGCCGCCGACGCGATCGAGGCGGGCGCCTCGAAACTTCCACGGTGCCGCGGCTTTCATTGGCTCGACAGCGGCCTGAATCTAGCCGCCTCGAAGTTGCGCACGCGCAGTGGCCGAAGCGACGGCTTGGTGAAACTGGCCAGCGCCGAGCTTGACGGCGTGGACGACGTGTTGATCGTCGGCGCCGATCATGCGACGCTGATCCGCTCGCACCGCGGCGAGCCGCCCGCCGCCTGGCCCGCGATCAAAGACCGGCTCTCGGAGTGATCGTGCAAAGAGGCGCCGGCTTAGCTATGTCCGACGAAACCATCAGCTTTTCCTTCGGCAAGAACTGGGCCGACTTCGTCGATCGGCACCTGTCGGAGGAGCGAATCTCCAGTTGCCGGGCGCACCTACTGGGATTTTTGGAGTGCGACGACCTCAAGGGGAAGTCCTTCCTCGACATCGGCTCCGGGAGCGGGCTGTCGTCGCTGGCCGCGTTCGACGCGGGCGCCGAGCGCATCGTCAGCTTCGATATCGACCCCGCCTCCGTGGCGACCACGCAACGGCTGCGTGCAATGCGCGGCAATCCCGAGTGCTGGACGGTACGCCTTGCCTCGGTGCTCGACCTGGCGCAAGTCAACGCCGTCGAACCGGCCGATATCGTCTATTCCTGGGGCGTGCTGCACCACACCGGGCGGATGTGGGAGGCGCTCGCCAACGCGATCTCGCGGGTGCGCGCGGGAGGCGTGCTCTATGTCGCTCTCTATACTACCTCCTACAACTCCGGCTACTGGCTCGGAGTCAAACGTAAATACAACGCGGCCGGCCCGCTCCGTAAGCGGACCATGGAATGGCACCACGTCTTTCGGGACCTGGTCTGGCCGACCGTGCGGGGAGCGAAGAATGGCTGGAAGATCGTCCGCGAGTACCCTCGGATGCGCGGCATGAGCTACCTGACTGACGTCAAGGATTGGCTCGGAGGCTACCCCTACGAATTCGCCAAGGTCGAGGAGGTTTATAAATTCTGTCGCGACCGGCATGACCTGGAACTTTTGAACCTGGCTACCGGAGAGGCCAACACCGAGTACCTTTTCGGCCATCGACGCGAAGAATAACGAAACTCAAAGGGCCCCGGGCGCGCCGGTGGCGGTCCCCGCGCGAATCCGGGCGTTGCCTGCTGGCTTGCTCCAGATTAGGATGGGGGACCGACCAGAGCGACCAACCATGATCCATTCGAAATTCAATACGACAAACCGAAGAGCAAATGAGGAAATGCGTCACCAGCCTTGCTTACGCCGCGATTTCATGTCGAAGCGAATCGCGCGCGGCGTGGGTTTGACTGCCGCGTTGCTTCTGCTGGCGACTCCCCTGCGGGCGGCGGAAACGCACAACGCCCTCACTTCCGACGAATTGGCCGACGGCTGGATCCTGCTTTTCGACGGCGCGACCGATTTCGGCTGGAAGGCGGCCAATCGGGCCAACTGGAATGTGGCCGACGGCGTGATCTCGGTTTCCGAGGGTACACCTGGGTTGTTGGCAACCACCAGCGAGTTCGGTGATTACCAGTTGAAGGTTGACTTTCGCGCCGCGAAGCAAACCAACAGCGGCATCTTTCTTCGCACCCCTCCGGTGCCCGCCGATCCGGCGACCGATTGCTACGAGTTGAACATCGCCGCCGACGACAATCCGTTTCCCACCGGCAGCTTCGTCAAGCGCCAAAAAACCGACGGCGGCCATTCGACGGGCGAGTGGCAGAGCTACGACGTCACCTTGCAGGGAGACCATTGCACCGTGCGGCTCGACGGCCGCGTGGTGCTCGACTACACCGATCCCAAGCCCTTGGGCCGCGGCGCCATCGGCTTGCAGCTCAACTCAGGCCCCGTCGAGTTCCGTGACATCAAGCTACGGCCGCTGGGGCTGAAACCGATCTTCAACGGCCGCGACCTGGCCGGCTGGCACGAGTTTACCGGCAAGCCCAGCGTCTTTTCGGTGACTGAAAAGGGCGAGCTGAATGTCAAGAACGGTCCCGGACAGCTCGAAAGCGATGTGCGGTTCGCCGATTTCGTGTTGCAGTTGGAAGTATTCTCCAACGGCAAACACCTCAACTCGGGCATTTTCTTTCGCAGCATTCCCGGCGAATTCTGGAACGGCTACGAAAGCCAGATCCAGAACGGTTTTGCCGACGGCGACCGGACCAGGCCGCTCGACTTCGGCACCGGCGCGTTCTACCGCCGGCAAAAAGCCCGCAAAGT
>Ga0307373_10007757_pt1 | contig 16613 bp, 14 predicted proteins | sample OX2MG_FD_202534 | JGI IMG/M metagenome (GOLD analysis project Ga0307373, IMG submission 202534) | Soil microbial communities from Risofladan, Vaasa, Finland - OX-2 | ecosystem: Environmental > Terrestrial > Soil > Coastal area > Acid sulfate soil | place: Finland: Risofladan, Vaasa | collected... | reverse complement strand
ACGTTCCGGCCGTCCAGCTCGATCATGACCTGGCGGCCGTCGAGCTCGACCGCGACCGGGCCGTCAGCGGCAAGTTCCCGCAGCCGCGCGAGCGTCAGGACGCTCAGCGCGCCGGCCGTGGCCGGCATATCGCCAAGGTCGTGAGCTTGGCTGATACCTCAGGGTCAAGTAGCGGCACGGGAACTCGCCTTTCTGTGTCGCGGACGCCTTCACGTGCAGACGCTGGGAAGCCGGCGCGGCGGCGGCAAGGATGTTGACAGATGTTGGCGCAGATGGTTGACCCTGTCGATGATTTCGCTCACACCGGGCGTGCCCCGGCTAACTGAACGAGGCCATGACACGCGACCATACGGCCGTTTCTCCGAGGCACGTTGACACGGGCGCCCGAATTATGTTGGCATGTCTGCGGCAGCAATAATTGCCAACCCGCAAGAAATGGAGCAGGCCATGAAGCTGCGCTTACTCGGCAAGGTGACCGAAAGCGGCAACTCCCCCACCCTGTACGACACTGACCAGGACATGTGTCTCATCCAGGGGTGGGTGGTCGACGATTCGGAGACGCTCGCTCAGCTTGCGCTGCCTGGCGGCGAGTGGCACGGCGCCGGCCCGAGCGTCGAGGCGGGCGAGGATCTGCGGTGGCTGCCCCGTCGGCTCGCCTCGGGGATCGCCCTGCCGGGCAACGATTTCTGGCTGCTCGATGAGCGGACAGCGATGTTCAACCACTTCAGCGGCGACGGTGTGCCGCTCGGCCAGGAAATCACCGATGATGCGGCCGTGGTGGAGTTGTGCAGGGCGGCGTTTGACTGCGTCTGGAGCGTTGCCGTCCCCAACTGCGAATATGAAATCTGAGATTGACCGCATCAGTCCAGCAGGCGCGGCAGGCGCTAGGAGGCCGCCTCCGTGAACTCCGCAACGACGCGGATCTCACGGGGCGGGCTCTCGCTGCGGCGGCGGGCTGGCATTTCACCAAGATCTCCAAGATCGAGAACGGGGCGCGGACCCCGTCCGAGCCGGATATACGTACCTGGTGCCGCGTGTGCGGGGCTGATGATCAGGTGCCTGACCTCATCGCCGCTGCTCGCGGCGTCGAGTCCATGTACTCCGAGTGGCGTCGGCAGATGCGGGCTGGGATGCGCCGTTCCCAGGCGGCCCGGCTGCCTGTCTATGAGCGCACCAGCCTGTTCCGCCTGTATGAGCCCGGCCTGATCCCGGGCGTTTTCCAGACTGCCCAGTACGCCGCCGCGGTCATCGGTTCGTTCATGACATTCAGCGGGATCGCCGCTGACCTTGATGAAGCCGTCGCGGCGCGGATGGAGTGGCAGAAGATTATCTACGGGGACCGCGAGTTTCAGGTTGTGCTTGAAGAGCAGGCTCTTCGGACGCGGGCGGGCGGTGCCGATGTGATGAGCGGGCAGCTCGACCGGCTGCTCGCTGTGATATCGCTGCCGAGGGTCGGGCTCGGCATCATCCCGTCCCTGGCAGAGCGCAAGGTGATGCCGTCCGCCGGATTCCTGATCTTCGACGAGGAGATGGTGCAGGCAGAGACGGTGTCCGCGGAGCTGACCGTGACACAGCCGCGGGAGATTGCCCTGTACGCGAGGCGGTTCAAGCTGCTGCGGCAGTCCGCCGTTGACGGCCGTGAGGCTCGTGCCCTGATCCACCACGCGCTGGATCTTGTCCAGTCTGGTTAGGCCCGCAGCATCGGTCAGCATGCTTGTCAGGCGCTCCAGGTTGTGCTGCTGGATTGTTCCTCGTCGGCCCGATTGCTACGACACGATGGGTTTCGGCCTGTGCTGGTGATCGCCTGAGCCGTCGTCCTTAGATCAGGATGGGTGGCCTTGACCTTGATCTTGACTTTGCTGTTGGCCTGGCTGCCTGTTTGCGCTTTGCTGCTGTTCCCGACCTCGGTCGCGCCTTCTGGGGGTGTGAGTGAGGTCGGGAAAGGCTTTCAGAAGCGCTGTTTGCGCGTTCTTGCAGGCAGGCAGGCCAACAGGGCCCCGTCAGGGGGCACATTGACCGCACGGGCCCGGGCTGCTTGCGGACGGTTGGTGTGCGGGCGCTGTGCGGCCGGTAGGCGCGCACGGTGCCCGGGAGAGCGGGGCGCGCGCCTACTAGGGAGGGCGCGGGCTAGGCTCCGGTCTGGCTGGAGGCCGGGCCTTACTCCGGCGGCGTTTCCTCCCTGCCGAGAATCCGCAGCGCCGACGAAAGCACCTCGTTCGTCTTTCCTGGCTTGCTTACCTGCAGCCAGGCCTGGTCCTCCTCGAAATTGAAGCAGAAGACTGTTCCTGGCGGGAGGGCCTGTTTGACCGCTTCGCGGAGAGCGCCGTCGAGTTCACGGCGTGGCATGTAGATCCGTTGCGCGTCGTTGAAGTCGAAGCGCTCCGCATATGGGCTAGGGCGCGGTGGCATTCGCTGGACCTCCTCAGAGTGCGCAGGCAGGGACAGCAGTGGCTTCTCTGCTAGTTACGCCAGGTACCCTAACCACTTTCGGGCAGTTGAGATAGAGGATCCATGCCCAGTGGTCATTAACGTATACACACTGAAACCATTGTTCGTAGTACGTGTCGTACCAGAACTCTCCGTCACGGTTTGGGTCGCACTCGGGAGGTTCGCCGCCAGGAATCCCCTTCGGGGTAGCCGTCGGGGCCGAGCCGGAGTCAGCCGGGACGGCAAGCGCCGCATGCGCTGCGGCGGGGGAGTCCGACGCAGCCGTAGGGGAGGCCAGGGCTGCGGTGGCGCCAAGGAATGTCATTGATACTGCGAGAAATGAAATGACCGCCAGGCGTAAGATTCTGGTAGGCATATGGTATCGTGTTCTTTCTTGTCGGTATGGGCCTGATGTTAGCAGGCGCGTTCTGTCAATGTAACCAGTCACGGGTACCTGGTTAGTTGATCATGCTGGGTGGGGTGGCATCCAGGCGCTGCCGGTGAGGGCGTCGCGGATGGCGGCGAGCGGGTGGTGACCGTGGGTGCGGGCGGTGGTGAGGCAGGAGCGGACGCGGCAGTGGCGCTGCAGGGTCGCGAGGGTGCGCCAGCAGCCGCTGATCTTCGCGGCGAGCTTGTAGCCGCGGATGGCGTTCTCGCATCCGTTGCTCGTGGCGGGGACGTCGAAGCGGGTGGCGAATAGCCAGACCCGGGCGGCCTTGCGTTTCAGCCGCCGGGCCAGGATGAGGCCGGGGTGGCTGCCCTTGTGCCAGGGCCGCGACAGGTTCACCGAGATCCCGTAGGCGATGGCCTGGTCGTAGCTGTGGCGCAGCCTGGCCAGGAGGGCGTCGCCTGCCTGCCGGGTCCGCACCCGGGATGCCGGGCCGGTCGCGTAAGTGTCGCCGGGGTACCGGTACAGGCGGGCGAGGCACTGCCGGACCCCGGTGAGCCCGGCGTCGTAGCTGAGGTAGCCGCCGTAGTCGTCGCGGACCGGGACCCCGCGGCAGCCGCCCGGTATCCCGAACCCGGCGATGGAGATCTTCGTCCGGTTGCCCGCCGCGCCGTACCAGGTCAGGTCCGGCCCGCCGCCGGTACAGGCCCGCATGGTCCGCACCGTGTAGACGTGCGGGTTGCCGCGGCCTTCCGCGGTGGCGGCCGCGGTGGTGAGCGGGGCGGGGGTCTCGCCGGTGCCGGGCACGCCCGCCGCCTTCAGGGCGCCCTTGAGCGGGTCCTCGAACCCGGCTGCGGTTAGCGCCGCGTCGAGGCGGGCCAGGCAGCGGGAGACGAACCCGGCCGAGACCGGCGCCCTGAGCAGGGCGCCCATCAGGTCCGCGGCCCGCCCGATCCCGATCACGTCCGTGCTGGCCAGCAGCGTCGCCGCAGCCACCACGTTCGGGCCGTAGCAGACCGGGCCGCCGGTCACTCCCGGCGGCGGCGCGGCGGTCGTGACCTGCCCGCACCCGCAGGTGCGGCACATCATCTGGTACTCGGTCACCGTCAGCGCGGCCGGCGGGATATCCAGCACCTGCACGCGGGATGCGATCCGTCCCGGAGCTCCGGCCAGGTCCGCGCCGCACGCGCCTGGCTCGACTGCCAGGGTCTCATCCGGCCGCGCGGCCCGCGCCAGGCTCGCGCCCGGATGGCCTTTCTGCCCGCCCTGCGCCCGGCCCGGCCGCGCCCGCCGCGCTTCCCGCTGGGCGGCTTTCTTCTTCGCCCCGGCCGCGGGGCGGTCCTTGCCCGGGGGCAGGGGCGAATCCGGGGAATCGCGGCCCGCTTGCCGGCGCAGCGCCGCCACCTCGGCCCGCAGCGCCGCGATCAGCGCGGCCTGCTCCGCCACCACCGCCGCCAGCTCGGCGTTCCGGGCAGCCAGCTCCCCACGCGTCGGCTGCTCCGGATGCGGCATCCCCGAACCCAGCCATGATCACAAACCGGGCGCCAGCACCGACACGCCGCAGATCAACAGGGGACCTGACTGGTTACCTGTCAATAGCTATAGGTACGTCGTTGCTGGCCTTTGGCTGGCGGCGGCGGTTGCGTGAAAGGGGACGCCGACTGGCGCGGACAGAGAGTGAGTGCGCCCGTCCAGGGCGCGCCTTCAGTGGCGGTGCGCTGGGCTGCGGGAGAGTTGCGCGCCGACGGGACCATACGCCAGGTGTGGGCGGGCCGCCTTCGGCCGGGGGTGTGGTTCCTCGGTGATCAGGGCCGGGCAGACGCTTGTGGTGTAGCGTCCGCCCGGCTTGGCGGGCGGCGGGCTAGGCGCTGGCCCGAGTGTGGCCTGGGCTGGTGGTCATAGCTGGGCGGTCCACTCGATAGTCAGGCTGTCGCTGGGGTAGGCACCGCGCGGTGGTTCGCACTTATCGCTGTCCCCTATAGTGCGGGTAATCCGAACAACTGAACTCATTGCGTCAGCCGGCGCGCCAGGCGGACAAGCGCCGGGCGCCGCGGCCCAGGCCGATCGCGATCACGATCTGGACGGCGACGACGACCAGGAATCCGTCGCGCATCCCCACGCCGTCCCTGGCCAGCGCCAGGAACAGGGTGCCGAGCGTGGCGACGCCGAGGGCCAGGGCCGTCTGCTGAGTCGTCGTGAGCACGCCGCCGCCCGCGCCGGCCACCGCCGGCGGCACCTCGGACAGCGCTAGGCCGAACAGCGGGCTCATCACCAGGCCCTGCCCGAACCCGGCGACCACCATGCCAGGGGCCAGCGCGAGAACCGACACGTGCGGCCAGCCCGCGAGCACGGTCAGGCCGAGGATGACCAGGCCGATGCCCTGAGCCGCTGCGCCGGCGGCGAGGACGCGGGCGCCGAAGGCGGCCAGCAGCCTGGAGGTGGACAGCGACGCGAGCAGGAACGCCGCCGCCATCGGCGCCAGCCCCGCCCCGGCGACCAGCGCGCTGTCGTGCAGGCCCTGCTGGACCAGCAGGGCGTAGCAGAACATGAAGGCGCCGAAGCCGGCGAAGAACGGCAGGGCCAGCACCAGGCCGCTGCGCATGCTCGCGTACCGCAGCAGCGAGGGCGGGACCAGCGGCGACCGGCCGGCTCGCTCCGCGCGGAGCTCGATCGCGGCGAACGCGCCCAGCGCCAGCGGCGACGCCGCCAGCAGGCCGATCGCCCAGGCCGGCCAGCGCAGCGCCTGGCCCTCGGTCAGCGGGATCAGCACGGACAGCACGGTCACGCCGAGCAGCACCGTGCCGGGAACGTCGATCCGGGCGGCCACGGCAGCCCGGCTGTCGGGCACGTAGCGGCGCGCTAGCACGAGGCCGACCAGTCCGATCGGGACATTGACCAGGAAGATCGGCCGCCAGCCGGTCCCGCCGAGGTTCGCGGACACCAGTATCCCGCCGAGAAGCTGGCCCAGGACGGCGGCGATGCCGCCGGTGGCGCCGTACCGGCCCAGGGCCCTCGCCCGGCGCTCCCCGGTCGTTGCGGCCTGGATCGTCGCCAGGACCTGCGGCACCATCAGCGCCGCCGACGCGCCCTGCGCCGCCCGCGAGACCACCAGGAACAGCGCCGTGGGCGCCAGGCCGCACGCCAGCGAGGTGATCGTGAAGGCCGCCATGCCGAGCAGGAAGAGGCGCTTGCGTCCCAGGCTGTCACCCAGCCGGCCGCCCAGGATCAGGAGCAGCGCGTAGGCGGACGCGTAACCGGAGACGACCAGCTCCAGCATCGACTGACTGGCCTGCAGGTTCTTGTCGATCGTGGGCAGCGCCACGTTGACGATGAAGAAGTCGACCATCGGCAGCAGGACGCCCACCAGCACGATGACCAGGCCGGTGGCGGTCAGCGGGGCCGGGCCCGGACGGTCGGCGGTCGGGTCGCCGCGGTGGCTGGTGGTGAATTCACGGTCGGGGCGGTTAGCCACGTCCGACGGACTGGCGACGCCGGGCACGGCGACGTCAGTGGTGTTCAGTGATGAAGACATATCCCCATAGTGGCGGCCTTTCGGAGCCAGGTACTAGAGCCTGCTTATACTAGTAGCGCCGGTACCTGGCAACCCCACTGAGTTCATGGCAACATAGTGCCCATGAGCTCGCTAACGACCGCAGCCGCGGCGGCAACCGACGAGCGGCGCACGGCGAACCGCCGTGACCAGCTGCTGCGCCGCCGGGAGCTGGCCGGATTCCTGCGCAGCCGCCGGGAGCGGATCACCCCGCGGGAGGTCGGCCTCCCGCCGGCCAGCCGGCGGCGCACGCCCGGCCTGCGCCGGGAGGAAGTCGCCACCCTCGCCGGGGTCGGCGTCACCTGGTACACGTGGCTGGAGCAGGGCCGCGACATCAACGCCTCACCCCAGGTCCTGGACGCGGTCGCCCGCACGCTGCTCCTGGACCCGCACGAGCGCGAGCACCTGTTCCGCCTCGCCGACGTCCCGGACGGCACGGCCGTCAGCGACTGCCAGGCGGTGCCGCCCGAGATCCAGCTGATCCTGGATCAGCTGGGCCCCTACCCGGCCTGCGTCCGCAACGCCCGTTACGACATCCTCGGCTACAACGCCACCTATGAGCGGCTCATGGGCCCCCTCAGCGACGTGCCGTTCGAGGACCGGAACGCGCTGTGGCGGGTCTTCGCCAGCCCGGCGCACCGCGCCGCCATGATCGACTGGCCGGACTCGACCCGGCGAATGGTCGCCGAGTACCGGGCGGCCATGGCCGAGCATGTCGCCGAGCCGGCCTGGAAGTGCCTGGTGGCCAGGCTACTGAAGGCCTCGCCGGAGTTCGCTGAGCTCTGGGAGCGGCACGAGGTCGCGGGGCCGGAGAACCTGACCAAGCGTTATCTGCACCACGAGGTCGGGCTGCTCCAGCTGAACTACACCCACCTGTGGCTAGGCCAGCGGCTCGGCACCCGGATGGTGGCCTACACCCCGGCCGATGAACAGACCGCCGAGCGGCTGCGCGAGCTGAGCCGGCGCGCCGCGCCCAGCCCGGCTCTGACGAGCCGGGCTGGGCGCGGGCGCCTCACTTGATGGTGATGCGGAAGACCGGGTAGCCGGGCGCGATCTCGAGCAGCTGGGCGTCGCTGGCGTCCGGTCCGACGCCGTTGAAGAAGACGCCGATCTCGATCTTCCAGCGCCGCAGGTAGGCCCGGAGAACCTCCGGCTTGTCGGCATCTCCCAGCTCGCTGGCGGTGAATTTCTCGACCCGGCGGCCCACGTGCAGCTCGCCGCCGCCGGCCACCCGCATGTTCCGGACCCACTGGGTGTGCCCGCGCGGCGCGACCAGGTACTGGCTTCCCTCGTGGGTCAGCAGGTTGACGGGGGTGCTGCGCCACTGGCCGCTGGTGCGGCCGCGAACGTAGAGCACCCGGCTGCCCAGGACGCTGACGCCGGCTTTCGTGAGCCCGGCCACCAGGGAGTTGAAGAGGCGGCCCATCAGGCGGCCCGGCGCGGTGGTCGGCATGACGTAACGGGTTGTGCTGTCAGACATCGGATGTTCCTCGTGGTCTCTGGTGCGGCTGGGTGCCGATCGGCTCCCGCTGTTTCGAGATCAGCGCTCTCGCTTAAGATCAGTGTTCCGCATGGGGCGTCATGCGTCAAGAGCAGTGATCTCTTAATTGAACACCGCTCTCGCTCATGGCAGACTGGCCAGCATGACGAACGGACGGGAGCGCGGCGCCGGGCAGAACGCGCGGGAGCGGGCGCGGGCGCAGATCACCCGGGAGATCAAGGAGGAGGCGCGCCGTCAGCTAGCCGCCGAGGGGGCACAGCGGCTGTCCCTGCGCGCGGTGGCCCGCGAGCTGGGCATGGTCTCCTCCGCCCTGTACCGCTACTTCCCGAGCCGGGACGACCTGCTGACGGCGCTGATCATCGACGCCTACGACTCGCTCGGGACCAGCGCCGAGGCGGCCGTGGCGCGACGGCCGGCTAGGGACGCCCGCGACCGCTGGCGGGCTTGCTGCCACGCCGTTCGGGACTGGGCGATCGCCAGCCCGCACGAGTACGCCCTCATCTACGGGTCGCCGGTCCCCGGTTACCGGGCTCCGCGGGAGACTATCGCCCCGGCGGCCCGGGTGGCGGTCGTTATCGGCGGCGTGCTCTCCGGCGCCTGGCAGCAGGACACCGGGCTGGAAGCGGGGCGCCCGGCGGGCCGGCCGCCGGAGCCCAGGCTGCCGGGCCTGCTGGTGGAGCCCCGGCTGGTGGAGCCCCGGCTGCCGGGCCTGCTGGCCGGGCAGGCCGAGGCGGTGAGCGCGGCCATCGCCCCCGGGGTTCCGCCACCGGTCATGGCCCGAGCGCTGATCGCGTGGACGCAGCTGTTCGGCATGATCAGCTTCGAGCTGTTCGGCCAGCTCGTCGGCAGCGCCGATCCAAGCGACGACTTCTTCAGCTTCGCCGTCGACGAGATGGCCGACCTGGTCGGCCTGCCGGCCTGACGCCGGACAGGGTCGGCCTTCCGTCATGATCACTACCGTTTCGTCGCGCCATGCGCGACGAAACGGTAGTGATCATGGCCGGGGAGCGTGAGGGCGGCGCGCGGCGGGCCGCCTGGAGCGGCCACCGCGCGGCGCCTGGTGCGGATGCGGGTGGATGGGACGGGCGGGGTCAGGCCGCGTCGAGCGTGGCCAGTTCCTCGCTGCTGAGCTCCAGCTCCGCCGCCTGGGCGGAGTCCGTGATCGACTCGGGGCGGCTGGCGCCCGGGATCGGGATCACGACGGGGGCCTTGGCGAGCATCCACGCCAGGGTGACCTGCTGCGGCGAGACCCCGCGTGAGTCGGCGACCCGCTGGAAGGCGGCATGGCGCGAGCCAAGCTCGCCGGCCTGCGTGATCCCGCCGAGCGGGCTCCAGGGCAGGAACGCGATGCCTAGCTGCGCGCAGTGCGCCAGTTCGCCCTCGCTCGACCGGAATGCCGGCGAGAACTGGTTCTGCACGCTGGCCAGGTTCCCGTCGCCGAGGATCGCGCGAGCGATGTCGATCTGCTCCACGGTCACGTTAGAGATGCCCGTCAGTGCCACCTTGCCGGCGTCGTGCAGCTCCTTGATGGCGCCGATCGACTCCTCGTAGGGAACGCTGGGGTCGGGCCGGTGAAACTGGTAGAGGCCGATGACATCGACGCCGAGCGCCTTCAGCGACGCCTCGGCCGCCTCGCGAAGATGCCGGGGTGAGCCGTTCACGGTCCACGAGCCATCGCCCGGCCGCAGGTGCCCGCCCTTGGTCGCCACCAGCACGTTGCTCGTGTCGCCGCCGTAGGTGGCCAGCGCCTTGGCGATCAGCCGCTCGTTGTGGCCGGTCTCCCCTGCCTGGAGCAGATAGGCGTCGGCGGTGTCGACGAACGTCACGCCCGCGTCCAGCGCCGCGTGGATGGTCCGGATGGAGCGGCCCTCGTCGGGCCGTCCCTCGATCGACATCGGCATCCCGCCAAGTCCGATGGCACTGACCGACGTTCCGGCGATCGATCTGTAGCGCATGAACAGCTCCCTGTTGTCGCGTCCTCGTCTGCTTGCCGCCAGGCAACAACCGCCGAGACCCGCTTCGTCATCCCGCCCGCCGCCGGCGATCCGAAATCAGCCACAATGGCAGGCACCGGACCCTGGGAGGGACAGCCACATGGACACGACGCGGCGCTGGGGAATCACGCTCCCGCTACCCGGACTCAGCCTGCCCGACCAGCGGGAGATCATCACCGCGCTGCCCATCCTGGGGTACACCGACGCCTGGTCGGCCGAGCTGAACGGGGTGGACGCGTTCACGCCCCTGATCCTGGCTTCGCAATGGGCGCCGGAGCTGCGGCTGGGCACCGCGATCGTCGGGATCTTCACCCGCGCTCCCGTCGCCCTCGCGGTCAGCGCGGGGACGCTCGCGAGCCTGGCGCCCGGCCGGTTTGTCATGGGCATCGGCACGTCGTCCCAGGTCGCCGTCGAGCAGTGGAACGGCATCCCGTTCGAGAAGCCGTTCCAGCGATCCCGCGACATGCTGCAGTTCCTGCGCGCCGCGCTGGCCGGCGAGAAGGTCAATCAGCGGTTCGAGACGTTCTCGGTGCACGGGTTCCGGCTCGACCCGGCCCCGGCCGTGCCGCCGGCGCTGGCGCTGGCCGCGCTCCGGCCGGGGATGCTGAGGCTGGCGTCGAAGGAGGCGGACGCGGCGATCACGAACTGGCTCTCGCCGGCCGACGTGCCCCGGGTGCGCGAGGCCGCGGGCCCGGACTGCGAGCTGATCGCCCGGGTCTTCGTCTGCCCCACGACCGACACCGAGCTGGCCCGGACCATCGGCAGGCGGATGCTGGCCGCCTACCTCACGGTGCCGGTCTACGCGGCATTCCACGAATGGCTCGGCCGCGGCGAGCTGCTCGCGCCGATGCTCGCGGCGTGGAACAGCGGTGACCGGAAGGGCGCCGCCGCGGCGATCCCGGATGAGGTCGTCGACGACCTGGTCATCCACGGCACGCTGGAAGCCTGCCGGGAACGCGTCGCGCAGTACCAGGCCTGCGGCCTGGACACTCCGGTAATCAGCCTGCTGCCCGCGCCCGGAGCGGACACCACGCGGTCCCTCCGCAAGCTCGCGCCCGCCTAGCCTCGCGCCCTACCAGCTGCCGGGCAGCTCCGCGCCGTACCAGGACTGGATGATCTGGTGGGCGATGGAGACCGGCGGGGGCAGCAGGATCGAGCCATCGGCGATGGCGGCGGTCAGCTCCGGCCGGCTGAACCAGCTGGCCTCGGCGATCTCGTTCTCGTCCACCTTGATCTCGACGGTGACAGCCTCGGCGCCGAAGCCCAGCATCAGGCTCTGCGGCATGGGCCAGGGCTGACTGCCGAGATAGCGGACCCGGCCGACGGTGATGCCGGTCTCCTCGTGCACCTCACGGGTTACCGCCTGCTCGGCGGACTCCCCCGCCTCTACGAAGCCGGCCAGTATCGAGACCCGATGGAGCGGCCAGGCGGCGTTACGGGCGAGAAGACAGCGATCGGCCGGGTCGGTCACCAAGACAATCATGGCCGGGTCCGAGCGGGGGAACTCATCGGTGCCCTCGGCGGTGCAGCGCCTGGCGTGACCGGACGACACCGGCTCGCTGGGCTCGCCGCAGCGCGGGCAGAAGTGATGCGAGTCATGGAAGTTCGCCAGCGCGACCGCGTGCGTCATGAGGCCAGCGTCGCGGTTAGACAGCAGCGGGCCGGCCTCCCGCAGCGGGGCCGGGCGCACCTCCACCCCCACGACCTCGGCCGGCTCCGGCAGGGAACCGTTGACGCCGAAGTAGACGACGCCGTCGGCGGCCACGCCGAGCAGGAACCGGACGCCTTCGGGTACCTGCTCGGGCGGCAGGAACAGCAGATGGGCGCCCTCGGGGCCGAAGCCGACCAGGGCGCGACCGCGGTCCACGATCAGCACGCGGGTACCGGGATCGGCCCAGGCCGCCGCCAGCCACTGCTCGTCGTCGCGCCGGTGCGCGGCCCGGTCCACCTCGCCGCGCGCCAGCGCCAGTCGCGGCAGTGCCGTGCCGGCGGACGGGGCAGCACCGGCGGACGGGGCAGCACCGGCGGACGGGGCAGCACCGGCGGACGGGGCAGCGGACGGGGCCGCTCCGAGCGACGGGGCCGCTCCGGCCGGCGGGGCGGCGGCCGCGGGCTGCCCGCCGCTCACCGGGCCGCCGTGAGCTCGGCGCCGGCGGCGGCCAGCTCGTCCCACAGGTAGGCGGCGGCCTGCGCGCCCTTGAGCAGCAGCGCCATCTCCGCCTTCTCATTCGGCGCGTGGATGCGGTCGGAGTCGAGGCCGACCGCGACGAACACCAGCGGGGCCCCGAGAATCTCGGCGAGGTCGGCCTCCGGGCCGCTGCCGCCCTCCCGGGTGAACAGCACCTCGGTCCCGAACGCGCGCTGCATCGCGCGCCGGCCCGCCTGAACGGCGACCGAGTCCAGCGGCGAGAACGAGGGCCGCACGCCGTCGCCGAGGGAGGTCACGGTGGCCTCGATGCCCGGCGGGGTGCGCTCGCGCACGTACTGGCGCAGCGCGGCGACCACGTCGGCGGGCTCCTGGCTGGCGACCAGCCGGAACGACAGCTTGGCGTGGGCCTGCGCCGGGATGATCGTCTTGCCGCCCGGGCCGGTGTGGCCGCCCCACATGCCGTTGACCTCGGCGGTCGGCCGGGTCCAGATCCGCTCCAGCACGCTGTAGCCGGCCTCGCCGGCCGCGGCGCCGCTGTTGCCCGCCTCGGCCAGCCACGCCTTCTCGTCGAAGGGCAGCCGGGCGATGAGCTCGCGCTCGGCCTGCGACAGCGGCAGCACGCGGTCGTAGAAGCCCGGCAGCATGACCCGGCCGCCCTCGTCGTGCAGGCCCGACAGGAGGTCGGCGAGCACGTGCAGCGGGTTGGGCACGCCCCCGCCGAACGAGCCAGAGTGCAGGTCCCGCTCCGCGCCGCGCAGGTGGATTTCCGCCTCGGCCAGGCCGCGCATGCCGACGCACATGGACGGCACGTCGGCCGACCACATCGTGGTGTCGGAGATCACGATCACGTCGCAGGCCAGCCGGCTGGCCTGGTTGCGCAGCAGCCCGGCGAAGTTCGTGGAGCCCGACTCCTCCTCCCCCTCGATCAGCAGCTTGAGGGTGACGGGCGGCGCATCGGTTCCGGCGGCGGCGAGGCCGGCCCGGGCCCCGAGCGCGTGAAAGAGCACCTGGCCCTTGTCGTCGGACGCGCCCCTGGCCAGCAGCCGGCCATCGCGCTGCACGGGCTCGAACGGCGGGCTGTCCCACTCGGCCAGCGGCTCCACGGGCTGGACGTCATGGTGGCCGTAGACCAGCACCACGGGCGCGGCCGGATCGGCGGCGGGCCAGTGCGCGAACACCGCGGGCAGGCCCGGCGCGCCGGGTGTGCCGGGTGTGCCGGGTGTGCCGGGTGTGCCGGGTGTGCCGGGTGTGCCGGTCTCCCAGACCTCGGCCACCGGGAAGCCGGTCTCGCGCAGGTGCGCGGCGAGCCAGTCCGCGGAGCGCCGGACATCGTCATGCCGCGCCGGGTCGGCGGAGATCGACGGGATGGCGAGCCACTGCTGCAGGGCGCCGAAGAATTCAGCGGCGTTGTCGTCTACGTACTGCCGGACATCCATGATCATCCCTTCGAGGCCGCGGCGGCCGGGGCGGGCGGATCGAGCGCTCCCAGCCTCCGCTCCGCCCGGGGCCCGGGTGCCTCGTCGCACTCTAGCGAGGCGGCCCGGGGAGCCCAGCAGCAGCCGCCACGGCCCCGGACAGGTCTCGCATTCATGATCACCCGGCTTTCTCAGTCACTATGACTGAGAAAGCCGGGTGATCATGAAACGGCGGTGGCGCTAGGCCGCCAGCTGGCGGCCAGCTTGCGGCTTTCGCGCCAGCGCAGCTCCGCCTCGCCCATCGGGGTGGACGGCGGGGCCTGCAGGAAGGGCCAGATCTCCTCGGCGATGGCCCGCCAGTTGGCGGTCGCCCGCAGGTCGCCGAGCAGCGCGAACAGGCCCAGGTTGATCCGCTGCAGGATGACATAAGACCGCGGGACGCTGGCGTACTGCGCCACCGGGCTGCGCACGTCGAAGAACCGCCGCACGACCGCGGACGCGTAGTCGCCGGTCACGCTCAGGGTCCGGGACTCGCGGATCAGCTCGTAGAACACCGCCAGGTGCTCGACGATCGCGTCGGTGCTCAGCGGGGCGCCGGGCGCCAGGAAGCCGGCCTCCTCCAGGCTGGCGCGGAACGCCTCGGGGTCCTGGTCGACGCACAGGCGGCGCGCCATCTGCATCAGCGGCTGGAGGTCGTCGGCGGTGAAGTGCTTGACCAGCCCGAAGTCCAGGAACGTCACCCGCCCCTGGCCGTGAAACAGGTAGTTGCCCGGGTGCGGGTCACCGTTGAACGCGTGGACCTCATACAGGCTGCGGAACACGAAGCGGTAGATCGTCTCCCCGGCCAGGTCGCGCTCCTCCTGCGACCAGGTCGCGAGCTCGGCGAACCGCGCGCCGTCCGACAGCTCGCTGGTCACGACCCGGCGAGTGGACAGCTCGTCGATGACCGCCGGCACGTGGATCGTCGGATGCCCGTCGTAGTAGGCGGCCAGCAGTCGCTGGTTGGCGGCTTCCTGGCGGTAGTCGAGCTCTTCCAGGACGCGCTCGCGCAGCTCGTCGACCAGCGCGTCGACGTCCTGATTCGGCGCGGTGATCTTGAGCATCCGGCGCAGCAGCGCGACGTTGTCCAGGTCGGCCGCCATGGTCTCGGCGATGCCCGGATACTGCACCTTCACGGCCACGGCCCGGCCGTCGTGGGTCATCGCGCGGTGCACCTGACCGATCGAGGCAGCGGCGATGGGCTCGGGATCCCATTGCGCGAAGGCCTGCTCCGGCGGCAGGCCCAGCTCCTCCAGCACCACCTGCGCGGCCAGCTCCGGGCTCATCGGCGGGATGCTGTCCTGCAGCCGGCTGAGCGTCCGGCGGACGGGCGGCGCCAGGCCGTCGTCCACATAGCTGGCCATCTGGCCCAGCTTCACCAGGACGCCCTTCATCGCGCCGAGAGTGGCGGTCACGTCCTGCGCGGTCTGCAGGGCCAGGTCGTTGCGGAGCCGCTCCCGGTGCTCCCCCGCGGCCGCGAACAGCCGGGGCGCGCTGCTCGCGTACCGGGCGCCGCCGCGCAGCACGAGCTGGGCGGCCGCCAGCCCTCGGGTGAACCGCAGCGAGCCGACCCGGCGGCGGACCAGGGCCACCGACAGGGCCGTCATCGCCGCTCCGGCCGACAGCCCGACGGCGACCCGCCGCGCCCGCCTCAGCTGCCCGGCTCGCCTCATGCGCGCTGCGCGGCGCGCATCCGCAGGGCGATCCGCTGCCGCGCCTCCAGCACGCCGGGCTCGCCGAGGTAGACCGCGTCGAGCACCCCGAGCGCCTGACGGATCTCGGTGCGCCGGGCGGGGGTCAGCGGCGGGGTGTCGAACCCGTACAGGTCCCGGGCCCAGTCAGGCAGCGACGCGATCGCGCCGTCTCGCACGTCCTGCCAGATCTCGGCGATGTCGGGGTCCAGGCCCGGCGGATCTAGCAGGTAGGCCATCGACTCGCTGGCCGCCGGGGTGCACCGCAGCTCCAGGCGGACCGAGGCCAGGTAGGCCTCCAGGCCGGCGACGCTGCGCGGCACCTCGCCGGGCGGCACGCCGATCAGCTCGGCCGCGGTGGCCATCTCGGCCACGTAGCGGCCGGCATCCGGCGCCGACAGCCCCGCGCCGAACAGGTTGCTGGCGGCGATGACGGAGTCGACCATGGCCGCATGCACCCATAGCAGCAGGGCGGGGTCACCGGCCGCGTAGGGGCGGCCGGTGACCGTGTCCACGCCCCGCACATGCTCATGAATCCGGCGCACCCGGGCCGACACCTGCTCCGCGCCGGCGCGCTCGCCGAAGGTGACCGTGCTGACGTACGCGGCGGTCGCGGCGAGGCGGCCGACGGGGTCCTCCCGCCAGCCGCTGTGCTGGTCAACGCCGGCCATCGCGAGCGGATGCAGGGCCTGGGTCAGCAGGGACCGCAGCCCTGCGATCACCCCGGACAGGTCGGTACTGATCCGCCAGGTCACGCTGGCGGGCCCGAAGTAACCATCATCCGCGGGGTGCTCGGGGATGCCAGTCACCTGGGCGGCGGCCGACCGCTCGACGAGCCCGGTCGCGGCCGCGTACTGGTCCGCCGTCACCGTGGTGCCACCGCCAGGCCGCGGCCGACCTGGGGCGACCGGTCCCCGTTACGAGAAGTATGCGCGCTCATGCTTCTAAGCTACCCGCGCGTAGACCCTGGCTACCCGCGGGCCGCGTCCGGGCCGTCAGGGCCACGACCTTGGGATCATTAACGGGCGGCGTTCCGGGCCTGGCCCCTGACGGCCTCGCGTTGTGCGCGGCGAGACGATCTACGAGGATGGCGAGCAGGACGTGCGGCACCGGGCCCGAGCGGCCCGCGGTGCCGGCTGGGCGGCGGGAGGCAAGCGACATGGACCCGCAGCAGGCCGACCCGGAGCTGGCCGGGGCCTTCGCCCGCGACGGCGTCGTCTGCGTGCGCGGCGTGCTCGACGCGGGCGAGCTCGCCGACGCGGCCACGGCCATCGAGACCGTGCTGGCCAGTCCCGGCCCGCTCGCCCAGGTCGCCAGTGGCGCGGATGACCCCGGCTCGTTCACCGAGGACTTCTGCCGGTGGCAGCAGGTCCCGCAGCTGGAGCGGCTGGCCAGGCACTCGCGGGTGCCGGAGATTGCCGCCGGCCTGATGGCCACGCCGCAGGCCCGGTTCTACCAC
>Ga0307373_10007756_pt1 | contig 16614 bp, 9 predicted proteins | sample OX2MG_FD_202534 | JGI IMG/M metagenome (GOLD analysis project Ga0307373, IMG submission 202534) | Soil microbial communities from Risofladan, Vaasa, Finland - OX-2 | ecosystem: Environmental > Terrestrial > Soil > Coastal area > Acid sulfate soil | place: Finland: Risofladan, Vaasa | collected... | reverse complement strand
GCCCGCGGCCGCAAGTGCGAGACATCGGGGGACTCTGATGAATTTCGAGGGAAGGATGCTGGAATCGGTTCTCGCAGTTTCTGTAGGGAACGCCCTCTCCCGGCGCGCCGGGATTCCGCGAATTGCGAATCGAAGTTGCCTGCACTTGCCGGAACGCCACGGAGGGCGTTCCCTACAGATTGTGGTGGCAGCCGGCAGGCGCCGGTTCTGGCGGAGCGGGCTACCGAGTTGCGCACCCTGCCCGGCCGCGGGCTGGTGGCTCATTTCGACGAAGGAGACGAGACGGTCTATCTTGGCAGCCCGCGCCTGATGAATGAAGCAGGCCTGTCCGCCGACGGTCGCATGGGCTCAGTCATGAACGAATGGCACTCGGCCGGGCACTCGTTGGTTTGCGTCGGTTGGCAAGGGCAAGTGCGCGGGATGTTCGCTTTTGACGAACAGTTGCGTGACGAGGCGCGCGAAGCGCTGGCGGCTTGCCACCGTGCTCTCTTGCACGTGGTCGTATTGACCGGCGATGCGACGATGCGTACCGCGCGGCTGTGCGACGAGCTGAAGGTACCGGCGACCGGCGGCTTGTTGCCGGAAGACAAAGTGACGGCCCTGGGTTGCCTTCGCGACCGGTGGGGCGCGGTGGCGATGGTGGGTGACGGGATCAACGACGCTCCGGCGCTGGCGGCCAGCGACGTGGGCATCGCCCTGGGCTGCGGCACCGATGTGGCGCGGCAATCGGCCGATGTGTGCCTGCTCGGCAACGACCTGCGCCGCGTTGCCTGGTCGGTGGGCTTGGCCCAGGCCGCCGTTCGCACGATCCGCCAAAACCTATTTTGGGCCTTTGCCTACAACGCGCTGGGCATCGGCCTGGCCGTCACCGGCCGTCTCAACCCCGTTTTGGCTTCAATGGCCATGGTCGCCAGCAGTCTGATGGTGATCGGGAATTCGCTCAAATTAACGCGGTGGACGGGGGCGATATGCGATAGGCACTAGGCGAGCGGGGGGCGTCTGCCCCCCGGTGTGTCGAGGCAATAGGCGTTACTTATGGAACCCCTTCTGATCTTTTTCGGCGGCTTGCTCGGTTCGTCGCACTGCGTCGGCATGTGCGGCGGCTTTGCCTTGGCGATTGGTTCGGGCACCCGAAGCCTGCGGGCAAACCTCGTCCGCCAGCTCGTTTACGGCTTTGGCCGGATCTTCACCTATTCGGCCGGCGGCGGCGCGGTGGGTTACGGCGGCTGGCGGTTGGCGCGCGACCTGCCGCCGGTGGTCCACGCGCAGGCGGCGCTTTGCTTAGTGGCCGGCGCGCTCATGCTCTTCCAGGGGCTCAAGTCGGCCGGCGTACTCGGCCGGCTCCTTCCCGTCAAGCACCGCGGCGCCTGCCTGACGCCGGGCCTTTTCGCCGGCATCCTGTCCGCGCGAACCGAGTTGCATGTCTTTCTGGCCGGCATGCTCAACGGGCTGCTGCCCTGCGGTCTGGTCTATGCGTACCTGGCTTTGGCAACGAGCACGGGCAATATGCTCACCGGGTTGACGCAGATGGCCATGTTCGGCCTGGGCACCGTGCCGATCATGGTACTCACCGGTTGCGGGGCCAGCCTGCTTTCGCTGGCTGGTCGCCGCCGACTGTTACGAATGGCCGCGTGGTGCGTCGTGCTTACCGGCGCGCTTTCGATTGCCCGCGGGTACGAATTTCTGGTTGCGCCCGTCGGCAGCTGCCCCGGGTGCCATTGAACCGACCCGCGTCTGGTACAACCACAGGTGGGCCGGCCCTTGCAGACGGCGGTGCCGTACACAGTATAATGAGCGTCGAGCGATAAGCGATGGGAATTACGAAACTGGACACCTGTAAGAGGAGATGCAATCCATGTCGATCAAAGTTCTTCCCGAAGAGCTGCAAAGCGTGCCTTTGTTTCGCCGCTTGTCACTCGACGAAATCGGCCAGATCCTGGATCACTCTGAAACGGTAGATTGCCAGGCCGGCGCCGTCGTGCTTCGATCGGGCGATCGCGAACGAGCGCTCTACGTGCTGATCCGGGGCGCGATCGAGGTCGTGCTGGAGGTTCCCGGCTCGGAAGAATCGATGATCAGCACGCTGCCCCCCTCGAGCGTTTTTGGCGAAGTGAGCTTTTTTCACGACGCGCCGCACGGGGCCACGGTGCGGTGTACCTCCGAGGCCACGCTGCTGCGGCTGACGCGCCTCGAATTTGACGCGCTTCTGGAGGGAAACTCGCTCGCGGCCTACCGCATCGGTCTGAACGCGGCCGAAATCCTGGCCTCGCGGCTACTCACCACCGATCAATGGGTCGCCCAATTGCTAGGGGAGGAACGCGCCGCGGTGGCCGCAAGTTGGCGGCACTTCCGCGAACGGCTTGGCGGTTCGTTCGATTTCCCGCGCGGGTTTTCGCACGCGTAGCATTTCGAACCTGACCGGCGGGCGGTACATGCGACCGATTTCAGACGATGCGCATCGGCGGGAAGCGCACTACAACGCCAAGGTAACCGAAGCGATCGACGTCCACACCGAGCTGCGAATTCTGCGGGTGCGGCCTGACGCGTGGCCCCTGGAATTCACTCCCGGCCAGTACACCGTGCTGGGTCTGGGCGCTTGGGAGCCCTGTAGCCTCGGAACATCCGCCTCGCCGAGAGCAAACCAGGACGCGGGCGACAAGTTGATTCAACGGGCCTACTCGTTCGCAGGTCCTTTGCTCGACAGCGAGGGACGACTGGTGCGAACGGCCGATTGCCCGTTCCTCGAATTCTACCTGACGCTGGTACCTGGCGGTCCCAATCATCCGCCCGGCCTGACCCCGCGCCTGTTTCGGCTGGCCCCTGGCGACCGGTTGTTTGTCGGCCCACACCCGCACGGCCGCTACACGCTTGTTCCCTTGGCCGGTGACGAGTCGATTGTCTTTGTCGCGACAGGCACAGGCGAGGCACCGCACAACGCCATGTTGGCCGAGCTCCTGGCTTCCCATCATCGTGGTTCGGTAACCTCCGTCACGTGCGTCCGCCGGCGGTACGACCTGGCCTACCTCGCCACCCACCGCGAGTTGGAGCGCCGGTACGCGAACTATCGTTACATGGCGATCACGACCCGCGAACCGGAAAACCTCGATCCGGCCGCGCCGGGCTACGTCGGCAAGCGCTATTTGCAGGACTACGTCGAATCAGGCGCGTTCGAGCGTGAACGCGGCGTGACCCTTTCGCCCCATTGGAGCCATGTTTACCTTTGCGGCAGCCCGGCCATGGTTGGCCTGCCCGAGCACAGCCCGTCCGGCCTGCGTTACCCGCGGCCCAAAGGCATGGTCGAGGTGCTCGAAGCGCGGGGATTCGTGCTCGACCACGCCGACCAGCCGGGCAATATCCATTACGAACGATATTGGTAGCATTTGGATGAACGAGCTTGTTGTCGGTCCGTTCACGATGGGTCATCTCGAATGGCCACGGCCCCCTGGAACCACCGGATGTGCGGCTCTTCGAGTGGCACCAGAGCATGTGCGTGTACCGGGACGACGCGTGGGGTATAGTGGGCCGCGGGGCGGGTCGCGGGGGTGTCGGCGAGATAGCGGTGGCTGTTCATAGCGCCAGGGATGGCGCCGTCGCGCGACATGACGATCCGCAGGGGGCTTTCGTCGTCGACCGGATTCGCGTAGAGTTCGACTTGGACCGAATCCAAGGCAACGTCGGCCAGATAGAGCTGCGCGTCGAAGTGCCAGACGCCCTCTCCGCGGGCGCAGCGCACCTCTCCGAAGTGGACGTCCTTCCAATTCGACGCCAACTCCCGGCTCCATGCGACGAGTTCCCTGGCAAGCCGACCGTCATCGGCGGCGCGACTTCGAAATGCCCGGGCGGCGTTCAGGTACGACATTTCGACGTACTCCCGGACCATGCGATTGCCGCTGAATCGGGGAGTCAGCCGTGCCATGCTTTTCCGCACGCGCTCGATCCATTCCCTCGGAAGCCCCTCCTCATCCCGGCGGTAGAACTCCGGGACAATTTCCGTTTCGAGAAGGAAATACAGTCGCTGCGCTTCGACGGCATCCCAGCCGGGCTCGGGATGATCGCCCCCGTCGCCCAGCGCCCAACCGACGTCGGGCGAGTAGGCCTCGGCCCACCAGCCGTCCAGTTCCGAGAAGTTCAGACCCCCATTCGAGAGCACTTTCATCCCGCTGGTGCCAGAAGCCTCCCACGGACGGCGCGGCGTATTGATCCAGACGTCAATTCCGCCGACCAGCTCCTGGGACATGGCCATGTCGTAATCTTCGAGAAACACGACCCGATCGAAGACTTCCGGGCGGGTGGTGAACCGAACCATCGCCTGCACCAGACGTTTCCCCTCCTCGTCAGCCGGGTGCGCCTTGCCGGCCACGACGAGTTGCACCGGACGATCTGGATCCATCAGAATGCGGGTCAGGCGCTCCACGTCATGCAGCAGCAGGTTGGGACGCTTGTAACCCGTGAAGCGCCGGGCAAACCCCAACGTCAGGACGTTCGGATCGAGCACATGTTCGGCGCGGCGAAGAAGGTCGGGGGCGGCACATTGTTCCCGCACCTGGCGGCCGAGCCGGCGACGGACATATTCCACGAGCTGGTGCCGCGACTCGGCGCGAAAGCCCCAGATCTCCGCATCGGATGATGCCGCGATTTTGCATGGCAATTCGTCCGTCGCCTCCCGCCAGCGGTTGACGCCGCAGGTCTTCAGCCAGAAACGATCGGCGGATGGTGAGTCCCAAGAGGCCTGATGGGCTCCGTTCGTTACCGAACCGATGGGGACTTCGGCCAAAGGCCAATCGGGGAAGAGTGGGCTGAATATCCGGCGGCTGACGCGACCATGAAGTTCGCTGACTCCGTTGACGAAGCCCGAACCGCGCAATGCCAGGTACGCCATGTTGAACGGTTCTCGAGAGTCGGTGGGATTCTTCCGGCCCATGCCAATGAGCTGCTCCAGGGAAATCCCGAGTATTTCGGGCATGCGGGCGGCATAATGCGCAAACATTTTCGGATCAAAGCGATCAAAGGCCGCCTCGACCGGAGTGTGCGTCGTAAACACGTTGCCCGGCCGGGTGGCCCAGAGTGCTTCTTCGAAGGTCGTCCTGGTGCGTTGCATGAAACTCGCGGCACGTGCCAGCACGACCATAGCCGCATGACCTTCGTTGAGGTGGCACACGTCGACGTCGAGCCCCAACGACTCGACGACCAGCCAGCCCCCGATCCCCAGGGCGATCTCCTGGAGGAAACGCCGCTCCCCGTCGGTCGTGTAGAGCGTGGACGTGATGGCCCGGTCCCAGGGAATGTTCAGCGGATCATTGCTGTCGAGCAAGTACAAGGGGACCTTGCCGACGTTCACCTGCCAGACGCGCAACAAAAGTTCCCGCCCGGGCAGCGCCAGTTTGATTCTCAACCATCCCCCCTCGCGATCCGGCACCGGATCGACGGGGAGGCTGGTGGGGTCGTTGAAGGGAAAGGCCTCGAGCTGCCTCCCGTCCGCATCCAGCACCTGGCGAAAGTAGCCTTGTTGGTACAACAGGCCGATTCCAATTGCCGGCACGCCGAGGTCACTGGCTGTCTTCAGGAGGTCGCCGGCCAATACCCCCAACCCTCCGGAATAAATCGGCAAAGCTTCCGAAAGCCCGAATTCCATGCTGAAGTAGGCGACGCCCCGCAGGTCGGCTGGCGAGTGGTTTCGCGCAAACCAGCCGGGTTCCCGCATGTATTGCTCACGTTTCTCGAAGAGCTGCTTCAATTCGTCCTTCAAAGTGGTGTCGCGGGCCGCTTCTTCCAAGCGTTTTTCAGACACGCCTTGCAGGATCAGGTAGGGATTCTTCGTGCGCTCCCACAACTCGCGATCGAGCAACTTCCAGAGACGGTCGCCGGTCTGGTTCCAGTTGCAGGAGACGTCGAGCGCCAGCTCGGTCAAGGCCCCCAAATCGGCGGGCAAAGGACGATTCAAGTAACGGTGCATCATGCGGACCTTTCATGTTGGTGCGATAAGAAGTATATCAGGTGAACCGTGGAATTCATCTCGGGTCGTGGGGTGGTGCGTGAGTGCGGCATAATACTAGGAGGCGTCGCTAGATAGATAATCACGATGCAATCGGTCACAAATAAATCGGACGTTCAGACCCCGCGCGCGAAGCCGTCAACTGGCAAGGAACCCGACATCGCATCGGCGTCGGTTCCCGACACGCTCACGTTGCTCCATGTGAACCCAGAGACAGGGCTCACACGTGCGGAAGTAGATACCCGCCGGAAGGAACACGGCTACAACGAGGTAGCCGAGCGGAAAGAACACCCAGTCCTCAAGTTTCTCGGAAGATTTTGGGGCCTGTCGGCGTGGATGCTCGAGCTGATCATGCTTCTATCGCTCGTGCTGCGGCATTACTCCGATCTCGCGATTGTGGGCGCACTACTGGTCGTCAATGCGGTGCTGGGCTTTTGGCAAGAGCGGCGCGCCGCGGGCGTGATGCAGGCGTTGCGGCGACGGCTCCAGGTCAGCACGCGCGTGCTGCGCGACGCGATCTGGCAGATTGTTCCCGCCCGAGACCTCGTACCCGGCGACATCGTCCGCGTGCGCCCCGGCGACATCATCCCGGCGGACGTGAAGCTCCTGACTGGAACCTTGAGCGTCGATCAATCGGCGCTAACGGGGGAGTCGAAGGATGTAGACAAAGCTCCCGGCGGAGTGCTCTCGTCGGGCTCGATCGTCCGCCGGGGAGAAGGCAACAGCGTGGTGATGCTGACCGGGGCGAAGACCTATTTTGGCCGCACCACCCAACTCGTGCAGACCGCGAGTCCCAAGCTCCACATTGAAGCGGTGGTCTCCAAGGTCGTCCGCTGGCTCTTCGTCATCGTGGGCGCGCTGCTGACCGTGGTCATCGTGCTGTCACTCCTCCGTGGCGCGCCGCTTTTCGAGATGATCCCACTGATGCTGGTCCTGCTGATGAGCGCGGTGCCCGTGGCGCTGCCGGTGATGTTCACCGTCAGCATGGCCATCGGGTCGGCGGAGCTGGCGAAGCGAGGCGTGCTAGTCACACGCCTCAGCGCCTCGGAGGATGCCGCGACGATGGACGTGCTCTGCGTCGACAAGACGGGCACGATTACGATGAACCAACTGGCAGTCACGGGCGTAATCCCGCTGGAGAATTCCAAGGAATCCGACGTGCTGTTCGCCGGCGCACTGGCTTCGCAAGAGGCCAACCAGGATCCGATCGATCTGGCATTCCTTGCCGCAGGGAAAGCGCATCGCGTCTTCGACGGTGTTCCCGCGGTCACCCCAATCTCCTTCTCACCCTTTGATGCGAAGAACCGGCGGACGGAAGCCGTAGTCGAACACAACGGGCAGCGTCTGCGTGTGATGAAAGGGGCCGTGCGAACGGTCGCCGAGGCGTGCGGGCTTCAGCCCCCAGCAATCGAGGCGTTGGAAGCCCGTGTCAGTGAATCCGCCCTTAAGGGATATCGGACGCTCGCGGTGGCGCGCGGTCCCGAAGCGGGCACTCTCAGACCAGTCGGGTTGGTGACGTTGTACGATCCGCCACGGCCGGATGCCCAACAGCTCATCGCCGCACTCCACGATCTGGGAGTTCCTGTAAAGATGCTCACCGGCGATGCGCTGGCGGTTGCGTGTGAGATCGGCAAGGGAGTCGGGTTGCCGAATATCCGTCGCGCCGCCGACTTGAAGGCGGCGGCCGCGCACGCTGACGACACGGCGGTCGATCTGCTGGCGGGCGCCGATGGCCTCGCCGAGGTCTACCCGGAGGACAAGTATCTCGTGGTGCAGCATTTGCAGGCCGGGGGACACGTGGTTGGGATGACGGGCGACGGCGTCAACGATGCGCCGGCACTGCGCCAGGCCGAAGTGGGAATCGCCGTAAGCACTGCGACCGACGTTGCCAAGGGGGCCGCGAGCGTCGTCCTGACGGAACAGGGACTCACCGATATCGTGGCGTTGGTCGAGCAGGGTAGGACGATCTACCAGCGCGTGCTGACGTGGATCATCAACAAGATCAGCCGGACGATCCTGAAATCGGCCTTTGTGGCTATCGCGTTCGTGGTGACCGGTCAGTTTGTCGTGTCCGCCTTTGCGATGCTGCTGCTGACCTTCATGACCGACTTCGCGAAGATCACCCTCGCCACCGATCGCGTTCGGCCGTCCAGAAAGCCGGAGACATGGAACATCGGCGGTTTCATTACGGTGTCCGTGGTGCTGGGCTTGGCGATGGTCGCGGAGGCGCTGCTCTTCTTGTATCTCTGCTGGTCGAGTTTCGACTTGGCACCGATCGAGGACGTCAACGACAAACCTCTCCACACGTTCAGCTTCCTGATCTTACTCTACTTTGCGGTGTTCTCCGTAGTGTCCGCGCGCGAACGGCGCTGGTTTTGGGCGACGATGCCCAGCAAGAGCCTCATCGCGGCCCTAACGGCTGAGGCGCTCGCGGGCTCGATCCTGGCGCTCATGGGTCTCCCGGGCCTTGCGCCGCTGCCGTGGGAGCAGATGCTCGCCATATTCGGTTATGCGATGGTTTCGTGCCTCGTCGTGAACGACGCACTGAAGGTCACAATGATCAAGCGACTCGTTCCTACGGCGGTGGCCTAGCATGTGGTGTTTAGGATCCCGGCGTGTCAACTGGTTTCAATCAAGCTGATTTCGTGCCGGATGACCGCTTGCGTGTCGCTTCAACCCGCGCCGTTGACATTTGGATGAAAGAGTTGGTAGGTCTTATAACCGCCGCTCAGGTTCACCGCGCGGAATCCCGCCTGTCGAAGAATGCGGGTCGCCAAGTAGCCCCTTTGCCCGACCTGGCAATAAGCGGCAATCTCCCTGTCCTTGGGGATCTCGCCCAAGCGAGATCGTAGTTCATCGATCGGAATATTGACGGCTTCAGGGATATGTCCGCTGGCGAATTCCTGGGGCGTACGCACATCGGCCAAAAAAGGGCGCTCGGCCGGTGGCATCGCCAACAGGGCCGCGACATCAACCTGGGGGTGCTCGCCGCGTAACAATCCGCCGGCCACGAACCCCGCCATGTTGATCGGGTCTTTCGCCGATCCGTATTGCGGCGAGTAGGCCAGTTCCATCTCCTCGAGGTCGAAGACTGTCATTCCCGCCTGGATCGCGACCGCCAGCACGTCAATCCGTTTGTCGACGCCGGCCCCGCCCACGGCCTGGGCGCCGAGAATGCGCCCCGTCTTCGGGTCAAACAGCAGCTTCAGCGTCATCTGCTCCGCACCCGGATAGTACCCGGCGTGTTGCAATGGGTGGATGTAGACGGTCCGGTAGGGGAGCCTGGTTCGTCGCAGAACCTTCTCCGCGGCGCCGGTCATCGCCGCGGTCCTTTCGAAAACGCGTAAAATGGCCGTGCCTTGCGTCCCGCGGTACCGCGCAGCCCGCCCGAAGATGTGATCGGCGGCGATGCGGCCTTGACGGTTCGCTGGACCCGCCAGCGGCACTTGAGTTGCTTCGCCCGTCACAAAATCCGTGACTTCGATAGCATCCCCGACGGCATAAATATCAGGGTCGCTCGTCTGAAGGTGCTCATTGACCCGAATTCCGCCGCGAGTTCCTACCTCCAGGCCGGCATCGACGGCCAGTTTGTTCTCCGGCCGCACGCCGACGCCTAAGACGACGAGTTGAGCCGACAAGCGTTGGCCAGACTTCAATCGAACGCTGAGTCCATCGGAAGTCGGCTCGAATCCGTCAGCGGATTGACCGAGCAATAAGCTGACGCCCTGGGTTGCCAGGTGTTCGGCAATAGGCGTCGTCATCTCCTTGTCGAACGGAGGCAGCACCTGATCCTGCAGCTCGACGACCGTGGTGGCGATGCCGCGGCGAGCGAGGTTCTCGACCAGTTCGAGGCCAATGAACCCAGCGCCGACGACGACTGCCTGCCGCACGCCGTCGTCCAGCCGCTGCTTGATACGATCCATGTCTTGCAGGTTCCGCAACGTGAAAACACCCGGCAAGTCGATGCCCGGCAGCGGTGGACGAATCGGAGCGGCGCCCGGCGCCAGGACCAGTTTGTCGTAGGATTCTTCGTACACGCGTTGGGTAACAAGCTCGCGGATGCGAACCTTTTTCGCCTGGCGGTCGACGGCTTCGACCGACGAACGAACTCGCACGTCGAGTTTGTAGCGTACCTGCATTCGCTCGGGGGTCACGACGAGCAGCTTCTCGCGGCCAGTGATTTCGCCGCCGATGTAGTACGGCAAGCCGCAATTGGCGAACGACACGTCGGGCCCGCGCTCGATTAGAACGATTTGGGAATCTTCCGAAAGACGACGGGCACGGGCGGCCGCGGAAGCGCCCCCCGCCACGCCTCCGACGATGAGCAGTTTCATGATCCGGCTCCATCGGGTGCAATTAATCGGTTGGGGCTTTGTCGGTCCGTTCACGATTGGCCATCTCGAATGGCCTAGGCCGTGGACCGCTTGAGGAAATCGCGGCGAGAACGCGTGCGCAGCATGGATTGGTTTCGCATTTTTAGCCTCCTGGCGTGTCAACCTGGGAGATACCCGCGGGCGCGTTTGTCGAGTCCTCTTGTTCCATGGCCGAGAGCGGCAACCCATGGCCGGGCTTGTTGGCATACAAAAGCCAATAGGCGACCGGAATCACGAACAGCGTAAAAAGCGTCGAGGCGAACAGCCCGAAAATCAGTGACCAGGCGAGACCGGAAAAGATCGGATCAATGATAATCGGAACGGCGCCCAGCATGGCGGCGCCGGCGGTCAACAGGATCGGCCGCAGGCGGACCACCCGACTCTCCATGATCGCCTCGAACAGCGAACGACCACGCCCCAGCGACAAGTGGATGAAGTCCACGAGAATGATCGAGTCCCGGGTCACGATGCCCGAGAGGGCAATCATGCCGATCATTCCGGTGGCCGTAAAATAGATCGGATCGAGATAGCCCCCGACGTGCTGGGCATTCAGCGTATTGAGCAGCCAGAAGCCCGGCATGACGCCTAGAATCGTCAGCGGGATTGCCAACATGACAACCAATGGAATGGTGAACGAGCCCATTTGAGCGACCAGGAGAATGTAGATGGCGATCATCGCCGCGCCGAAGGCCAGGCCGAGATCGCGGAAGACGTCCAATGTGATTTTCCATTCCCCCTCGCCGGCAAAGTCCACGGTAAAGGCGGCCGGTACGGCCCACGAAAGTCCGCCGCCGTTGGAGAGAAACGTTCGCTCGCCGACGGGCCGCGCCGGTCCGGTGGTCACCCAACCATTGCCGACGCGTTGGACACCCTCGGCAGTCTGGTCCAGCGCGGTCCTGTCCGTGAGGATGTCCACCACGACGTCCGCTGGCGGCCGGCCGGCGGTCTCGGCAAACACGTACGCGACCCGCTGCAGGTTCTTATGGTAAATCGTCTGGTCCACGCGGGCCGTGTCCCAGTGGCCAAGCTCGGCCAGCGGAACCAGTTGGCCGTTGTCGCCCTTGACTTCCACCCGCGCCAGATCGGCCGCGCTGGTGCGGCGGTCGACCGGCAGCCGCAGCTCGATGCGCAGAGGATTGCGTTCCGTGTCGCTACGGATCAGGCCCGCAGTGCCTCCTTCCAGCACGGCCCGGAGCGTGCCGGCGATCTGCTCCGTGGTCAGGCCGTTGAGCGCGGCTTTCTCTTTGTCCGTGATGAAGGTCAGCCGGGTCTGGGCCGCTTCCCTTACGTCGTCGACATCCACGACGCCCGGTTCGTCCGCCAAGCGGGCGCGCACGGTATCCGCCGCCAGGAGAAGATCCTCGTACCGATGATCCGGCTCTCCGTAAACCTCGGCAACGACGCTGGCGATGACTGGGGGCCCGGGGGGCGTCTCGACGAGCTTCATCCGCGCGCGATGGCGCTGGGCGATGGCGTGAAGTTCGTTGCGCATCGTCAAGCCGATCGCATGGCTTTGCAGAAGACGGTTCTTCTTGCCGGCCAGATTGATCCGCACTTCGGCGACATTATCCCCCCGCCTGAGGTAGTAATGCCGCACCAGTCCATTGAAATCCATGGGCGAACCCACGCCGACGTAACTGGTGTAGTCGGCAACCTCGGCCACGCCGGTCAGGTAAGCCTCGAAATCGCGGACGGCCGCGTCCGACCGTTCCAGGGTGGTCCCCTTGTCGAAATCGAGCACCAGCAGCAACTCGTTCTTGTTGTCGAAGGGGAGCATTTTGAGCGGCACGCTGCGCACGGCACCCAAGCCCATCGCTCCGATCGTCAGCGCGAGCATGGCGAGCAGGAACGTCCACGCGATCCACCGCGAGTGAAGCAACGGCGCCATCAAGGGATAGAACACCTTGTACAAACGCGACTGCTTGACCGCCTCCAGGTCGTGCGGATCGTGGTGCGGCCGGGCTTCCGTCCCGCCAAACTGGTACTTGCGTCCGAGCACATGGTAAGCCATCCAGGGCGTGATCGTAAACGCCACGAGCATCGACATGAGCATCGTCACCGGCACGTTGAGCGCCATCGGGCGCATGTAGGGACCCATCATGCCGGTGATGAAGAACATCGGCAGGAAACTGACGATGACCGCCAGCGTCGCGGTAATGAGGGGAGGGCGGATTTCAGCGACAGCTTCCAGGACGATGCGGCGAGTCGCCTTCTTGCGTTGGGCGAAGTGCCTGGCAATGTTCTCGACGTCGACGATGGGGTCGTCCACCAGCAGCCCCAGCGACAGAATCAGCGCGAACAGCGTCACGCGATTGATGGTGAAACCCAGCACCAGGTTCACCGCCAGAGTCAGTCCGAATACCACTGGCACGGCCACCGCGACGATGAAAGCCTCGCGCCAGCCTAGGCCCAAGGTCAGCAAGGCGACGACGATCAGAATGGCGACCGCCAACCCTTCCACGAGCTCGTTGACCTTCTCATCGGCAGTGAGACCGTAATTCCGCGTGAGGACCAGTTCCATGTCTTCCGGCACGATGGCGCCGCGCAGCGCTTCCGCTTGGCGCAACACAGCCTCGGCGACCCGAACGGCGTTGGAGCCCTTCTTTTTCGCGACGGCGATCGTGACGGCGGGTTGCCCAGGAACGTATTCGCCCGGCGACGGAAGCGAGTGAGCGGACTCGCCCAGGATCGTGCCGGGAAAATGCTCCTCCTTCGTGAAACCCCGCGCGGGCCCCCAACCGTGCCGCACGTAGCTCTCGACTTCCCCGGGCCCATCGTCGACTTGGGCGATGTCCTTCAGGAACACCAGTTGTCCGTCGAACACGCCGATCACAAGTTCCCGCAATTGCGAAGCGTCTTCGAATGGCACCCCGGCGTCAACGCTCAGCAAACGATCGCCGGAGCGAAATTCGCCCGTCAAGAGACGCACGTTGGCGCCCTGGATCGCCCGCTGCACTTCCAGCGGCGACACGCGATGCGCCGCCATTTCGTCCGGGTCCAAAAGCACCTGCACGACTCGCGGCCGTCCCCCTACGACATAGGCCCGCGACACCTCTTGCACGCCCGCCAAGCGCTGGGCAATTTCCTCGCCTACCCTGCGCAGCAGCATGTCGTCCGAGGACGCGCTCGTGAGCGTGAGCGTCAGCATCGGGACGTCGTCAATCTCGACCGGCTTGACGACCCACCCGTTCACGCCGGGCGGTACGACGTCCAGGTGCTCGTCGAGCTTCTTGTAGAGCTTGACCAGGCTCCGCTCGCGGTCCTCGCCGACGTAATAGCGAACGGTTATGATCGCCTGGCCTTCGCGGCTCATCGAATAAACGTACTCGACGCCGTCGATCTGATAGAGCATCTTTTCCAGCGGCGTAGTGACCAGTTGCTCCACTTCCGCCGCCGAGTGCCCGGGGAAATTGACGTAGACGTCGGCCAGCGGCACGACGATTTGCGGGTCCTCTTCACGCGGCGTGATCCCCAGCGCCGTCAGCCCCAACACCGTCGCGAGCAAGATCAGGATCAGCGAGAGGTTCGAGTCCAGGAAGACCTTGACGATCTTGTTGGTGAACTGGTGCTCCTGGACTGGGGAAGCGCCCTCAGTCATGGCTTGGCTCCCGGGGCGCGCCGGTCCGCGCGGGCACGACGACCGCCTCTCCCGCCCGCAACCCAGAAAGGACCTCGACGTTCTCGCCGAGGACACGTCCCGTGCGGACCGCTCGGCGGCGCGGATGACCGTGCTCGACGGTGTCAACCAGTTCCAGTTGCCCAACGCTGCGGACCGCGTGGCGCGGCACCACAAGCACGTCCTCTTCCTCCAGGGGAATCAGCATTCTCGCGAACATTCCAGTGTAAACGCCCGTCGGGCAAGGTCCCGTGACTTTGACCTGAAATGACCGGCTGGCGGCCTGCGATTGGGGGACAATCTCGCTGATCATCCCCGTACATCGCTTCTTGAGCCCTTCGATCTCCACTTCGATCATCTGGCCCACGTCGAGTCGATGGGCCAGCGATTCCCGCACATTGGCGACGAGTTGCATTCGCTTGGGATCGAATAACGTGACAAGCATCTGTCCGGGCGTCACCAGATCGCCGACGTCAACCTTCTTGTCGATCACGGTGCCGTCCATGGGTGAGCGAACGGTGGCCCAGTCCAGTGTCGACTGTACCTCGTTGACGATTTCCTTGCCGCGGCGAAGTTCCGCCGCCGTTGATCGCACCGCGGTCGCCGCTCTCTCATAATCCTGGCGGCTGGCCGCATTGGACTTCAGCAATGATCCATAACGCTTCTCGTCGCTCATCGCCTGGGCGTGGGCCGCCTCGGCGGACGTCATCGCCGCTTGGGCCTGCTCAAGCTTGGCTTGCAGGTCGGCGTCGTCCAAACGTACAAGCACGTCACCCGCCCGAACGTGCTGGCCGGCCTTGAGCTCGACTCCAACGACGCGGGCCAGAAGCTTGGAGCCGACGGTGGTCTCATGCACCGCGCGAATCGAGCCGACCGCCGTTTCAACGAGCGGCAGGCGAAGCCAGCGCGCCTCGACCGTACGACCGGCGAATTGGGTTTCGGGCGCCGGTTCGGACGCGGGCCGCGCCGGCACCTTCGGCGCGAACTTGCCCGCCAACCAGAAGAGGAGCAGGGACACGCCGCCGGCGAACGCCAGGAGCACGACGAGCCGGCCACCAAGTCTCACCCACCGGCCCAGAGCTTCGCTGTGGAGCATTGTCACCTTCTGACATATTTCTGGGGAGCTTCCTGGAATTGCCCCAGGTTTTCCTTCGACAAGAAATAGTAGACCCTTCCCTCGTACTCGCCTCTCGGCGTCGCCGCCTCGACGTTGAACCGCGTGCGGCATACCGGGTCAGTCACGCGAGTGTGCTGCTGGTATTGGTCGATGAACTCGATTCTGAGGTACGTTTCGACGAACGCGACGATCTTTTCGTCAACCCAGGACGCGACACGATCGGCTTGGATGTCGTCGAGCGCACATATGAGCTGATCGTGCGGCTGGAATTTCAGAAACACCGGCAAGATTTCCAAATCGTAGTTGACGATCGCGTTTTCGACGGCATCGTCGTGCGCGCAACCGATCGCGAAAGAAACAGTCGCTGGAAAACGAGCGCTGTGCTGAAAGCGGCAGATGCACCTGGTGGCGGAGGCGGGCTGAGAACCGTCGACCGTGGCGTTGTCGAAATAACTCGCCAGCTTCTCCATCCGCGGCTGGATCACGTCGCGCACGAGTTTCTCGGCGACTTCGTCGTAGCGCGCCTGCCGGGCGCGCATGCGACGGCATTGTTCTTCGTCGCGGCGGCGCCCTTCGGCAAGCCGCCGCCGCGCATCCGCCAATCGCGACTCGATTTGCTCCGCGAGTGTCTGTGTGTTCGACATCGACCCTTCATCGAGTTACTGTGTCCCGCACATTGTAAGATCTCCCGATCCGTTGCGCTTACTCATCCTCATCGCGTTGCATCTTCCGTGCCGTTGGGCGGCTACCGAACGGCCGAACCGAAACACCCGATCGCGAGTTGGCCGATGAACTACCGTTGAGCGTTTCAGCACACTGCGTGCTGATCCGCACGTTTCCTATTTTGAAGAATCGTCGTGGGGATCCTTCGGTGCAACTAATTCCTCGGACCGATTCGGTTTCGTATCGCCCGGCTTGGGAATGACTGATTCCCCTTCCTCTTGGGCCTCCACCAACGGTTCGCGCGTAGCTGGCAACCCTTCGCGCACCCCATTGGTGCTTCGACAAGCGAAGTATTGCCAGCCGCCACCGAGCGCGCGGTAAACCGCGATCAGGTTGGTCGCAATATTCCCTTGGACCTGGGCCACCTGGTCTTGCTGGGTGGCCAGCAGCGATTGCGTATTGTACACGCGGTTGAAGTCGGCGATACCGCCTTTGTACTGGGCGACGACCAACTCGACGGACCGTTGGGTGGCACGAGCGCTTTCCGCGAGCTCATTGGCTTGCTCCTGCGATTGCAGGAACGCGACCAACGCGTCTTCCACCTCGCGGTCGGCCTTAAGCACGGTTTGCTGGTAATCCAGGACCTTGCCGCGGAGTTTCGCCTCCTGTCCGCGAATGTTGTTGCGGAGCCGGCCGTAGTTCAGGATGTTCCACTGGAAGGTGGGGATGATGAAGCTGGTGAAGCTCTTGCTGGCGAACAGGTCCTTCAGGTCGTCGGCCGCGTAGCCGAGATAGCCGTTGAGAGCGAACCGCGGGTAGAGGTCGGCGGTGGCCACGCCAATCTGGGCGCTTT